>Ga0304729_1000175_pt1 | contig 43944 bp, 43 predicted proteins | sample C_131016_MF_Meta_FD_190475 | JGI IMG/M metagenome (GOLD analysis project Ga0304729, IMG submission 190475) | Freshwater microbial communities from Lake Croche, Canada to study carbon cycling - C_131016_MF_MetaG (v2) (version 2) | ecosystem: Environmental > Aquatic > Freshwater > Lake | place... | reverse complement strand
GTTCATTGCCACAGATCGTCACCAAACGACTCTCCAAGTTCAAATCCCTCACATCCATTTTGGATCGCAACTCACTCATCTTGAAGTATCAACAAAAACCAATCACCCTCTCAACCGGACACTAGTGGTCATGCTTATAAAAAATATGGAGGGCTGCACACCGGGGGGTGGACAGTCCGACAGAAACTCCGGGCGGGAAAGCGGTTCGCCCGCTCTTCCCGCTCGGAAAATTCTTCCCTAATATCCCGTGCCGCAGGAATTTGGGGAAGCCCGACAAGGATTCCACAGGGATCCCCAAGCAGATTACGTTCCTCAAATCGGCTTCACTTTTATTCGCTAAAAGACTCGGTGCGTTTAAATGGTGCAGGATGGATAAAAACAGCCAAACTTTAGCCGCGGCGACTAAGAGGTCAAAAATCGCCAGAAACGCAATTTTTACTGCAAAGACACTGATTTTGCATGGAAAGCAAGGAGGTCAATCGCAGCTGAACACCATAATCAGGGGCTTTGGAAAGTTGGCACGGAGGTTGCTTTACACAGAGAGCGCCCTTTACCGGGCGCCACAACCAACACCAACCCTATGAAGAAAAAAACCACCTCCGTGCTCCGGTTACTCGCGGCGGTCGCCTCACTGGCGATCCTCGGCGCCGTCACTTCCACCCTCCACGCAGAGGATGCCGCCCCGGCACCCACCCCGATCGCTTTCGCAGATGCCCCGTTGAAGGCCCAGACCACCTACCTGCAGGCGGCCCTGACCAACGGTGATCCGACCGCAACGAACATCGCCCCGGTCGGCATCGCGGGTCACAACGCCTGGATGATGGTTTCCTCGCTGCTCGTTCTGATGATGACCCTTCCCGGTCTGGCCCTCTTCTACGGGGGTCTGGTGCGCTCGAAGAATGTCCTCTCGGTCATCGCCATGTGTTTCGGCATCACCGCGATGGTCTCCGTGATCTGGTGGGCCGTCGGTTATAGCCTCGTCTTTGGCAGCAACTTCGGCAGCCCCTTCCTCGGAGGAACGGAGAATTTCTTCTTCAAGGGAGTCACTTCGGATCCAAACACCAGCTATGCGTACTGGGTCTCGCAGAACATCTTCGCGATCTTCCAGCTGACCTTTGCGATCATCACTCCGGCCCTCATCTTCGGAGCCACGGCTGAGCGCCTGAAATTCTCCGCTCTCATGGCCTTTGTGTTCTGCTGGATGTTCATCGTGTATTTCCCTCTCGCCCACATGGTCTGGGGTTCCACAGGACTCATGAACGGTGTCTGGAATGCCACAGCCAAGATCCCGGCGATCGACTTCGCCGGCGGCACGGTTGTTCACATGTCCTCGGGATGGTCCGCTCTCATCCTCTGCATCATTCTGGGCAAGCGCGTCGAGCATGGCCACGCCCCTCATAATCTGGTGATGACCTTCATCGGAACCGCTCTCCTCTGGGTAGGCTGGTACGGCTTTAATGCCGGAAGCGCGGTGGCCGCAGACGGTATCGCTGCGAATGCCTTCCTTACCACCACGATTGCAACAGCAGTCGGCGCTTTCACCTGGCCCGCGATCGAGTGGATCTTCCGTGGCAAACCGACTGTCCTGGGATTCTGCTCGGGGGCAGTGGCCGGTCTTGTGGTCATCACACCGGCTTGCGGATTTGTGAATGCGGGCGGCGCGGTGATCATCGGTATCCTTGCCGGAGTGATCCCTTACTTCGCTTGTACCTACCTCAAGCACCTCTTCAAGTACGACGACGCGCTCGACACCTTCGGCATCCATGGCATCGGCGGAACCGTAGGAGCGCTGATCACCGGCGTCCTCGTGGACCCTGCGGTGAATGCGAACCTCGGTGGCGCACCAGCGGTGGCCAATGGCCTCGCAAAGGCCATCGCCGATCACTCCCTCGTCGTGGCACAGGCCAAGGCAGCTGGAATCACCATTCTCCTCGCGGTCGTCGGAACCGTTGTGATCGGCTTCGTCGTGAAGCTGCTCATCGGTCTTCGTCCCACTCGTGAGGCCGAACATCAGGGGCTCGACATCACGGATCACGGTGAGGAGGCCTACAACAACTAAACGCAGGAAGGTCCCAACCAAAATCATCAACACCTATGAAAAAAATCGAAGCAATCATCAAGCCCTTCAAGCTGGAGGAGGTCAAAGACGCGCTCCACGAACTCAGCATCGAGGGAATGACCGTAACCGAAGTCAAGGGATTCGGCCGACAGAAGGGCCACACCGAGATTTACCGTGGCAGCGAGTACACCGTCGACTTCCTACCCAAGATCAAGATCGAGATCGTCGTTGCCGACGGTGCCTTGGATGGAGCCGTCGCGGCGATCGTCAAGACGGCCAAAACCGGCAAGATCGGCGACGGCAAGGTCTTCATCCTCCCAGTCGAGAGTGCGGTTCGTATCCGCACGGACGAGACGGGCGACAAAGCGGTCTAAGGATATCTAAGAGTGTCGACTCAGACACTCATCACAGAAAGGCGGAGGCTTCGGTCTCCGCCTTTTTTTGTACTGAAATGGTCTGCGGTCTCTCTCTTGTGGGTGTGATCGAAGGTCATGAATATGAAAATCTGGCTTGTGGGAAAAAGTTTAGGTAAAAACCCTGCAACTTCTTTCCTATGCGCCCCCTTGATTTTCTCACTCGACGCCTCATGGCGCTGCTGGCTACCACCCTCTTGCTGATTTCCCCGGCAGGGATTCTCACCACAGCTTCCGCTTCGCCAGCCGCGGCCCCCACGCTGGAGCAGCGTGTCGCTTATGCCGAGGCGGAGCGAAGTAACTCCGATCCGGCAGCCACGGGAATTGCTCCCTCGGCCTCCCCAGCCCACACCGCGTGGATGATGGTTTCCGCAGCGTTGGTGCTTTTTATGACCCTGCCCGGCCTGGTCCTCTTTTACGGGGGTCTAGTTCGTCATAAGAACGTCCTCTCGATGGCCGCTCTCTGCCTCGGAATCACGGCATTGGTCTCATTAATCTGGTGGGCCTTTGGATACAGCCTGGTCTTTGGGAAGAGCTTTGCCGCCGAGGGAGCATCTCCACTGCTTCATGCCTTGAGTCCCTTTTTGGGAGGGACGGAGTTCTTCTTCCTACGCGATGTGGGAGGGGCGCCTAACACCGACTACGCTTACTGGATCCCGCAGAATGTCTTCTGCATCTTTCAGCTAACGTTTGCCATCATCACCCCGGTCCTGATCTTTGGAGCCTCGGCGGAGCGGATGAAATTCACTTCGGCGATCCTTTTTGCCTTCCTCTGGTTCCTACTGGTCTACATTCCCCTGACCCACATGGCTTGGGGTGCCACGGGACTGCTCAATGGGGTCTGGAATGCCAAAGCCGCTGTTCCTGCGATCGACTTCGCCGGAGGAATGGTCGTCGAGATGGCCTCCGGATGGTCTGCTCTCATACTCTGCTTGATCCTCGGTCGACGTCACGGATACGGCCGTGAACCGATGATGCCCCACAGCATGGTGCTTGCTTCGGTGGGCACGGGCATTCTCTGGGTGGGATGGTACGGTTTTAACGCGGGCAGCGCCCTGGCGGCTGATGGGATTGCTGCCAATGCCTTCCTGACGAGGACCCTCGCAGGTGCCACGGCCTCCTTTGTCTGGCCCCTGATCGAATTCCTGCGTCAGGGCAAGCCGAGCGTGCTGGGCTTCTGCTCCGGAGCAGTTGCCGGTCTGGTCGGCATCACCCCAGCCTGTGGATTTGTGACTGCGGGTGGGGCTGTGATCGTGGGTGCCGTGGCAGGATTGGTCTCGTATGTGGCCTGTACGACCATGAAGAGGGCTTTCCGTTATGACGACACTCTCGATGTCTTCGGTGTCCATGGCGTCAGCGGAACGGTCGGTCTGCTGCTGGCAGGACTTCTTGCCTCCGCATCGGCGAATCCGAACCTCCTCGGTGGGGTTGCCGCGGCCAACGGTCTCAAGGTGGCACTCGAGGGCGGTTCGCTCTGGCTGGTGCAACTCAAGGCCATCGGCATCACGCTCCTGCTTGTTCTTCCCGCCACCCTGCTTGTTACCCTCGTGGTCAAGTGGACGGTCGGACTCCGCCCCGGTGGAGAAATTGAATCACAGGGGCTGGACATTCATGAGCATGGTGAGGAAGGATACACCCTGTACGGTTAAAAAACACCGTCTCCCATCTCATCCCAACACACTAACGCGTCATGAAAAAAATCGAAGCGATCATCAAGCCATTCAAAATTGAGGAAGTCAAAGATGCCCTCAGTGAACTCGGCATTGATGGAATGACCGTGACCGAGGTGAAAGGATTTGGCCGCCAGAAGGGACACACCGAGATCTATCGCGGCAGCGAGTACACGGTCGACTTCCTGCCCAAGATCAAGTTGGAGATCGTTGTAGGGGACAATGCCGTCGAGGGTGCCATCAAGGCGATTGTTGCTGCCGCCAAAACCGGCAAGATCGGCGATGGCAAGGTCTTCGTTCTACCCGTCGAGAATGCGGTACGTATCCGCACGGACGAGACCGGCGAGCAGGCCGTCTAATCCTGAGGGACGAGCAGCCTGAGGCGCTCGATGAGGACTAGATGACGGTAGGGCAGCCTCCTATCGAACCAGAGCACCATGTTCCGGGTGATGACTGGCCCGACGCCAAGTTCCTGCGCCAAGGGAATCAGGTGGTGGGATGGGTCTTCCTGAACCGCGTGCCCCTTGGATACGAAATTTGGCGTCGTCTGAACGGCTTTCCGCCAGTCCTCCCTCCCACATCCAAGGAGAGTTCATCGGGTACTCCCCCCAACAAGGAGGGTGAGAAAGCGAAGGCGCCAAAAATTAAGGTTAGCTGAACCCAGGCAGGGGATCAGGGATGGGTCTTGAACGTCCGCTCCAGTTCCCTAGCGAGCTCCCAGGCAAGGTGGAGCATCTCCTCCCAGAGCGCCTCGAGATTCCATTCAGCCGCGCCGGTATCCTCCGGAGTCGTTGCCTCGATCATAACTCTTCTCCGGGCAGCAATTCACGCGCCGAGATGGAGACCTCGTGCGCAAGGCAGAGACCGGCTTCCCCGCAGTAGGATCCCTCCACCGGCGGGATATCACCTGCTGCAAGGGAGACTGCGACAGCGACATGGTGACCGCCGGCCAGGATCCCATTGGTGGGGTCGAATCCGCGCCATCCGGCCCCGGGCAGATAAAGCTCGCACCACCCATGCGTGTGGGCATCTCCACCCGTTCCATCCGGTGAGGAGCAGAGGTAGCCACTCACGTAGCGTGCGGCAATCCCCAGTGAACGGGCGGCCTCGATGAAAAGATGGGCAAAATCGCGACACGTCCCCTCTCCGATCTGGATGGTCTGCTCGCAGGTCCGAATCCCCTCTTCATGGCGCACAATGTAACGGAAGAGAGCGGGAATCGCGCGACAAAGCGAGGTAAGGGTTCCAAGCGTGGAGGGCACGGCGGAGACGCCGTTCAGAAAGGGGCGGAGCAAGTCCTTCAATTCAGCGCTCGAAGACTCATCAGCTTGCACAAGATAGGGGGCAAGGTGGGTAATTTCCCGCTCGGAGTAGGAGATCGGGAGATGAAGCGCCCGCTCATCGAGAAGGAAATCAAACGGGTCGTTGATCTTCTGCTCCAGAAGGAGGTCGCTCGTGATCAGCAGGCGATCCGTCATGTCCGGGAAGGTGGCTTTTCCCAGGATCGCTCCCTCTGCGTCGAGGTTCCATCGGACGGCTCCATTGGAGGAGAGAGTGACGTCGGATCTCAGCACAAGAAGTCCCGGCGAGGAGCGGGGCGCAAGCCTGAGCCAATGGGGAGTGAGTTCGACGGGTTGACGGTACCAGTACTCGGTGGTGTGGTTGATTCGGAGAAACATCTGGTGGAGAGACGAATTAGGAGGATTGGGAACCTGTTCAGCGGAAAAGACAACCCAGCAGCATGCTCAACCGCAGTCTCGAGGGGAGGAAGAGAAGGGCTGCCTGTGCACAATGGAACGTTTCGACCCAGAGTGTGTTTGGAGGGATATTCGACATCTTAATCAATTTAAGCAAACGCCATACCAAGAATGACGTGTCATAAATGTTTTACCTGAGACCTGGAGCATTTACTCTAATCCCATGAAAACCATCCTAGTCACAGGGGGAGCAGGATACATCGGCAGCATCTGTGTCGAAGAACTCCTGAATGAAGGCAACACCGTGGCCGTTTTTGACAACCTGAGTGAGGGTCATAAGCTCGCCATCGATTCCCGCGCTCATTTCTTCCAAGGTGATCTTGCTGACATCGAGTCGATCAAGCTGGCTCTCCGCGAATCCAAGGCCGAAGCCGTAATGCATTTCGCAGCCAACGCTCTGGTCGGCGAATCGATGACCAACCCCGGCAAGTATTTCCGGAATAATGTCGCGAACGGCGTGAACCTTCTTGAAGCCATGGTTGCCGAAGGGGTGAAGCGCTTCGTCTTCTCCTCCACCTGCGCCACCTTCGGCATCCCTGAATCGATGCCGATCGACGAGACTCTTTCCCAGAAGCCGATCAACCCGTACGGCGAGTCGAAGCTGATGTTCGAGAAGGTGCTGCGCTGGTACGGCGAACTGCACGGCATCACCTTTGTGGCGCTGCGTTACTTCAATGCAGCCGGAGCCACCGAGCAATTCGGGGAGGATCACCGCATCGAAACCCATCTTATTCCGAACGTGCTTAAGGTTGCGCTCGGCCAGAAGGAGTCCGTCGACATCTATGGAACGGACTACCCGACGACCGACGGCACCTGCGTCCGCGACTACATACACATCGTGGATCTGGCGCAGGCCCACCTCCTTGCGTTAACAGCCAAGGAGAGTGCCTTCTACAACCTGGGGACAGGCGGCGGCACTTCCGTCAAGGAAGTCATCGACTGCTGCCGTGCCATCACCGGCAAGGAGATCAAGGCTATCGAAAAACCACGCCGCGCCGGTGATCCGCCCCACCTCATTGCTGGCTCCGATAAGGTCCGCCGCGAACTCGGCTGGCAGCCGAAATACCAGGACATCAGGACGATTATCGAGAGCGCTTGGGCCTGGCATGTGAAGCACCCGAACGGCTACGGAGACTAGGAGGAAAGGTTGAAGGCTGAAGGAAAATCCTGCTGCCGGATTTTCGTTCCCCAACTTTTCATTTTTCATTCTGCCTTTTTCCTTTTCTTGCAATGAATCTGATCGAGACGCATGCCCATCTCGACTATCCCGATTTTGCACCTGATCTCGAGGGTGTGATATCCCGCGCCGCCGAGGCCAGCGTCAAGCGGATCATTACGATTGGGACGGGTCTCGAGAGCAGTCGCCGCGCCGTGGCCCTTACTGAGCGCTTCCCGAACGTCTATGCCGTCGTAGGGATCCATCCGACGAATGTCACCGAGGAGGGACTCGATTTTCTCCCGGCACTTAGTGAACTGGCTCTGCATCCGAAGGTCGTCGCGATAGGCGAGACCGGGATCGACTACCATCATCTTCCGGAGGAACAGCAGGCGCCTAAGATTGCGGCTGTCGACTCCGCACTGCTGGCCCAGAGTTCAGGGGATCAGGAGCGCTTGATCGCCGAGGGAGCATGGAAGGCCGCTCAGGCCGATGCCTTCCGAATGCAGCTCGATCTGGCTGTGGAACTGGGACTTAATGTGGTGATCCATCAACGCTCCTCCTGGATTGACACCCTCGATGTGCTCCGTGACTACACCGGGAAAGTCCGCGGTGTTTTCCACTGCTTCGGAGGCACTCCTGAAGAGGCCGCCGAGTTGGCCGCCCTCGGTCATCTGGTCTCCTTCACCGGCATCATCACCTTCAAGAATGCGGAGCAGGTGCGTGAGAGCGCTGCCGCAGTTTCTGCCGATGGCTACATGATCGAGACCGATTGCCCTTATCTCGCCCCAGTGCCCCATCGCGGAAAGCGTGCTGAGCCAGCCCATACCCGACTCGTGGCCGAGACCGTCGCGCAGGTTCGCGGAATCACCCTTGAGCAGGTTGCGCGTGACACTACCAAGACGGCGGAAGGATTCTTCCGATTTAACCCATAGCCCCGATGAATTTTCTTTCGCTACTCATCGAGCCGGCGGGGAGAAAGTCCCCGGTTTGGATCCGCGCTACATGGATGCTTTTGCTGGCAACCCTCCTCTGCTTCGGTGTGATGAGTTGGGCTACCGGTTTCTCACGGGGCTCCTGGGAATCGGTCTGGAAATACCGGGATGTCTTCTGGAAGGGATGGGTACTGACGATCGTTATTTCCCTACTCTCGCTCTTTCTGAGCACGCTGATCGGCATCGTTGCGGCCCTTGCCCGTCGATCTCGTATCGTGCCCCTGCGGTCCGCGGCGCTTCTTTATATCGATGTGGTGAGGGGTATGCCTCTCCTTGTCCTTATCCTTTTTCTCTACTACGTGGTTGCCAACGGCATGGGACTTCAGGACCGGTTAATCGCCGGGATCCTGATCCTCTCCCTGTTCGGCGGGGCCTATCTGGCCGAGATGATACGTGCGGGGATTGAGTCCATTCCTGCCTCGCAGCTCGAGTCGGCACGGGCCATCGGATTCACACCATGGCAGACCTACCGGATCGTGATTGTTCCTCAGGCGCTCAGGCAGATTCTACCGCCGCTGACAGGGCAGTTCGCATCGTTGATCAAAGACTCTTCGCTCCTCTCGATTATTGCGATCGGTGAGTTCACGCTCGCCGCCCAGCAGGTGAACTCGGCCACCTACCGCACCTTGGAGAGCTATCTCCCGCTGGCACTCGGTTATCTGGCCCTGACACTTCCGATCTCCCTACTCTCCAAGTTTCTGGAACAGCGTCTGAGCTACGAATCATAAATCATGAAGATTGAAGCCTTGAGCATCACGAAGAGCTATGGATCCGGAAGCGAAAGTCGTCTAGTGCTCGACGACCTCTGCCTGAGCGTGGAGTTTCCCCATGTACTCGCTCTGCTGGGACCTAGCGGGAGCGGAAAGTCGACCCTCCTCCGTATCATTGCCGGCTTGGAACAGCCAGATGAGGGATCGTTGCACCTGAACGGAGAAGCGGCACCCCTTTGCGAAAAAGAGTCGGTGCTTCGGGACTACCGCCGCAATCTCGGCGTGGTCTTCCAAGCCTTCAATCTCTTTCCCCACATGACGGCATTCCAGAACGTGATGGTCCCCTTGACCCAAGTTCACGGTCTTGATGAGCAAGAGGCCACCCGTCGAACCTTGGAAGTGATGGAGCGTCTAGGCATGGCAGAACACGGGCAGAAGTTTCCAGCCCAGCTTTCCGGGGGTCAGCGGCAGAGGATCGCGATCGCCCGTGCGCTGGCATCCAAGGCGCGCTTTCTCCTTTTTGACGAGCCGACCTCCTCACTGGATCCCGAGATGACAGCCGAAGTCTTAATGCTCATCGCCGAGTTGAAGGATGCCGGGACTCCCATGCTGCTGGTCACCCACGAGATGGGATTTGCCCGCAAGATCGCCGATCAGGTGGCGTTCCTTGCCGAGGGGCGTGTCATGGAGCAGGGGCCGGCGGGAGAATTCTTTTGCAATCCTCAGTCCCTCGTGGCGCAGCGTTTCTTGGCTAAAGTTCTGGCCTATTGATCTCGCTAGCGTTCTGCAGCCATATCAGTCTGCAATCCGGTAAATCGGATCAATAGGCGAGTTGTGATCCATGCTGACGAGTTCCTCGAGCTTTCCGTTATTCAATCCGTAGACCCAACCATGTAGAGTCGGCTTGTGCCCCTGCTTCCAGGCCGATTGCATCATGGAGGTGTGGGCGATATGTTTCACTTGCTCCTTAATGTTCAGCTGAATCATTCGTTGAAGCATCAGCTCTTTAGTAGGTAGGGACTCAAGCTCCGCCTGATGGAGCCTATAGACGTCCTTGATGTGCAGCAGCCACTTATTGGTTATCATCAGGCCTGTGTTTTCCGGTTGCAGGGCAGCCATCACGCCACCGCAGCCATAATGTCCGCAGACAATGATGTGCTCCACTTTAAGAACCACAAGGGCGTATTGCAGGACACTCAGGCAATTAAAGTCGGTGGTGATGACCTGATTGGCGATGTTGCGATGGACAAAGATTTCGCCAGGGGCGGCATTTACCACCGTTTCAGCAGGCACGCGGCTGTCGGAGCAACCGATCCACAGGAACTTCGGCCGCTGCTCCTTGGCCAGATCGCTGAAGTAGCCAGGATCTCGGCGATGAACTTCGGCCGCCCAGGCCTTGTTCCCGGCAAGGAGTTTGTCCGTCAGATGGTTATTTTCTGAATTCATAGAGTTTCTCCGGCGTGTAGTTTGTGCGGGATTCCATCTGAGACTAATAGGTGGTAATGCATCCGGAACAACATGACTTGAAATCTAAAGGTGGTCACGCTCGGGATACACCCTCGTATTTCAAGTGATGAATTGCCCGATCTATCTGTCCAGAGAGAAACAAAAAAGCCCCGGAGTTTCCTCCGGGGCTTTCGTTGTCAGTTAACCACTAAATCTTAGAAGGAAGCACCGATGCTGCAACCTGCCCAGCCAAGGCTGGAGGCTGTCTGCGAATTAACACCCGTGAGGCCGAGCCCCTGATAGGAGTAAGCCCAGTAACCGGTGACGGACCAGACCTTGGTGACCTGCCAGGTCACTGGGAGCTGGAACTGCCAGTTGTTGGCGCCGGAGACGTAATCTGTGGCACCGTTGTTCTGGCCAGTGTTGTAAACAAAGGAGAAGTTGTACTGGGTGTTCGGATTGAAGGTCACAGATCCATCCTTCTTGATGAAGTTGAGAGGAATCGAGGCGCCCAGCGATGGGGTCAGGAAGCTGGATCCAGGATTGATGGATCCGTAGGTGTACTGATTGGCGGTTCCAAGCTCATAGTAGTAGGTCAGCGAGCTGTTCAGCGTGACGTCGCCAACCTTTTTGGTGTAGCCACCAGTAACATTGACTTCGTTCTGAATACCCGTACCGCTAGGACGCTTGCCGCCGGGGAGATTGAAGTAATTGTAGAGGGTGTATCCCGCACCGAGCGAAAAGCCGCTGTCGAAGGTGTGCAGATAGTTGATCGGCACATCTAGTTCCCTGTACTGTGAGGCATTCTTGTTGCCCTTAACAGCAGTTGCGTACCAGAGGGGTACGGTGATTGCATCGTTGGCCGTGATGTGCCAGGTCGGAGCGAAGGTGGTGGACAGGAGTCCCGTTCCGGCAAGAACGTCGACGCCGCGGAACATGTAGCGGCTGTCGTAGTTCTCGCTCACCAAACAGGTGAAGGTCGGGGTCGTTGCTGCTGCGACGACGGGAGCCTTCACATCCTTGCCTGTGGCAACGGCGTTCGTGGTGGAATAATCCTTCTTGGCTGCTGCTGCCTGCTGGGTATCTTCCTGCTGGGCGGCGTTGTTTTCCGCATGAAGTGCGGAGGCGCCGACAACCGCCGTAAGGGCGAACGCGGCAATGCGTGAGACGAGTTTCATGGTAGGTTTGGTTTGGTTCAAGTGGTTTTGATAATAACTGACACTCTGTGTGCCAAGTTCTTTTTCGAATTCATAGTAAGCACACGGTGTGCCAAGTTCTTTTTTTGATTTCTACAGAGAAGATTATTTTTTCTCTAAGCAATATGCTTAGATTGCTCATGGTTGGTGAGAAAAAATCACCAGAGAGGCAAGTGCACCTCGAAGCTTTGCGGTTGCAGAAGCTTTTAACTCCTGGGCTTCCATTAACTCCTGGGCTTCCAGAGTGCGGCGTCGAGGCAAGCCCAGAGATGGATGATCCAGCCCAGTAGGAAAACCCAGAGAATCCCCGTGAAGACAAAGAAGAGGATGGCGGGCAGTAGGCGCCCCTGAAGGAGTTGTCCCAGTCCGGGGATGAAGAAGCTCGCCAAGCTGGCGATTACGTTGCCGGCGGTGCCTTGTCCATTGCTCATGGTTGAATTCTTCAATAACAAGGCCAACGATGTCGAGCGTAGCCTTGCTCGGCTCATGATTGAGGCTTGCTTCACACTTGCCTGCGGAGGCCACTCGGATAAGCCTCATGCATTATCTGCTTATGGAGACTCTCTTCACCCCAGCACACATCCATCTGGCGATCAACCATGTCCCGATCATCGGACTAGCTGTCGCCTGCTTGCCTGTCCTGATCGGTATTCTCTTCCACAGCCGTGGAGCCCTTGCTTCCGGTCTGCTCGCCGTGATTCTGTGTGCTGGAACCATACCCTTCATCATGGAGACGGGGGAGGAGGCCCAGGAATCCTTTGTTGATGGATCGATCAGTCCTGGAATGGATGTCGCGGGCAAAGCTGCCTTCCGGGAGCACAGCCATCGCGCCAAGGCCACCGCCCCTGTGGTCTATGCAGCGGGGATTCTGTCCCTGGTGGCGCTTCTTGCCCTGATCAAGTTTCCCCGTCAGGCCGCATGGATCGGCTGGGCTGTGCTTGTGGGAAGCGCTCTCTCCATCGCCCTGAGCGTCTGGACGGCCGAGGCCGGAGGCCGGATCCGCCATCCGGAGTTCCGACCCGAACCGAAATCGACTGCTCAACCACCACTTGAACCGCAACTTCAATCTCAACAACAAGGACAAGGCACTCCCTCGGTGCCAGAACTTGTGCCAACGCCCACGCCTACGCCCTCACCGTCACCTTCAGCCAGCATAACTCCCCTACCCCCCTTGCCCATGCCGACGGCCAATGTTGTGCCGGGCCCCTTGCTTGCGCCTGCAGGATCAGGTGCCACTCCCACGACGAACTGAGCTGATTCTCAGAGGCTCCGTTGCGGCTGGATCTGTTTGATGCCGATTACAATCAGAACCCCTATCGCTGGCACCAGAGCGGCGAGGAACATGGTGGAGGAGCCAAGCCGATCCCAGAGAGCTCCAGCAACCAGGCTGGCACTAAGTAATCCGATGCCCATCACCAGATTGAGCAGGCCGAAGGCGGTGGCCTTCAGCTCCGCGGGGGCACGATCCGCGATCATGGCCGAGAGGACTCCCTGGGTGAGACCGAGATGGAGTCCCCAGCAAACGATTCCCAGGCCCGGAAGCAAGAGGCCCGAGCCTGAGGCGAGGAGGATATTCCCCAGAATGAGCGCGAAGGTGCCGGCAACAAGTGGAGCGATACGTCCAAAGCTGTCCGAGAGAATGCCGGCGGGATAGGAGCTGGCAGCGTAGACTAGATTCATCACGACCATGATAAGAGGTACCCAGGCGATGGGTAGACCGGCTTGTTGGCTCCTGAGAATCAGGAAGGCATCGCTGAAGCGTGCCAACGAAAGAAGTCCCGCCAAAAGGAAGGTCCACCAGAGTCCCTCTGGCAGCTGGCGAAGCGCAGTCAGGGAAATCGGAAAAGCGGTCTTTGGGAAAGCGGCATTTTTTTCGGAAGCGGTGTTGGCCGATTCCGGTTCCTTGACCCCTACCATAAGAAGAAAGACAGCGAGCAGTGCCGGAATGGCGGCTACCCAGAAGACAATGCGGTAGTTGTCCGTCGTGAGAAGCATGAGTCCGATGGCGAGGAGCGGAGCCAGGAAGGCACCCACGGAGTCAAGCCCCTGCCGCAATCCAAAACAGGCGCCACGGATTGTTTCGGGGGCGATCTCCGCAACAAGCGCATCACGAGGTGCGCCACGAATCCCCTTGCCGATCCGATCGATGAACCGGGCGGAGATCAGCAGGGGGAGTCCCGAGGCGAGAGGAAAGAGAGGCTTGGAAAGTGCCGAAAGTCCGTAACCCAAGACGGCGAGGAGCTTCGGTTTGCGCATCCGGTCTGCGATCACTCCGGAAAAGAGCTTGGTGATCATCGCCGTTCCCTCGGCGATTCCCTCAATGAGTCCGACGGCGATCACCGGAGTTCCCAGGGCCTTCACCATGAAGAGTGGGAGAATCGCATGGATCATCTCGCTGGAGAGATCCATGAGGAGACTGACAAATCCCAAAACCCAAATTCCTCGAGGAATGACACCGCGACTCAGAATAGAGCGGGCTAGATCCTTTCTCACAATGCCAACATATCTCCAGCGTTGTTGGAAAACCATGCCTTTGGTGTCTCGAAAACAACTTGGTGAAAAATAGTCGGGGGGATTTCGCCGTGTGCGGTGAATTACTTCTGGAACGGGAATGGTTCCCGCTCTCAACAAAACACACCACACACATGAAAACATTGATCAAAGCGGGCGCTATGCTCGCCCTCATCGCTGGACTCGGACTGGCCACCGTCTCCGCAGCGGATAGCTGCAAGGCCTGCAAGGGTTGCGCCAAGAGTTGCAGCTCCTGCGTGAAGTGCTCGGATGGTAAGTGCGCTTCTTGCTGCAAGTAATGAGATAATTCAACGCGGCGGAGGTAGTGCTGAAAAAGCCTGCCTCCGCCCGCTGAGTCACTTACCTTCTTAATGATGAATCCTAAGAACGAACTGACAGACCTACTGCAGGAGTGGACTCCGCACACGGAGCCTGGTTCCGGCTTTAACCGTTCCGTCTGGGCGCGTATTGAAGCCGCCGAGAGTAGCGGGGCCATGGGCTCATCCTTCTTCTCTTGGCTCCAGCGGCTAGCCGTGCCTCGGATTGCCGCAGCCTGCGTTGCAGCAGCCCTCTTCGGCGGCATTCTGGTCGGAGGAATGCAGGCCCGTTCTTCTGAGGAGGAGCGTTATCTTCTCTCATTGAAACCCTTCGCCTCCGTCACACACGCACACTGATTCTCGATCCATGAAACGCGGCTTTTTTATCCTTCTGGCCGTGATCATTGCAGGAGTCGGAGCGGCCTTGGTGACGAAACATCTTTTGCGAGGTTCATCCTCGGCATGGCTTTGCCATCAGTACGGACTCTCTCCTCAAAAAGTGAGAACGATCGAGGGGCTACAACAACAATACGGCTCTCGATGCGGCCCCTACTGCGACCAGATGTGCGAGGCCAATGCCCGTCTCGAACAACTCTCACTGGAGGCGGGACTGGGTCAGCAGTGCATCACTCCGGCACTCCGTGAGGCCGTGGCGGAGACCGATCGCATTCGCACCCAGACACGGATCGTGATGTTGGAGCATTTCTATGCCGTGGCGGCGGAACTCCCTCCTGAGAAACGCAGGGCTTATTTGCTCAAGGTGCTGCCGCTGGTGATCGACTCCTGCGGTTCACGATAAGGAGCCCCTTTCATGTCCGAAACCGAACAGGAGGACCGTGACGCGATGGCTCTTCTGGCTGGCGGAGAAGATCTCGCTCTCAATGCGATCATGGAACGCTGGAGGAGGCGCCTCACAGCCTACCTCTACCGCTTCACGGGGAACGAAGCGACTGCCTTGGAACTCGCCGAGGAGACCTTCGTGAGAATCTATCAGGGCAGGTCAAAATTCCGGGCGGGCGGTCAATTCTCCACCTGGCTCTTCGGCATAGCTGCCAATCTGGCCAGGAACCATCTTCGCTGGCAAAGACGCCATCCGACAGTTGCGATCGAGGAAGCCGACACGGTGGCTTCCGAGGGGGATCCGCTAAAGGCTGTCGAATCACGGGAGCGAGAGCAGGCCGTGCGCACGGCTATCACCTCCCTTCCTCCTGATCTCCGCGAGTCCTTGATCCTGAGCGAATACGAGCAACTCTCCCATTCCGAGATCGCTGTCATCGCGGGATGTTCGGTCAAGGCCGTCGAGCGCCGACTCAGTCATGCTCGGGAACTTCTAAGGAAAGAGCTCTCACGCTATCTGCGGGGCTGAAGAAATTTCGGTAAATATCATGGGGGATTTCCCCGTTTTTACTCAGGCCGTTCAAGCTAGCGAAGCGGAGATGCATCGGGACCTGGGGTAAGCGTTTTAATTAGGGGAAGGTAAGCGCTTCCACTCCTATCGTGCCTCCCCCTCGTTGATTAAGTTGCTTCACAGTGGAATCACCCACACCTCCAAAGCCGGTTCAAAGCGGGACGGTTCATGGAGTAAACAAATAAACCGCCAATCAAAACCCCATGAAAAATAGAGTCCGTTTCCTATCAGCGGTGGGAATGATGAGTCTACTCACCATCCTACCCTCCCAATCGTTCGCGGCACCTCCAACCAGCGGAGCTGTCATGTGCGACCAATGCAAGATGGTTATGGTCAAGGTTGCTAACCCCACCACGGCCAAGAACCCAGCCACCACCTATCACAATGAGCAGACTATGGTATGCCCTTACTGCCATTCGGCCATGGAGAACTTCTTCAAGACCGGCAAGCTCAAGCACACCTGTACCCATTGCGGTGGAACAATGACTGTCTGCCATTGAATGCTCTGCTCAATGATGAGACATGGTATTAGACCTCTCCTCGTAAGAGGAGGGGTTTTTTGTTTGGAGGAGATTCTAAAAGGGGGCAACTAGATTGCTGACGCCTCTGGAGCGGCACACAGAGCTGATGCCCTGATCACTTAGAATGCGGTGTCATCTATCAACTAGCGCGAATTTGGATTAAATCTTTTGGCTGCTCGCTGTTTGGAGTGGGTGTGGACGTAAGGCCAAGATGCAGGCAAAAATCTGGAACTCAGCCGTAACGGCTGCGAACCAACGACCGGGCTAGCAAACTCAGGAAAGGAAGTGATGAAAGAGAGTAGCTTTTCCCTGCTTGAGCGAACTCCATGACAAGATGCCTGAATCTCAGTAAGTGCCTGTTATCTCTCGTTATTTTCCTGAGTTCTTGAGTTGCAAATTAACTCTTCAGTCATCTGTGCACTTGAAAATTCTAATCCCCGTGACGGGTGCAGGAATCCAAACCCTAATGCATTTTTTGGGTTCAAGTTACGACTCACTATCCTTGGGAAGTTTCAGAGCAAGCAAGCGGAGACTGTTCAGCACCACCAGCAGTGTGCTTCCCTCGTGGGCCGCAACGCCCAAGGTAAGAGGGACTGGAAAGAAAAAAGCGGTGCAGACCATGATGACCACGGTTCCTAGCGCGACCATGATGTTTTGGTTGATGATCTTCTTGGCCTGAACGCTCAACAGGCGGGCCAGCAGGAAGTTCTCTATCCGGTCATTCATCAGCACCACTTCTGCCTGTTCGAGGGCAGCGTCGGAGCCTCGGGCCCCCATGGCCACTCCCACATCGGCGGCAGCGATGCAGGGTGCATCGTTCACCCCGTCCCCGATCATGGCAACGCGGACCCTCCCCTCTTCCTTGAGGTTCTCGATGGCCCTGACTTTTTCATCGGGTGAGAGCTCGGAGAGAATTTCCCCAATGCCAACCTTCTCTCCGATCAGCTGCGCCGCCTCCCTGTGATCGCCGGTGAGCATGACGGTGCGAACACCCTGTTCATGAAGCCTGCGCAGGGTGGTGATCGATGCGGCGCGGATCTCGTCCGAGAAAATCATCCGTCCTAGGAGTCCCCTCCCCGCTACCCAGACGACCGCGCCGGCCGACTTCCCTGCCAGGGGAAGATCGTCTTCGTGGAAGACGTCCAACCCGAGGACGAGCTTGCGGCTGCCCATCACAAAGGTCTCCCCATCGATATCGGCCTGGACTCCCTTGCCGAGAATGGTTTGGAAGTTCGCCACCTCCATGGCGGAGATACCCCATGTCATAGCGATCCGCCGGATCGCACGGGAGAGCGGGTGTTCGGAGAGGCGTGCCAAGGAATGGGCCACAGAGCGAAAACGGGTTTCATTTCCCTCAAAGATTTCGACTTCCGCGAGGGTCAGGTTTCCCGAGGTAAGGGTGCCGGTCTTATCGAGGGCCACGACACCGACATCTGCCAGCGTCTCGATGGCCGCACCTCCCCGGTAGAGGATGCCGCGTCGCGCCCCGCTTGCGATCGCCGAGAGGATCGCCGAGGGGACCGAGAGAACTAGGGCGCAGGGAGAGGCCACCACGAGCAGAGTCATCGTCCGGTAGAAGGCGCTCGCTGTTTCGTCACGTTTCTCGAAGGGTGCTAGTCCAAGCAACAGCCACCAGACAAAGAACATGATGGTACAGATCAGAAGGATCGTCCACGTGTAGCCTGTGCCGAATCGGTCCGTGAAGCGCTGGGAGGGGGCCTTGAGGTTCTGGGCATTCTGGATGAGGCGGATGATTTTCTGCAGAGAGCTCTCGCTGGCTGCCCTGAGAACCCTTCCCTCCATGACGCCCCAGAGATTGATTGTTCCGGAGAGGGCTGTGTCTCCGAGGCGCTTCGATACCGGCATTGCCTCTCCGGTCATATTCGACTCGTCGCAGGCGCTCTCCCCCTTGATCACCTCCATGTCGGCAGGGATCTGTTCCCCTGTGGTGACGAGAATCACCATGCCCGGTGTCAGCTTCTCCACAGGAACGGACTCCTCGATTCCATTGCTGAGGACGCGTGCGGTCTTGGGGGCCCCTCGGAAGAGGGCGTCGATGGCCTTTTTGGTGCGCCCCATCGCGAAGTGCTCCATGGCACCAGAGGCCGAGAAGAGAAAGAGTAGCAGGGCCCCCTCGCGCCAAGCGCCGATTACTCCCGCTCCGACAGCTACCGCTAGCATCAGGAAATGGACGTCGAGTTGGCCTTTGCGAAGGCGCTCCCAGGCATCTCCTGCCGCATCCCACCCCCCGCAAAGGTAGGCCAAGAGATAGAAGACCGTGGCCCAAGCTCGGTTGTGAAAGAGAAGTTCACTGATCAGGCCCACCCCTCCGAAGACGAAACACCCGGCCGCCAGAATGGCCATCAAGCGCCACTCTTCGTGGTCATCTTTCTCTTCATTCCCTAATGGGGAGCGTTTCCCCGCGACGTACTTCACCCAAAACTCGGAGCATCCCCCTCTAAGTCGAGAGAGCAGGGAGGGAATTGAATCCTCGGTAGGCATTACTGAAACCTAGTGAATCGGCTGGAAATGAAAATAGGAGAATCGGATGAGGTTAGAGACGCGGAAGACCGGATGGAGAGCAGCTCCATCTTGGCAACAGTGCTGAGACGATGGAGGTGTGGCTGTCCTTCGTGCTTCTCAGCACTCGGCTTTGAGAGCGAACAGCAACACCCCACGCCAAAATCCCAAACCTCCATCAATTAGAACATGTAGCTTGCGACGACCTTCACCGTGCAGGATGCGATGAGTTGGTTCCCCACCATGTTATTCATGACCGGAAGCTCCGCATCGGCATAGATCCGCATTTTCTTGAAGTCGAACTCAATGCCGGGCGAGAGGGAGAGTTGCTGGTAGCCTGTGTTTTTTGGGTCGGAGGCGGGTCCTGAGTCGGAGGCTTTGTTGACGAAGAGCACCTGACCAAGAGGTCGGATTTTCACCTTTCCGATTTTTAGTCCTGTGTAGTAGAAACCTGCCGTGCCGTTCAGTTGGATCCCGGGTGTGTATCCTGCCTGGGTGATGACGGGGGCATCGAGTTGAGCATCCGCGAACCAGCTCCACGTTGCGTCCATCGTGATCCGGTGACGGTGAAAGAATCCGAAGAGGATATCAGTGCTTCCGGTTCCGATCTGGTTATCACGATCGATGCCGGGTTCGTTCCATAGCCCGGAGGGAAGCTTCACGCCGAGATTTACCCCGGTCGACATGTCGGGGGAGAAGCCGGTGTAGTAGCCGTTGAGGCGAATGTCCCCCATGCCCCACCACTGTTTGGTGAATATTTTGGGTGCGACCGGATCCTCACCCTGCTGGACCTCCATTCCGTCCTCGCTCTGGGCCCGAACGATCCGGTTCGCCGAGGGAACCACCACGGAGGCGCCCCACTTCTCGTTGAAGAAGTACTGGAAGCCTCCCTGCAACCAGGAGGTCTGAATCAGCTGGTGGGGATTATTCGCGGCGGCCGAGGGGCCCAGCCCTCTCCAGTTCTGGCTCTGGCCTATATAATCATATTCGGTCCATACCATGCCGCCGGCCCCTTCGGGAAAGTTATATCCGGTGCCAACATTGTAGACGCCGCCACCGCATGCGCAGGCTTGGAGGTTGCAGGGTGCTGCTAGGAGTGTGAAAAGGAGAAGGTTGGTGATGAGGATCGAGAATGATTTTTTCATGATGGTTTGTGAATAGGAACAGGGTGAAGTGCAAGTGATAGGACCTATGCCTCGCAGACGCGGACATCCAGCAAACGAAGCGAAGCGCCGCACTGACAACGGGCTTACCGGACTACGAAATCCGGAGAGTTTGAAAAGAGCGCTAGCTTAAGAGGCCGCAACGATCGGCACAGGATCGGGAGGAGCAGCAAAACGCTCCGGCATGACAACAAAGGGTGCGGGCGCGTAACACATCGGACGAGCAACAGGTAAAGGAATCTCCAAGTTGATTCCTGCAAGGAAGAATTCCGCCTTCTTGTCGACCTTCATCGTGACGGGAGCTTTCTCTTCAGCGGCACGGGCCTTAGCAAGCTTCTGGCAGAGAGTGCAGAGATGCTGCCCATCAAAGGTCTTCTCCACAGCCTGAGTAAGCGATCCGGTCTTGGAGAAATCATGGACCATGTTCACCCAGGCAACTCCCTGAAGAACAGCAAGCGGTCCCCCGATCGCCACGAAAAGCGCAAGGGCCATCATCATCGTCATGATGCGGTGCCAAATCTGCATGGATTTATTTATGATCCATTTCTAAAATTCCGCCAATGAAAGTCGATGAATCGTTGGAAAACGTCGACGTATCGCCCAGCCTAGGATGTTTGCCCTAATGGGAAGCAGCTTGTTCTACAACACTTCCCGCAGGCGCTTGCCCTCCAGAGTACTGAGCGTGATCGGCTCCTTGACTCCCTCGAGGTGGAGGTCCCAACTGAGTAGGTTTTTTCTCTCCATCTCGACCACGGATTTTCTGTTCACGAGCAGGCTGCGGCTGACTTTGACGAATAGATCTGCTGGCAACTGACTCTCCCAGCTTGAGAGAGACTGTTTCATCATGAGGATCCTCCCTTCACTCAGGAAGATCCGGGTGTAGTCCCCCTGCGACTCGATGGCGGCAATCTTCCGTGCCCTCACCATCATGGAGAGTGATTTCTCCCGAAGCAGGACCAGATCCTCGGCTTCGAGTCTCTTGCCTGATTCGGTGGTCGGATAAGGGAGATTTGTTTCAGAAACCAGCTGCTTGTTGAGGCGTAGGATCGTCTTGGCGAGTCGACCGGCACTGACCGGCTTGGTCAGGTAGTCGAGGGCATTGGCCTCGAAGGCCTTGATGGCATACTCGTCATACGCCGTGACAAAGACGACGGCTGGCTGGAGGTGAATCTTCTCGAGCTTCGGCAGGAGGGCGAAGCCGTTCTTTTTCGGCATCTGGATATCGAGGAAAATCACATCGGGTCTCTCCAAGGAGATCAGGTCGTAGGCCGAGGGAACGTCTTCCGCCTCGCCCACGATCTCGATCTCTGGATGGGCCATGAGACGAGTGGCCAGATGGATTCTCGCGAGGGGCTCGTCATCCACCAGGATGGCGCGAAAGCGCGGAGGAGTCGGCTTTTCAGAATTTCTGTTCATAGCTTCATGATGGGGAGTGTCACCACCGCCCGTACCCGCTGAGGCAAGCGCTCATGGGTCAGACTGGCCCGGTCACCAGTGAGCAACTGGAGACGTCGTCGAAGGTTGCTCATCCCCATCCCCATCCCCATTCCCATTCTCATTCCCTGATCAGGAGATGATGCAGAAGGCTCCACCCACGACCCAGTATTCTCGACCGTTAGACGAAGGCCGTCACCAGTGAGTTGAGTCTGGATACGGATCGAGAGGGGCATGGGACTCGTCTGCTGGCCATACTTGATTGCGTTCTCGAGGAGAGGCTGGACGAGTTGGCTCGGTACCATGAATGCGCGCGCCTCCTGATCCGCATCGATCTGGTAATTCAGATTCTCGGCGAAGCGAATCTTCTCCACGTGGAGATAGTTCTCTAGGGCATCCAACTCATCGCCGAGAGGTGCGGTATCATCATTCCTCTTGCTCAGGGAGAAGTGGAGGTAGTCGGCGAGCGACTGGGTCAACTCCTCCACTTTTTCTTTGTCATGACTCACAGCCATGACTGCGGTGAGGGCGTTGAAGAGGAAATGAGGCTGCATCTGGGACCTCAGCAGTGCCAATTCACTTTTCTGCTGGCGACGACTCAGCTCAACGGAGTCAAAAAAGAGCGAACTCGAGAAATACATACCGATCCAAAGAGCAAAGATGAACAGCTCCATATAGAATCCTAGAGTTGTAAAGTTAGCTCCGACCAATTGAATCGAAAACAGGGGGCTGAAGTGCTCTCGCAGAAGGGGAATCCTGATTATTAGAAGTTCGATCACTGTGATTAGGAGTGATATGCAGAGTATTACTGGGATCAGTTTCAAAGGATTCAACCTCCTCGAATGGATCCAGATAAACGGGGTGCGAAGAGAGCTTGTGATCAGGAGTCCGTAGACCGAGCTAAGGAGAATCAATTCAAAGAGCAACACTCTCGACGATGTGGGGATGTCTCCGCTCTTTATCAGGATCCATCCGACGATTCCCAGAAGGAGCGTAAAACAAATCCATCCTCCAATCTGCAGTTTCCAAAAGAAGGGGGACTTACGGCTATCCGTCAAATGATCGCCCAAGTGCTTGTTGATCATCGCTGAGTCTCCTTGGCGTTTTGCAATGCGGTCATTCCTAAAGTTGTACAAGCCAATCAACCGAATCGCAGCACAACTCACTAGGAGAAAATCCTGAATTAGTCTGTAAATTGAGCGGGAGAGGCGATTCATCGACGCTTCCGTGCGATTCGTCGATTTTCGATTGAAGATCTGTGCAGAGCTTATGACTTTTCTTGTCATGAAAGAGTATAATACCACCGTGCTCGTTGTCGGGGCTGGCCCGGCAGGTCTTATTGCCGGACATCTGCTGGAACGTAGTGGCATCAGCGCCGTGATTGCCGAACGCCATCAAGGCCGCCTCAGTACCCCCAAAGCACACGCGATTAATTCCCGCACGCTGGAAATCTGTCATGCAGTCGGGCTGCCTATGGAAAAGATCCATGCCAAGGCGGTAAACCGTGAAGATGGACGGCTCGCACGCTTCATGACCAGTATAACGGGAGAAGAACTTGGAGCAATTGCCCATGAACGACAAGACGAGGGTGTGCGAGCGCTGACGGCATGGCCCCTGATCAACATTTCACAGCCCGACTTCGAGGATGTTGTCGAGCATGCGCTTGCTGGTGCCGCCAATGTCGATTTGCGGTGTCAACTCGAGTGGCGTGGCTATCGCGAAACTCCTGAGGGCGTCATTTCGAATCTGCATGACCACACAACGGGCGAGGACATTACAATAATCAGCAAATACCTTATCGCCGCTGATGGTGCGCGCAGTTCTGTTCGCGAAGCATCAGGAATAAAGCTTGAAGTGTTGGTTCCTAATCTCGCCGAATTCGTAGCGATCCATTTTGAGGCCAATGCCCGGGAACTTGTAGGCGAATACCCCGCCGTTCTTTATTTCATTTTCGGAGACGCGATCGGCAGCGTTCTTATCGCTTATGATATAGACAAGAACTGGGTGCTGATGCACCTGTATGATCCTTCAACGACGTCAGTTGCAGATTTCACCGAAGACGCCTGCAAGCAGTTGATCATTGCAGCCTTTGGGAAGCCGATTGAGGTCAAGATCAAAGGAGTAAAGGGCTGGAAGTCATGCGCTAAGATGGCCAATGCATTTCAGTCCGGAAGGGTCTATTTAGTCGGAGATTCGGCACACCAGTATCCACCCACAGGCGGACTTGGTTTGAATTGCGGAGTGGGCGACATTCATAACCTGGTTTGGAAAATTGCAGCAGTGGAAAACGGTTGGGCAGGTTCGGGACTGCTCGAAAGTTTCAATGCTGAACGCCCCCCCGTAGCGCATACCAACATGGTTCAAAGCGTTCAGAACGAGATGAAGTTTGCGCTTGTTTATCAGGCACTTGGTCAGGACATAGGCAAGCCCATTAATAAAGCAGAGCTTGATAGGCGTCTTAATGATCCCTCTTGCAGGGCAGCCATTACTGCTGCAATAGCTGCCCAGGAAGAAGGCTTCGATAGTTTACGCCTTCAGATCGGCTATATCTATGGCGAGCAGCAGAATGTTTATGAAGGAACACCTATCAACGTCTATGTTCCCAAGGGGATTGTTGGGGAACGGTTGCCGCACGCCGAGTTAGCGGGCGGCGGATCGACACTCGATCTAATCCATCACGACGGGTTCGTCATCTTTGCCGCCAAGGAGAGTGCACATTGGCATGGTTTGGCAGAAGTTTGCAAAATCCCGCTCAAGATTCTGGTTGAAGGCCGTGATTTTACTTTGAAATCTGGAAACTGGGCGGAAAGTCTCGGCCTAGGCAAGGATGGTGCCCTTTTGATCCGCCCGGATGGTCACATCCTTTATCGTGCAGAGACCGCAGATGGGGAACGGGCCAATGCTATGTTGGGAGCTCTCCGCGACTTTCTGGACCTACCAAATTGAGGTGCGGTTGAAATGTCGCGCTGGATACAACTAATGAACTCGAATCGGTGACCATGCATCACGGAATACTGCCTCGCTTTGGACACTCTTGTCCGTTTTGTAAGGAGTCCATCAAATGAACGATGAGCCATCCATTGATCCACAGGACGTTGTGCCGCAAAATAGGAAAAAGCTAAAAAACATACTCATCGGTCTGGGTGCGATAGCATCGTTGGGGATCATTGCTTATCTGATCATCGACTCCTATTACATCGTTACGACAGATGACGCCTACGTGGACAGCCATGTCACCTTTGTCGCTCCGCAAGTCGCGGGCAAAGTCGAGAAGGTGCTGGTTGAAGACAATAACAGGGTTCACAAGGGCGATATCTTGGTGGAAATCGACAAACACCCCTTTCAAGTACAAGTCGATATTTTCACTGCCGCACTTGAGAGCGCGAAAGCAAATCTTCTGGCTACTACATCTCAGGTCAAGAGTGATGAAGTTAATGCACTTAGTCTCTTCTACAAGCTAAACAACAATATTCAGAACGTAAACTCGCAAGTGGCTCAACTTCGTCAGGACGTCGCTGCCCTGAATCAGGCAGAGGCATCTTTGAACCTCGCCAAGTCGGATTTTGATCGCGCCCAGGCGCTCTTCAAGGGGGATGTCACCAGTCGTCAGTCTTTCGACACTTCCAAGGAACAACTCCGTGTGGCCCAGTCGAAGTACAACCAAGCACTTCAGGCTGCGAATTCAGTTCGGGAGGGGCTTGGACTTGCACCAGTTGAAACAAACAGCCCTGAACTTGCTCAGATCCCTGCCGGCCTGAACCGTTCTTATTCCGGAGTTCAAGAGGCCGAGGCGCTGTTCATGTCTGCTTGCGACAAACTCGGCATCACGTTCCCGGACGCCTACATGAACCCCGACCAAGTCCTCAATTTCTTCAAAAAGAACACACCTGATAACAATGAAAACACCTACTTCGACAAAGTCCTTTCCCTTGCTCCTTCGATCAAGGAGGCACAGGCCAAGTTAGATCAAGCTCAGGGGAATCTTGAACAGGCCGTACTGAATCTCTCCTACTGTGATGTTAGGGCGGCGATCGACGGCGTGATCACGCGTCGCAACCTCAACACCGGCAACTATATCCAGGCGGGCCAGCAACTCATGGCTATCCGCTCGCTGACGGATATCTGGGTGAATGCTAATTTCAAGGAAACCCAGCTTTCCTCTCTTCGTATTGGCCAACCTGTCGATCTGGTGACCGACATGTATGGGAGTCATCATGTTTTTCAGGGACGGATCTCCGGCTTCACCATGGGAACAGGCTCCACCCTAGCTCTCCTCCCTCCCGAAAACGCTACAGGCAACTTCGTTAAAGTTATCCAGCGCCTTCCCGTCCGTGTCGATATCCTGAACTATGACCCCGACAAGATTCCTCTTTTTGTCGGGTTGTCGGTAAATCCTAAGGTGCATATTAGGGAGACACCGACCGGTCCGAATGCTGGTCAGTTTCTGCAAAGCGCACCTTCTCTGCCATCCGTCGGGTCCTCCAAAACCCTAGTCAAGTGATAAGCCAGGGAGGTGTCGTCCGAGAGGAGACAATCTCCTTTCAGCCAATCAGCAAGCCAGCGATCAGTATCTGGTTTTTGGCGCTGATCGTCGTGATTCCCACCTTTATGGAGATTCTCGACTCCACAATCGTGAATGTGGCGCTTCGTCAGATCGCGGGGGGATTGCAGGCGGCGGCAAATGACAGCCAATGGACAGTGACCAGCTATCTGGCGGCGAATGCCACGATTCTCCCGATCTCCGGCTGGATTTCCGAACGACTCGGGCGGCGCAATTATTTCCTCCTCTCAATCGGACTTTTTACCCTCTGCTCCGCATTGTGCGGCTTATCTACGAATCTCGGGCAATTGATTTTTTTCCGTGTCGTTCAGGGCCTTGCTGGAGGGGGTCTCCAGCCGAGTAGTCAGGGAATCCTTTTTGATATCTTCCCCAAGCAGAAGCAGGGGATGGCCATGACCATTTTCGGGGTGGCCGCTCTCATTGCGCCTATTCTCGGACCGACATTGGGAGGGTACCTAACCGACAGCTACTCATGGCGATATATATTCTATATCAATGTTCCCGTAGGAATTGCCTCACTGGTTGCCTGCTTCATCTATTTGCGGGATCCCGAGTATCTGCAAAAAGAGCATGCCGAGATAAAGAAACATCCCTCTCCCTTCGATACAATGGGGCTCATTCTTCTCTCTATTACGATGACCTGCTGGGAGGTTGTGATGAGCAAAGGACAGCAATGGGATTGGTTCGGGGATCCATTCTGGAGAGTTCAAGGATTGATGGCTCTCTTCATCGTCGCTCTTGGCGCCCTCATCTATCGTGAGCGGAGATTCTCTTATCCCATTTTGAATTTCAAACCGCTGGGGGATAAGAACTTCCTCGTCTCCAGTATCATTATCTTCATGGGGTGCGCAGTCCTTTATGCATCGGGAATCATTTTTCCAACACTTTTGGAATCCTTGATGGGATATAATGCCACGAATGCAGGACTCGTGATGTCCCCATCAGGCATTTTTGCAATTCTCACGATGGTGGGGGCTGGATTTGCCATGAGCCGTCAGATCGATACTCGTCTCCTGATAGGACTGGGACTTGCTGTGATGGCCATTGGTTGTTTTTGGGCCGCCAAGTTGAATTTGGAGGGCTCCCCATTGAGTTTTGTCTGGCCACGCATTGTCATCACGATGGGGATCTCTTTGCTTTTTGCGCCGATCAATGTGGCGGCTTTCTACTACATTCCGGTCGAATTGCGTGCATCGGCCATCGGCCTTTTTGCCCTTCTGAGAAATGAGGGAGGTAGTTGGGGCACATCGACGATCCAGACCATCCAGGATCGCAGGGAGCAATTTCACGCACTTCGCGTGAACGAGTATCTTGATAATTTCAACCCGGCGGTCGTCTCCTATCTGAATCAAATGACCTCGTATTATCGAGGAGCAAATTACGGTCCCGTCCTCTCCAAGGAGATGGCGTGGCAATCCCTAAGCAATTTCAGGACACAGCAAGCCGACGGACTTGCCAATTTCGACTGCTTCTGGGTGATGGGTGTTGTTGCGCTGATATTGATTCCCGGTATTTTTTTCATGAAGCGCGCCGTTTCCGAAAAAGGGGTCCGGATGTCCGCCGATTAAAAATTCATACTAGGTTTTCGACGCCCGCCAATCAACCGAATCGCCACCCTACTCACTAGGAGAAAAATCTTCACGGACACTTAAAACCGCTCTGAATCCGGCGGAATAAGCGATTCGTCGACGATTTTGTGCGGTTCACCGACTTTCATTTGCTTTTCTTCAAACAAAGCATAAATCCAACAAGTATGAAAATATTCCTCACGCGCGCAATTCTCACCACACTGGCATTTGCAGCATGCTATGGCACGAGTTGGGCTCAGGCCTCCAACGTCATCTTCCCGACGAATTATCCTTACACGCAGACCAACCTGCAGGCGATGGATATCATCAAGAGCAAGAATGGTGTGCTCGAAGCCACGGTGAAAATGTATTCGGCAGGAACAAACAGTGACCCGATGAAGTATGGCATCATGGATGCCTACAGCGGAACGGGTACCAACTATGTCACCAGCACTGGTACCAATGCGGGAATGTACGGTTTTGCCTACCAATGGTCTGCCTATGGAACCAACTATCGGAAAGGATTTCCGGGGACGATGCTGCAGATCCAGCCAGGCGATACGCTCAAGGTCACCCAGATCAACTACATGGGTACCAATTTTGACACGAATGATGCAGTCTTCACCACCAGCTTCCACTATCACGGATCACACGCTCCTGATCTCAGTACAGGTGATAATGTCTATATTCTGGATGCACCTCTTTCGGTGAATGTTGTTAATTTCCCGATCCTGAAATACCTTAATAGCGTTGGGCTGAATTGGTATCACACCCATCCCGATCTCTACACCAAGGATCAGGTTCAGGGGGGGCTTGCAGGCTTCATCATGGTAGGTGATCCCCTCGATGCCTTTCCTGCGTACAAGGGGAAGTTCAAGCAGGTCAACATGGCCTTCTCAGAGGTCAACCTCCAGACTAATGCGGCCGGTAAGTTTCAGTTCTTCCAACTCCAAACTAGTGACAAGTCCGGCACAAACTACACGGAGGGATGGCAGAAACTCGTCAACGGGCAGATGAATCCCACGATCACCATTGCCCCGGGTGAGACCCAGATCTGGAACTGGGCATGGGTAGGTGCTCGTGGAGCGATGATGCCTGTCATCGCCGATGCCAACCTGAGCAATGCTTGGACGCAATGCACTATCCTCGCGAGGGATGGCAACAGCTCCTTTGTTCGCCCTCTCACTGGACCGCTGGCGGCCTATCTCCCCAGCACGAATTCGAGCGCCAACTCCACGAACTACACCCCGAGGCTCTCGGATATTTGCAGTCAATCGCTCCTCTCAACGGGGGGGCGTACGACTTGGGCTATGACGGCGCCTACAAATCCCGGCACCTACTACCTCATGGATGCCTTCGGAGGAGAGGAATCTCCTAATTCAGCTGGAGCACTGTACTTCTATGTGCTGGCCACCATTAACGTCACGGGAAATACGGTGACGGGACCACCAGTTTACTTTGCCCCGCAACCGGCTGATTTCCTCTGGGCTGCAAAACCGGATGTCTACAGAACGTTCGGTTTGGAGCAGGAATATTTCTCCACGGTGAACCCAAAATATCTAGATACCTTTGATAACTTCTTCATTGACGGTTTGAAGTTTGGCGAAGGGGTTCTTCCCCAACTGGAGATTGGATCGGTAGAGGAGTGGACGATTGTGAACGGTGGACCGCTCAATCACCCATTTCACATCCACCAAGGTAACTTCATCGTAACGCAGGTAAGTGGCGTGATGATTGATCCCAAATTGCCACCCAATCCCGAGTTTGCAGGACGCAACTATGTCTCGCCTCAGGATGTGGCCTTTGTCCCGGCTTGGGGGAGCATCACCATCCGATTTGCAGTTCCGCCCTTCCCCGGTAAATATGTCTGGCACTGCCACATCCTCGAGCATGAGGACGAGGGGATGATGTCCCCGGTCTTCCAGTTCCCGGGTCGCGAAGGGATCCGTCTTGGACTGGGTGTATTATCACCTACACTACCTGTCATCAATGGCCTTGGGAATGTGACCAATGTTATTACCCCGTTCCCTGGCTATACGGGGCCAGTCGTGGCTGCTTCGGGTGTGGGTACAGCAAATACTAATGGCATCTCAATGCCAAAGCTGCCGCTTCCGTCAACATCGAGTCAGGTAAAATCGTTCTTCAAGAATACGACGGTGTTTGAGACCATGGCTGTGGGTACCGGCGCGAAGAGTGCTCTCGTAAAGATCTACAACAATGGATCCAGTGCACCAACCGCACAGTTTACCGCATTCACTGGCAAGGCGGGCGCCTCTGGCGTAAGTCTGGCTGTTGGCGGTATCAGCAAAGATGGGGTACCCATCATTGCCGTCGGCTCAAGGGCACCCGGGCTCTCCACCGTCAGTCTCTGGAATCAGAATGGGAGTTATATCTGCACACTCACGAACAGCCTGCCGGGTAATTGCCCCAGTGGCGTGAATGTGGCTATTGGAGATGTGAATGGCGACAACTTCGACGATCTCATCGTCTCGCCTGGCGCCGGGCGCGAAGCGATCGTCACGGCGATCAGTGGTAAAGATATTTCCTACGGGGTGCCCCCTAAGAAACTCTTCACTACTGTCTTGAGCGATCCCGCAAGCAAGGAAGGTGCGAAGGTAGCGGTCGGCTACGTGGCCCCCTCTACTACGGCCAGCTATATCGCCAACCTCGTCACCACACCTGAAGCGGGTCTCGATGCCGGTACTGTCTCTGTATGGAACATCAACAACTTCTTTAGTGACGGCACAGGCGGCATGGGCGGCATGTCCTCGGAAAGCGCTGACAAGCCTGCCTTGATGACTTCTTACCGACCCTATGGCTCGGCAGTGAACATCGCCACCACGTATCAGGCTGTACCGGGGGGGCAGGCGAAGCCTGTAATCGCTGCATGGCAGACACCCAATTATGCGGCCTTCACGGGGATCGATTTTGATGATGAGCCAATAACCCAGTGGAGGGTGTTCTCCACCAAGAAGTAGAGGTTCATCGCATCGGACAGGTGTCCCCTCGGGACCCCTGTCCGATGCGCCTCAGGTACTCACACACGGAAGCCGGGGCTAAAATATTCTGGGGGAATTTTTAGTGCTCGGGTAACTTGTGGAAGAAAGTCACTCCCTCCATGAACAATCAATAAACATTATGAAACTATCCCTACTAGCTCTTGCTACCATCGTAGTCGTGGCCTCCGGAGCCATGGCTATCGCCGCTGAAGCCAATCCAGCCTACCCGTTGTCTACCTGTGTGGTCTCGGGGGAAAAGCTCGGGGAAATGGGGCCTCCAGTTGTTATCAACCATGAGGGAACCGAGGTGCGTTTCTGCTGCAATGGGTGCGTGAAGAAATTCAACGCAGATCCGGCGAAGTACCTTGCCAAGCTCGGCAAGAAAGAGACGACCCAATAGGCCGGATTTCGTAAAAATCCCGGTCACGACAGGCTGGTATCTTCGTGAGGTGTGACATGAAAAAAAACTTCATAGATGCTCATCTCGTTATTGGTTTCGCGCCCATCGTATTTCTTCTCTTACTTCTCCCGTTGGTGGAAGGATGTTCGCGGCTGCCGAGTGGAAAAGTTGAGACCAAGGAGGTTGTCCCATCCGCGAAAAAGATGTGGACCTGCTCGATGCACCCTCAGATCCGGCAGGATCATCTGGGCGATTGTCCGATATGCGGGATGGCTCTTGTCCCGGTGGCACCACTCACTTTACTCAAGTCACCTGACACAACGACCGTAGCCGCTTCCAAGCCATCAACAATGATGGACGCCAGTCCGAAGTCCGAGCAGTCGATGGCAACGGTGATCCATTTGGATGCCGTCCAGAGTGCGTCAGGTAATATCAGAATCTCGCCTGTTGAGGAAAAGATGGTTCGGCGCAAGGTGGAGCTCTTTGGAGAGTTCTCCCATGTCGCTGACAAGCAAATCGATTTCACCTGGTACTACGGGGGCCGCATCCAGAAAATCCTCCTGGACTACAACACGACGGAGATCAAAGAGGGGGCCCCCCTCATGGAGGTCTATAGTGAGGAGGCGGTAGAGGATCAGCGTGAATGTCTCAAGATGCTCATGGAGTTGCGCTGGCATATTACGGATGAGCAAAAGATTTTCAAATCGCAGTACGGGACCAATGCAGAGCGGGTCTCCTTGATGGGAATGTCCTATGAGCACAAGAACATGAATGCCCGCCTCAATGCGATGAAGGATCGGTTGAGCCTTATCGGCATGACGGCAGGAGATTTCGAGGCGCTTGAATTGAGGGGCAAGATTCGCGACAGCTTCACCATCACCGCCCCTGGTAAAGGGACCCTCCTAGGAGCCCTCCCCCATGTGGGGGAACGATTCACGATGGATACGGTGCTTTTCCGTCTGGTGCCATTGAGTGAGGTCTGGTTCGTAGCCGATGTATTTGAGCAGGATCTCTCGCTACTCAAACTCGGCCAGGAGATCACCATCCAATGCCGCACGTATCAGAATCAGCCCTTCAAAGGAAAATTGGTCTTTATCGGACGTGAGGCTGATTCCCAAAAGCGGACGATGAAGGTGCGCTTCCTTGTTTCCAACCCGGACGGCCTCCTTCTTCCCCAACTCTCGGCTAAGGGAATCCTCGGTGTCGGCGACAAAAAGCCGCAACTGGCCGTGCCCTCCACCGCAATAATTGATACGGGACGCAGGCAGTTGGTCTATGTCGAGACCTCTCCCGGAACTTTCGCCTTGCGGGCCGTGAAGATAGGCGCCCAGGGGGAAGTAGCTGAAGGGGGCGAGGAGGGTTCCTCGCGCTGGGTACCGGTCCTTGAGGGTCTCGCTGCGGGAGAAAAGGTGGTGACCTCCGGTGCCTTCTTGATCGATGCGGAGGCCCAGCTGCAGGGGCTGCCTGCATCCAGTGCCGATCCTGGCCTCGAGAAGCCGTAAGATGATTCACCCCACAACGATCCCATGATCGATCGTCTTGTCAGATGGTGCCTTGAGAACAAGGCGCTTGTCCTGATCCTGACGCTAATCGTCACCTTCGCGGGGATTCAGGCCATTTACCAGACGCCGGTGGATGCGATCCCCGATCTAAGTGAAAATCAGGTCATTGTCCTGACGGACTGGCCGGGGCGCTCCGCCCAGGAAGTGGAGGACCAGATCACCTATCCTCTTTCCTCTGCGCTGCAGGGATTGGCCGGCGTCCGCGAGGTGAGGGCTCAATCGGCATTCGGCCTCTCCATGCTCACGGTCATCTTTCGCGATGATGTGGATGTCTATTTTGCCCGAACCAGAGTTCTAGAGCGGCTGAACTCCCTACCCTTCAAGATGCCAGAGGGGGTGACTCCGAAACTCGGACCCGACGCCACGAGCGTGGGTTGGATCTACGAATACTACCTCGATGACTCCGCCGCGGCAAAGGCGGGCCATGGCCTGGACCTGGGACAGCTACGATCCCTTCAGGATTGGTTTGTGAGGCTTCAGCTGAACTCCGTGCCCGGTGTGGCCGAGGTCGCGAGTGTCGGCGGCTTCGTTCGCCAGTATCAGGTGGATGTGAATCCCAATAGCCTCCGTGCCTATGGTCTGCCTCTCTCGGCGGTGATCGAGAAAGTCCGGGGGTCGAGCAGGAATGTCGGCGGCGGCAACATCGAGGTCGCCGGGCGTGACATCACCATCCGAGGGCTCTCACTGGTTCGTTCCGACGATGACTTAAAGTCCTTGCCGATCGGATACTCGGATGGTCGCCCCATTCTGCTCGGACAGGTGGCAACGGTGAGTATGGGGCCTGAACCGAGGAGGGGAGCTCTCGATGTGGGTGGGCTCGAGGCTGTCGGGGGCGTCGTCGTCATGCGCTACGGTGAAAGCACACGCGAGGTCATCGGGAAGGTGAAGGAGAAGATTGCCGAGATCAGCAAAGCGCTTCCCCCCGGAGTCTCGATCAAGCCCTTCTACGATCGCAGTCAACTGATCGACCGAGCGGTGGGTACACTGCGCATAACGCTGATCGAGGAGATCCTGCTGGTCACGCTGGCCCATCTCCTTTTCCTGGGACACTTGCGCAGCGTGATCATCGTCACCCTCCCGCTCCCCCTTTCAATCCTGATCGCCTTCATCCTGATGAAGTGGACAGGCATCACTTCCAATATCATGTCGCTCAGCGGACTGGCCATCGCCATCGGCGTGCTGGTGGATGCCGGCGTCGTGATCACCGAGGCCGTGATCCGGGAGGCCCATGCCGTGCAGGAGGGCCGGGTGCCGAGCCTCTCTTATCCGAAGGACATCGTTGTGATCGTGATGCGGGCGACCCATCTAGTGATCCGCCCGATTTTCTTCGCGATGCTGATCATCCTGCTGGCTTTCATTCCGGTCTTCGCTCTGGGAGGGGAGGCGGGAAAGTTGTTCCATCCGCTGGCATTCACCAAGACCTACGCGATGGCTGGGGCGGCCTTGCTCGCTCTGACGCTGGTTCCCGTTCTTGCCTCCCTCTTTGTCAGGGGAAGGCTCCATGACGAGGGGGAGAATCCCCTCATGGGATTCCTCTTGGGGCTTTACAGGCCCGTGCTGGAGTGGGCTCTCGACCATCGCAGGACGGTGGTGGCCCTGGCCTCCGTGATTCTGCTTGGGGCCCTAGGTCTGGGTAGCACCATCGGATGGGATTTCATGCCTCCCCTGAATGAACGGGCCGTGCTCTTCATGCCGACCACGTTGCCTAGTGCCTCTCTGCCTGAAATCAACCGAGTGATGTCGGCCCAGGACAAGATCCTCTCTTCCTTCCCGGAAGTGGAGAGCGTTGCCGGCAAGCTCGGACGGGCTGATTCGGCCACCGATCCCGCACCCATCTCAATGATCGAGACAACGATTATGCTCAAACCTGTTTCGGCATGGCGGCACGGCATGACGATGGAGAAGCTTCGCGCAGAGATGCTGCAGAGGATGCAGCAGTTCCCCGGTTTTGTGCCGGCCTTTCTCCAGCCTATTGAAAACCGGATTCTCATGCTCAATACCGGCATCCGGGGACAGGTCGCCGTCAAAATCTTCGGTCCCGATCTGAAGCGCCTCGAAGCTCTTGCGGTCGATGTGGAGGGGATCCTCAAGAATGTCACCGGAGCGACCGACGTGTACGCGGAACGCGTCGTTGGAACCCCCTACTTGGAAATCGCCGTGAGGCGTAATGACGCGGCACGGTACGGCGTACCGATACCAGAAATCAACAGCGCGATCGAGAACTCCATGGGAGGGGCGACCTTGGAGACAACGATCGACGGACGGCAGCGGATCCCGATCCGGGTCCGCTATCCTCGCGAGTTTCGCGGAGATCTCCCCTCGCTGGAGCAGGTGCTCGTGACCACCATACAGGGAGAGAGCATTCCCCTCTCCAATGTGGCTGATTTTCACCTGACATCAGGTCCGGCGATGATCTCCAGTGAGAACGGCAACATGCGTGTCTTCGTACAAGCCAATGTTCTCCATCGTCCCTTGGCAGCCTTCGTGGAGGATGCGCAACGGAAGGTCTCGGAACAACTCCGACTGCCGCCTGGTTACTATATCGAGTGGGGGGGGCAGTATCAGAAGCTGATCGCGGCCTCCCGGACGCTCCTCATGATCTGTCCGTTGGTGATCCTGATAATCTTCGGACTGCTCTTTCTCACCTACCGCTCCTGGAAGGAGGCGGCGCATGTCCTGCTTGCTATTCCCTTTGCGCTTTCGGGGGGCCTCTACCTTCAGTGGCTTCTGGGCTATAACTTCAGTGTGGCGGTGGCGGTTGGTTACATCGCCCTATTCGGAACCGCCGTCCAGACCGGAATCATCATGGTGATCTATCTCAAGGAGGCATTGTCCGCAAAAATCGCCGAGAAGGGGGAAGATCTTTCCCCGGAGGAGCTTCGTGACGCCGTCGTTCAGGGGGCGCTGCTGCGCCTGAGACCGAAGGTCATGACGGTCACAACCATAGTGGCCAGCCTGCTGGTGATCATGCTGCCGGCATTTTCCGGAGAGAGAACAGGCATTGAAATCATGCGTCCGATCGCCGTACCGGTGATCGGGGGAATGATCAGCAGCCTCCTGCTCATCCTGATCGTGACGCCGGTGCTTTTCCTCTCAATCAGGGAATACGAATGCAGGATGGCGCGGCCAAAGTGACCACCATCACCGCGGATGGCACTGAATGGGGATATAGAGGACGTTTCATTTTGAGCATCCAGCAGTGAATGATTGACCTATGGCTTGCCCTTGAGAGCCAATAGTCTAACAGTCTAGTCTCAACACAAGTTCCCATGTCCGATTCCCGTTACGATTCTCTAGCACGTCTTCTCACCACGCACTCCACGAAGCTGAAGGCTGGTGAGCGGGTGCTTATCGATGTCGCCGATACGCCGGAGGCATTCATCATCGCCTTAATCCGCGCCGCACGCGCCGCCAAGGCGGAGCCCTATGTCGTTATGAACTCAGCTCCCATCAGCAGGGAGCTGGCGCTGGGCGTCACCGGAGCGCAGGCCGAGACCATGGCGGCCATCGATCTCGTCCGCCTCAAAAAAATGCAGGCATACATTGCTGTTCGAGGTTCCCATAACATCTCTGAGATGGCTGATGTGCCGCAGTCCCAGCTGGCTCTACTCTCCGCAAAGCTTCGCCCCGCGCTTGATTACCGGATCAACAAGACCCGCTGGGTGGTTCTCCGCTGGCCCACACCGTCCATGGCGCAGCAGGCACAGATGAGCACGGAGGCCTTCACGGAGTTCTTCTTCCGGGTCTGCACCCTTGATTACGCAGCGATGATCCCCGGCATGAAGTCGCTCAAGGCACTGATGGATAAGACCGACCGCGTCGAGATCACGGGTCCCGGTACCAACCTGAGGTTCAGCATCAAGGGGATCGGCTCGGTCATCTGCGGAGGCGAGCACAACATCCCCGACGGCGAGGTCTTCTCCTGTCCGGTGAAGGATTCCGTAGAGGGTCATGTCACCTTCAATGCCCCTACGCTCAACCGCGGCATCGCCTTCGACCAGGTACGGCTAGAGTTCTCGAAAGGGAAAATCATCAAAGCGACTGCCAATCATACCAAGGCGCTGAACGAGATCCTCGACACGGATGCCGGAGCCCGCTTCATCGGAGAGTTCTCGCTAGGCTTCAATCCGCATATCCTTCACCCGATGCGCGATATCCTCTTCGACGAGAAGATTGCCGGATCGTTCCACTTCACCCCCGGTCAGGCCTATGAGGTTGCTGGAAACGGAAACAAGAGCGCCGTGCACTGGGACATGGTCTCCATCCAGCGCAAGGACTATGGCGGCGGCGAAGTCTGGTTCGATGGGAAGATGATCCGCAAGGATGGCCTCTTCGTGCCACCTGCGCTTCAGGCCTTGAATCCCGAAAGACTCCTTGGCAAGAAGGCCGCTCCTGCCAAGAAGCGGTGATAGCAGCAGGTCGGGACTTGAAAACACAGCGATGATACTCTGGCGCTATATCCGTGAGATCGTCGGGAAGTTTCATGAACTTCTCGATGCCAAGGACGCCCCGCATGCGGTGGCGGGGGGAACGGCGATCGGGGTCTTCTTCGGATTCCTGCCCATCTTCGGACTCAAGACCCTCAGCGCCATGGGGGTCTCTTGGGTCACCCGCTGCAGCGTGGTCGCCTCGGTGATCGGGGTTTCCGTGCACGACCTGCTCCTTCCCGTCTGGCCGCTTATTCTACGCTGGCAGTTCCAGATCGGCTTCTGGCTTCTGAGTCATCCCCATCATTTCGCGCCTAAGATCACTCGAGGAGATTTCAAGCTTTCCGAAATCTTTCAATGGGACAGCTTTGTCGATATCGGACTGCCCATCGTGCTGGGAGGAATCGTCGTCGCCGTCCCCATATCCGTGATCTCCTACCTCGGGGTGCTGTCCATCATGCGTTTTCGGCAGGCTAAAAAAGCGCAAAAGGAAGCCGAAATGGGAGCCGAAAAGGAATCCAGTATCGCTCCAACGGATAAAGCTTGGGAGCAGCCCTGATTGGTCCCGATCCCATCTCTAATCCGACTCATGCTTGATCCAGTCGGTTGACTTCACGACTAGGTAGTCGCGGTGCCAAATGCAGGATTGGAAATGTATGAGAACTTATTCCCGTGGGAATGTGTGACGGGGTTATAGCGGCGGGAGCATAAAACGGCCCTTAAAGGATGCTATCTGATTCGGCGCTTCCCAACACCAACGGGAAAAGCCTATATTTCCAGCCCTTATTCTCAATTTTTATGGCTGATCCTATTCTCACTTTTGGCCTTCCTTCCGGCAGCCTTATGGAAGCGACCCTCTCGCTCTTCAAGCGAGCTGGCTTTTCCATTTCCGGAACCAGCCGATCTTACCGCCCGCTCGTGGATGATCCGGAATTGCGTCTCCGCATGCTACGCGCTCAGGAGATCAGCCGCTATGTCGAGGGGGGTTTTCTGGATTGCGGCATTACCGGGCGTGACTGGGTCGAAGAGAACGGCTCCGATGTCGAGGTACTCGCCGAACTTCCCTACAGCAAGGCGACGGCCAATCCTACCCGCTGGGTGATCGCGGTTCCCGAGGACTCTTCCTACAAGTCGGTCAAGGATCTGGAGGGGAAGCGCATTGCCACCGAGGCGATCGGCCTGACCCGCCGCTACTTCGAGAGCCACGGGGTGAAGGCGGAGTTCGAATTCTCCTGGGGCGCCACCGAGGTGAAGGTCCCCGATCTGGTCGACGCGATCGTCGACATAACGGAGACAGGCTCTTCCCTTCGCGCGAATAATCTCCGGATCCTCGAGACGATCATCGAGTCCTATCCGGTCTTTGTGTCCGGGAAGGCTGCCTTCGCGGACAAATGGAAGCGGGAGAAAATGGAGAAGATCGCACTTCTCCTAGTAGGAGCTCTCACGGCACGCGACAAGGTCGGCCTCAAGATGAACCTCCCCCGCATAAAATTGCAGAATCTCCTCGACGCACTACCCGCTCTCCGCAATCCTACGGTTTCGCCTCTGGCCCAAAACGACTGGGTGGCTGTGGAGACTGTCATCGACGAAAAAATCGTCCGGGAGATCATACCGCAACTGAAGTCACTCGGTGCCGAAGGCATCATCGAATACCCTCTGAACAAAGTTGTCTACTAAGACGGCTCAGATCTAGACCTACCATTCTACGCAAGTAGTCCAGCACCTAACACAGCCCGATGGGATCAATCAAAAAGAAACGCAAAGCCAAGATCGCAAAGCACAAGCGCCGCAAGCGCATGAAGCTGAACCGCCACAAAAAGCGCCTGCGTTACAAGTCCTAGTATCATCTAGGCGCCCGATCGGGCTAGCATACCGCCGAAGAATCGGCGGAGAACATTTCAAGAGAAGGCTTCCGAAGAATACTTACGGGAGCCTTTTTCGTTTTTGGGCTGAGGATACCGCAATGAAACAGCGAATTATTCGGGTCTCAGGCCCCGATGTCGCGGCGGAGCTGCTTCCCTTCGAACTCGATCTTATCGGCGGCCGCGTAGGCTTTCCTGCGGGCCTCCTCCAGCGTGTACCCGAGAGCCGTGACGCCGAGGACGCGGCCTCCGCTTGTAACCACCTGACCATCGTTCAAGATGGTGCCGGCATGGAAGACAACAACATCAGGATCGGCCGAGGCCTTCTCGATACCGGTAATGACTTTTCCTTTCTCGATCGGCCCGGGATAGCCTCCTGAGGCCAGCACGATGCAGACCGCAGCGCGCTCGTCCCAGATAGGGTTCGACCCGGCAAGTTTTCCATCGATCGTGGCCTCGATCAGATCGATCAGATCGCTTTTCAGCCGGCGCATCAGAGACTGAGTTTCCGGATCGCCGAATCGGCAGTTGAACTCCAGCACCTTCGGTCCGCAAGGAGTCATCATCAGTCCCGGGAAGAGCATTCCCTGGAAGGGAAGATTGTCGGCCGCGAGCCCTTTTACGAAGGGTTCCATCACTTCCTGTTTGAGACGCTCCTGCATCGGTGGATCGACCACGCGGGAGGGGCTGATCGTTCCCATGCCGCCCGTATTCTGACCATGATCTCCCTCGAGGGCTCGCTTGTGATCCTTAGCATCGGGGAAGAGGAGATAGTCTTTCCCGTCGATCAGCGCATGGAGAGAGCACTCGGGTCCGGTCAGGAACTCCTCGATGACGACCGTGTTTCCGGCATCGCCAAAGATCTTTCCGATCATCATCTGACGGATAGCTGCCTCGGCCTCCTGCCTGCTCTGCGCGATCACCACCCCCTTGCCGAGGGCCAGTCCGTCAGCCTTCACGACCAGCGGATAGCTTGCGGTCGAGCAATGAGCCAGAGCGGCCACTGGGTTGGAGAAGGTGGCCGAACCCGCTGTCGGTATCCCATGACGCACCATGAATTCCTTGGCAAACGACTTCGAGGATTCGAGCTGTGCGGCAGCCGCGACAGGTCCGAAGACCCGAAGTCCCTCTTTTTGGAAAAGATCAACAATCCCCGCAGCCAGCGAATCATCGGGACCGACAATCGTCAGATCCACCTGCTCTGATCTGGCCAGGGCAAGCAGTCCGGGGAGATCACCCGCGGCGACCGGATGATTCGCGGCGAGTTCCGCAGTCCCGGCATTCCCCGGGGCGCAGAGAAGATTCGTCACCCGTGGGCTCTGAGCCAGCTTCCAGAGCAAGGCATGCTCACGCCCGCCCGATCCGATTACGAGAATTTTCATCGGCAAAGAATGGAGCCCTTGCCATCCCCTTGTCCAGAGACAGTCTCCAGAGCCCCGAATCTTTTGACTGGTTCTCGGAAGGACTTCAGGATTCTACCTTTTTAATATCACGTGTGATGCTTTCTCCTTGCAGGCGAAAAACGACAATTTCGGATCCTGTTTGGCATACATATTCTCGTACATCTTGCGAAGATCCACATTGCTGGTCCGCACGACTTCTATCGCTGTGAGTTCTGGGTACGTGGATTGCAAATCGCCCAGGATGCGCAGGACATCCTCACTTTTGGCCGGATCGGGAGTTGCCGTGGGGGTGGGTCGGTTCATGGAGGGATTGTATGTCCCCCCCATTTGCTGCGCTGTTGCAACACCCAGCATGGGGAGCAGCAGGGCAAGGAGGGAGTAGATTTTTCTCATTTGAGGAATCTATTTCTGATATTCCCGTTGGCAAGTTTTTCTTCGGTTTTCTTCCGATATCCCGGCAGCGGCATCCCGACCGCCGTCGTGCGATTTCATCAGAGGACACTTAGCCCGCCAGCGGATGACGGACATCGGGGAGGATGGCTGTGGTGGAGACCTCGATCTCCCGTTCCTGACCGAGCATGTTCAATAGGATCGCCACGCGTTCACGCGCTGGCAGGATCCGAGTGACCAGGGCGCGGACTCCCTGGAATGGGCCCTCGATCACCCTGATCTCCTCTCCCTCCTTGATTTCGCAGGCGATCTCCACGGTCTCATTGTCGGCCACATGACATCGCAGGTCGGTGATGATCGAGTCGTCCAGCATGGCGGGCCTGTTGCCGAATGAGAGAGTCTTCGCGACACCACTGGTCGCGGAGATGCGACGATACAGCACCGGATAGACAAAACGGGCGAAGATATACCCTGGAAACATCGCCTCGTTCACCCAGGCCACACCCGTGGATCGGGCCCGCTTGAAGCGGATCTTGGGACAGAAGACCTCAACACTCAGCTCCCCGCGGAGCAGTCGCGTCGCTACACCTTCCTGCTTGGGCCTAGTTTTCACGCAGTACCAGAGCAACTCATGAGAGAAGGGTGTTTCGGATGGTTCCTGTGCCGGCATGCCGGGGGAATTTGTCATGAATCAGGACTCCCCGCAAAGCCTTCGCGATTGCGACGAAATTGTCACATAGTGATTCTTGGAGAATCCGACCGGAGGTTTTACACAACATCTTGTGTCTGAAGAAGAACTCCACCACTACAGGAGCGTTTGGATCTCCGATGTCCATCTGGGCACCCGCGGCTCCCAGGCGACGGCGTTGCTGGGATTCCTCCGAACATTTGAGTGTGGCACGCTGTATCTCGTCGGTGACTTGATCGATATCTGGGCGATGAAGCGCGGCGTCTACTGGACCCAGGAGCATAGCGATGTCATTCAGAAGATCCTCCGCAAAGGTCGCAAGGGCTCCAAGATCATCTACATCCCCGGCAATCATGATGAGAGGATCGCCGATTTCACGGGTGATTATGCCAATGTCTACATCCAGTCACGTGCCTTTCACACCACGGTCGATGGCAGGAAGCTTCTCGTGGCCCACGGCCACGAGCTCGACACCGTCGTTCAGAACCTCGGATGGCTCGCCCACGTCGGCGACATTGGCTACACCTTGCTTCTGCGGCTTAACGGCGCCGTGAATTTTTTCAGAAAGCTCGTCGGCCGAGGACACTGGTCACTCAGTGCCTACGTGAAGAGCAGCGTCAAAAACGTCGTGAACTTCATCGGCGGCTTCGAGGAGTCGATGGTACATTTCGCCTCCGACGCCGAGGCTGGAGGGATCATCTGCGGTCACATCCACACCGCCGCCATGCGCAGAGTCAAGGATCTCGAATACTACAATACCGGCGACTGGGTCGAGAGCCTCACCGCGCTTGTCGAGGAGACCGATGGCACGCTCAAGCTGCTCAAATTCTCCCCCTCCGGCGAGATCATCCAGACACTGGGCGCCTGCCGAGCCACGCAACCGATCGTCGTGAATGAAGAACCCTTCGCGCCCGGATTTCCTGCCGAACAATTAGCGGTCTAATCCAGCTGTCTGAAAAAACTGGCGGGACTGCCCTTCACGGCTTAGTTAAGAAAGCCGTCCGATGACCATCTGTCTGCTCAAGTCCAAGATCCACCGTGCCGCCGTCACCGGCGCCTCCCTTGATTACGAAGGAAGCCTCACCATCGCCTCCGATCTGGCCGAGCGCGTCGGCCTCCTGCCCTACGAGAAGATCCTGGTTGGGAACATGGGGAACGGCGAGCGCTTCGAGACCTACGTCATCTATGGTCCTCATGGCTCCGGGGTGATCGAGTTGAACGGCGCCACCGCCCATCTTGGCAAGATCGGCGACCGGCTCACTGTCATGTCGTACGCGTGGCTCTCCGGCGAAGAGGCCGCCCGTCACAAGCCCTCGGTCATCCTTCTCGACGAGAAGAACGTGGTGATCAGGGCCTGAACCTAGGAGTTGCGGAATGGGGATTGTCAGGGCAGCAGGAATCTGGAATTGTTTCGCCCTCATGAGTACCCTGATTGCCCCTCATTCCGTCGTCCTGTTTCAAGGCGACTCCATCACCGACTGCGGCCGCAGCCGCGAGGAGGATTCCACGAATGAACTCCATTTTCTTGGTAACGGCGGTTATGTCTGTATGTCAGCCGCGAGCCTTCTGGCCGACCGCCCCTCGGATGGTCTGCGCATCCACAACCGTGGTGTCGCCGGCGACCGGATCGTCGATCTCTACGCGCGCGTCCTCCGGGACACGATCAATCTGAAGCCGGACGTGCTTTCGGTGCTGATCGGGGTGAACGATACGTGGCACGGCTTCAACAACAATGGCATCCCGATTCCCAAATTCGAACGGATCTACCGCGACTATCTGAACGAAGTTCGCGAGGCGCTCCCGAACATCCGCCTGGTGCTCTGCGAACCGTTTGTCCTGCGCTGCGGGGTGGTCACCGATGACTGGGTCACCGAGATGGATCTGCGCCGGGAAGTGGTCCGGAGATTGGTCTCCGACTATGCCGCGACATTCGTCCCCTTTCAGGGTCTCTTCGACGAGGCGGTGAAGAAAGCCCCGGCCGAATACTGGGCCAGCGACGGCGTTCATCCCAGCGCGGCGGGTCATTGCCTCATGGCAAGGGCATGGCTGGACGCCGTGGCCTGAATGGGTGAGGGGACTGTTGGACTGTTGGGCCCCCTCAGCCTTTCCCCATCCCAGAGGCTTGGTTGACGGCCTCTCCAAGGACCTCCTATCCCATCCGTACTTTCCAATAGCCTAGCTTCCTCTTCATGTGCATGAGCGCCACCACCCACAGGCATTCCTCACGCTCCAGATAGATCACGGCATACGGGAAGACATCCGAGAAATGACGACGGGCCAGGGGATCAAAAGGACGATAGCGTTCCGGTGCATGGCGGATGTCTTGAATCAAATCCTCCACCTCCTCAAAGAAGCGTCCACCAAGTTCTTTCTCAATGTTGGTGTAATACTCCGCTGCCTCCCGGTATTCTAGGAGCGCCTCGGGATGGTAAACAACCGGCTTCAACGGCCCACGATGGCACGGATGCTCGCACTGACCTCCTCCATAGGTACGCTCTGCACCTTCCCTTCAAGGATTTCAGCAACTCGGCGGGAAGTTTCCTTTTTCCAGGCAGTCTCGACGACGGGATCAATACCCTGATGCAGCCGGAGAGTCAACTCATCGACCAACTCCGCCACCTGCCCTCGGGGCAATTGCCGGGTTTCTTCAACGATTTGATCCAAGATCCTTGGCACAAGATTCAACATAGGCTCTTTATAACTCATCTTCAACGGCTAATCCAAGAAACAGAAATTCATCAAAAAAAACACGAAAGGGGATTTTCTGGAGCAGGGGTACTCAGCATTGACGGCACTTGCCTCCCGGCA
>Ga0304729_1000169_pt1 | contig 44575 bp, 42 predicted proteins | sample C_131016_MF_Meta_FD_190475 | JGI IMG/M metagenome (GOLD analysis project Ga0304729, IMG submission 190475) | Freshwater microbial communities from Lake Croche, Canada to study carbon cycling - C_131016_MF_MetaG (v2) (version 2) | ecosystem: Environmental > Aquatic > Freshwater > Lake | place... | reverse complement strand
TTTCACCTGATGGCCGAAATTGGTTCCAGTTATATATGTGGAAAGACCGCGATCGCAGCATGGCTCTTGTTGAGCGGGCCCAGAAGGCTGGCTATGACACATTGGTTTTAACCGTTGATGTTCCAACAGCTGGTGCACGACTGCGCGATGCCCGTAACGGAATGACAATTCCACCATCACTTACATCAAAAACAATTTTAAATGCGATTCCACGACCAGCCTGGTGGATGAATTTCTTAAGCACTGATCCACTTACCTTCGCATCACTCTCAAGTTTTAAGGGAACGGTTGCCGAACTTCTAGATGTTATGTTCGATCCAACAGTTACCTTTGAAGACTTAAAGTGGATCCGCGGGCAATGGAAGGGCAACCTAGTCGTTAAGGGAATCCAGAACGTTGAAGATGCTGTACTTGCCAAAGAAGCTGGCGCAGATGCAATCACACTTTCAAATCACGGTGGTCGCCAACTAGATCGCGCACCAGTGCCATTTCACCTGGTTCCAGAAGTTAGAAAAGCCGTTGGCGATAACTTCGAAATTCACGTTGATACCGGAATCATGCACGGTGCAGATGTAATTGCCACAATTGCCGCAGGCGCTAATTTCACTTGGATTGGTCGCGCTTATCTTTACGGCCTTATGGCTGGCGGAAAAGAAGGCGTGGATCGCTCGCTAGAAATTCTAAATACCCAAATGGTTCGCACCATGAAGTTGCTTGGAGCTCGCACGCTGGAAGAGCTCAAGCCAGAACACGTTAGTTTTATCCAAAAGTTCAAGTCTTAGAGCTAAGGAAATAACCATGGCGCGCCACTCTGAATTAGTAACTATCAAGGGTACGGATTTAGAAATAACTAAGTTAAGTCTTGGTTCTGCCCCACTTGGGGGTCTCTTTCAGAAGGTCAAAGAAGCCGACAGCGATGAACTCTTAACAACAGTTTTAGATGCCGGAATGCGTTATATCGATACTGCACCACTTTATGGATATGGCACGGCAGAACGTCGAATTGGTCGGATCGTGCAAAGGACTACAAAGCCTTATGTACTCTCCACAAAAGTTGGCCGGTTGCTACGTCCTGGTGTTAATACCGAACTAGATAAATATCCAGATGCCAATCCAAATGAAGAGATCTATTTCGACAGTACCCCTGATGGAATTCGTAAATCATTGCACGATAGCTTGGAACGCCTCGGCGTCCCTAGCGTGCAGATTGTTTATATCCATGATGCGGATGACTGGATTTCTGATGCAGTTAACGTGGTCTTTCCAGTTCTCGCTGAACTCCGTAGTCAGGGTTTAATCAAAGCCATTGGTATTGGGATGAACTGGTGTGAAACCGCAGCTGCGATCATGAAAGATACAGATCTAAATATTGCTCTGATCGCCGGGCGTTACACCTTGCTTGATCAGAGCGCACAAGCAGAGTTGTATCCACTTGCAATGAAGAAGAACGTCTCTATTGTTGCCGCTGGTGTTTACAACTCTGGTGTTCTTGCTCGTCCCGAGCGTGGTTCGAACTATGACTACTTACCAGCCAGTGATGAAATTATTGCGCGGGCTAAAAAGATTGGTGAGTTCCTAAAAGCTTACGATGTCTCGCTAACTTCCGCTGCTCTGCAATTCCCGTTGCGCCACCCGGCGGTAGCAACCGTCCTTACTGGTGCGGCAAATGCGAGCGAGATCAAGGCAAATATTGCTGATTTTGATAAGGAACTTCCCGCAAATCTCTGGCGGGAGATGGAATCTGCTGGACTTATTGAACCGCTGAACTGACGAAGCGAAGAAGAGAGTAAGTAGGATAAAACTATGAGAGCTGCAGTAATCACCGGAGTCGGCAAAGTTGCCATTGAAACCGTTCCAGACCCAACACCAGGGGATCGGGATGTAATCGTTAAGGTCGCCGCCGTTGGTATCTGTGGAACCGATCTGCACATTCTCGAAGGTGAATTCGCCCCTACTCTTCCAATTATTCCGGGCCACGAGATGTCCGGAAAAGTTGTCGCAATTGGTAAAAGCGTTACTGAAGTAAAGATTGGCGATTTAGTCGCCGTTGATCCCTCATTACATTGTGGAGAATGTTTTTATTGTAGGCGAGCCCGCGGAAATCTCTGTGAGAATTGGAATGCACTGGGTGTTTCATATCCAGGAGCCGCAGCCGAACTCCTAAAGACGCCAGTAAAGAATGTTCATATCTTGCCCGAAGGTGTTGATGTTTTTGAGGCTGCTTTAATCGAACCACTCTCTTGCGCGATCCGTGGTTATGACGTTCTGCCACGCATTCCTGGCTCACATTATTTAATTTATGGTTCCGGAACTATGGGCCTAATGATGGCTGAACTTGCCAAGCGAAATGGTGCAGCAAGTGTTTCTGTTGTCGATATAAATGAAGCAAAGCTCGAGACGGCAAAGATTTTGGGAATTGATCACGCAACTTCCAATGTTAATACGCTAAATCAGCCGCGTGGTTGGGATGTAGTTATTGACTGCACTGGTGTGGCAAAAGCAATTCAAGAAGCGCTTTCTCATGTCATGCCTGGTGGAACTTTCCTACAATTCGGAGTCGCAAATGAGAAAGCAAAGGTTGAAATTGAGCCATTCTGGATCTACAACAAAGAGATAACAATTGCGGGCTCTATGGCAGTTCTCCATACCTTTGATCGCGCTGTGGATTTATTTGCCTCGGGTGTATTGAATCCCAAGGTAATGATCAGCGATCGCTTTAGCCTGGAAGATTACGAGAAGGCGCTTAATACCTTTAAGGATGGCATCGGGCGAAAAATAATCATTACGCCAAATGGGAGCTCGATCTAAGTGAAAGCGGTCGTACTAACGGCTGTTGATCAAATTGGAGTTGCTGAAGTAGAAAAGCCAAGAGCGACGGCCGGAAAATCTGTAGTAAAAATTCTGGCATGTGGAATCTGCGGAACTGATCGGCACATTTATAAAGGCGAATACCCAGGAGATAAGCCCGTAATTCTTGGTCACGAATTTGGCGGCGTTATTGAAGAAGTTGCACCTGGATCTAAATTTAAAGTAGGGGATCTAGTAAGCGTGGATCCAAATATTGTCTGCGGGACTTGCACTGATTGTTTAGCGCACCGCACTGCTTTCTGCCCAAGTCTTACCGCACTCGGCGTGAATATAAATGGTGGCATTGCCGAATATGTCGTGACTCCTGATACCCAGATTTATTTGGTTCGACCGGATTTGAATCCATTGCATTTAGCCTTTATCGAACCACTAGCTTGCTCAATTAGAGGCCTCGATCTTGCCGATCTCAAGGGCGGCGAGAAGGTTGCCGTGCTTGGTGGTGGGGTCATGGGATTACTTGTTGTGCAACTTGCCAAGCTTGCTGGGGCTAGTGAAGTTGTACTGGTGACACGTCAGAAATATCGCCGAGAAGTTGCGTTAAAAATTGGGGCAACCCGCGTTGTAGATCCAATCAATGAAACGGTGGCAGATTTAGTTAAAGGTATGGATGTGACTTTTGAATGTGCCGGAGCAGTAGAAACATTTGAACAGTCTCAACAGATAACTAGGCGTGGTGGCTCGATAATCGTTCTTGGGCTCACTGCTTCGGATGCCAAAGTTTCGATTAAACCCTTTGATTTAGTAGTCAATGAACATCGTATCCAAGGCTCATTTTTAAATCCATTAACTCAGTCACGGGCTGCTGAATTAGTAGGAAGCGGAAAATTGCAATTAGACATTCTGATTTCAAAAGTTGTGGACCTAGATGGCGTAAAAGCGATCCTTGACGCACCGCCTGCCGAAGGCGATATTAAATATATTGTTCGTCCCTAATTAATTAGTACGGTAACCGCGGGTCTACTTCTAGATCCTTCCAACTTTCTCGAATCCAAGCTTCGTTTGGATCATCCGTAATATTCCAAGAACGATCTGGGTCTGGCCCAGCCATGACATTCATAAAATAAAGGTCATAACCCGGCATCGCCATTGAAGGTCCGTGCCATCCATGTGGAACGAGAGCGACATCTCCACTTCGCACTTCATTAAGTAATTCAAAGGGACGTTCATCAGAAGCGCGGCCATGTATGAATCCATGTGGATCACTTTGGGCAGGTGTTGGAATTCCCTTGGCTAGTTCAGATTCAAAGTAATAAATTTCTTCTAAATTCGATTCAACACCAGGTATATAAGTATCGTGTTTGTGCGCGGGCGAGCCAGACCAATTACCAGCAGGAACAATTATTTCCACAACGATAAAGCGATCTGCCAGTAATTCTGCTGGGTCACCAAAATTATGCACTTGCCTTGATGCGGCGCCTGCCCCACGCGAGAAAACTGGAATACTTGAAGCTGGTATAAATTTTGTGGGGAAATGGTTAGTCGCAGGAGCCTCTGCGATTATTACCCGACCAACACCAGTTAATTTGATTTCGGTATCAATCGATAGGTAGATGATGTCAGAGCGTCCGCTAAACACTGATTTTCTGCCAACCAGTTTCTGCATTTGAAAATCACTAGCACCGGGCTCTTTATACGAAACTTCAATACCGGCACCATCCAGTGGCCAGATCAGACGTTCGGTTTTATCTGCCAAGATCACGAATTCTTTGCCAGGGGCCAGCGTCCCGACTCGGGTACCAGTGTGCTTCATACCGGTTGTCTTATTGGAAACTAAGACATCCCAGCCTTCGGAGGCGAGTGAACCGCTCTCGTAAAAAAATTGCATAGCCTAATTATCTTTCATGGTTGCCAGGACTGCTTCAACTTCAGCCAAGTTAGGCATTGCAGTTGAGCATTCCAGCTTCGTTGCAACAATAGCCCCAGCCACGTTGGCGAAATCTAGAATTCTGCGAAGTGGCCAACCTTGTAGCAGGCCGTAGCAAAGCGCCCCACCAAAACCATCGCCAGCACCAAGTCCATTAACAACTTCAACTAAATATGGTGGTACTTCCACAACTTCATCACGCGTTTTGGCCAAAACGCCTTTTGGTCCCTGTTTCACAATTGCTAATTCCACACCGCGTTCCAAAAGCGCATCCGCCGCCCGCATTGGTTCGGTTTCACCTACCGCGACTTCACACTCTTCCTTATTTCCAACCGCGATTGAAACTTTACCAAGCGCTTTTTCAATTTCAACGGTTGCATCTTTAGCACTAGCCCAAAACATCGGGCGATAATCCAAATCAAGAATTGTGTGTACTTTACGCGCGCGGGCATCCCAAGCCACATGATGCGCACTTCGACTTGGCTCTTGCGAGAGACCTGTAACTGTTGACCAATAAATCTTCGCCGCCTTGATGGCTGCTAAATCTAATTCGGAGCCATTGATCACTAAGTCTGGCGCCTTTGGCTCGCGGTAGAAGTACAAAGGAAAGTTATCTGGTGGGAAGATTTCGCAGAAAACAACCGGAGTTGGAAGTCCTGCTACGCCACTTACAAATTCATCACTTACATTTAGTCGGCCCAGCTCTTCGTGGATGTACTTTCCAAAAGGATCGTTTCCAGTTCGAGTAATCACTGCAGACTTCAAGCCGTACTTTGCCCCAGCGCACGCCACATTTGTCGCACTTCCACCGAGAAATTTTTGGAAAGTTTTTACATCTTCAAGTCCGACCCCATATTGCAGCGGATAAATATCAACACTTACTCGACCAATTGTTATTAAGTCGTAGTCCGATCCGCTATTCGCTGGGTTCACTGTCTTATTCTGCTATGGATCTGCTGATTTGTGAAAGAACCTGTTGATCGTTGAAGCCTTTGCGACTATTGTTTTGGAATGGCGCAAATCCAACCAAATTACGGGAAAACCGAGCGGCTCACAGTTGGACAGGCGGTAGTTCGTTATATCGCAGCCCAATACACAATTTCAGATGGCGTGAAGCGCCGCTTTATCCCAGCAGCTTTTGGAATTTTTGGCCACGGAAATGTTGCTGGCCTTGGCCAAGCGCTCGATCAATACAACGATATTTTGCCCTTTGTTCAAGGACGTAACGAGCAAGGACTTGCACACGCTGCAATCGCTTTTGCAAAAGCCTCAAATCGTAAGCAAGCGATGGTTGTTACCGCATCAATCGGACCCGGCGCACTAAACATGGTTACCGCTGCCGGACTTGCGACTGTGAATCATCTACCAGTTTTATTATTACCAGGTGACTCATATACAACTCGTCGCCAGGGACCAGTACTACAACAATTAGAACATCCACTCGGCCCAGATATTTCTGTTAACGATGCCTTTCGTCCCGTCGCAAAGTTCTTTGATCGCATAACAAGACCAGAACAACTTCTCTATTCTCTTCCTGCGGCATTTAGAGTCCTGGCGAATCCAGTTGAAACTGGCGCCGTTGTTATTTCACTTCCGCAAGATATTCAATCTCATGCCTTTGATTTCCCATCATCATTCTTTGAAGAGAAAGTCTGGAAGATTCGGCGCGCAATTCCGGATGCCGAAGATATTTCCGAAGTTGCTCGAATGATCAAGAGCGCCAAGAAGCCATTGATAATTGCAGGCGGCGGCGTTATTTATTCCGGTGCAACTCCAGAACTTGAGACACTTGCGCAATCCACCGGCTTGCCAGTAGCAGAAACTTTTGGCGGCAAGGGCGCTATTCAAAACCCAGGTGCTTGGCACTTGATGGGACTTGGACTTGAAGGATCGCCCGAAACCAACAAACTCGTGGCAGAAGCAGATTTGATTTTAAGTATCGGAACTCGCTTAACCGACTTTGCAACAGGTTCACAATCAATGTTCCAGAATCCAGATGTGAAATTTGCCTCGATAAATATCACCGAACACGATGCGATCAAGCAGGGTGCAACTGCGATTTTGGCTGATGCCAAACTTTCAATAGCTGAATTAAACGCAGCGCTGGCTGGCCACAAGGTGACAAGTGATTGGTCCACAAAGATTGCAGCGAGTACCGAACGTTGGGCTGCAACACTGGCTGCCGCTATTAATCCTGATACCTTATTTGACAAGTCAACACTTCCAGATTCTCCAGTTACAAATGCTGTACTCACACAAGGGCAATTAATTGGCGTGATGAATGAACATGCGAAACCTGGTGATGTAGTTATTGCAGCTGCTGGTGGTGCACCTGGTGATATTCAGAAAGCTTGGGATGCTACAAAGGGTCGATTCGTCCACTTGGAATTCGGATTCTCTTGCATGGGATATGAAATTCCAGCCGGTATCGGTGTCCGCCTCGCTACTCCCGATACTTCAAAGCGGGTAATGGTATTTATCGGCGATGGTACATTCCTAATGGCACCAAGTGAATTAGTAACTGCCGCGCAAGAAGGCATTCCAATGACAGTTGTTGTATCAGAGAACCATGGTTACCAAGTTATTCGTCGCCTACAAATGTGGCGCGTTGGTCATCACTTTGGAAATGAATTCCGTTATCGCCAAGATGGACCAAGCGTTTCGGAGGCTGGTTCCAAGAGCGGTGCTACTGCACCACGCCTGGAAGGTGATTATCTCGATTTAGATTTTATAAAGATGTCAGAAGGTATGGGCGCGCAAGCTATTTATGCAACCACTGCGGACGAGTTCCGAAAGGCTCTTAATGACACCAGAAGTGCAAAGGGTCCAGTTGTAATTGTTGTTCCAACAATTCAACATGCAAATCTTCCTGCTTCAAATGTTTGGTGGGATGTTGCACCAGCTGAAGTTGCTGCCCAACCTTGGGTTGAAGGTGTCCGCAAAGAATATGAAGACGGTTTAAAAACTCAACGCTGGTTTTCTTAACAGCCAATAAAAGGAGAGAGAATGACTGCTGCCAACGCAAAGATTGCCGCCGCTCCAATTTCTTGGGGTGTCTGTGAAGTTCCAGGTTGGGGTCATCAAATGTCACCATCTCGAGTACTCGAAGAGATGAGCGAGTTAGGTTTTAGTGCAACCGAGTTTGGTCCTGAAGGTTTTCTGCCAATGGAACCGGCACTTAAAGCATCAATCCTTAAAGAACATAACATGACCGCGGTCGGCGGCTTCGTTCCAGTAATTTTGCATCGCGCAGATCATGATCCACTGCCAGGTGTTGAAACTGAACTAGCCGGCTATAAGGCCGCTGGTGCAAAAGTTCTTGTCCTTGCTGCTAATTCCGGGATTGACGGTTATGACGCAAAGCTTCCAGTTTTAAACGATGCAGAATGGGAAATACTTTTTAATAACCTAAACCGAATTAAAGCTTTTGCTGCCAGCATGGGTGTTCAGTCTGTTTTGCACCCACACGTTGGAACGATGGTTGAAACACAAGATCACATCATGCGCGTTCTGCATGGTTCGACGATTCCATTCTGTTTAGATACCGGCCATATGTTGATAGGTGGAACCGATCCAGTTGCATTTGCCGAAAAGCATGCTGATCGCGTTGCACATTCCCATCTAAAAGATGTCGATCTCACTTGGGCAAAGAAAGTGCAAGCCGGAGAGATCTCCTATTACGACGGTGTTACTAAAGGGCTTTATCGTCCACTTGGACAAGGCGATGTTGATATCCGCGCGATTGTTCGCAGTTTAATAATTGCGGGTTATGCCGGATGGTTTGTCCTTGAACAAGACAATGTTGTTACCAGCGAACCCACAAAAGGTGCTGGTCCATTGGCCGATGCCTTAGCAAGTGTGACATTTTTACGTGGCGTACTTTCAGAACTTGCCGCTGAAGGTCACTAGCAACTAAATGAAATTAAATACGCCATGAAGAAAACGTTGCGAAGGTTCTCAACTCTATTAACAGTTAGTGCCTTGGTTTCAGTTCTTTTTGTCTCAAGTTCGAAAGCTGCTGCGCCAGATGATGGATATCCACCAGGGGAAGCTGCTCCAGGAAGAACGTGTATGGCTGACGCAGTTGGACAGAAAACAACAAGTTCTTACAGTGGAAAAGTATTAGCGTGCATTGTTATTCAGGGAGTTTCGCGGTGGTGGATCGAAGGTGATCCCCTACCTGCCGTTGAAACAACTGCACCTGCACCTGCGGGCCCAAAGGCACCGGCCCCTGCTATTTCGAGTAACTCTTTTTTATGGGATAAAAGTGTAAATATTTCGGGGGCAAAAGGCGCTAAATTTATAACGATTTCCGGCGATCGACCTGCACAAGTACTTATCCCTGGAAACTTAAAACCAAAAGTTGCTGCACCGCTAATAATTGCGCTGCACGGATTTATGGCGAGCACAAGTGATCTAATGTCACTAATTGATTTATCTTCGGAAGCAACTAAACGTGGAGTTGTATTGGTAGTTCCTTCTGGAACGCATAATGCTGACGGTGCAGCTTTTTGGAATGCAACACGTTCTTGTTGTGATTTTCAAGACAGCGGTGTTGATGATTCGAAATATTTAATGGAACTTGTAAAACAGATTGGCAGCAAAGTTGCTATTGATCCAAAACGAATCTATTTTATTGGCCACTCTAATGGCGGTTTTATGTCATATACGGTGGCATGCGACAATTCGAGTAAAATCGCAGCCATTGTTAGCTTGGAAGGTTCTACCTATAAAGATTCTGCCTTGTGCAAGGCAGATCATCCTGTAAGTGTGTTACAGATAAATGGCACATTGGATGAATTAATTCATATTGCTGGTGGAAGCGTCTTTGATGATCCAAAGCAACCATATCCAAGCGTTAAAGACGAGACGAGTTTTTGGGCAGGTGTTGATGGTTGCGCAAACACGCAGCCCACCGTTAAAAATAAATTGAAATTTGATTATGAGGCCGTAATTCCAGGTTCGGAAACTTCAAAAGAGGCTTATAAGTGTCCAAAAGGCCTTGCGGTCGAGATGTGGACAATTGGTGAAGGACATCACCTGCCAAAACTTAAGAGCGCTTTCGTCTCGGCAGTATTTGATTTCTTGCTCTCGCACAAGAAATAGAATTTATTTTGTAGTTTTCTAAAACTTATTTAAGCGTTACAACTTTTCCGGTCTTGGCAGATTCGGTTGCGGCATCGGCAATTTCCAGCGCCTTGCAGCCATCCTCATAAGTTGGATTTAGTTGCTTGCCAGTTTGAATACTCTCGATAAATAGCGCAAGTTCTTTTCGGTAAGAAGCGGCATAGCGCTCAAGGAAGAATGCTAGATAACCGTCCCGAGTCTCGGTCGCGCCACTTGTATATGCGGTAACAGTTGTTGGGGTCATATTTGAAACTTGGAGCATGCCTTTATCGCCAAAAGCTTCGACTCTTTGGTCATAGCCATATGCGCTGTGACGGGAATTTATAATGGAGACAAGTTCGCCCTTGCTGCCCCTAAGAATTGTGAGTGCACTGTCGTAATCACCCTCAGCCTTGATTTCATCACTGAATACATTTGAGGCAAAGGTGCTGACATCGACTATCTCGGAAACAAAGAAACGTGCAATATCAAAATCGTGAATAGCTTGGTCACGAAATATTCCACCCGACACCGCGATGTACGCACCTGGTGGGGGAGCCGGGTCACGGCTGGTGAGAATCAATTGTTCAAGCTTCCCGATCTCGCCCGCTTTAAATCTGGCATGCGCTTGCGCAAAACTTGGGTCATAACGGCGATTGAAAGCAATTGAAACGTTGGTCTTTGAATTCGCAACCTTATCTTTAATCGAGTTAGCGCGTTTGATATCAAGATCGACGGGCTTCTCGCAGAGTACGTGAATGCCGGCATCAATTGCGCGGCTAATTAAATCTACGTGCGTTGAAGTTGGCGAACCAACAATAATTGCATCCACATCACCTGAAGTGAATAGATCATCGACATTGGTTGTGTGCTTTGCACCATATTTAGTTGCCAATTTCTCGGCGCTATCAGCAATGGCATCACAAACATATGCGACCGTTGCATTTGGCGTATCAGAGATGCTTCCGGAGTGAACTATGCCAATTCGGCCGGCCCCAATAACACCTATCCGCAATGTTTTTTCGCTCATGGATCTGATTATAGTGCCAGCACTCGGAACTTTGATTGATCCACTTTTTAAAAAGCGTACTGTCACACACATAAAGCCGTGGCAAAAACCTATTGGCCGGGGCGGATCGGATAAAGATGTCGGGTTGGTTTTCACACTTCATGAACCATCCAGCTACCTATTTGAAATGGGGCTGGGTCCAGATTTCAGTAACAAATCTAGTAGTCATACTTCTTATGTTTGCGATTTTCTTGGCAGCGGTTTTTATTCCCTTCCCAACGCACAACGAGAGCCACGATGAAATCAAGAATAAGGGAGATAAGAAATGAGCAAAATGTGGACCGCCCGCCTTCGCGAAGGCTGGCAACGCAATCTCCCAATTGAGAAGTTAATTCCTGATGCCCAACCTGCATATGTTGCATCTTGGATCTACGTCTTTGGCGTATTAACCCTTGCCGCATTTTCTGTAATCATTGCCTCTGGTTTAGTTTTGGCATTCGCTGGACCTGCTTGGTATCACACTTCATCCTTCGGGTTATTTGTAAATAGCCTGCACTTTTGGAGCGTGCAACTCTTCTTCGTATTCATGGTTATCCATCTCTGGGGCAAGTTCTGGATGGCAGCCTGGCGCGGACGGCGGATGCTGACCTGGATTACCGGCTCCGTCGCATTCGTTGCTTCTATTGCAACAGCTTTCACCGGTTATTTAATCCAAACAAACTTTGACTCACAATGGATTGCCTTTGAAGCGAAAGATGGTTTCAATTCAGTAGGTGTCGGCGCAGTATTTACCGTTACCAATCTGGGTCAGATGCTGCTTCTTCACGTGGCTTTCTTGCCGCTGATTCTTGGCGTAATAACTTTGGTACACGTTCTTATGGTTCGAAAGCGCGGTGTAGTCCCACCAATTGACGCCGATGAATCAAATACCTTCGAGAATTTTTCAGGTGCCCTAAATGACTAAGGCAATGCACTCCGAGAAAGAACTATTCGATGCCAAACCATGGCACGGTAAGAATCGTAAATATGACATCGTCAAAGAGGGAGTAATCGCGGTAACGGTAGTTTCGTTACTAGTGCTTTCCTTCTCCCTCTTTTTTGGTTCGCCAGATGAGAAGCCACTTACTTTCAAAGGTTGGGCTGCTAGTAATTCTGATAATTTCTATGCAACCGCAGTCTCTGAACTTGCCGGTACAAGCGGAACGGCAACTTACGGCGCTCCTTATAACAAGGGTGGCGACGGCTTAAATGTTGGACCGCTGTGGCTACAGAAGTGGGTTGGGGTTACCCATCCGATCGATACCGTAAATGATTTCGTGATTACCCCTCTTACCAACTCAGTTCAACCAGCTGAAGTTGCAACTGCACTAACCCAATGGAAAGGCGCGGCAGAAGGACAAAAGAGTTCTTGGGCTACTAAATATGATTCCGCAATCGCAAAAGTAGAAGGAAAGTTAAGTGCAGTTCCTTCTGGTGATTACGGTCCAGTCCCCGCCCTTGCAAAAGGACTAACTGATATGGCGAAATCCGGATCGCTTGATGCAGCACTTCTTTCGCAAGGCGGATTTTTTCAGACCGACGCTACAAAACAAATTTTGTACTTCGGTGATGGTTCATACCTTGATGACGCCGGCACTGCAGCAAACTTGCAGGGCGGTACGTGGGGAATGATGAATGAAACCGGAAGATACCCTGGCCAAGCTTGGCTCTGGTTATATTCATTCTGGTATCAGATCCCACCGTTCAATAATGAAAATTCTCATCCAATCGGCGCAAATGCCGATGCTTACATCATGGTACTTATGGGCGGCCTTAGTCTCGGATTAATTCTGATGCCGCTCATCCCAGGAATTCGCTCACTCCCAATGCGGATTCCGATTCACCGTGCCATCTGGCGCAACTACTACCGATCTGAAGGCATCAAGCGCCGCAAAGATTAGGGCAGTGCCCAAAAATTTGAACTAGTATTCGGGTTATGACTAATTCAAATGAGAAAGTACGTTGGGGATTTATCGGCGCTGGATACATTGCAAAGTTAGCATTGTATCCAGCAATCATGAAATCTGAAGTTGGCGAAATTTACGCCGTCGCATCCAAAGATGCTGAAAAAGCCAAGGCGCTCTCACCTTCAGGAAAGATCTATACCGACTACGAATCATTGTTAGCTGATCCACAAGTTGAAGCAATCTATATTTCGCTTCCTAATTCACTTCACATCGAGTGGTCAATTAAAGCCATGCAGGCTGGCAAGCATGTTCTATGTGAGAAGCCACTTGCGATGAATGCTGATGAAGTTCGCAAGGCGATCGAAGTACAAAAGCAGACTGGCATGTTATTTATGGAAGCAAGTTGGAACCGTTGGCATCCTCGCTCTATCCGCATGAAGGAAATTGTTGCATCTGGTGCAATTGGCGAGGTTAAATCAATTCGAAGCGCATTTACTTATGATGGCCTTGATCCAGCAAATATCCGGGCAATTTATGAATTAGGTGGCGGTGGTCTTTATGACCTCGGACCTTATTCTGTTGCAGCTCCACTTTGGTTAATGGATTTTGCGCCAACTTCAGATATCAAGACCGAAGTTACCTGGCACCCAGGTGGCTGCGATGAGACCGTTAAAACAACTTTCAAAATTGGAACAGCCACTGCTGAAACTTTGACTTCGATGAATACCGAGAGTGTTCTCTACTTTGAAGTTGTTGGCACAAAAGGCACTGTGAAAATGGGCGGCAATGACGCATTCAATTCTCACAATAAGCCAAGCACGCTCGAATTAGATATCGAAGGCGTTAAGACGACCGAGAACTTTGCTGCTTGTGATCCTTACCAAATAATGTCAGATCACTTCGCAGATAAAATACGTGGTCGAGATGGCTGGTTAATGCCGCTCTCCGAATCACTTAAATTTGCTGAGTTCTTCGACGCAATCTTTAAGGTGATGGGTCGCCCCTAATTAAGCGCTCGGATACATCCGAGTAGCAGGGGAGATCGGTCCGCCATTTCCGATTTCGTAGATATATCCAAGGGTTGCCTTGGTATCTAAGTAATAGTGACAGTCGCCATCAATCCAGCCGGTTTGCGTGACTGGAATTCCACGAGCGGCAAATTCAGCAATTACACCAGGAATATTTTCATCTGAAATTATCTCTTTAACGTGGTGTAAGCCTTCGCCTTCGGTTTCTAGGTGGCGCCAGTAAATATTTGGCCCTTTAACAGGCTGGATTAACTCCCACTCGATCTCGCCTTCCCAGCAGACCGCAATAATAAACTCGAAATCCTCAGTAACTAATTTTCCATCCACATAGAAATCACGAACTGTACTTGGGTTAAATGTGCGCACTGCCCATGGTCCTATGCCGAGCATCTCATGCCAATTCTTTAGCGCCTTCTCAATATCTTTTACAACGATGGCGATTTGCTTGTACTTGCGAGGAGTTTTAGTAGTCATCTCGCGAGCCTAATAAGTCGCCGACAAAATGAAAATAGATTTAGAAAACTATTTAGCCGATTGTTTCGAGGTCAAAAGCCTTGCTTGGCTCGTGCACGCAGACGCGGTTTAGCGGATCGCCACCACAAGGTTCGCATAACAAAACTAGTTGATGACAGCTGGAGGTCGAACAGTTGTAGAACTGCTTAGTGGCCGCACCACAGTTTTCGCATTCACCAATAACCTTTGTCTTCTTTGAGAAATCTATTGCGAGGCGATCGTCAAAGGTAAAGAGCGAGCCTTCCCATAAACTTGAATCGCCAAACTTTTCGCCATATTTAACGATGCCACCGTCAATTTGGTAAACCTCTTTGAAGCCACGCTCGACCATAACGGCAGAAATTATTTCACAACGGATTCCGCCAGTGCAGTAAGTGACAATTGGCTTATCTTTAATGTGGTCGTACTTGCCGCTTTCAATCTCGGCAACAAAATCGCGGGAGGATTGCACATCAGGAATGATCGCATTCTTAAATTTACCGATCTTGGCTTCGAAGGCGTTGCGACCGTCAAAGAAGACAACTTCATCGCCACGTTCTTCAACAAGTTTGTCGACTTCGTATGGTGCTAGATGCTTGCCGCCATTTATAACGCCTTTTTCATTCACATCAATAACAGATGGATCACCAAATGCAACGAGCTCATCTTTTACACGTACTTGAAGGCGTGGGAAATCGTTTCCGGTTCCAATCGACCATTTGAAATCAATCTTCTTGAAACCAGGGTATTTCTTAGTTTTCTTAATATATTTTTTAAGCGAATCGATGTCGCCCCCGAGCGTGCCATTTATTCCATGTTTAGAGACCAAGATCCGGCCCTTAAGTCCAAGGCTCTCGCAAAGATCGTATTGCCAGAGCTTTACTGCATCAGGGTCCGCAATCGGAGTGAAGCAGTAATAGAGAATAACCTTTGGGAGTTCCACGCGGTAATTCTAAACCCCGCGACGACCGAGGTAAACCCAACTGCTTTGCACGCCAAGAATCAGCGCAAAACCGAAGAGTAGATCTTCAACCGGAGCGCTGGCGATTCGAGTACCGATGATCGAGCCTGCGTTATACATAACAATATTTCTAGAGGTTAGCCACCAATTTGTCAGCAATTGAAAGGGCAAGATTATTGCGTAGGAAGTCCAGAAAACTTTGCGCTTGAGCAAAGTCGTCTTTAGAATAAAAAAATCTAGAATCAATGCCAGAAATACCGCGCTTACTGCAATTTGGGTATAACTCATTTTTCATCACCAACAAGCCAATGTTTTTTTACGTTACGAACCGCCTCTAGAGTCATGATGGCTGCGATCGGAACTACCAAAAAGAATAGGAATTCTTCCAGTGGAATTTTAAAGGGTCCGTAAATCCCAAGAATCTGTTTTGTATCAAAGTGCCAGTGATGGCGCGCTATTGCATAGGCATCCCAAATTATAAAAAGAATTGCTATCGGTAAAATGCTGAGCGACCAGCGCTTCACGCGGCGCAGCACCCGAACTTTGAGAGCAATCTCAAGCCAGAAGGATCCGAGAACGGTAAAGGCGAGCATCGCCACATAACCTAGTTTTAGCATCTCCCACCTCTTGGAACAATTATGCCCTAAATAAGTAACTTGGTTGGGTAGTATGCCGTAAATGAAAATCCTTGTTACTGGTGGTGCAGGATTCTTAGGGTCACACCTGTCTGAGAAGTTACTGTATCAGGGCCATCAAGTGATCTGCCTTGATAATTTCCATACTGGTTCCAAGAAAAATATTGAACATCTCCTTTTAAACGATAATTTTTCGTTACTTGAAGGCGATGTACGAAATCAAATCGATATACAAGCGGATGGAATTTTCAACTTAGCCTGCCCAGCCTCGCCAGTTCATTATCAAAGATCACCGATTGAAACTCTCCATACTAATATTTTCGGTGCCAGCAACATCCTCGATCTGGCGAGAAAGAATGGCGCAAGAGTTCTGCAGGCGAGTACATCGGAAGTTTATGGAGATCCTGATGTCGTTCCACAGCCCGAAACTTATCTCGGTAACGTAAATCCAATTGGTATTAGAGCTTGCTACGATGAAGGTAAGCGGGCTGCTGAAACTCTCTTCTCTGACTATCGGAGAGAATTTGGAACTGATATTCGTATCGCAAGAATTTTCAATACCTATGGCCCAAGAATGGCGATCGATGATGGCCGAGTAATCAGTAATTTCATAGTTCAAGCACTTGAAGGTCAGGACATAACTATTTACGGTGACGGAACTCAAATACGCAGCTTTTGCTATGTAGATGACTTAGTAGATGGGCTGATCTCACTTTTCTTCGCCAAAGATCTATTCCTTCCAATGAACCTAGGCAATCCGACTCCGGTAAACATGCTCGACTTAGCCTCTGAAATTATTAAATTAACAAACTCCAAGAGTCAACTTGTATACCGGGAATTACCTTCTGATGATCCTGTGACTCGAGTGCCAGATATTGCGCTGGCAAAACGATTAATAGCCTGGGAACCTAAAATCCAACGACAGGATGGGTTGACGAGAACTGTCTCTTATTTTAGAGACCTTTTGCTTTCCATCTAATGAATATGAATTCTCTCCCTGGCAAATGTTTGTCCGTGGTTATTCCTTGTTATAACGAGGGAGAGACAATATTTCAAATCCTGGAAGAAGTTTTGGCTCAAGATTCCGTAGGAGAGGTCATACTGGTCGATGATTATTCAAAAGATAACTGCGTAGAAATTATCTCCAGTTTCACGGATTCACGTATTACCCTCCTGAAGAACTCGCAAAACTTAGGCAAGGGCGCTTCAGTAGCGCTAGGTATTAAATCTGCAACCAAAACGTACCTTGTGATTCAAGATGCAGACCTTGAGTATTCCCCTGCGGATTATTCAAAACTTTTGGCTTTACTTATTTCAGATCAAGCAGATGTTGTATACGGTTCAAGGTTCATTAATTCCCAAGGTCAAGAAACTGATCGCGCTTGGCATAAGTTAGGTAACTTCTTCTTAACTAAGGCCTCCAATTTATTCACTGGTCTGGATTTAACAGATATGGAAACCTGTTACAAAATGATAAAATTAGATTTTGCAAAAAAACTTAACATTCAGGAGAAGAGATTTGGCATCGAGCCTGAAATAACTGCAAAGTTAGCGAGAATGGGTGCTCGAATAGTTGAAGTCCCAATTTCATATACTGCAAGGCCCTATTCTCAGGGGAAGAAAATCACTTGGCGAGATGGTTTTGCGGCACTTTATTGCATAATAAAATACCGATTTGCTCGTTTATAAGTTTGTCTTACTTTTTGGCGCGCTTAGTTCAATCAGACAAGTTTCGGATTCTCCCAATCCTAAAATTTGATAGTCGTAGAGAGATGCCCGTGTTTTAGTGCTTAAAACTAACTTCCTTTGATTAGTAGACAACCAAAGCTTCAAACCTTCACAATTTGTAGGCGCAGAAGTACTAATTGGCGACCAGGCACTATAACCATTGATTGTCTTTCGGTTTAAAATTGCAGCCACAAACATCCCATCAATTTGACTATTACCGGGTGGTTGCTTAGGCGGACCTGGGAAAGTGAATAAAATCGCACTTGGATTCTCATTAATTATCGACGAATTTTTAGTAATTAAGGTTTTTGCTCGAGATTGCCAATCGGAGATATTTGAAGATTCTGGATAAACCAACATTAGATCTGTTGCAACAAGCACAAGCGCGACTAATTTGTAGATCTTCTTTTCTTTGGTCGTTGCTCCAGTCGAATCATTTATCGCCTGAAACCCGGCAGCGGCTAGTAAGGCAAGCGGGAAGAGCAGAACTAACATGATTCGACCCGGAACTCTCAAGGAATTTACTCCGGGAATATAAGTTGTCAACATGAATAGCGAACCATTGCCAAACAAGGTGACCGAAAGCGCGAGAACGACCACAGCAATGAGCATCGGCTTGGCTATGTACCCAAGTCTGGCAACCCAAAATTGACGGATTGAAACCAGTATTAAAAGGGTTATACCAACTCCTAGAAAGAGTTGGTTTTCCCACCAACCACCTTGCTGAGTCAAAATATTTGAAATAGGTTTCCAAGTATATGAGCTTTTCGAACTTACCCAACTGGATGGTGTTGGCGAGAAGAATTGAATTTCTCTCGCGTTTCTATGAATTCCATAAGTTTTCGAGGTGAGCCAATAGAAAAAATAAATATAGACTGCACCAAAAATTGTAAGTATCGCTGCAGTAGCTTTGGTTTTTTGTAATATTTCAACCCGGCTTACGGCCGAATCAAACTTCCATTTTGAGATTCTAAAAAATATAGCGAAAACTACCAACCAAATCAGCGTGTAGGTACCCGTATAAACGTTACATAAAAATGCATGGGCTAAGAAGCCCAATAGGTAGAGCGTATTTCTAGATGTGTAATTACTGAGGACTAAAATTAAGAAATAAGTGCAAAGAGGGACATCAAATCTCCATAGAAGCTGTTCGTGTCCTTGTTGTGCAAAAGTTGGCAAAGCAAAAGTAAAAATCAATCCAACAAGTATGCGAAGTTGCAGGCTTAGCCCGAATTTTTTGCAAACCCAGAGCGCTGCGGTGAAATTAAGTATCAATCCACACAGAATCCAGAACTTCATTGACCAAAACCAATTTATGCCAACGAGGCGGGGGAGGACATATGCGAGAGCCGTCCCTGTGTGAAGGTCAGACAGGCCGCCCACGAGTTTGAATGGAAAGAAGAAGTCAGCGTTAAATAGGCTGGCATTAGCTTTCAAACTTTGGAAAGTATGTTCAAGCATTAATAAGTTGAACCTAGAATCACCAGTTCCGCCGGGCATCACTCCCGAGGGGATCAGGGAGGATCCCCATTGAATCACCAAAACTATTGTGAAACAGAGATATGAGATGGCCGAGTTACGATGTTTGAGCCAAAAACCATTCATCTGAAAAGATTTACCCCTAGCAGGCACGGCAGAAATTTTACTTACCTATTTTTGCGGCAAAGGTGAGTCTTACGGCAACCTGATCTGCCGAGATTGAACTACTTGAATCTAGTGAGGTTGAGGCCTTAGCAAATAACTTTGGTGCGGACTTGTTTAGATCCAGGCTATAGGAGAGCGCTCGCAATGCGCCCTTATCGGCCGGCTCCGTTGCCGCGTTATACCCGCCAACGACTTGGACATAAATAATTTCAGAATTCGTTGGGTATTTATTTTTCTTTAAGAATTGGTTAATTACACCTGGCAAGGTATTTATTTCTTTTTTTGATGTAACAAGCGTTAGACCCTCATCAAAGTTAAAGGCGCTATTTGTTTTAACAGTTGTGCTCGCCGCCCGCCCGCTTCCTTGCCCAGATTTGAATGCCGAGATATCTGGCACAAAAGATATTGTTGCGAGGAATATAACTACTAGGGCTAGAAAGAGATCAGCATACATCCAACCAGCTTGGGAAGGTAAATCCTCAAATTCAGGTTCGACATGAACGCGCTCGCGCATATTAATCTCTAAACTTATTTAGGCCAGATAACTTCTTTAGTTCGGCCATGACTTGCTTATTTGTTGGTGCAGTTTTCTCTGACTTGGCCATAACTTTAGTAACTTCAGAAAGTGCCCTACTGGCGGCCAGAAGATCCTTTACTGTTGTGGAAATATTTTGGTTAAAGGTCATAGTGGTGATGGTGCGCTTATCGAATAGAAATTCACTTAGTTCAATTGCCAATTCCATCCGCTCGGCATCTAATTTATCGGCCATCGCCAGGCGAAGTGATTTATCTTTTCTTCCTAGATATGAAGTAGCGAAAATCAGTCCTATAACTCCAAGAATGATGATGAAGTCGGCATTTGCAACGCTCGCAATCCGCCATTGTGGAGCCAATACTCCGTAACCATTCTGCCAAAACTCAAGAAAGTTGACGACTGACCCGAGGTTCTGTGAAACATATTGACCAAAGGCATCAGTTGCGTGGCCGACTGCGGTCCAGGTCAGTGCGACTGGGACGAAGATCAAAGTATTTCTAAGCAGAATTAAGGCAGCTAAAAACTTTGAACCCTTGACCGCATGTGTCGGCCTGGGCAGATGTTCAATTGGTGATAGTTCCGACCACATTGCCAGATTTGTCTTTGTGTGTAGCGCATTTGCTAACCTAGAAACATATGGATCATTAGAAACTTGATTAACTCGGGCCCAATCAACGAGTTTTTGGTGCAAGACCTCGTTCATGAGGGGTTTAGGTGCTCGTGCCATGGGCTAGAAAGTACCCTAACAAACCCCGCCTAGTCCTAACTTGGGTAAATATTATGAAAATGATTCTGAATTACCCAAGAATTCTGGTGGCTGTACTATTTCCTCGTGCTTTTCCGCAGAATATCCGACCGTATATCAGACTTTTTCCTGCGCCAAAATGAGGGGAAGTTAAGTCGAAGCAAAGGCCAGAACCTTCTTATTAGATTAGTAATGCTCTCACTTGTCGCACTGGTCTTCGCCAAGATTGCACCAACACTTGCCGATGAAGCAAAAAATCCGCCAGCACTCGAATCGCCAGCGCCGATCGCGAGCACTGCGCCAAGTGCGGCTCCATCGGAATCGCCATCACCGACTCCAACAACTGCCCCCGCACCAACTCCAACACCAACTTTGATTCCTGTTCCCGCTGCGCCAAGTTCCGCCCCGCCTATTCCAGTTCCATCTGACTCCGCTTCGCCAACTGCGCGGGCATCTGCATCACCGAGTGCAAAACCAACTCCGCACCCACTCGCGAATCAGACAATGAGAATTGATATTCCAAACTCGGTGCCCGTTGATCCCCGAGGAATTTCGGTCTACCTTCCACCAATAAATGTGAGCGGCACCCAGTACCTCGAAGTCTGTGCAACAAGTGCAACGGCAATATTTGATACTTACTCTAAGAATTCGTATGACTCGGCATTTAATGGTTCGATACTCGTTGCCGGAGATTTAACTTCTTCACTCTTCATCACAGGAACTATTCCGCAAGTTCTAGCGATTCTAAACAGCGACCAAGGTCTACGTTTGATAAATCCAGCCCGCCCAATCGGTGGGTCCAGCGCGCTGATTCGATTTGTCGCAATTTCTGAACCAGTTTTAAATCCGGCGTTTTGTGCCGCCGCAACTCCCGCCAATTCCAAGGTGGTCGAAGTTCGTGCCATGGGTCTAGGGATGGACCTCATCAAGGGCACAATTGTGCTCAAGAAGTAGCTGCACTGCGCTAACCCGTGATTGAAATGGGTGTGGTGAATTGGTAGGGTGACGCATGGCTAGACGTAGGTAAATACGGCCAGCCCTTCAGAGTGGAGAAGAAGTGGCTAAAGGATTGAACTCACCGTTAAGCGGTCGAGTGACGTCTGGTGGCTTTGGTGGCTCTGGTAAATATCGAAACAAAGTTGTTCTCGGAACTGTTGTAATTGGAATCGTTCCTTTTATTCTCTCAACTTTTGCAGCAAGCGTAACCGTCGGAAATGGTGCACTGGAATTCGGACAAGGTTCGCAACAAGCGATCGCTTGCGATGCACAAGTTTATGCAGCGATCAGCGAAGAGTGGCATTCCCAACCAACACCAGAGGACACATCTGCCGGATACTTCCGGGTGAAATCTGTAACGGTATCTAATTTAGATTTAGTAAGTTGTAAAGGTAAAAAACTTCGCGTTCGATTAATTGATACCCAAGGTGTTGAACTTCCAATCGGTGCAACCCCAGACATTCACGTTTTACAGATAACATTGCCTGATACTGAAGCACCAGTCAGTACTAGTGATCCAATTGGTCTTGGACTGGGTTATCTAACTGGTGATGGAACACCAATCAGCGGAACTATGGATGCCCAAGTTTCAGTCAACACAACAGGAACTTCTATATATGACGGCAGTACCCTTACCGCCAATTCTGCCGATGTAACTTTCTATCTCGACCCAACCGCCTTGAACGTAAACGTTGATGGCCAGCTAGTCGGTCGAACCACAGTTGAAACCGTCAACGCTCCTCACGCATAACGAATTTGATCGATCGGCTCGAGGTGAGAGCACATGCCTAACTTCATGGGCGAAGAGAAGAAGAGTCGTGCCCCGCTGTATGTGGGTTTAGTTTTTATCTTGATTGCTGCTGTCGGTTCAACTTTGGCAGCAAACCTGACCATCAATAGTAGGAATCGAATTGAATTCGGCCAAGGCTTCTACCAAGTGCAGGCTTGTCAGACATGGATCAAAATTAATGCTGACAGTGGCTCGTTCACTCCACCGGGTGGAGTATCCGATATTTACTTAAATCGTGTGAGTATCGACAGCCTAGATACTCGTGCATGCGCGTCCACAAGCCTCCGGCTTAAGTTCTATTCGGAAACTTCAGGAACAGAGGCCGTTCCAATTTTTACTGGCGGTGATGCAACTCCGGTTTATGATTTATCAATTGGTATTGATGCCGCAGGATCAGTCTCTCTAATTCCACGTCTCGATGCGAATGGAGATCCCATTGATGATAGTTCAGGGATCACACTGAACTACGACCTGGGAACATACACATTTACAATAACCTCTCCTCTTGCGCTTATGAGCGGATTAAGTAGCCTCACACTTGAAAGTGGAAACCTGCCTGGTTAGAGTGAAGGTATGACAGGTTCAACGAAAGTTAGAACGCTCGCTTCCACATTGCTGATTCTCTCACTGTTTACATTGATCTCGAGTAGTTCTCAGGCCGCGGTTGGAGTGAGCGTTGGGTCTTTTTCGCCGACCCGTGCCGGGGCTGGTGCGACTGTAATAATAAACGGAACTGGATTTACCTCGGGGATGGGAGTCACATTTAACAATACTGCCTCAACAGGTGTCACATTCATGAGTAGCACACAGATCAAGGCAACGGTTCCGGCGACGGCGTCAACTGGTTTTATCAAAGTAGGAACTTCGCCAGCAAGCACCGCACAATTCGCATTTGTCTCACCACCAACCATAACTTCGTTTACGCCGGCCGCCGGAAATTTGTCAACGACAATAGAAATTACGGCCGAAAATTTATTTGATAATCCATCCATTAAAATAAATGGCACTCTTGCAGAAATTGTAACAAACTGGAACTCTTCAACAAAAGTGGTGAAAGTTCATCCGGGAATTGGTTCATCTACGGGACGTATCACCGTTACGACTTCAGGAGGCTCTGGCGCTGCAGCGTGGGGCTATACAGCAACCACCGGTTCAAACTTCTCAATTTACTCATCTCCGACAATTACAAGTTTTACGCCAGTGACTGTAATCGCAGGCACTTCTGTGACTGTAACTGGGACCAATTTTGTAAGTGGAAGTACGGCGGTCAGTTTTGGATCTACTGAGGCGGTTTCGGTGCATTGGACTTCCGAAACTCAGGTAGAAGCTACTGTTCCAAGTAATGCCACGTCGGATTTCATAAAAGTTTCAACGCCTGGCGGCGATGTTACATCGTCATACGGATACACCTTCTACTCAACCCCGACTATTACTGGTTTTACACCCACAACTCTTGGAGTTGGAACCCAAGTAACTATTACTGGCACAAACCTGACGGGGTTGTCGGAAGTTAAATTTGGTGGAATTACTGCTACGGTTGATTCATCTGATAACACAACTATTAGAACAACTGTTCCAGATGGTGTTAATGTAAATGGAACAATCACCGCGAAGACTCCTGGCGGAACTGGAACGTCGGGACAGTACACGTATTCAGCTGGCCCGACATTTACAAGTTTTGCCCCAACGTCACTAAACGCAGGAACTATCGTGACGATCAAAGGTTTAGCGCTCGGCACCACTACCGATGTCCTTTTCAATGGAGTCCCGGGAACAATTATTTCTGCCACTGCAACGCAAGTAATCGTGACCGCACCTGCTGGCACCTCAAGCGGTTTGATCACCATAAATACCTCGGAGGGAACTGCAACATCTATATCCTCGTTTATTTACTACGGAACAAGTACCCCGATCAAAACAACGTGTCCAGTTTTAGTACCAAAAACAACTATAAAAACAACAATTACCTTGGGTTCGTGCACTGTGCTAACAAAAGTGGCACTACCAACAATTAGCGGTTTTACTTCAATAAGTGGCGCACCGCTTACCAGCACAGCAAAAAATACAAAGATTCTAATTGTTGGAACGAATCTAACTGGCACTTCTTCAATCAAGTTTCACGGGGTTGCTACTTCTGGGTTTACTGTGAACTCCCCTACTCAAATCACAGTAACCGTGCCAGTTACTGCCACATCAGGCACGGTTTCGGTTACCACCGCCGGGGGCACGGTGAACTCCAGCGGCACCCTGACGATTACCGCATAGATCCCAAATGCATTGGAAAATGAGGGGTTTACCCCACCGCTTTTGAGAAATTGGGTCCGATACTGGCTTGAAATGACTTGTCTCGCCGCGCTTCGGGTGATTAAATAGGGTCAGGTTTTAAGGCAACCTCACGGCGAGATTGCCCCGGAACGAATAGAGAGTGAGACACTAAGTGGAGATTTTGAACCTTGGAGGAGCTTCGGAAGAAGTACCAACTCCGAACAAATCACGCAAGCCAAACAAGAAGTTCAAGATTGCCCTAGGCATCGGAGTTCTTGCAGTAATGACTGGTCTCGGTTCAACACTTGCGGCGAACATCTCTCTTAATGGTGGCGGCGCAGTTGAATTCGGACAAGGTGTTGCAATCACTGCGGCATGTAATGGTGATGTACCAATTACACTCACACCAACATCAACTTTTACAAACACCGAAGATGCCGAGACATCGATATTCACACTTTCAGGTGTTGTATTTTCTGGAATTAACTTGGATGTAGCTGATCCGACCACAGGAATTGGCTGCGCAGGTAAGACCTTCATCTTGAAGGCATATACAGACCACACTCAATTTGAAACTGCAACGCAAAATGGAACAGATACTTCTGGTCCGCTCTACCTGACTTCTGGAGCTACAAACACTGCGATAGCTTTCACAATTGATAACAATGGAAATGTTACCCAAGCATACGTACCTAATGGCAATGGCGAGATATCGTTCGTCCACTTCACAACAGATGAATCGGGTGGCGTAACAATTAGCCTTGATAATGGAATTGATAGCCGGGCCATCGACAAGTTCACATTGGAGTCAATCGATACGCCAGATGGTGGATTGAGCAATACCGACTGGAATCCTCTCTACGTCTAAAAGTCCCTCAACGTGTTAAGCCCCTTGGTTGAAAAACCAGGGGGCTTTTTAGCGTCAATTTTCACCTACAATATCCGAGTGAATCAAAATAGTCGCCGCGATGTTTTTTCGAGCGAAGAAGTGGTTGAAGACATCTGGATTGAAGGCACTTCAAACTCTTATGATTCAAATATCTTAATCACAGTTTCAAACCAAACTGGTGAGCGAACAGCGTTAATTACACCGGATAAAGTGGTGGAAACCAAAGCAAAAATATTTGTTGAGGCACCGCCCGAGCGGGTGGCTGTAGGGAGCCGTGTTTGGTACAACCGTGTAACCAGGTCGCTGCGCGTAGTTGGCTATGTGCTCGCATCGGTATTGCTTACCTTCTCGGCGCTCAGTTTCTCTGGGATCGTTAAAGCGCGAATTGTTCTAACAGGTTCCATGGTGCCGACAATTAATCCTGGAGATATTATTTTGACTACGCCGCCAACCAGACTGGCTCCGAAAAAAGGTGACATCGTGGCATATGTGGGTCGCCGCTTTGATGGCGCCTCGGTGGGCGTCTTCTCACACAGAATCATTGGGGGAGATGCAATAAACGGCTTCATCGTCAAAGGTGATGCCAACCCGTCGCCGGACGTTCAGCACCCGAAAATTCCTGACATTACGGGAATAGTCTTCTTCACCATCCCGTTTATCGGAAAGATCCTGACGCCGAAAGCGTTGATTGTGTTGGTTCCACTCATCTTTGGTTTCTGGTTGGTTTTGGATGCCCTGAAGAATGAGTAAGAAGCTAATTTCTGGATTATTTGCCACTCTTTTTCTTTTCCTATCAGCACCACTCGCTAGCGCTGCAGATATTCCGCTTCTAACTTGGGAGCGCGGTAAAGAGCAGAACATCGTCCTTGGTGGTTATGCCTCCAGCGGTAATTGGCGAATTGAATTAAATGGTCTAGAGAGCAAGCCGCTTACTTTCCACCCAAGCTCGGTGAACTCAAAGGGTTATTTGGTTTATTCGGTGCAATTACCCAAGGATTTTAAATTAGGCAGCTACACAATAAATGTGTTTGGCGGCGCTTCAACCAAGCCTTCGGTGGTCGCTGGTGTGAACGTGATTGGCATGACTACCTATGCAGTTACACAAATTCCTGCAGATCTAAAATTCCTATTACTTAGCCTGGCTTTCATCGTTTCAATATTTGGGGTAATTCGGGCACGCAAATATTCAGTGCACTCCTATCCACGCGAGATCACGTTGATGGAGGATGGTTCACTTGTTCACGATGCCAGATTCCCCAGATCTTTGTACAAGGCCTATCAAATAAGAACCAATGCAATTTCTGGGCTAAAGCCTTCGCCATTTAAATTCTTTGTCGGGCGCGATAGCCGCTTCCTGCACTTTATTTCACCGGTTCTATGGACGGCATTTCCTGGTGCTGCTTTGGTTCTCGGCCTGGCGGCAGGTTTTGCCACGCAAGATCGAATTCCGAACATACCTATTTATTATCTTGCTGGACTGGCAGTTGTTGGTTTAGCCGATTCATACTCTGGCGTCTTCGGTGCATTTGGATTCGCGGCTGCACAAATAATGCTCGGCAACGTCACAAGCCTTCGGGCTGTTCTAATTCTTATTGCCTTTGGAATCGGCTGGACACTTCCAGGGTTATTCGGCGATCTGCTTCATTTGATGTCACAGCGAGATTTTAAGGGTAAAGAAATCGATCGCGCTGGAAAAGGAATTACCCAAATCTTGTTAGTTGTAAGCGCGTTATTTGTTGGCTTATTTTTCTATTTCGCACAGATTTTGGCCGATAGTTTAAGCACGGGAATTAGAACACATCTAACATATTTAATGGCAAGTGCCGCAGGACTAGCCTTGTTATATATTGGAAAGAATGTTCTTGTTTCGGTATTTGAGAAGAAGCTTATAAATTCTGGGAATGCGACCTTTGAACGATTTGAAATTTCAGGGTTAGCATCACCGACCGCCGCTACAGTATTTGCGCTTTGGACTTTTGCGATGGCCTATGTCTGGTCAGAATCATGGACTACCGCGGTGATCATGGCGGGGATAATTGCAGCTCCGGTCGCAGCGCTCTTGGTTCGACTCTCAAAACCAGAGATTAAGCGCCTAGCCAGGTGGAATCGAAACGTTTACTTCGAACTTCTCATTGTTTTGACCCTGAGTACCGGCCTCTTCCTCTACATAGGCAAACTCCCGTTACTTGTTGCCCGAAAGTCTGAAATAATGCTCGCTATCGGAATGGTGCCAGTACTGCTCCACGCATTGCTCGCCAGCCTTTATGACGTCACCGGACTTCGTAATATGGATTTGATTTCGAACACAGGAGAGGATGTGGTTAAGTGAAAAAGTTTTCATTTTTCTTGATTATCCTTCTCTTAACTCGCATCGGTACGTCTTTTGCAGACACCACCACATCAAGTCAGGCTCAGATACAAAACTTTTTCTTAGGCAGCAGCGTTGCAAAGAATGGAAATCTCAATCAAGTTTTAGCACTCCTAGTTGGACCACAGGGTAAGCCTGGTGTTGCTGGCGTGGCGGGTAAAGATGGCTTCATTGGTTTAAATGGTAAAGATGGCACCAATGGTCTTGATGGGGCACCGGGTGCGGTTGGTCCGCAAGGTCCTGCTGGTCCAGCCGGCACACAAGGTCCTGCTGGTCCAGGAGTTGCTGTTGTGGAATTAGCCAGTGGTGACACAGCATGTCCTGCCGGTGGAACAAAGTTTGTTACTGCGGATGGCAAGAGTTCACTTGCGTGTAATGGTTTGAGTGGCGGCAGTGGTGGAACTGGGCCTGCTGGTCCTGCAGGAGCCAGCGTTGTTTCATCCGTAATTGATGCAACTGGTGGAGCACATCCAGATTCACATTGCCCACAAGGCGGGTCAAAGTTTGAAGTTAATGGAACTATCACCTACGCATGTAACGGGGCCGGTGGGAGCGGCGGCGGCGGTCCAACGGAGGGAATTCAAACAGTTGCAGCATGTACTGGCCCATTAAACAGTGATGCAATAAAGATTCTTCCAATAGGACATTTTAGTTCGAGTGACAAAGACTTTATATTGACTGCCGTGACACTTCAAAATGTCGACGTAAAGTGCCGAAACTTTGCTCAGACAGAAATTGATCTTGTGATGGATTCCCATGACCCACTTCCCTCCGGGACGAACAAATATAACCCAGGAGATTCGGTCGTTTGTCAGATAACTAATACCTCAACAGTTGGATTAGACCCAAAAACTTCGCTAACAATAGATCTATTTGATGCTGGCACAACAACCTGCAATATTTATCGGGCCAATGATTCGAACACGGCACTACCTCCATCTACTAAGTATTTTTCAAGAGACTTAGTTTCTATCGGAATTTCCTTCCACTAATGAAAGACGTGAAATAAGTGGCACTTAAGAAGAAGAAGGTTGAGGCACCGCAAGGTAAGCCAGTCGTTTCGCGCATCCCAATTCCAGTTTCTGACACGGCGCTCGTAATCGATCTCCCAGATGGCCAGAAGCTTGTCGTTGGAAATATGACCCATGGCACTGTGATTGAAGTTGCAACTTGGCGTGGAACCGGTCGGCCAGATTCCCGTACAAACCGCATGATGCTGGGAATGACAAACGCTGAACTAGAAGAGACGCTACAAGAACAAAATGCGGAACCAACAAAGATTGAAGCATCGTTGACGCTCGCTCAGCAGATACTTAATCCGGTTGTTGCTGGTTTCAAGTGGCTATTTAATTTCAAGGATTACGACGTGAAAGGCATGGCAAAGACTCTTAAGAGTTTGCGCGAGAGCGAAAAGACAAAGCCAGTTGTTATTGAAGAAGAACTAACTGTTGATCCTGTCCAAATCGTTCCAGTTACACCTATTACGCCAGCAGCACCCGCAACTCCGCTGCCTCCGGTAAAACCAGTTATACCTGTTGAATCCGCAATCTCACCAGAATTACCGACCACTAAATCTGAACCTAAGGCAAAATTTTCGAAGATTAAAATTAGTATTCCAAAACTTCCAAAAATTTCTGCACCTTCAAAAACTTCAAAACTTTCAAAGTCCCATAAACCTTCTTTCATCGCGTCGTCGATTTCTTCCATTACGCAAACTTCAAAGAGCTCCAAATCTGAGGAAGCCGATATTGAGGCTTGGCTCGACAAATTGATGGCCAAATCCGATATGTCAAAGCCTTCAGCCGTTTCAAAATCCACCATCACAAATATCACGCCTAAATCGACAACCAAAAAGAAAAGTACTGCGAAAAAAGCACCAGTAAATACTAAAAAAGCAAAACCTAAGCGCTAAAATTAGGCTTCAGATAAGAGGAGTTTTAACGGATGCTTAGCAAGATTCTTCGCCCGCTAATCTTGGCGGCACTTATTTTTGGCATTCTCTTTGCCTTTGGCTTGAGAATTGATCATCCGAAATCTGGCCTAAAGAGCGCGCTTGGTTCAGCAAATTCAAGTTTAGTTGTTTACTGGCATGGCTCTGATGTTAAAAAAGGCGACAAGATTGTGGTTTCAACCGGAAAGAAAGACCAGGATCCGGCACTTGCTATTGTTGTAAACGCGGCCAAAGGATTTACTGATATCCAAGCTGGCAGTGTCCTTGCGCGAGTTCCGGTGAAGAACGTTCACGGTTCGCTGCTTGCCATTGTTCCTTTTATCGGAGCAATTCTTAGTGTAGTTGGTCTCTAGTTCTTAACTGAAGGTCTTGGGGTTGCTTTCCCAGAATAGCGCCAGTTCGGATTTCCACCTTGACCAAATCTATGATGCCTAGAAGATGAAGGCGTTGGGAATCTATTTTGATTACCAGGTTGCTGAGTAGTTAATTTGGATTTGGCACTTGGAACTGTAACCGGTCGCTTTGTTGGGAATTGCTGATTAGTGCGTCTTGGGGCAACTTGATTTGCTGAGGAATTAGGTGCGCTCGTTCTTGGCGCAGGATTGTTTGGAGTCGACATTCTTGGGGCACCTGCGACACCTCGCGCAGCAAGAGCAGCATTCTGCTTAGTCAGAGAATCAACCTGGGCTTGCAGCGCTTTAATTCTGGCTGGGTAATCGATACCACCAGCGGACGATGGGGAAGAACTTGAAGGCGCTGGTGTAGCAGCAGGATCCACTGGTGGTTTGCCACCGCTGATAAGAATCTGAACTTCCTTTTTCAAGAAATCTATCTGTTTTGTCATGCGATCTTGTTCTGATTTAAGTTTTTCATTCTCTGCCATTACCGTTTTAGTTTGCGTTGCATAATCAACCACAGGCAAACTTGAAGTTCCTGAACTATTTATTACACCCTGACTCGCGATAGAAGTCGAAGCAAGAATCGATAAATATGCTCGTGAAAAATCAATTGTTTGGTCACAAGTAGTTCTAAGCGTGATTGCGGTGGTCGGCGCAACGGTAGTAGTTGTTGGGGGGAGTTGAACAGTTTTACCTTGAACAACGGTTGTTTTGCCCGGTACCGTTGTAGTGGTTCCATTCGCATTTACCGCTTGTGGACACGGCGCCAATTCAATGTGGTTGGCCCAAATGTTTGATTGCTGGGCCGCAACGTCGTTGTAGTTATTTTTAGTGGTTGCAGTAGAGCCGAGGTTCGCTGTTATAGAAAGCGTATGCTTCGCGGCATCAACAAGGTTTAGGGCAGTTATTACATAGTCACCAGTACAGATATCTTGGTTATTGGCTAATTTTGTCGTAGATGCGAATGCATAAGTTTCTAGGTACCAGCCCGAGTCAATGGTTCGACTTTGCAAGCTTGCTAACTCACCGGTCGGACTTAGAGCAGATGCTGAAATCGGACCAAGCTTGGTACACGGTGCTTGAAAAATTGGATCAACTGGAGCGTTCGCTGAATTTCTAGGAGTGAGGGTGATGTTGATTGAGTTCAAGGTATTGCGATGTACTCGGACAATCATTTGAACGTTTAGATTAAAAAGGCCAGCAGCTTTTGAGGTCGAAGTTGTGAGAGATCTTATTTGTGGAACTTTGGTATCTGAATAAATTGCAGGAATTGGACTTGGCAGTGGCGCTGCGGCGGGAGTTGGTGACGCACTTGGAGAAGCCGACGGAGATGGTGAAGCAGATGGGGTCACAGCAAAAGTAGAATTGATCGAAATCAGAGCAAACCCAAATGCCAGACAGGTAGTCGCAATCCGCTGGATTTTCATGAGGATAAGTCTCTCAGACCGACGGCCTGAGCACAAAAGGTGGGCCTCGCGGTCTTGGGCTTTTGAGTTTTATTGTCAGCAAGCAATACCTAATGGATGCTTTGTGAAATATAGTGTCGCTATGCTCCCGAACAGCAAGTTCAAAGTGGCGCTTTTGGCATCCGCAGGGCTTGCATTGGTGGCCACTATTGGCACAACGCTTGCTGCTAATATTAATTTAAATACGGGAAAGCCGGTCGAATTTGGCCAAGGTGTTGCACAAGCCACATCCTGTGACCACTCAATTCTGGTTACACCAAATTCTAGTTTTGATAACTCTCTCAATTTATTCACAGTATCTAGCATTGCTTTATCCGATATCGCAGCAACCTGTATGGGAAAGAACTTTGTAGTCAAGTTATATGGCGATGCTTCACAAGCCCTAAATTCGTCACCGCTAATTGTGAACTTATCTGGTGCACCAACTGATGGGAATATTTTTGATGGCACCAATTTTACGAATGATGCAACTGTTGACGTGGTTGTGAATAATGCTACCTTGACGCGAGCAAATATAAATCTTGAAGATTCTGGCGCAGATGGTGCTACCGGAATGAGTTCGCTTTCAATTTCTGGAATAACTTCTGATGGTATTAACCCAATACCTGCCCAAAGCGTCAGAAGAATTACTCTCGAATCGCAAACATCTGGATACTTCCAACCAATATATGGGGGCTCCGGTGGTAGCCCTTTCAATCACAGTTGCCCAACTGGAAGCATTGTTAAGAGCATTATTTTGGAGGCTCAACCCTCTTCTGGATATGGATTTTATGATTACTTCGCCCTCGTATGCGCACCAAAGACCGATATAGATAATCCAGGTGCACCTGATGAATTCGTGGATTGGAGATTCCCGTACGGATATTACGGGGAAGTTAGTTCTGCGTGCCCAACTGGCGAGTTAGCTGTGGGCTTGAATGTTGGGCCAGGAGAATATGTTTCTGGAATGGGAATTCGATGTGCGCCGTATCCAGTTGGATCACCAGCAGAAAATCAAAATATAATTAGCGAAGGTCAATCAACGCTACCTTCATATTGTCCTGCGGGAAGTTGGATGACGGGTGTTTATGGGCGAAGGGGCGCAGGCGTGGATAGTATCGGTGCGCTTTGCACAGTCAGTTCGCTTATTTAATTAGCTGGCAATCATAAAGCGAGTCGGGGACCGGGGCCCTTGTATCATTCTGGCAGTTGGCGCCCACCCACCGCTTGATTTTATTCAATTCCAGGTTTGACTGATTTGCAGCGATCGCCTTTGCGGTTGGATTACTAATTACTGGATCTTTTTCTGCACTATTTTTCTTGATGCCCACAACGGTTTCTAAAGTTGCAGGCTTTTGTGCCAGCGAGCTGACTACGAATCGTAACTTTCCGGATTTAACTAGATCAATAAATTGAGAGAGGGTTGGATTCGGGTCTTTTCCATCAAATCCACCAACTGGCAAAATTGCTTGGTTCGTATGAGTCACATAAGAAGCAGAGCTGAGTTCGGTGTTAACCGCAACGATAAATTTTGCGCTTCCTTTATTTGCCTCAAGATATTTCAGAGTCTTTCCAGTTTGTACTGAGATCAGGCCATTCTCGGCAACGAATTTTTCATAGGCCTTACGTAATTCTTTTGTGCCGTTGGCTGATGTAACCATTCCGGTCTGTGATGGTCCGGCTATAGGGTTACCACCATTTGCCTCTCGAACTGTGTCAAAAGCCCAAACCGCTGGTGTCCACACTAGAGAAAATATAAGTACGTAAGGTAAGTAGAGATTCTTGATTCGAGATTTTTTCACAAAAATTGAACCCAATAAGAGCGCGAACAGAATTGCCTGGGTAATCGGTGCCCAACGGAAGAAGTCACCGTATCTAAATCCAAGGAAGAATGACCAAGCTACAGTTGTGCCAATGACAATGTAGACAAGGGCCGGCAGACCTTCACGTAATGAACTCTCGATAGCGAGTGCCACTAAGAAGGCGATTGATATTGTGAGAACGCTGGTATAGAACTGATGAATTCCGCCAACGTAAGAAAAAATGACAGTAAAAACAATAAACCAGCCAGCAAAGAATGCTGCTATTGGGCGGTTGAACTTCAGAATTAAAAGAATTGCGATCGCAAGAACTGCTGTTGGGATAAACCAGCCGATCTGCCCACCAACTTGGAAGTTGAATAATCTAAATGGCCCGGCGCTTCCACCGAAGGCTGGTGTGTAGGACCTAAATGCATCTTGTGAGGTTATCGCAGCGGTGGCTTTCTGAGTGAACCTGCCCAACCCGTTATAACCAAACACCATCTCGAATGGGTTGTTGTGGTTGGTTCCTCCAATGTAAGGACGATGGCTCTCTGGAATTAAATATACGATGGCAATCCATGTAATAGATAGGAGCAAAGAGACTGTCCCAGCAATAACTAGATCAACTAATTTGGCTAGGAATTTCTTTTCAACGAAAAGCCAAGCAACTATGACGGCTGGCCAAACCGCCCAGGCTTCGAGCATATACGTCTGAAAGGCTAAAGCTATAAATGCACCAACAATTATTAGTGATCGCCTTGACTTATCTTCAAGTGCCAGCATCATTCGATTTGCAACAATTGCCAGAATTAGAGTGAAGAAAGATTCGGCCTGGTTCGACCGAGCAACTGCAATGAAGATTGGTGTCGAAACGGTGATAGCTCCAGCAATCATTCCAGCCATTGGTCCGTAGTATTTTTTAACAGTTTGGGCAATGATGATGACCGTTGCAATCGAAGCAATTGCATTTGGAGCAATCAAACTGAAGTTATTAAATCCAAATAATTTCACAAAGATTGCTGGTATCCAATATGAACCTGGAATCTTATCCAAGGTCGAGGTGCCGGCCGAATCGAATGCTCCAAAGAAGAAATTGCTTAAGTTAAGACTCATGCTCTTTGGCATGGCAGCATAGAATTCTGCTCGAGATGTTGAATTAAAAGTGCGGAAGGTGAAGAAGGTCGATAGCAAAGTTAGAATTCCAAGGCTGATTCGCCAGTATCGAACTTCCGCCCGGCCGAGCAACCTCTTGACTAAAGTGTCATTCATCAGGCAATAGTAGAGAATATTTCACACGATGTTCAGCAGATATGTCATTACATATTGGTTAAGCGAGCCTTAGACTTATTTAATGCGATCAGCGAAGAAGTATGCGCCACATTTGCTTGCGCTGGCTTGGTTTGCAACATTTTCACTGGGCATGTACATCCCAAAAATTGCCCGAACTCTTGGATTTCTAAAAGGCCCGAAACCTTTTATGGATCTACAAGGGGTATTGGTATTTGGGGACTGTTATTCCACGCCAGAGGTACCGTTAACTACGGCAAAGTTACTCAGCGGTTTCTGTGATCCTTGGAATCGGCCGCTGCCTTACCCGCTTTGGATTGCTCAGCTGGTTCGCTTCCTTCACCTATCTAATTCACAGTCGAACTTAATTGGTTGGATCAATGCAATTCTAATAGCGATATCAATCGGTGTTATTGCAAATTACTGCCGTGGTAAATTGATTTGGTTTGTACTAGCAGCTTTCGCACCTCCGGTGTTCTTTTTGGCAGAGCGTGGAAACATCGACTCAATCATTTATTTCTTTGCACTCTTGTTTATTTGGGGCGAGGCTAGGAACAGTAAAGTTTGGCACGTTTGGATTCCTGGGTTACTCATCGCTACGAAGATCTACCCGCTTGGACTTCTTGTGACGTTTAATAAACTAAAAACTTTGGCACTAGGAATCATATTTACCGTTTTATTCACCCCACTTTGGGTGGGCGAAGTTCATTCAGTTTTAGGCAACCAGCCACACTCTAGAATGTGGAGTTACGGTGACGTAATATTATTGACAACAAAAATAAACCAAGTCTTCCAAACTGGTTCAATAAACTTTAAAATCACCCTTCTCGCGGCTATTGCAATGTTAGTAATCTGGCTTGGATGTTATTTTGCCGCCAAACTACTTGCCCAAGAGAAGCTTTCTGAATTCGTTAAGGAACTCGAAAATTCAAAAGCAACAAGTACCTTATTCCTATCTGGTTCTGCAATATTTGTCTTCTCATATCTGGGGATCTCGATGGGAGATTACAAGCTTTGGACTGGGTTACTGATTGCCGCTGGCTTAGCGCGATTGGCCAACCCAGTGAATAAGGAGATCAAATTCCTACTCCTAACTCCGCTTCTTGTTGGAATGTGGGGAAGTCGTTTTGCGCCCAATTGGATGGAATATGTGGGCGACTTTTCGCTACTACTTCTGTCCTGTGGGCTATTTGTGATCACATTCGAGTACATGAGAGTGAACCTGCAAAGACTTAGGTTAAATTCGAATTGATTAGCGCCTTCTAGTGGCCTGTTCACAGCCACTGAAGTAAACTTTGCAATTATGGCTGCGCTGAACTTCCAAGATGCCAACTCCAGCACGCCAAATTCTAAAGGTGTAAAAAAATCAAGTTTTTTTCAGGTAATTTTGGCAGTCAGCGGTTTAAGCATTGCTATTGTCATTGGCACCACACTGGCGGCAAATATAAGTATAAATGTGGGCAAAACTTTTGAGTTTGGTCAGGGATTAGCGCAAGCTACGGCCTGCACTGGTGCCGATTACGTAACTGTTACGCCTGTTTCAAATTACATAAATGCAGCTGGCTCCAGTGGAGCACATTATTTAAGTGACATACAAATTTCGCATATCCCTATTTCTTGTGAAAATTCAGACTTTCTTATCTCAGTTTTTGGGAATGTAGGTATTTTATCAATCGACGGCACATCGCAAATTGCACGAGTGTTATACGTGGGAGATGGAACGGGTGATGTTTACTCGGGAGCAACTGGCAAAAATTCATTTAGTGGTCAAGTTACTATTTCAAGCGGTGGTAACGCCTATGGGCAATTTAATTTGCATCTACTTGGCGAGCCACCTTTGGCAACTGATGTTAGAAAAATAACCGTTCAAACCCAACCTGGTTCTAAAACATACGAAGTTGATACTTACTTAAACCAATGTGTGTCGAACCTGCAAGGTGAATTTACCAAGAGTGAGATAATTAGTATTTTGGGTTATTCAACAACAGCTGAGGTGCAGGCAGCGGCTGATCGAAACGATCTTCTATTCCACATCGCTGGCTTTGATGGTGTGCCAGCCTTAGGCTATATGTTGCCTGGTCAAGACGCTTCTGGAACCCAGGAATTATTCTGTGGCAATGATGGGGATAATTCTGTCCACACGATGGATTCCGATTGGGATCACCATTCTCCAAGCATTTGGCGCAAAGACGTATTTTTTGGAGGCACAGGCAATGATCATCTCGACCATATGTGGGGCGCCATTTTCTACGGTGGTCCAGGTAACGACACTTACGGCTATACCGATGAAGGCGGCAATGAAATTTATTCTGCTGTTCAAGGATAAATCTAATTTAAATTTTGAGCTGTAGTTAAATCTTGAGCCATTCCGGATGATCTAAATTCCACTGCAGAGTCTTATGGATGGAATCTTCAAGAGCAACAGGTGACCTCCAGCCAGCTTCAGCTAGTTTAGAACCATCAAGTGCATAACGTAAATCGTGGCCGGGCCTTGAGGTGTGGAAGTCAACAATTTCATATTTGAGAGGCTTGTTTAGGAATTGTGCGATTAACTGCGCCAGTTCCAAATTATTCACTTCTCGCTCGCCAACAATATGAAATTTTTCAGGTTGCTGGCTCTGACCAAACTTGGGGAAATCTTCATTCAGCAGATATAAAAGTGCGTCTGCCTGATTTCTGGCGTGTAGGTAGAACCTACTTCCGATTTCGCCTTCCAGTGATCCGTGGATGGTGACAATCTCGCCCTTCAATATCTTGCTCATGGTCATAGGTAGAAATTTCTCAGGATCTTGCATCTCGCCAATTAAATTCATGGTATTCGTAATCATTATTGGAAGTCCATAAGTGCGCCAATAGGAGAACACGATGCTCTCCTGCGCAGCTTTACTAGCGCTGTAAGGGTTGCTTGGAAAATACTGGTCTACCCATTCGCGGTGCGCGTAACCTTTAGGAGCTGGTCCATATACCTCATCAGTTGAGATGTGTATGATCTTTTCCGGCTTAGCGACTCTTGCCCAATCTAAAAGATTACAGATCAGTGAAACATTGTTAACAATAAAATCCTTGGGATGCTCAATGCTTCGATCAACGTGACTTTCACTTGCCACATTCAAAACGTAGTCAATCGACCCAAATTCTTGAGCCGTGATGCTAGAAATCGGAAAAGCCAGGTCGCAATTTATGACCTTTATTCGTGAGGAGTAATTATCATTGCCAGCAATTGACAGACGAATTCGATCTTGAATTCCCTTATGCTTGAAAGTGACAGGACAGACGACAAACCAATCTGTTGTTGCCAGAATGTGCCGCAGAACGTGGCTTCCTACGAAGCCAGCTGCTCCTGTCAACAAAATCCGTTTCATGGCGAATTCTCTCATGAGAGTTCCGTATATACATATTCAGGTTCGCCCTATCTGCCGGTCTGGTTTAAGATTCACGAGTCCAACAACTCGCCTATGGTCAGGAGCACGACTTGGATAATGTGTTTGATCCTGTCTTGCGAGCGATAATCGTTGATGATGATGCCCTTACGCGAACCGGGGTAAGTTCATTGGTTGGCTCACTTGGTTATGAAATTGTTGGCGTTGCTAAATCTGTAACAGAAGCAATTCCACTTACCAAGAAAAAGGCTATTGACGTTGCTGTCATAGATCTGGACTTGGGTGATGGACCGAATGGCTTGGATCTGGCAAACGCACTTTTGAAAGCTTCGCCAAAAATGGGAATTGTTTTTCTTACCTCACATCTAGATCCTAGGTTTGCCCTTGCAGCCGACTCCGAGCTGCCCGAGAACAGTATCTACCTAATAAAGAATCAGGTTAATGACAAGGGCGTTCTCGCTAAGGCGCTCTCTGAGGCAATTGAAAACGCAGATGTCTCAAGGCCCCGCCCAAATTTCCCATTCCGAAAAAAGACTGGCATAGCAACCTTGACGAGTGCTCAAGTTACTTTGATGAAACTTATTGCTTCAGGCCTTACAAATAATGAAATTGCTGCTCAAAAGGGTGTTTCAGTTAAATCAGTTGAAACATCTATTTCACGGTTGGCGAAGCAGGTCGGCGTTAAGAGTGGCGACGGCTTAAACCAAAGAGTCTTGATCGTAAAGGAATTTCAGAAATATAGCGGAAAGATCTAAAACAATTGCTTGAGAATCAAATTCTGCTTCCAGATATTAGAATCAAAAATTATAAGATTTCGATGTTTTTGTATCCCTATGCAATTGCTGCGGGCATAATTCCCTCGATAGTCATCGAAAACCAAGCAACCGAAGGTTTAGATTATTTTCTATTATGGGGATTCTTAAAACTTATAGCCTTCACAGCACTTTATTTGTTTTGGCTTTCAATAAAGCGGTTACTTGCAAAAATGGGAACCGAGCGCCTTTCACTTCCACAAATTGCCCTTGTTGGAGCTCTCGGAGGTGTAATTCAGGTAGTAGTGATTTTGCTGGGAATTCCTCTAATTGGTCTCACAAGTGATGTCAGTTCAGTCAAGCGAATATTAGGTAGTTTAATTGCAGCTACTTTTTGGCTACCAATCCAATCAGTTGCTGGTCGAAATTTAATTCGGTATCGAAGACAACGCCTTGGCCTATTGAGAAGCTTGGGAGAATTTGAAGAGATGCGGCTTGCGCAATCTGGCTTTTTGGCCAATTTACGTCGTAGTTTGCAGTCAGAAATTCAGCTTCAACTTCATACCACTTCTGCAATTGCCAAAAAAGCCTTTGATGAAGCAACGATTGCAAACCAAGGTGGTACCTCAAATATCCCGGCGGTAATTCGCGAGATTGCTTCAGGCCCGTTTAGACAACTTTCACATAGCCTGGCTCGTACCAATTTTACGAATAGTGATAGTAAAAGTTTTCGGAACGCTTTTTATTTATTTAGAGAGGCATTATGGGAGAGCATTCAAACTAGGCCGCTCAATCCATACTGGTTCTCTGGTTTCCTTTTGGTTCTTTCCGGCGCACAAGCCTTGAAAAATCCCTCAATTGGTTTCTTTATTTGGGTTACTGTGACTTTATTTATTCTGACATTTGCAATTCAATCTGCTGGTTTTTGGGCGTTCTCTCGGGTTCGCGACTTCAAAATAGAGTTGCTTCTGCTAGTGACCGGCGCAAATATCTTTGTTCCAATCCTTTTCGTCTTTTTTATGAAACCTATTGAATCCACCTGGTTTGGTTATACAAACTTTCCCAGAAACCTATGGCTCTTCCCGATTGGTGTTACCACTATGACAATTGTTGGATATATCGCTCAGGCCGGAATTTTAAATCGGGAACAAATGCAGGAGTTCATGCAAAAACGCATCGACATTGAACGGGATTTTGCAGATGAGATAAATTTTGAAATTCTTAAAACTTCAAGGCTGTGGAGTAAGTACATCCATGGCAGAGTGCAGTCCAGGTTAAATGCAGCTGCTCTGATGCTAGAACAGGCTCAAGAGCGAGGGGATACAGCTGCAATTACATCAGCGCTAACTCAAGTTCGAAGCGTCTTGGAGATACCAGGTCAGGGATTTGCAGGTGCACACCGCGTACTCGAAAAGGAAATTGAATATCGAGTCTCGCTTTGGTCAAGTTTGATTAAAATTAGCGTTGAAATTGCGCCAGAGGTATTCACTTTTGAAACGCTAAGCGTACAAACCGTTGGCGACTTGATAGAAGAGGCATTCTCCAACTCCGTTAGGCACGGTGGAGCCTCAAATGTAGAGCTATTTCTCACAAGTGAGTCAGGTAAAAACCTTCTTATAAAGGTTATAGATGATGGCCAAGGCGCTCTAAAGAAAAATCCAGGTTTTGGGATACGACTTTACGATTCTGAAACTAGCGGTAATCGGACACTTCTCCGAAATGCTCGACAGAATCAAACAATTCTTGAACTTAGAATTCGAGTTAGTGACTAGTTAGGCCGGGTATTTCCCCACCAAGTTCATCTTGGATATGTACTTTTATAATCTCCTCAAAGTTCGCTTCACATTTAAATCCAAGTGACCGGGCTCGGGCGCTAGTAAACCCCGGCCAATCCCAACTTGAAACCATTTTTTGCACCACTGGATCTGGAGTCTCCTTAATAAGCGCGACTATCTTCTCGCCAGCAATTTTACGAAGTGCTTCAATTTCATCGCCCACAGATGCGGTCACCCCTGGCATCATCAGCGAACGTCGATTGCCTAGCAGGTTTGTATCCAATGAGGCGGCATGAAGCGCGAATCCCACAGCAGATCGTGGCGATGCAAAGACATTTTTCACATCTTTTGTTGAAGGTAATATCGCTTCAATTCCAACCAAAGGTTCACGAATAATGTTTGAGAAAAGACCGGATGCGGCCTTATTTGGTAGGCCCGGGCGCACGCAAATTGTGGGGAGTCGTAGCCCAATCCCATCTACAAAACCCCGGCGACTGTAGTCACTGAGCAACAGTTCGCCGATTGCTTTCTGGGTGCCATAACTTGTAAGTGGCGCCAGAATAAAATCATCTTCAATAATTTCTGGATATGGGCCACCATAAACAGCGACCGATGAGGTAAAGACCAACCTTGGCCTATAACCATCGCCAACCAACCTGATGGCTTCTAATAGGTTTCGAGTTCCATCAAGATTTACTAGATATCCCTTTTCAAAATTTAGTTCGGCTTCACCAGACACAACAGCAGCCAAGTGAAATATTAAATCCGGCCGAGTCGCCACGAGTTTGTCGCATACACCTGGGGCAGTTATGTCTTGAATTTCACTAGTTACATTAAATGGCGCAGATTCTGGCGTGCTCGGTTTTGCAATGGCATCAACTAAATGAAGTTCGGTTATGGCCTGGCGATTTAGGCCGCCAGAGCGAGCCAACTCATTGGCAATCTTCTGCCCAAGCATGCCGCCGCCGCCGAGAATAAGTATTTTCACACCGAGAGAGTATCGGCTCGCTGAGCAATGCGTTACCCTATGGCAGGCTTCTAAACATTTAGTAATCGGAGATTGCCCCACAATGACGCTGAACTTTGAAGATTACCAAAAGCCGCAAAAGCGGAAGAAACCAATCGGCATACTAATTGGAATTGGTGCGCTTATCGGCGTGATTGCCTTAGGTTCGACCCTAGCAGCGAACATTAATTTAAACACAGGTCATCCGGTTGAATTTGGTCAAGGTGTAGCCCAGACAGTTGCATGTTCGGGCACGACTCCAATAACGCTAACACCACAAAGTACTTTTATTAATCTGCCTGCAGGAAACTTTAGTGCAACTACAAGCACAGAAGACCAAGTATTCGGTGGAAACCAAACACCTCGCGGGACTTTTTTCTTCAATTTTGGCATTTCAAATGAAATTAGCGTTACTCCAGGGATGTTGGTTAGTGGGGTGGGAATAGACCCTGATACTTATGTTGAATTTGCCAACACAGGGCAATACACGGGAGGTGGCCAAACCATTTGGCTAAGCAAAGAGTTAACCGGAGCATTTGTTAAGGGAGAAGAAGTTACTTTCTCTGGTGGTGGACATTACGTGATGTCCTCGATAAGTGTTACTAATATTCCCGCATCGTGTGACGGCGTTAACTTTATTTTTAAAGCGTATGGAAATACTGGCCAACTTTCACATTTAGTTGTTGGAGATTGTTTTGATCCTTACCAAATTAGCGGTTGGGATGGGCGATCAATTCAGGCCACTTACGATGCTAGCAATTCAAACTCAACATTAATTGGTAATACGGATCAGGCCTACACAGGCATACACGACCTAGATAACGGCTTCAAATTAACTTTTGGCGGCCGATTTGACTCTGGATATTGCATGGGTGCGCCTGCAAGTGATGTTTATAAGCTAACAGTAGAAAGTTTTGCTGATAATCAAACTTCAAGAGATCCAAACTTAGGGGCATTTATTCCAGCCAGTCTTGCTGAGAATCCCTTGAACCACAGAGGATTTACCTACGGTGCGGATGCAGATGGAATCTGGATGAATGGAAATGCCAACGGATTCGCTCCAGCTTTCCCATTTATTTCACAAAACTCTTTTAGCGCAGGAACAAAAATTCAGATTGATGCAAAAATTATTTATGCGAATGAATGTAGTGACCAGGCAATTTTAATTTATGCAACTGGTATATTGCCGAGCTTTACTTGGGGTTCAACAAATAATGACTCCTTGATATCAGAGTTTGACTGCGGAAAACCTGAGGTTGGTGGCCCGAATATCGATTACATACTAGGCTCTTTTTCTGATTTTGAACTAGGTTCAACCTATGCGGTTACAGTTATTTATGATCCAACTCTACTTACTGAAAATCTTGAGTTAATCACAAAGGACCTTTCAGGAATCGTACTGGCAGATATAAAACTTTCAGAAAAGCTTGCCACAAGCGGGACATATCGTGTTGGTTTTAGTGCTGACCATGACCCATTTGAAGGTGCTAGCGCAACTACCAAGTCTTACTTCAAAGATATAAGCATTCAAACCTTCTGAATCAAGGAACTAAATTTAAGACCCAGGAATAATGTATAGCGATCATTTGGGCTGATCGATGTTGGGCCCGATTGGGCCCGGCATGAGGGGTTTTCCCTACATTTAGAAGTCCCAGCGCTGCAGCCTTGGGTGCTTGACCCCCGATGGTTAAACTATGCCTCATTCCAATCAGAGAGCGAAGGTTTAATGACTTCATTGAACTTTTCTGGCGAGCCGAAAGGGCACCAGAGCAAAGTAAAGTTGAAATTGTTACTTGGTATCTGCGCCCTAGTTGCAGTGTTTTCATTAGGTTCCACTCTTGCCGCCAACATAACCTTGAACAACAGTGGTGCGGTGGAGTTTGGTCAAGGTGTAGCCCAGGCTGTTGCTTGTGATAGCGATGGAATCACACTAACGCCTAGTTCAAATTATTGGAACGCCGGAAGTATTTATCGAATTTCGTCTTTAGTTCTGAGTGGCCTAAATTTGGAAACCTGTGCTGGTAAAACTCTTACAATCAAAATGTATACAAATGATTCAAATTATAATTATTTGACTGTAGGTCACAACATAGCTTCACCCCTTGCTTTTAATGCCTTTAATGCAGCAAATATTATTAATCCAGGATTGGAGAACTCGGCGATTGCCATCGAAATTTCAGATGACGGACAATCTGCTTATGCCTTTGTTTCAACTAATTTTGATTACTACGGGGCAGATAATTTATTCTCTCTTGAAAATGGAAACTTGACACTGTCCTTCGGAAATACTCTTGATGGCTCTGCTAATTGGTACGGAATAAATGCCGCAGCAATCGCAAAATTCACGGTTGAGTCAGCAGCGACACCAGCTAACGGGTTGTCAGCAGAAGTTTGGGAAGCAATTCCATCGAGTCAAACTTATAGTGTGGGTGATACCGGACCAGGTGGAGGAAAGATTTTCTACCGCTCTGTTGCTGGATTCAGTTGTGGTCCAACACTTAATCTGAGATGCCACTATCTTGAGGCAGCCCCTACCACCGGAACTGCAGCATGGGACGATGCTGGTGCTTACATTCACTGGTCTGGGAATACGGACACATTAATTGGCACCACCGGATCTGCAATTGGTACTGGTTATAAGAACACCCTAGAAATGGTTGCGCAATCGAATACAGCGGGCATGGCTGGAACGATTTCGCGCGTATATCGGGGACCAAATAATTATTCAGATTGGTTCCTACCATCCAAGGATGAGTTGTATGAACTTTATTCACAAAGATTACTTGTCGCGGCAACATCTGGTTATTGGTCTTCATCTGAAAGTGATGCGACTCATGCGTGGGATCAAGGGTTTTTCTCCGGGTCGCAAGGCACTGGCGAAAAGACAAACAACACTGCGGTTCGCCCAAT
>Ga0304729_1000168_pt1 | contig 44708 bp, 49 predicted proteins | sample C_131016_MF_Meta_FD_190475 | JGI IMG/M metagenome (GOLD analysis project Ga0304729, IMG submission 190475) | Freshwater microbial communities from Lake Croche, Canada to study carbon cycling - C_131016_MF_MetaG (v2) (version 2) | ecosystem: Environmental > Aquatic > Freshwater > Lake | place... | reverse complement strand
ATACTTGAATCTACCAATACTGTATAACTTTGCAGTAAGTAGAGATATGATAAGAAAATAAATTAAAAACCCATCACAAAATGATGGGTTTTCTTTTTAATATATACATTAATGAGAGCTTATTTTTTCGATATAGATAGTATTTTAACAGTTTATAATAAAGTTTGGATTGTGGATAAATCCAATCCTAATATACCTTTATTAAGAATTAATCAATCTGATTTTAATTTGATTAAATCTGGTGTCTATAAGAATCAAGGTAATAAAATAAACTTTGCGGGTAATTTCTATTGGGTACCAACTGATTTAATGAATGAGATTAAGATTAAATGTAAAAATAATAAATCTGATATTTCTAAATTGGCTTTTTCAATGCAAGAATTTATGAATAAAGAATTAATTGAAAATATTAATTATGATATTAATATTGAAAATATAATGCATGTTAAGAATTCAGACAATCACATATATTTAATTTGTTCTAAGAATACCAAAAGAAACTATGAATCTATAATAAAGAAGATAGAGGATAAATTAAAAGATAATGGATTAGTTATTAAAAACTATTACTTCATCTCTGAGACATTTTATAACAGAAATGAGGATAATATATCACATAAGAAAGTTAGACTCTTATTACAACACCTAATAGGATTAAAGACAGATGGTGATAAGTTTACATCAGAAGAAATAGAAGAGTATGATGAAGTTTGTTTCTATGATGATGAAATAGGTTCTATAAATTTAGCAAAGAAATCAAATGATGTTTTACAAATATTATTATCAAACACTGAATCTGATATAAAGACTAGAATAAAAGAAAATATTAAGTCTAAAGAACATATTTTATATGTTAATCTAGTTACACACAATAAGGTTAATAAATTTATTATGAATAAGGTAGTAATAGGTTGGAGTAATCTTATAAAAGCATTTGAAAGCTTTAATTGGAAGTTATAATTTTCTTTTTTACAAAAAAATTATTAATATATATAATATGATACACTTAAAATCATATTTGCCATTTTTGGAAGAAATTGAGATTATGGCAAATGATGCTCCAAATCTAAAAATTGCTAAAACAAGTTTAAATTCTGAAACAGATGAAATAGAAGAATTTGAATCTAAGTTAAAGCCTGGTTTGGATAGACTTTATAAGGATATTAAAGATCCGGTTGAAAGAAATAAGAAGGTTGATGAATTATTAGGTGTTGAAAATGTAAATACGTATGCTAATGATTATAAAATGATTTTGAATGATATAGAAAGTGTAGAGAAAAAACAAAATTCAATATTAGGTGATGTGGCTGATATAAATGCTGATAAGAGTTTATTAGCATCATCATCAAATACTGCGGATAATAAAGATATAAAGGATAAAATAAATCAGCAAATTGCTGATAGAAATAGGAAAAAGTCTGAAACAACATCTGAAATAAATAAACTAAAAACAGATATTGATAAAAGAAATTCAGATTTTAAACAAAAAATGGCAAAAAATATTAAAGATGTTGAAAATGATATAAAAACTTTATCTAAAGGTCAAAAATAGAAAAAATATGATTTTTGATATTTTATATATACTAAACAAAACAAAAATAAAAGAATAAATATGGCAATTCAAATTGGAAAATACAAAAGACCGGGTATCTTTATTGAAGAATTCGATAATTCTATCATAAGTTCGCCTACTGTAGAAGGACTAACTAACATGGTTATAGGAGTATCTAAGAAAGGTCCTGTTAACACACCTATATTATTGAAGAATGTTAATGATCTAGAATCAATCTTTGGTCAGTTAGACAGAAATTTAGAGAGAAAGGGTTCTTTCTTTCATAGAACTGTTGCTAAAATGTTAGAATCAACATCGGTTTATGCAGTTAACCTGTTATTGACAGATGATACATTGGACCAAATAGAATATAAATCTTTATCAGCTGCTTCTAACTACATGAATGATGTAGAAAGATTAGGAGCTTATAGAAGATTTTTTGATACTACCGGATTCTGGAAAAGAGACACTGAATCATTTATTAACTTAACTAAAAATAATGTTGGTTATGATGATAGAGTGATGAGTATTACTAACTTATCTGATAGATATACTACCGTATTTATTGTTAAGTCAAAACTTACAGGTTTTGATAGAACTTTAATTGAGTGGTATGGTTCTCAAGAGAAATTGCCTCCTTATGTTAATCCAACTGATTATGCATCTGACTATTTAGTTGATGTTGTTATTGTTGGTGGTGATTGGTCAAATTATCAAGATTTGGCTATAGACACTAGATGGGGTGCTTACTTTAACTCAGAAGGTCTAAGAAAAGAACAACTTAGTAATTTTGCCAATGACAGAAATGTTACCCTTTTATCTTATTATGAAGGGCTTTCTTTAATTCCATATTTTAGAGATTCTAATGGTAAAAATGTATTTATTGAAACTACAATCAATAGAGATACAGACAAAACTGGTATCTTTTGTGCATTCAATTCTGAATTACTTGAAGGCGATTATCCAAATGGATTAGTTGACCTTATCGGTAATGGTATTGTTGGTCAAGATGCAGTTGAAATTGATTATCTTTCTTATAAAGAAACAATCAGTCAATCAGTTGAGTATTCTAATGTTATATTAGATAGACCAAGTAACGTATTAGCGTTAAGTGGTTTATCTAGATTAGATGAACATTCTAGATATGATTCAAGTGTTAGTTCGACTCCTTTTACACCAACTACTACAGGACCTGTTCAAAATGGTAATAGAACTGGTTGGTTTTCAGAAGACTATATTTATAACTTAGCATTAAGCGCAACTCCTTCCTCAACTACTCAATCTATATTAGTATCATTTGATATAAATCTTATTAGTGATTCTGATGCTTATGCTGTTATTGGTGGTGAATATGTTCAACTTGCTGGTGTAGCTGGTGTAACATCATCTATTTTATCAACAACATTCAGTATATCGGGTACTAGTTATCCAAACTCAGGAACAACAGATTCTTACACAGTTGCTTTCGTTGTTGATTCTACTGGTAGCTTATCAATGGTTGATAATGTTTTAACTCCTGATAATCCAATTGTTTCATCAAGTGATTTAGTTTTAGGTTATGTGGATTTTGATGTAACAAGTCAAATTATTGCGACAAGTAGTGTTATGTATAATCCAGTTTTTATTGATAATTCAGGATATGTCGATTTAGTTTTTGGAACAGCAAGTGATTATTTCATAGCTACACAAAGTACACCAGGTTCAATTAAAGTTGAATTTTTAAATACAGCTGCTAGTCCAAGTACTAAAAACTATGAACAATATAGAAAAATTAGAATGTTTAGTAAATTAACAGATGCTTTAGATGGTTCATCTAAGGATAAAATGACAATGGTTATTGATGCCGGTACAATGACTAAAAAACCATTATCTAATATGACTGTTAGTAATGTTGTTACAAGTTCGGCACTTAATAAATCATTTGTTATTAATACTGGATTAGATAATGTTGATATATTTGATGCTATTTCTTATGGATACTTATTATTCTATAATATTGATGATGAGTTTGTACTAAATGAATATCAAATAGAAACTAAAGATGAAGTTGCTTCACTTACAGGAACATCATCTACTGGTGTTGTTTCTAAATTCTCTAAATTATATACTGATTATTATGCTGGTAAAGTTAACACAGAGGATTACTTCTGGAGTAACTTAGTAGAAGATAAGTTGAAGTATAACACCACCGCTACTGGATATGGTTTACCTGATGTTATCTTTATCGCTGGTGAAGATTCACCTTCTATGACAGCTTCTGTAATTGGAAATGACTATATTGTCTTCTCTTGTACAGCTTCTGGATTTGGTAGTTCATTATTAGCTAATTTAGATATTAATGATATTATATCAATCCCATCATCTACAAGTAATAAAGGAACATTTACAATTAAATCTGGTGGTGGTTCTACTGCAATTGCTTTAGCTGTAACTTTGGGATATGGTGGTTCTGGTTACTGGGCTTTCAGAGTTAATGAGAATGTTTTAATTGAAAGTTTAGTTGATGTTCCAGTTATTTATAACTACATTACTAAGCATTACTTAAAAATGTACTTAGATGGTCTTAATAACTTAGATGTTAAGTTCACGGATTCTTTATTATCAAGCCTTGAACTAATTAATGTTAATACCAATCAAACAATTTATATTCAATCTTTAATTAGTAATTACAAACAATCAATTGAAATTGAAATACCTGCAGGTTATACTCAAGTACCAAACAAAATTCTTGTTAATGGTTCTAGATATACTGAGGTTAGAGCTGGTGATTTCTTAGAAGCTTATTATGATTCTGCTTTATTACAAGTTGGTCAAGTTCCTAAGAGATTAACAAGAATTTTAACAAAGAGACAATATCCAGCTGATACTTCATTAGTTGAAATTACTTGTGATACTAGAATTGCTACTTATAACTTTAGTGGTGACTACCAAACATTTAGATATACTTCAATTGAAGATTATGTGTCTACTTATAAGGCTTTATCACTTAAAGGATTCAGAGTAAGACAAGACTCTTTACCTGATGGTACAGAAGCTAAGCAAAATGCTATATTAAACTTGTTAGCTAAAGGAACACCATTGTTCAAGGCAGCTACAAATAAAGAAGCAATTGACTTTAGATATTTAATAGATTCATTTGGACTAGGTTTAACTGAAAGATCTAAACAACAATTAGTTGATATTTGTGGTGATAGATTAGACGCATTTGGTTTCATCAATATGCCTTCAATGAGATCATTCAAAAACTCAAGCTCTCCAACATTTGTTAATACAGAAGGAGTTCTTCAGTTAGAATATGTTTCTAAAGGTGGTGATCCTGAATCAAGTCCAGCTTTCCTTTACTCATTTGGTGATGGTGCTGGTACAACTTGTGTAGGTTACTTCTTACCTTATATGACTGTTAGTGATAATGGTAGACCAGTTGAAGTTCCGCCAGCTATGTTCGCGGCTACAACTTATATGAGAAAGCACTTATCTAATATCTCAGCAATAACTCCTTGGACTATCGCTGCTGGTGTTACTAATGGTAAAATCACTAATATCGCCGGTCTTGAAATGGATTTCACACCATCTGATATTGAGTTCTTAAATCAAGCTCAAATGAACCCAATTGTGTTCAAGAGAAATAGAGGTTATGTTATTGAGACTGAAAATACAGCTCAAACACTTTATAAATCAGCTCTTTCTTACATTCATGTTAGAGAAGTGTTAATTGAACTTGAAAGAGAATTATCAAGAATGTTATTAGACTACCAATGGAAATTTAATACAGCTGATGTTAGAGCAGAAATTAAACTTAGAGCAGATGTTATCTGTGAAACTTATGTAAGTAGAAATGGTTTATACAACTACTTCAATAAAATTGATGAAGAAAACAACACTCCTGATGTTATTGATAATCAAATTGGTGTGCTGGATACATATGTTGAACCCATAAAAGGAATGGGTATCATTGTAAATAATATTACAATACTCAGAACCGGAGCAATCTCAGCAGGTGGATTTATAAATGGATAATAATTAAATACTTAAAAAAAACCAGATAGAAATATCTGGTTTTTTTGTTTTTAAACTTTTAGTAATATTATACTATAATGGAGAGAGCATACCGCTTAATATATAAAAAAAATAATAATTCTATGAGTGATAATAATAAAAAAGATATGTCAGAAGAAGAATATCTAAGAAAACATTTAGAAAGTGTTGATAATCAGCAATCTAATTCAGATATACCATTTGTTAAACCTACTGTAGAGACAGCCAAATCAACTGACTTACACTATTTTAACTTTGATATAAAAGAAATGCCTTGTGGTAAATATTATCCGACCGGTACTGTTGTTATGGTTAGACCAGCTATGGTTAAAGAAATTCAATCATATTCAATGGTTGATGATAATAACTTTTATGATATTGTTGAGAAAATGAATGATATGTTACAATCTTGTGTTAGATTAAAATATCCTGATGGTAAGGTTACTTCATTTTTAGAAATTAAAGATCAAGACCGTTTATTTTTAATCTTTATGATTAGAGAATTAACATTTCAACAAGGTAATTCATTAGCTGTTAATGCTAGATGTTCTTGTGGTAATGATATGCAAATTGAAATGAAAAGAGATAATTTTATATTTCATGAATTTGATGAAAAATTAGAAAGATTTTTTGACCCTTCAACAAAATCATTTAAATTCAAAGTTCAAAATGGTAAAGATTATGAAATCTCACCACCTTGTATTGGTATTCAAAAATCATTTACTGATTATATCATTAAAGAAAATAATGAAAAAAGAACACCTAATTTGGCTTTCCTAAAAATTATTCCTTTTATGTTGAATGGTAGGTCTTCTATTACAATTGATGGTATTAAAGCTAAACTTCAAGAATTTGAAAGAATAGATGATATTTCTTTTCAATTTCTTAACGCAGCTGTTGGTAAAATGACATTTGGATTAAAAGAATTAAAAAAGACTTGTAGCTGTGGTTTGGAGGTCCGCAGCGAAATGACATTTCCCAACGGAGCGTCAGGTATTTTCGTTATTCATGATGCCTTTGAAGCATATATTAAAGAATAAGTTACTTTTACAGAAACACTTTAATACACAAGAAGTTTCAATGGATGAATGGCCTTATTGGTTATTAGAAGAAAATATTAAAATAGTTAATGAAATCATAGACGAAGAAGAAAAACAAAAGAAAAAGGATGAAGAAAAACAACAAGCAGGAATGCCTAACTTTAATCCAGGATCAATGATGAAAAATGCTTCTAGTATGATGAGTGGTATGAAGAAATAAAAAAAGAGAGACAAATGTCTCTCTTTTTATTTAAGTATTTTTTACTATTAGTATCCAGAAATAAGTGGAGGATTAATAGAGAAGTTATTATCAATATATTCATCAATCCAGTAATCTGCTATGAAGTCAGCATCTACTGACCAGATATCACTACCTTCCCATTTAAGAGCAGCCCCACCAACCGATTTAATTTGACAGTTTTGGAAAGTTACTCTTCTAAGAACAAATCCTTTTTTATCATGTTGATTTACAATAATAGTTCCAATAATATCACTTTTATAATGTAAGTAACCTGTTTGAGAATTCCAAACTAAATCATACCATGATTTTAATGTGTTCCAGTTCTCCATTGAACCACCTGCATTAACATTAACTTGAAAGTTAATTTTAAAATCAATAGTTGTTTTAGCAGGACCAGCAGCCATAAAAGCTCTAGTTGAATACTTGAATCTTTGTTCTTTAGTTTCAATTGCTTCTGTTAAGTTTACATCAATCGATGTTGCGTTTTCTAATAGCAATAAAGTACTTCTACCTTGTGCTTGTAATAGAGTCGGTAATACAAATGTTATTTCAAACAAATTAGTATATACTGGTTCCTGTGGTGACGTACCTGGTCCACCTGGTGAACCTACGTTTGAGATATTCGTAAAATGTGGTAATGGCATATCTTTTTTAATTATTTTTTATAAATTATATATTATTACTCACATTGTCTTTATCTCCATTTATTATAATTATGTTGTTAAAAATGCCATTTCCACTTTTTAATAGATAGATTATGAATTGTAACTATAGATTTTGTAATAAAGAGATTAAATGGGGTAGACCTGATAGAAGGTTTTGTAATAAAAATTGCAAGTCAAGAGAAAATGCCATAATAAAAGAATTAAAGTCACTTAGGAGAAGAAATAGGAGAAACAAAGATTTTGTTGAAAAATCAAATATTAAACATAACTATAAATACAACTATGAGCTAACACTTTATGAAAATTGTAGAAGTAAAGTTAAAATAGTTTGTCCAATACACGGAGAATTTGAGCAAACACCAAATGCTCATTTATACTCTGGTAGCGGTTGTGAAAAATGTGCTAGAGAAGCGAGAAGAAAAGAAACAATACCATAATAATTTCATATAAAAAATAAAAAATTTTACATGAGAGTTTACATGATAACAGATACGCATTTTGGAATATATCTGAATAATTTAGAAAAGTGGTTGAATATGATGGAAACCACAATCTATAACTTTTTAATACCCTATTTAAAAGATAACTTTGAAGAAGGAGATATACTTATTCACTTAGGTGATTTATTTGATAATAGAACTAGTATTCCCATAAATGTTTTAAATAAAGTAGAAAAGATTCTAAAAGATATATCTGATATAATACCAATGCATATAATGGTTGGTAATCATGATCTTTTTAATAAGGGATCTAATGAAGTAAACTCAGTTAGAATATATGGTTATATAAGTGATAATATAACAGTCTATGAGAAAACTACAAAATTAACAATTGGTAATAAAGACCTAATATTAATGCCTTGGGTTGAAAAAAGAGTTGAAATGATTAAAGAGATTGGTAATAATCCAGGTGACTATCTTTTCTGTCACTCCGATTTAAATGGTTGTAAAATGCACCTTAACTCAGTTGCTCATAGAAATGCTGATAAAATAGATGTTGAGGAATTTGGTAAGTATAAAGAGGTATTTTCGGGCCATGTGCATATTACACAAGTTAATAAGAATTTTAAGTTTATAGGTAGTTTATGGCAAATGGATAGAAATGATATGGGTGATCAAAAAGGAATCACCATACTTGACCTAAATACTGATAAAATTGATTTTGTACCTAATACATACTCACCTGTATTTAGAAGATTTAGTGTTTCTAATGAAGATGATATTGAGAGATTAGATGAATTAAAAGATACCAAAGACTACATAGATTTGTCTATATCAAACAATCTTTTAATTAGTAATAGAAAACTACGCAGAAAGTTAGAAGTGATGTTAGAGAAGGGTAATTTTGCCTCTGTTGACTATATTGATGATATTACAAAAGAGTTAGTTGAAGGAGAAGAAGTAAATGAATCTATTGAGTTAGATGAGAATGGAATGGAAATATCTGTTCAATTAGAATATGAAGATTACATCAAAGAATATATTTTAAAACAGAAATATGACAATGATAAATTCAAGTCTGGAGTTATTTCTGAATTTGATGAAGTTATTAAGATATACAATGAGAATTATAAAGTAAAAAGTGAATAAATAAAAAACCCATCATTAAGATGGGTTTTTTATTAACTTTATTTTCAAATTACCTGTACCTTTTATAACTCGATGATAAACACCCATTGGTATAAAAACTTCCCCTTTTATTTCTTTAGGTAATTCATTATCAATTTGAATCATCCAGTCTGTTTCACCTATAGATTCAACAATACGAGATTCACGGTCACGATGCCAAGTAAACTCTCCAGAATCAGTATCTTGTTTGAACTCTCTGATAAAAGTATTATCACTTAGTTTATTTTCTTGAAAAGGAAGTATCATAATTACCAGAACCCCGGATAAGTTTTTCCGCCCCACAAGTGACCGTATCGATTTATGCGACATGACCAGTACCCCGCGGTAGTTTTATTTTTCTTTAAATGACACTGGTGGCGTGCAGCAAATGACTTTCTAGCTTTAGGATTACTAACTTTAGCTGTTAACCCGCCATGAACATCACCAAAAGAAATCTTTTTAACCTTACCAGTTTTTGGATTCTTTACATAAACTTGGTATTTCTTAGTTCCACCACGCATTGGATAATTTAACTTAACTTCTTTACCATGATATTCAGCCTCATTTAGTTCTTCAATGTTTTCCATTGGTATATCTAAAGGAACCAATTCACCATTGAACATTCCAAACCTACCAATATCAGTTGATTCATATAATTCTTTATCAACATCACATAGATTAACTCTGCCTAAGTCAAATAGTTCTCTAGCTTCTTTAATAACATCATAGAAAGCTTCAGATCCTGGTCTGAATATGTTTTCGGTAATAGGTTTATTATTCTCTAAATGATATTTAAGAGATTCTGATACATTTATAAATTCTGTGAATTTTCTAATTTGCATAGTTAGTTATTATTTTAGTTCATTGAATTTTTCAATTTTGTTCTTTTTAACATTTTGGAGTTCTTTTTCATCATGTTCAACCGGCTCAGTTTTGATATCAGGATTTAAATCCTTTTCCATTTCTAAAGAATCGGCATTAAATTCCATTTCTTGGTTTTCAACTTTTTCTTCTTTTGTTTCGTTAAATCTTTTGATGTGTTTCATTTTATTTACTAATTTTTTTAAGCACTTTAGCGCATTTTTCATACTCTTCATTTTCTTCCAGTTCTTTAAGATATTCTCTTAGTTGTTCTTTATTATATAGTTCTAATCTTAGATTAAATCTAACTTCTCCTAACTCTCTCATATCTTTAACTCCTTTATCTATCATTTTATTAATGACATCTCTTTTAAATTGTGACATATTTACAAAGTCATTCCAATCATTGATATTATTATCTTTTAGAAAGTATAAAATACCATCAGTACAAGAAGTTATTTTATCTATAGTAGATTCAGTTAAAAATTGATTATAATTACTTATTTTCATTAAAAGTATATATTATTTTTCCTTATCAAGAAATGTAAAATTAATATATACTTAAAACTATTAATAAACATAGATGTCAAATCATAAAAATCTTATATTTTTTAACAAAGAAGGTGATTATTTAAATTTCAATTATAATGATACAACCGATAGATTTGAGGGTAATATTCTCTTTCATGAAAATTCAACAGATACTTTCAAAACATATGGTTTGTATATGTTTGAAAAGATATCAGCTTTTGAATATGAAGTTCCTGATGTTTTAACATTGGCTAAATTTCAACTATTTAATGAATATGGTATGGATATTCACGGTGCTAAGTATGCTACACAATCTGTTACATTAATAGAACCGGTTAATAATGATCCTGATTTCTTTTCTAAATGGATATATGGTATTAATTTTGAATCTAAGTTTCCTATTGGAACTCATATAGTTTTTGATACTCCTTTTTTAGAGTTCACTAACCCTCAACAAACTTATATAGTTGTTGCTTCAAAGAAGGGTGCTATTATGGTTATAAGTTTGATGGATAATCAAACATTTGAATCAACATTTTACACAACATATAGTGATCCAACTCAATATGGTAACATCTATATCTCAGGTTTAAATTTAATTGGTGTTTATAACTATATAGATGCTTTCTATAATAATAATTTATCTAGCTGGAATGAACCTAACTTTTATGATAAGTATACTAAAGGTAGAAGATTAAATATAGTAAACTCTACTAAGAATAAAAATGCTGATAATAGATTTACACAAAAAGTAGTAACAGTTGTTGATGATAACTTAACTGATACTGTTTATTTTGAATATGATTTACCTAATGTATCTCTTCCAACAAATTCAGATTTAGTTATTGAGCTTGTTACTAAAACAGATTTACCTCTAATTTATAATGGGTCATTATCAATATCAACAAATTCTATTTCATTTGGAACATCTACTGTTCCTATAATATTAAAGCCAGGGATAGTTTTTAAAATTAGTGGATCGGTTAATAATACATCATTTTATACTGTTGATTCAATAATTAATTTTACTTCTAATAATCAAGTTATATACTATGCTACTCAATCATTAGTTACTTATGATAATAGGATTTATGAATGTATACAAGCTTATACACAAAGTGGTATTTCACCTGTTACTAGTGAATTTTTTACAAATAGAGTTGGTTTATCAACTGGGTATGAGGTAACACCTTATAATACTGTATATTGGAAATTAGCAACATATATACCAGTAGCAGAGACATTAGTATCCGAGAGTTTATTATCTACTCAAATTTATCTTAATAGTAACAAGTTATACTTTACTCAGGCATTTACTCAAAGTCAAGCAATAACATTAGCATCTGCAGTTGATAACTATGTAGATCAATTCAAATTATTTAATATTGATTTATATTACTCGGTTAATAAATTAAAAGCTGATTTAATGTATCCTACTAGATATGTAGATGTTAATTATTATCATACACAATTTGGACCAACTTATTCTATTGGTAGTGGATATATTACAAACTATGAAAGAGTTGTTAGGGTTGAGCAAGAGTTAGTTACTGAATTAAATTATGATGTTTCTGAAAACTTTGACTATAATATAGTTTTTACTGACTTAGATGAGTATGGATTAATTATTAAGATTAATAAAATGGTTTATCAAGAAGAGATAGACTGGGTTTATTCTGGTATATCGGTTGATATGCCTAGAACTATAGATAGAACACTTAGAAATTGGTTAACTAAAAGTCACCCAAGATTAGTAACATTAGGCATATTTGCTACTTTACAATATATTGGGTCTGGTTATTCAATTTTCTTTAACTCAATTAAATTAACTACAGAATATCCAAATGTTCCTATTGACTTCACTGTTGAAGTTGGGACAACTGCTAATTTTTACATAGAACATTCTAGAGTGCTATTCAATGAGTTAGGTAGTTATTTAGGTGTTAAAATAAATAACAGAGATTATAGTATAGGAGTTACTTACTCTACTTACCCAACAACTGTTGATATACCTGGTACATTACAATTATGGAGTGAGGAATATGCTGATGTGTTACAGGATTTTGGAATCTACACAACTATTATCAATAATATGATAAAGTTTGATGTTAAGGAACAGGATCAAAGATTAGAATATACTTTTTCCATTGGTAAGAGTACTTTACCTGGTCTTCCTGGATATTCTATAATTAGGAAAATGAAGGGTAATGTTGGATTGTTAATAACATCAAATCAAATTCAACTTCCGGGTCCTACTTATTCTTTAGAAGAAGCTGGATTTGCGACTGGTATGGTTGTTGCTATTAATAATACAATTTATCCATATAATAATCAAGAGTTTGTTGTTTTAGGATTAGACCCTGATAAGATAGATTTAAGTTATGAAGGTCCTTTCTGGGGATTAACAAATGACATCTGTAGTGTTTCTCCTTTTGTTAATATTGCTTATAATCTTGGGTTTGGTGCTACTGGTTGTCCTACTCCTGTTGGACCAACTGCCGGTGATCAAGGTGGCCCATTTAGTCAATACCAATTCAGTAATTTAATGTTTAGTATTTCTTACAATCCTAATAGTTATGTTATCAATACTTATAATTTAAGTTCATATCAAGGTAGTTCTAATATGGTTGATATTACTTATGTTCAATTATCTAACTCTATTTATGCCTTGGGTGATGACATTACTGTAATGGATTCTTATTTTGCTGATTATTTAACTACTATTTCTTTACCTGGTAATACTCAAAGTTTACACTTAAAGTTTAATGATATTAATAATTATCTTTACTCATTATCTAAAAACATATTATATGTAATAGATCCATTATTAAACAATGTTGTGTCTACTATTACATTAGCAAATGATGCTTTTGATATTGAAATAAACACTTATAATGGAGATATTTATATATCATATCAAAATACAAATAGAATTGATATTTATAGCTATTTAAATGTACTTGTAACTACTTTAACATCTGGATCATCTTGGTCATCTGGTAAAACTTATAATATGACTTTCAATGAATATGAAAAAGATATGTATGTTATTACTGATGATTCTAGTGATATAGTTCTTAGAATAGATGGTACTACCAGAACACTTCAAACTGTTTATGGTATTCCTGGGTTATCTAGTATGTCATCTTCAGCTTATAATATTTACTATGAGCCAGTAAATGAATCTGTTTATGTTTGGGGTAGTGCTAGTTTATATAAAATAGATAATAGTTCTGTAGTTTCTATAACAAATGTTACAACTCAAGGATTTAATGATATATTATTTAGTAATCTAACTGGTCAAATGTATATTTCTGATTCATCATTATCATTTCAATCATTGGATCTTAATACAAATACTACTTTATTTAATACAGGACCTTCTACATATGGTTATTTAGCTCTCAATCAATATGACAGTGATATTTACTTATCATCTCTTACTACAAACACTATTAAGGTGATGAGCCCTATAAATGGTAGCGTAATATACACAGCAACTTTAACAGACCAAACCACAAAAATCATTTATGATCCTGATAGAAAGAGTGTTTGGGCTATACAACCTAATACAAACTCTATAATAGAGATAGTTGTTAATTTAAGTAGTTTTGTTTCTACTTATGTTATTCCTACTAGTAATATAAATGATAATCAATATGGTACTTTAGATCCTAATTATGTTCAGAGAGATGGTCTTTGGTTAAAAACAAGAGAGTATATTAGAGCTCCTAGAGAGAATTTCTTAGGAGAACCAAGAGTAACATATTACTATAGATGGATGACTGATAATGTTCCTGAAATTTTCTTATATGATTTTTCTGGTGACCAATTACCAATAACTGGGTCATATGCTTATATCGGATCTAAACCACTTACTGAAATTAATCTTAATAAAGTTCCTAATAAGAATTTAAATAATGTTTCTTTGTCACAAGCTCAACAAACAATTTTTGACAGAGTTTATTATAGTTTAGATCATATTGATGAGGAAACTACTAATATTTATTTAGATCCGACTCCGGTAGAAACATTTATTGGGTTTAATTCATCACAAGAAGGGGCTATAAGATCTATATTACAATTATTTAAAAGAGAAAATGTTACTTTTGAAATTAATACTAACTCCACCAATAATGATATTATAACATTTAAAACTTTTGTTGATATTGATGGTGTTAGTAGAGGAGAGATTAAACTAAATATAGCATCAAGTGAGTATTTTGTATATGATGGTAGTGATAATAAGAGGGGTCTTAAACCTGGTCAGTTATTAAGAATTGATATTAAAGATAGAACAAATACTAAAAAACAATATGTTTCTGGAAATAGCGGAAGAATATTTAGAATAAAGAATGTTTATAATAGAACAATAGTTGTTGATTTTATTAGATCCGCTGATTCGATGTTATTTGAAACTACAGTTATAAGTAATTACCCAACAATTGGTAAAACAACATACTTAGGCGTTACATTTACTGCATTAGATAGAGAAATTGGTAGATTTAATGTACTTGGTCAAACTGAAGATGAAGATGTCAGATTTAAAGTAGAATTAGGTAATGTAGGTAAAAACATAGGGTCAGATGAGACATTTATCTTTAAAGAATATGATATTTATGAAGGAGGTATTGACTGGACTTATTTAAATAAGAAGAGAAAAGAGATGTTAATGCAAAAACATCTCATATACCCATATATTGGTTCTTATAAATCAATTATAAATGCTATTAATTTCTTTGGATATAACGATTTAGAGTTAAATGAATATTATAGAAATATAAATGAAGCTTCTGATAATTTTGATAAACTATTTAAAGTAGAAATTCCTGATATTTTTGATAATACTGTGGAGGGATGGACAGAGAATGACTTTATTAAACATACTTTCCCAAATGCTAGCTATGAAACTACAAATTTATTTAATTTAACTTATAGAATAACTGATAAAGAAGGTAATAATGTTTTACTTTATAGCTTAGAAGAGGTTCAGATTAAGTTACAAGGATTAAAATATTGGTTACAAAAAAATATTATTCCTTTAACTCATAAGATATTGGATATTACTGGAAGAGCTGATTTTGTTGGTGTGAATACTATAGAACACCGTTGTTTTGATATACAACAATTTAATATTAAACAAAATATGTCTCCAGTGTCATTTAAGCTAAATGAAGCCTATTTGATGCCGATTAATAGCGGTTCTACTCAATATACTTGTGTATTAGATTTTAATTTATTATCATCATCTACATATTCAAGTGGTTTATCTACATACCCAAGTGCTTCTACTGCTTCTATTCCGGATTTTTATAATATATCTATAAGAACTTATAAAACATACCCAGAATGGAATCCGTTTGTTACTTATCAAATTGGTGACAATGTTATTTATTATGATAAGTTATATCAATCTGTTATAGATAATAATAGAGTTAAAAATCCTAGAAAATATGATGCTTCGGTTGATTGGTCTTCTCCGACTGGTACATATAGTTTTAGTGTTGGTCAAGTTTATAAGTATGATAGAGATTATTATGTTTATAGTGGAATAGGTGTTTCTTCTGCTACTTCATCAACATATTCAACAATTACTCCAAATAAAGATAGTAGCAATTGGTTAAATGTAACTGAATGGAGACAAATGGATTTTATGCCTGTTCAACAATTTTCAGAGTTTAGAGTAATTGATAATTTATATCCTTATAATTTCACTATAGATTCAAATATTGATCCTTTCTTAGTTATTGAGATAACATCTGATAATGGATATGGTCAAACATACAGAGATAGAAAGAATTATGAAATAAGAGGATTACTTGATATAAGAAATGGAACAGTTACTTATGATCCAATTGGACCATTTGTTCCAATTAATCAAATAACAACTTTACCTTAATAAAAAACCTCTGATTTAATCAGAGGTTTTTTATTGAATTTGGAATAAAATCCATTGTTGATTTTCTTCATCCCAAGTATAGTTACCTTCTTCTGGGTATGATACTGGTGATTTCCAATTAAATTTAGTATTCAATGACCAACTAGCAAATGGTTTTGGAGAGATAAAAACATTATTAGTCTCATCCCAAGTATCACCTATACCAGCGTATTTATTTCTAAAGTTAGAATTATAAGATGTTTGTCTTATTAAAACACATTCTGGATAAATATTTTTAATATTTATATCATTGGTTAAAAAGTCAATTCCTAATTGTTCGACTTCAACTCCATTTTGAGTAATAGTTTCGTTACCAACCGATAAAACTGATATTACTATATTATCCTTATTTATTAATGTAAAAGTTGCCATTAATTCTGAAATCTATATTTTATAATTACTATACCTGAACCACCATTTCCTCCGTGTTCTGTTCCATTCCAAGATCCTTCACCCCATCCACCGCCACCACCGCCAGTGTTGACTGTTCCATCTTCTCCACTTTGACCAGATCCACCTGTTGAACCAGCTCCTCCTCCACCAATACCTCCTCTTCCTGCAGGTCCTCCTGTGTATGTTGATCCTCCACCTCCACCACCATAGTAGTTTGCGTCAATTGCTGACTGTATACCATCTCCGCCATCTCCACCGTGAGCCTCTGGTCCTATGAAGAATCCATCACCACCGACACTACCAGCTCCGCCGCCGCCGCCAGCTCCATAGTCACCTACATTTGATTCATCTGATCCTGATCCCCCATTATTACCTTGGCCAGTTGTACCAAGTCCTCCGTGAATTGAAGAACCATTACCTGTAACACCACCACCCCCACCACCTGATCCCCCTGATAATGGTGCTGCATAATGCGCTCCACCACCACCTCCACCATAAGCCGTGTTTCCATCAAATGTTGAATCACCTCCCATACCACCATTCTCATAATAATAATATGCTCCTGCTCCACCACCTCCGATTACTACGGCGTATGTTGTTGCACCACTTGATAAAGAGAATATTGTATTTTCTATAACGCCTCCACCACCGCCACCGCCACCAATATATTGACCAGCTCCTCCACCTCCACCAGCAACTATTAATACTTGTATAGTGTTATTTGGAGAAGAACCTACATTACTAACTACAAAGTTTGTACTTCCTACTGATGTGAATGTGTGTAATTTATAATTACCAACTGTTGTTACTGTTCCACCTGATGCCACTGTGTATGGATTGGATGTGGTAGTAGTTGTTGTAGTTGGTGCAGCAGTTGTGGTAGTAGTTGTTGTGGGTAATGTTATACCCATAATTGATGAAACTGTGGATAGTAATGTACCATTCACACTAACAATGCTTGTTGTATCTACTCCATTTATTTTCATTAACTAATATTATTTAGTAGGTGTTTCCTCACTTGGAAGAGGCATTTTACCACCACCTTTACCACCTTTTTTCTTCTTTTCTTCTGGAACTCCTTTTTCAAACTCAGAATAAACATCAGGATAAACTTCTCCTTCAGCATCTTGGTCATACTTTATTTCAAAAAAGTCACCAAAGTCAAGTAAACCAGCTCTTGTAAGTTCAACTTCTTGAGCCTTGTTTAGATATTTCTCAATGTAAACATTTATATCATTAACAAATTTATTGAATAGAATAACTGTATTATCAGTAAACAAACCAATAGGTTTTTTCCTTTTCTTATTAAAAGAACCAAGTATAACTTTAAAGATATATTCTAATTTAGAATTTTCCTTAATATATTCTTTAGTTAATTTATTATTAATAAGTTCTGTATTAATTTTGAACTTTTCTTTATCAAAAAATTCAGGAACTACAAAATCGAATTCAATAAGATCTTGTTTAACTTCAGAAACATAAATATTAAATAATTTAGAAATTAAATAAATATAAACTTCATCTCTTTTTTCATCTTTTAATTTAATATCCTCAACATTTACTGATTGGCAGAAATTTAAGAAGTTAATTAATATAAGAGTGTATATTTCAACAAAGTCAGTTGAGTTATTATCACTAATTCTTTTGTAAAGTGGATTTAATAACTCAAATGAAATATCTTTATTATTACTTCTGATAATTAACTTTTCTAAGTTTTTTTGAAAGTCTTCTTCCATTAAGAATGAACCAGTAGAACTAGGATTTAAGATTTTATAGAAGAAAAAAGCAAATGATTTTTCACCAAAGATATATTCTAAGTCATCATCACTGGTATTAATAAAATACTTAATAGCTTCTTTCATTCTTTCTGTTAATTTACCTTGGAATAAAATAGGAATCATATCAACATCAAATAATCTAGCGTATTCATCTAACTCATCTACTGAAAATTCATATTTACCACTTTTATTAATAGCAGCGATAACTAAATTATTTTTAGGAACTCTTGAATACTCAATGTTGGCTGGATTATTATCTGGGAATAATTCAAAACAAAACCACCATTTTTTATTTAATAAACTCTTAACTCTATCATCAAGTGAATTTAGATAATTAACCGCCGGGTTGTAATAATTTTGCATAGCAAGATCTATTAAATTGATATCATCATTGGATATTGATTTTGGTCTAATTGAAAAACCAACACCATTCCAATTTACCCATATCTTACTACCTTGAACATCTTCAAATACTACTATTTCATTATCCAATAAATCATTTAATAGTTCATCATCATTCAATCCGTTAAGTGTTATTAATTTTGACATATTTATTCTTTTATTTTTAATATAATTTTAATCATCTCGTCAAGTACATTATCTGAAAATGAAATTCTATATAAATTTATATTATTTGATTTACAAAATTCATTTTTTATAACATCATGTCTTTTTACTTTATTTAAAGTATCTACTCCACCCCAATGATCAATTGATTCGAAATGTTGTTTGCCGTCAAACTCTACACATGTGTTGTGATCAATTAAATAAAAATCAAATGGTAGTGTTTTTTTATCAATACAATCATTGAATCTTTTTTGTTTTATATACTTTATGTTATTTTTATCTAAAATATTGGATATTTCTATCTCACCTTTACTCTCCCTACACATATAACAACCAAGTCCTCTTTTGTGACTATATAAAGACTGTTTAAATATTCCATGTTTTTTACAAATTATCTTAACTTTATCTTTGTTGTTTTTAAATTCAACCATTGAATAATCATATTTATTATTGTGTTTGTTTATCATAATATTGATATCCTCGTTAAAATCATTTCTGAACTTATCACCCATTGAGTTATATTTACAAATAATACATCCATTGCCTTTTATATGTGAGTCTGGTCTCTGATAGAAAGATCCATGTTTTTTGCAAACTATTTCAATCTTTGTTTTATTATTTACATAAGTTGATTTTGAATAATCATATTTATTGCTATGTATAATATTTGATTTGTTGATAAATTTTGTTAATCCATTTGATATCTCACTTGAAACACATCTTTTACATCTTTGTCCTCTTAAATGAGATGCTGCTTTTTGTTTAAAAAGACCATGTTTTCTACACAGAATATTAACTTTTGTTCTATTTCCATTACAATATACAAGAGAGTAATCATATTCATTATCGTGTATAATATTTGATCTTTCTACGAATTTCTCTGTATTCAGTGTTACTAATTTACTCATAATTTTTATACTTTGTTTTTGATTTTAGTTTTTATCAAATTATATATTAATAATTACTTATTACTTAAAAAATCCATAATTATTACTAAATCCTCATCATAATTGCCAGTTAGATTACTTTCTAATCCACCTGATTTTAGATAATCATTATGTAATCTAATATAATCATCTTCAAAGAATAAATCTTTTGTTAGATTGTTCTTAGAACTACTATTTTCACCATCTTTAACATTTACTAATGATGTATCTGTTTGGCTGATTGTTTTATTTTGTAATCCAGTTTCACCATACGCCACACCCATGCTATGACCTACTAGTTCGGTACCAGATACTTCTTCACTTATAAAATCATTAAATTTCTTAATCTTCACTTTTTTTTGTTATTTTTTCAAAATATTCATCCTGTTCTTGTAATGAATATTCATCTTTTTTGGTATTATAAATTAGATTATAAAGAAATTTATCATGTAGATTATGTTTATTATCACCTTTCATAATAACTACACAGGAATCATCCTCAAAAGAATTGGTGAGTCCAATTATAGGTAGTCCTATCTTACCATTTCTATCATGTAAATCACATATTACTTTCTTTCCCTTCTCCAAAAGAGTGGAGATTTTATTAAAAGTAGTATTCTTTGATAGATATAAAAAATCTTTCATTTCTTCATCATCTTTATTATTCTGATATAAATCTAAAAATCTTTTTTCTCTATCAGATAATTTAGATTTAACGGAAACTTTATCCAATATTCTATTCATTTCCATTTCTTTAACAGATTCACCAAATAAATAATATTTAAGTATTTTTTTAATTTTCATATTATAAAAAGTTTATTACTTAAGTTATATATTAATTAAGGATATATGTTTTTTTATATATACTATGTAAAATTAATTTTTAAATGGATAAGCAACTACTACAAGCTCTCGACAACCTATCTGTTGCATTAGAGAGGATATCTGAAACCTTAAATAAGAAGGACTCAAAGTCATCTACTGGTAAGGCCATGGAAAGTGGTAACTTTGGTGGTCAGTTGAAAGAAATAAGTAACGGAATTAAGAAATTACTCGCAGATAATCAAAAAATTCTTAAAAACCAGAATACTATTATAGCTTTATCAAAGAAAAAAGAATCTGATAAAAAAACAGGTGTTTTAGAAGGTGATAAGAGTAAAGAAAGTAGTATTAAAAAAGGTGTTGGTACTATACTTCTTATAGCAGTTGCTGTATTGGCAATTGGTATGGCTTTTAAATTGGTTGGGAATGTTGATTTCTTATCAGTGGTTGGATTGGCACTTGCAATGACTCTAATATCAATAGCATTTGAGAAAATAGCTAAATTAAAAATATCAACAAAGGATGCTCTTAATACTTCATATGTTTTAGTTATTATAGCTGGTGTTATAGCGGTATCATCTTGGATACTAGCCTTAGTTATACCTCTTAGTTTTGGTAAAGCACTAACCGCGATACTAATCGCTGGTGTATTTACTGTTTTATCATATGGTATGAAGAATATAATAACGGCTTTAAAGGGTGTTAATATATTTACTTTAGTTAAAACTATGGAATATCTACCTTTTATATTTCTTGCTTTATCAACTGCAATTGCTTTATCATCTTATGTTCTAGCATTGGTTATGCCACTTAGTTTTAGTAAGGCCATAACCGCTATTTTAATTGCTGCTGTATTTGCAGTAATATCTTATGGTTTGAAAAATATAATGACCGCATTCAAAGGTGTTAATATAATTGATATATTCGCCGTTGCTGAGTTTATACCTATGATATTTCTATCATTATCACTTGCAATAGCTTTATCATCATATGTTTTAGCATTAGTTATGCCAATTGGACTTGGTCAAGCAATAACTGCTATTTTAATCGCTGCTGTATTTGCGGTAATATCTTATGGTTTGAAAAATATAATGAAATCATTTGAGGGTATCTCAGTTGATTCAATCGCTGAAGCAATTGTCGCTATACCATTCATATTTATAGGTCTTTCATTTGCGATAGCCGCTTCATCTTGGCTATTAGCAATGGTTGTTCCTATAACCTTTGCCCAAGCTTTAACATCTATTGCAATATCTATTGTATTTGTTGTCTTATCATTCGCAGCATCACTTATATTCAAAGCAATTGGTGGAATAAGTAACTCTAAGTTAATAGCAGCGTCTATAATAATGCCTATTCTTTTTACCGCTATGTCATTGGCTATAATGGCTTCCTCATATTTATTAGCTCAGACTCAGGAAATACCATTTATGAAGTTACTTAGTATATTGGGATTAGCAATAACAGTAGCTATTGCGGCTGTGGTTATGGGATTAGCTGCAATAATACTAAATAAATTAGGAGGAATAAGCGATTATATCAAGGGTGGTATAGCAATAGTTATAATAGCAGCAACTATTATGGCGTCCTCTTTGATATTATCATATGGAACATATGAGGAAGGTGGTTATCCAAAATGGGAATGGGCACTTGGTGTTGGACTTTCACTGGCTGTATTTGGAATAGCCGCTGTTCTATTGGGAACTCAAGCACTTAATCCATTCTTTTATGCTGGTCTAGGAGTAACACTTTTAGTAGCTGGTACAATAGTAGCCGCTTCTGCTATACTAGCTTTGGGTAGTTATGCTGATGGTACTTATCCAAGTTTATCTTGGGCACTTGGAGTCGGTGGAAGTATAGCGGCATTTGGAGTAGCAGCGGTTTTATTAGGATTTCAAGTATTTAATCCATTCTTTTATATGGGATTAGGAGTTATATTACTTGTAGCAGCAACTATTGTCGCAACATCAATGATATTCGCTGAAGGTAATTTTGATGAGAATAAGTTTCCATCAATGAAATGGATGTTAGGAGCTACTGGAACCATATTAGCAATGTCTTTAGTCGCAGTGGCAATAGCATTTTTATCACCTCTTATTATATTAGGTTCAATCGCAATAATGGCGGTAGCATTGACTATTATGTTAATAGATAAAGTATTTTCAGAGGGTAGTTTTAAATCCTACCCATCAGATAAATGGATGTTAGGAGCTACTAAATCAATACTTGAAATCGCGATGATATCAGTTGGGTTGGCTTTTTTCCTTCCTTTAATTATTTTAGGGGCTTTCTCAGTATTAATATCTGCTTGGAGTATAAAACAAGTTGATGATATCTTCAGAAGTGGAGAATTTAAAACATATCCATCTAAACAATGGATAGATGGTGTTTCCGAAACAATAATAAAGTGGACCGGTCTAATGGACAGTATTTCATTTGGATCTGTTGTTGGTGGTGCAATATCTGACTTTTTTGGTGGTGGTTTAACAGATGTGGCTGAATCAATAGTATCGGTTGATAATATTATTAAAACTGGTGACTTTAAATCATATCCAACAAAACAATGGATTGATGGAGTTGGTGTTTCTTTAATGTCAATGAGTATGATAATGGGTAGTGATTTGGAAGTTAATGAAGATGTACTTGGTGTTGCTGACATGTTAGTTTTAATAGCTGCTAAGATAAAAGCAAATGCTGCAGTATTTAACTCAACTATTAATCCTGGTTTTATGAAATCAATAGCCTCAAACATAACATCATATGTTGAATTAGCTAAATATGTTGCTGGTAATTATCCTGGTCAAAAAGGAGGATTGGTCGGTGCTATTCAAGGAATGTTATTTGGAGCTGAATCAACAGAGGATCCAATGGATAGAGTAGTAAATGGAATGGTTAAGTTAGGGAATGCTTATGTTAAGTTAAGTCAATCTATACAAAACTTTGGTAATGCAATTAATGCTATTGATGCTGAAAAATTATCAGCTATTAAGTCATTTACTTCAAATGTTATTTTAATGTCTTTAATGGATCCTGATATGTTTGATGATATGTTGAGTAAGTTAGAGGACAAGGCTGGAGTATTTGTTGATGCTATAAATGAAATAGATGCTAAGCCAGAAGATGCTAAAAAACCAGCTAGTGTTAATGCTGGTAAGGGCGCAAAGGCGGCTCCTGATCCAAATCAACAAAAGATGATACAACTATTAGCAGCAATGGATGCTAAGTTAGGGACAATTGCTAAAAACTCAGGTACATTGGCTGACTACACAAATGAGTTAAGAACATCTTCTGGTGTTAAAGTAAAAAAATAATAAACAAAATAATACTTATTTTATATAATTGATATGAATAAAATATCTTTATTAAAAAAATTTAAACTTTTTAGAGAGTTTAAACAAAAGATTAAAAATAACAAAGCAGAATTAGAAAGGTCTCTTAATATAAGAATTGATAATTCTTATAGAATGTATACTGTGCTAAATATACCTGAAGATTTAATTGGAGAGGCCTATAGTCTTAAAAAATCAGATATTGATAAGATATCAGAAAATTTCACTAGGGAGTTTACAATTGAGGTGTCTAAATTTTTGGATACAAATGGACTAAAAGAACTTTATGAAATATATGAAATTAGAAAGGTTGATAAATATTCTTATTTAATTGTTATTGGATACTCTTTATTCAAAAGTAATAAATATTATGATAGATTATATTATAGAGTAATACCGGCTAGTATAATATTATCTATTATTTTATCACTTATTTTACTACTATAACTAAACTTTTCTATTACTTTAAATTATAAAAACAAAACAAAACAAAAATAAATATGGATAATTTCTATGAATTGTCGGAAGACACAATATCTAAATTTTTTGAGGTTTTTAATAAAAAAACTTTCCCAGTTTCTATCAAATTTCAATTTGAAGGAGACGAAAAACAAAAAGAACTTATTAAAATATCAGTAGTTCCACCAAAATTTCAATTTATAATTGGAAAAGACTTACTAATATCAATTAATGAAGATATTCTAAATGTATTTGATGATGAATCGGTAACTATTTTACTTGAACAAGAAATTGATAAAATCAATATGAATATTGAGACAGGTAAAATTAAACTTGTTAGAACAGATTTAAACACATTCTCATCACTTGTTAATAAATACGGTGTGGAAAAAGTAGCAAAAGCTAACTTAACACAAGAAATATATAGTGAACAAAAGAAAGATGAATCATCTGATGTATTTATAGTATAATAAAAATAAAAATAAATAATATGAAAATAGAAACTAATGTAATTAAACCTGAGATTAAATTTATCGAAAATGATATTGAGAATTTAATCATCACTCCTGAATATGAATCACCACTTGATTCTAAAATTCAAGGAATTGAAGACTATATGAAAAATAACGGTGGTAAGGGGAAATCTGAAACTGAAAAAGATGAAATTTATAAAAGTTCTCAACAATTATGGCAAGAACTTGCTCTTTGTCTAAGAGATACAAAATATAATTTCCATCTTAATAGACCACAATGGAAATTTTTAACTGACTTAATTTTAGTTAAATTGGAATATGATGTGAATACAGTATTTTTCGCAATAGAACTGACTGATATGTTAGGGGCTATGAAAGATGTTAAGTATTCAAATGATAAAGACTTAATTGCTTTCCCAGTTAACGCAACTGAAATCACTTATATCTATCATTTGATTTCAAAACATAATGTTAAAGGATTAACAAAAGATTCTTATACATTTGCACAAATTCTTAAAAGAATTGGTTCTATCAGTAAAGTTTTTAACTATTATGATACATCTGTTAAAGGTCTTTCAACTGAAATCCAAGATTGGATTACTTCACTTGAAGATGGTGTCACAATAGAAGGTAAAGTAGAAACTGTTGAAGCAACTACCGTTTAATCTTTAGTTAAAAATTAAAAATAATAAAAGTGGTGTGAAAATACCACTTTTATTATATATACTAATAATGAATTCAATTGATCTTAATATGAAATATGTTCAAGCTAATACCGAGTCAAGAGTTATTAGAGCTTCTTGGACAAGAGAGATCTCTCAAGATTTGAATATATATCATGGGTTAGAATTTGAAGATGAGCTATCTCAAATTTTGAAAAAAGAATTATCAAAAGAAAGATGTAGTAAAAGAAAAAAATCTATTGATAAAATTTTCAAATTACAAAAAACATCATAGTAAATTTAGATATAAATACTATGAATGTAACAAGTGTTGTTAAATACTCCGAAATAAATCCGAATACAATAAAGTCTAAATTAGAAAACAAAAACAATAGTTTACAATTTCTACCTCAAGTTTTAGACAATCTATCTAAAGATAAAAATTTTATTTATAAGAATCAAAAGATGAAGTCAGCTTATGCAATTGATATTGTTCATAATCTGATTTTAAAATATTACTTTAAGAAAGAAAATAAATTTCACTTATTAGCTACTATTCTCAAAGAAAAGTATGGTCATCTTTATAATTACTATATTGATTATTTAGTTGAACATAATATCATATTACTTCTTTCAAATCATCAGAAAGGTAAAAGCTCAAGAGTTTATTCAATAAATGAATCTGTTCTTCGTGGTAAAATCACAAGATATAATAATAAAGATAAAGTTCTTTTGAAGAAGTATAAATCTAAAGTATCTCAAATAGAAGAAAATGATATAGAAAGTTCTTTAATAGATGTTGATATTAAAAGAAAATTAGTTAATGATTTATTTGGTATTAAAATAGAATTTGATAGGTCAATTTTTTACTTAGATAGTCTTAAAAATGAAGACATGGATATTTATAACAGAAATAAATATTCAGTGGAATGTGTTAAAGAAGGGCATATATTCTATCACTTTGATAACTATGGTAGAATGCACACCAACTTTACTATTCTTAAAGCTTTTATTAGAAAGAATTGTTTATTAATTGATGGTGAAGAAACATGTGAGATGGATATTAAGAATAGTCAACCACTTTTCTTAACAAAATTAATACAAGATAGTAATACTAAATGGGTAGATGAATCAGAATTTCAATTGTTTAAGAGTTTAACTATAAATGGTAATTTCTATCAATATATTATGGATAACATAAAGACAAAAGATAGAGGCATGGTTAAGGAACTGACATACAAGGTTCTTTTTGGTAGAAATGGTGCTACAAGCAAGGCTGATAAGATTTTTATTAGTTTATTCCCAACAATACATCACTTTATTAAATTATATAAAAAAGAACATAATGACTATAAGATATTAGCATATGATTTACAAAAAGCTGAATCTAGTTTAGTGTTTAATAAGATAATTAGACAAGTTATGAATTTATATCCTGATATTAAGATTGTTACTGTACATGATAGTATAATTGTACCTAGAAAAAATAAAGAAGAGGTTTCCGCTGTTTTTCATATTAAACTTTATGAAGAATTTGGAATAATATAATATGAAAAGGATTGTATTTTTATGTGCTCAACCAGATGTTGCCTATTTTCATTGGCAAGTAGAAGTTATGATTCATAACTTTATGAAAGTTGGTATTAATCCAAACAACATTGAGATTTTATTCTCATATGATTCTTCTCCATCTAATGAAGGTAGAGAACTAGCTGGTAAATATCCTTATGTTAGATTCTTCTTTTATAAAAGAACTATCTTAGATAATGGTGGTTACATACCTATACTTAGACCAGATATTATAGAACAACATTTTATATGTTATCCAGACTTATCTACTGAAACAATATTTTATCATGATTCTGATATTATATTCAGAGAACTTCCCGATTTTAATTCTATGAATAATGATGATATATGGTATCTAAGTGATACTATATCTTATATATCTGCTGACTATATAAAATCTAAATCAGATGTCTTATTCAAAGAAATGTGTGATATATCTGGTATAGATACTCAATTAGTAGAGTCAAATAATCCTAATTCAGGTGGTGCTCAATATCTAATGAAAGGTGTAGATTCGGAATATTGGAAAGAGGTTAAAGAAAAAGCTTTAGCTTTATATAAATATATGTCTAATAGAGAGACTGATGAAAGAAAAACATTAACACCAGAAGAGTTAAAAAATTATAATCCTATACAAAAGTGGTGTGCCGATATGTGGGCTGTTTTGTGGATGTCTTTGAAGAGAGGAAATAAAGTTCAAATTTCTAAAGAGTTAAATTTTAGTTGGGGTACTTCACCAATGTCTGATTATGAATCATGTAAAATATTTCATAATGCTGGTGTGACAACATCTAGTGGTGGTTTGTTTTATAAAGGAGAGTTTATTAACAAAAATCCATTTGAATCTGATCTTTCTTTTGTTAAAAAGGGTATGGCATCTTTTAAATATGTAGAAGCAATTTTATATGCAAAAGATATGAGAAATAAGTCTTTATAGTTTTTCAAATAAATATATACCTTGTGAAAAGGTTTTATCTGAGATATAAACATGAGACTATAAATGTAGTTGATGTTGATAATTTAGAAGAAGCTATTTCCTATTTTAGTAAGATAAAAAAACTATCTATACATAATTTGTTGAAAATCTATATTGTCACAGACCAACATTAGATATTTAATATATACATAATGAATCTTCAAGAACAAAATATGTCTTATGTTATTTTATCATCTGATAAATTAGATGATATGATATCAATTCTTTATTCTAAAGAGTATCAAATAATTCCTATTAAGGGCTATTATAGAGGGCAATATGAAGACTCTGTTATTGCATTTGGTAGAGTTGATAATGATAATCTAAGAAAAGATGTTTTATTTTTAATAAATCATTTTCACCAAGAATGTGCAATCATTAAGTATTTAGGTGAAACATCTGTTAAGAAAATATTTAAGGATGGTTCTGAAAAACCACTTGGTATTGTAATGTATAATACAGATGCTGAAAATATATCTTATTTATACAACGGTGTTTCATTTTCATTTGTAGAACAAGTTAGATACTGGAAACCTACTAAGAAAGAAGATTTTAGAGTGGGTATGTTAGTTGAATATTTTAATAAAGATAAGTGGTATGAAAGATTGGTTGAGGATCCTTCTCAAGAATATGAAAAAATTTATAAATTACTTATAAAGTATAATAAAGTTAGAGTGGCTTCTAAATAATTTCAAACCATTTTATACATTTTTCCCAAGATCCTGGTGTTTCTGCCATAAAATAAGTTGAGTCATTTACATTATTGATAACATTTAAACCTATTCCTGGTTTATTTGAATTTCTCATTAGTATAACTTTTTTTGTATTAATTAAATGAGATGGTATGATGTCAATTCCTGATATATTACCAGTTACCGTTGTTCCATTGTTTTGAATTGTGAATGTATTACTTCTCAGTAGATACATATAAAAATCTAAACCAACTAACATTGAGTTAGCCGGTCCTATTCTACTTTCCATTCCAATTAAACTATTCAACATCAAAACTTTAGATATTATTTTTCTGAAATTAGAATTGTCATTATCATGGCTTGATAAATTAGGATCATTTTTAATAATAACGTTCATGTTATTGTTAATATTATGATTAGTCATTGGTTTACTCGTTAGTAATTCTAATTTTTTTACTATATTATAATAAAGAGTTTGATTATCTATAAACTTTTGTGAATTAACTGTTAAACTTTTCATCTGAGGTGAAATAGATCTTGTATAACCTTCTTGATCTAAATCAATTCCCCAAGTTTCGGAATCTTTCCACTCATCTATTTTATCTTCTAAAATAGCATCAATAGTTAAATCTCTTCTTTTGCTTTTTACTAAATTTTTATAATCTTCGGTATCAGATTCTATAAATTCTAAATAATTTATTATACCATTAGGTAGTGATGGTTTTGAATTTTCTGAATAGTTACAAACTTTTTCTAAATCATATCGAGTAACTATCATACTTATTTTTCAGTCCATTTTTTTGAGATTGTGCATTAGACATCTTAGTTATTTCATCTTTACTCATTGCTGATGTTTTCTGTAATAACTCTATATTTCTTTGATAATATTTCATATCAGGTGCGGTTCTAATATGGTATAAGTGATAGCATTTATTAGGAAGTTCGGTCCAATTTAAGAAGTGTTTAACTTTTAGAGATACAAAATCATCTTCAGCACCCCATCCAACAAAGGATTCATTCCAACCACCAATTCTCATAATTGCATCTTTTCTAAAGATACAGATACCTCCACAAAGAGGAACCTTTTGATGATCTAATTCACCTCTACCTGGTCTATTTATTTGTAAAATTTGTTCAAATCTTAATCCAGATTCATTTTGGTCTAAATCAATAACTGATTTATATGGATTTACCATCTCATATTGTTCTATTAATTTAAGAGATTCTATAAATTGATTAGGATCCATTACTAAATCAGAATCTGCAAAAACTATAATATTAGAATTTGAATATTTAGTAGCTACATTAAATCCCCAAGATTTATTATAAGGTAATGTTGATTTTAAAAATATATGTTTAGCTTTAAGATTTAAGTGTGATATTTTTGAGTGTTTATCTTGTTCAACTATAATAACTTCACATCCGACAAATCCATTTATCCAGTCTAAAGTTTTTCTTAGATTCTGTAGTCTATCTGGTGAGTGTCTGTAACCTATTACATAGGTAAAAGTATGTGTATAATTCATTAATGAATATTATTTTTTAATTATAGTTATAAAGATTTGTTTTGTTTAATTACAAGTGTCATAAAGTTATATATAAAGAAAATAAAAATTGACTCTAATGAAGAAAACTATAGGTAGATGTGAAAATATTTCACTTGTAGACTTAGGATTAGACTCTAAGGCTAAAATAGATACAGGGGCTTATTCTACTGTTATTCATGTTGATGGTGTTAAAGTTGTAGATAATAAGTTACAATTTTGGATTGGTGATAAAACAAACAAATTCATTTTTTATGATTATAAAAAGATAACAGTTAGAAGTTCCTTTGGGAAAAAACAAAAAAGATATAAAGTTTTAACTAGATTAAAAGTAGGTAGTAAAGTTTATAAAATTTATGTATCTTTGACAGATAGAAAAAAAATGAAATATCCAATATTGATAGGAAGAAGATTTCTCCATAAGTTTGGATATATTGTTGATGTAACAAAGAAAAATATTTATGATACCACTAAAAAGGTGTAATTTTATCACCGGTGATAATTTCTCAGTTTCTTATGGATTAAATAAGATACTTAACTTTCTTGAATTGGAAGGTAGAAATATTCTTGTCTTTTATCCTAAACCTAAATCATCAGATAATTCTCTTACATATTTTGTAAATAATAAAAAAGAGTATAATGGATTTGATAATTTAAAATCAACTATAAAAACAGAAGGAATTCTTTTTAGAGTAAATCTAATAGTTTTGGATATTTGGCATTTAAGAAATCTACAAAAAGAGTATATTGATTTAGTAAAATCAACTGGAATAGATTTTATATTAGTATCTAGAAACTATCACTATACTTCTTCAGAAGATGTTTGTGACTATCACATAAAAAGAGAATCTGTCTTACATAAAAACTCAGAGCAATTTTTTATCACAGATAAACTCAATGGATGGACTACTGATTTGGATGCTCTTAGAATATCATATATCAGGGATATTAAAATAAACAAATTATTTGACAAAGAATAATAAAATTTGTTAAATGTTAAATTTGTCCGTATATTTATATTAAATATAAACTAAATGAGAATTAGAAAAAAGTTTTTAAAACTTACAAACTACACCTATCCATACGGAACAGAAGGATTTTTAAAGGGTTTCTTACCTCAAGGATACCAAGAAGATGGACATGGTAACTATTACTATCTAATCGGAGATAATCCATCTACAATGTTTACTTGTCACTTAGATACTGCTTGTAAAGAGCAAGAAAGTGTAAAACATGTATTCAGTGGTAATATGATTATGACTGATGGTAAAACAATTTTAGGAGCAGATGATAAAGCAGGGATGGTTGTTGTTCTTAATATGATTGAGAATAAAATACCAGGGCTTTATTTTTTCTTTATAGGAGAAGAAGTTGGATGTATTGGTTCTGGTTTATTATCCGACAATTGGGATAAATTTCCACATTCAAAATCTATAACTAAAGTAGTTTCATTTGATAGAAGAGGTACATCATCTGTCATCACTCACCAATTTTGGGGAAGATGTTGCTCAGATGAATTTGGTAAGATATTAGCTGGTAGATTAAGTTCAACAAATGATAAATTAATGTTGGATATTGATGACACTGGTGTTATGACTGACTCTGCTAAGTTTATGGGACTAGTTCAAGAATGTACTAATATATCAGTTGGTTATTATAATGAACATACATTCAAAGAGTGTCAAAATATTGAGTATTTAAAAATATTATGTGACGCTGTTGTTCAAATTGATTGGGAGACCTTACCAATTGTAAGAAGTGTTGAAGATATTGATTTTGAAGAAGAAGATGAGTATGATTATATTGACTCTGATGATTTTGAAATGAAAGATGAATATGAATCAGAGTATTTTTCACACTTCAAATACAAAGAAGGTGTTAAGAAAATGTATATCTCAAAGAAACACATCTTAAAAGAAAGGTTAATTATTTGGAATTGGATTAATTCAAGATGTGAATATCATGGAGTAAAATCATTTACCTGGAATGGAAACTCTCTTCACATTGATAATGAGTTTATTGGTAATCGAGTTGACCTTATTGATATGATTAGTCAATTATCATCTGTTCCAACTGCACAATTATCCCCATCACCTTCAAAAGTATCAAAAAAAATCCTGATGTAAATCAGGATTTTAATGATTATCCCAAGATAAGTCCGGGCGACCTGTATTCCTTTTGAGAAACAATCTCAAGCATTTGAGAAGTTGATAATTCTTTTGAGTTCCAACCTTTGTTTTTAGAGTATTCATTGATGAATTTTTCTCTTAGAAGATCTATTTCTTCTTTTTTTAATCCTTGGTTTCCCTTAATTAGTTCTTTATTTTTCATAACTTTTAATTTATTTTTATAGTAAGAATATATATACAAATATTTGAATCAGCAATCCTAATACCATTAGTCCTGTTCTTTTATTATATTTCATTAGTCCAGAATAAAATACTGGAAGAGTTTTAGATTCATCTTTCCATCTCATTGGATACATTTTATCATCTAGTTTATTTCTTGTTAGATAATAAGTTCCGTTATGAAAGTAACTAAATAACATAATCATGGATAATGTTGATATTAATGAGTACCATCCTAAAGTATGTACTAGGAATCCAGAAATTAGTAATATTACAAGTGATCTTTGTAAAGAGAAAATTCTGTTAATTTCAAATTCACAAGTTCTTCTGCTATTATTTCTATAGTGCCAATAGAATCCTTCTCTGAATCCATCAATCATTGAATAAGCTATCCAGATTAAGTTTGTTAATAATAATGTAATTATAATCATATTGTATATATTAAAAATATTTCCTATCTTTGTTATATGTTAGAGTTAATCGGAAAGATAGAATTTGACCCAGTAAATGTCACCAAAAAGCATAATAAACAAGCTTCTTGGAAGAAAACTGCTATGATTAAATTTGATTGTGATATCTGGGAATACTACTCTTGGTTCTTAAAAAAAAGATTTAATTTATACTTAAATAAGCCTTTAAGAGGAACTCACTTAACTATTATTAATGATAAATTTGACCCAGAAACTGAGTATCTATATGATCAAGGCCGTCAATTATTTCATGGTAAAGAAATAAGAATACAATATGATCCAACTTTAATTAGAGCGAATGATAAAGGTCACTGGTGGATAAATGCTGATAGTGATGATGCTAAAAATATTAGAAGTGTTATGGGATTAACTCCAGATCCTTATTTTGGATTTCACATTACTATTGGATTAGCTACTCACTTACAATTAGAACATTCTAAATACATCTTAAATCAGTGTCTAAAATATAACTTGTAGTGTTATTAGTTTTTGTGATAATGAATGATTTTTTTGATAGTTTTAAAGGTAAAACTAAACACGAACATAAAATAAGAGTGGTTCATTTTAAGAAAGAACCTTTTGATATTTATATTGGCCGACTTCCAAATGGTAAGTTCAACAAATGGGCTTACCCTTGAAGGTGTTAAAAAAATATTGTGTATAACGGTTGCAAATATGAGAAGTAAATCTTTTCATAAAAAATAGACAAAGTAAGATTTATTTCTTATATTTGTTGTTATAAGTATGTAAAACAAAAATTATACAAATTAAAAAAAATAAAATTATGAGTTGGAAAATAAACACACAAGACGAAAATCCATTGTGGAGAAACTATATGGATAATGTAAATGATGATGAACGATGGATGAAAGAAGTTAAATTGAACTTATCATTACCATCAAAAAGTTATGCAACATATTCGGAAGAAGAATTTGAACAAATGTTGATAAGTGATATTCAATTTAACTATAAGTGGGGAACGATTGGGTGTATGAGAAGGTTTGCTTAGATGAACTTTCAATTTACCACTTAATTTTATAGCAAACTTTCTTATACACCTTGTTATGTGTAGGTGTGGATTATTAAGGTAGAATGTTTAATCAGAGAACTGAACAAAAATTTTAAAAGAAAAAGAAGGGTTGTATTTTATCATTTTAATCTATTTATATATAAAAGAAAATACTATGAGTAAAGATATGAGAGAACAAATAAATAAGATTAAGAATTGGAAACAATTTTTGAATGAAAACCTTTCAGAATATCAATTAAATACTATCTTAGATAAGATAAGTGAGTTTGGAATAGATTCATTATCAAACCACGAAAAAACTCTTTTAAAATCATATAGTGATAAATCAATTGATGTAAAAAAAGAAATTGAAAAACATATCAATAAATATCAAACATCAAAAAATATCATCAAAACAATACCACTACAAGTAGATGATGAAGAATTGGATAAAAATATTGGTAGATATGTAAAATTTAAAAAACAAAAAGAATGGCGTAAATTAGGATTACTTGTAAATATGGGTATGATATTTGAAATTGTGGCGGTTCAGAAACATTGGGGTTATGTTGATGGTAAATATATTCCAAATAAAATTGGATACAGAGTTGCTGAAGTTGGTGAGGAAAGGGATTTTGGAAGAGTTGGTGATGTGGATGAAATAGAATTTGTGAATATTACAGAAAACGAAGCGATTAATATAAATAAAGAAATTAATTCAAATTTTGAAAAAGGTATATTTCCAAAATGGTATTATAAATCATAAATGTATGGGATTTTTTCTTTTAAAATTTTCAACCAAAATGTTGATTAGAACGATGAACGGAACACTTACACATAACTATTATATATCTATAATTAAACTAAATCACTTATTTTATATATGATTCTATATGAAAATTCTTAAAATATTTGAAGAAAAGTTAAGATATAAAAATTACTCCGAGAGAAGTATAACTTTATATGTTTCTTATTTATCTTTCTTTCTAAAAGAAGAGAGAATAAAAGACCCTTATCAAATTACTACAAATAGAATAGTAAGTTTTTTGGAAAATAAATCTTATACTTCTATAAGTCAGCAAAATCAATACATAGGTTGTTTAAAATTATTTGCTAAGTATATACTTAATAAAAAAGATATACATTTATCAAAAATTGAAAGACCCAAATCGGAAAAGAAACTTCCACAAGTTATAGATGGAAATCACATAAAAGAACAACTATCTAAAATAACTAACTTAAAACATAAAACTATACTCACACTAACCTATTCAGTTGGTTTAAGAGTATCAGAAGTAGTTAATCTTAAAATTGAAGATATTGACTCCAAAAGAATGATTATTCATATCAAAAATGCCAAAGGTAAAAAAGATAGAATAGTTCCTCTTTCTCAAAGAGTTTTAGATTTATTAAGAGACTATTGGAAAGAATATAAACCCAAGGAATATCTATTTAACGGACAATCTGGTGGTAAATATTCAATTGGTTCCTGTCAGAAAATATACAAAAAATATATTGATGAATCATCTTCTATACATACTCTAAGACATTCCTCTTTCACTAACCTTTTAGAAAGTGGAACAGATTTAAGAATTATCCAGAAAATAGCAGGTCACTCTTCTTCCAAAACAACTGAGATATATACACACGTTTCAAATCAATTATTGAGTAAAGTAAATCTACCAATATGATCGATGATTTTTTTGATAGTTTCAAGGGTAAGCCTAAATATGACCACAAAGTCAGAGTAGTTCATTTTAAGAAAGAACCTTTTGATATTTATATTGGTCGACTTCCAAACGGTAAGTACAATAAATGGGCCTACCCTAAAGAACTTCGTGAAACTTTTCCAGAGGGAACTCCAAGAAAAACAATAGTAGATGCTTATGAACAATATCTTCTTTCTAATAAAGATTTAATGAATGATTTACACGAACTAAAGGATAAGGTATTGGGTTGTTGGTGTCGTCCTAAAAAAAGTTGTCATGGTGATATTTTAGAGAAATGGGTTAAAAAGAAATGTAATTAATAAATTCTTTATAATTTTTATCTATAATAAATAAAAAATTAGATTTCTCTTTTGCACATTTCTCCTTCAACATATTTATTTCATAGTCACACTCAAATGTATATCCAGATTTTATCTCTATTATTATATTAGACTCTGGGTGATAAAAATCAGGATAGTATCTGTGAGTATTATCATTGTATTTATAATACAATTCACTATCAAATTGAGTAATATTAATATTATTTAAAAAACAAAAATCTAAAAAGTGTTTTTCATAAGTTCCTCTGTAATATAGTTTCATTTCTTCATGGAATTTTAACTTAAATGCGCTCTTTTGTATCTTGAACATAACATCTGAAATTTGATTTGTGTGTCTAACTCCATACCTATTTAGACAAGTTTCCTCTTTCTTTTCTTGATTATTAAAATTTTCATTTCCATATTTTTCTTTTAGTGTTCCCTTTCTAGCTTCGGTGTTATTGTAGTTCTCATTTCCGTATTTTTCTTTTAAACTATTCTTTTTCTTTTCTTGATTATTAAAATTTTCATCTCCATACTTTTCCAACTTTGTTTTCTTTCTTTTCTTGATTATTATATTGATCTCACCTTCTGTTTTTTTGGGCTGTTTTTTTCTTATTTTTTCTTCTTTAACTACTTTCTCTTTTTTAATTTTACTCTTCCCATAGTTAGGATCTTGTAATTTTTTTAATTCCCTTGTTTTCAACATTTTTTCAATCATTATAGACTTCTTTTCATTAGTGAGTATCACTTTTTTCTTTTTCTTAGATGCACAAGAATTACAAAAATAATCTTCCCTTCCTTTTAATTGTCTATATTCTATGATATTTTTAGAATTACAAATGTCACATTCAACGTTTATTTTATAATGACTACCTATTGTTAAATCTAGAACTTTAACAACTAGTTTTTCTCTATAAATCGCATCATATCCTTTATTTTTATAATGTTCTAGGTTATGATTATTCACAATTATTTCTATTTCTTTATCAAGTATCATAATTTTTTATTATATTTTTATTATATATTAAAAAAAATTTAGGTATAAAATGTCACGGTTGAAAAAATTAGTAATCGGAATATTGATTTAATTACTGTTCATAACCGGACCAATTTTCTCCACAACAAAATACTTCAATTTATATAAAACACATTATAAATTTATATTACATGCCAGAAATAGCCGAAGTCAGAATAATGTCCGAATATGTTAACCACTATTCGGAAGGTAAAAAGTTTAAGAAGTTATACCACGTTGAAAAGGGTAACATTCCAATTGATTCTGAATTAATTGAAGATTTTTATGTAAAATCAGATTCCAATGGTAAAGAGTTATCATTAATAGTTTATCATGATGTTGCAGATCTAAAGTTTTCTGTTTTTATGGGAATGTCTGGTAATTGGAAGTGGGTTCCAACAGAAAAATGGAATGATACTAAATATGTTAGAATGAGATTAGACTCAGTAGATGGTTATTCTTTACTTTTATATGGTTCTTATATGGGTCCTAAATACCGTTTAGGTGGATTTACTGGTGTTAAAAGAGGACCAGACCCAACAAAAGAATTTGATAAATTTAAGAAAAATATAATAGATAACTTACACACTAAATTATTTGATAAACCAATTTGTGAGGCCATATTAGACCAAAAATACTTTAATGGTGTTGGTAATTATATCAGAAGTACTATTTTATATTACTTAGATGTTAATCCATTTGAATCTGCTAGAAAAGTTATTACTAATAATCCGGAAATTTTAGATTTATGTAAAGATATTCCTTTAAAAGCATATGAACTCAATGGAGGTCAATTGCGTGACTGGTCCAACCCGTTTAGTGGTGATGATGTTGAATTTAAAAAATGGGTTTTCTATCAAAAAGGACTTAAAGTAAAAGATAAAACAGGTAGAACTTTTTGGTTCAATCCTAAGTGGAAAGATTTCTGTCCTTACTAAACAATTAGTATCTATTTAGATATAAAAAGTAATGTTTAGTAAAAATTTCAATATAGTTATAGGAGATAGAGCTTCTGGTAGAACTACATTTCTATTTGAGTTGGCTAGACTGATTAAAAGTTTTGGCAAAAAAACATGTTATATAGGAGGCACTGAAGAATTTTATGATTTTGCTAATAATTCAGTAAATAAAATCTACGATTCAGCTTTTTTCTATAAAAATGATGTTAGATTATTTCAAAATATAAAAGAAATAACAGAAAGAGATGAATATGAGTATATCTTTATAGATGATATGGACTATATCTCACATAATTGTATGGATATAATAAGTAGTATTAGAGTAAATAAAATAACTACTTGTTTAACTGATAATTTACCAATCTTTAATCAAGATATTAATTGTTATGAAATTAAAAGTGATAAAAATATACTTTTATTAAAAATTGGAGAAGAATTAATAAAAACAAAAGATATAATAACTACTTTAAGTAGAGACCAAAAAATAAAATCAGTATTAAAATGATAAAGGCGGATAAATATTACATCGACAACCTAAATAGAATATCACAAGGCGATGGTACTTGGGATGAGGATCCTCGTCCTAAATATGCAGATGGCGAACAAGCACATTCTAAATTTATAACTCAAGTATTTGAGGAATATGACATTTCAAAAGATGAATTCCCAATTACTACATTAAGAAATACCGCTATTAAAACCGGTATCAAAGAAATACTTTGGATTTATCAAAAACAAACCAATTCACTATCTGTTGCTAGAGAAATGGGTATTAATTGGTGGGATGAATGGAATGTTGGTGATGACACTATTGGTCAAAGATATGGAGCTACTGTTCAGAGATATGATTTAATGAATAAGTTATTAAAGTCTTTGAAAGAGGAACCGTTTTCAAGAAGACATATAATGAATATGTATCAAGAATCAGATATGGCTGAAACTAAAGGTTTGCATCCATGCGCTTATGAGACTATTTGGTCTGTAAGAAGAAGTAGATGTAAAAAAAATACTGATGGTGTTCAAGAAGATGATTTCTTTTATTTAGATATGACTTTGAACCAAAGAAGTAATGATTACATCATGGCTGGATATATAAATAAGATTCAGTATGTGGCTTTGCAGATGATGGTTGCTTCACACTTAGGTTATAAAGTAGGTAAGTTTTGTCATTTTGTTCAGAATCTTCATGTCTATGATAGACACTTTGGTGGCTTGGTTGAGATATTAAATAGAAATCCAATTGAGAGTCAACCAATATTAGAATTAAAATCAGGTTTAGACTTTTATAGTATAGAAATTGAGGACTTCAAAATATCAAATATAAAAGATATTCAGAAAATAAAATCAGAATTAGAGATTGCAATATGAGAGAGTTGATATTAAGTGAAAGAGTAGAGTTATTTTGTATTAATTCCAAGAGAAATTAAAAAAAATTAAAAATTAATTAAACAAATGAGTAATATAACATCAAACAATTATTTAGACAACATAGTTGAACTAATAAGAACAATAGATACTACTGAATTAACTGATTCAGTTGACCAAAATGTTGTATCAAAAGTAACCGAAGAACAAAAAGTTTATTTTTGGATTAGACTTTATCTTAAAGATGATAATATTAATGCTGAGATTGGTGATGATATTAGTATTAATTGGAAGTTATCAGGTGAAAAATTAATAACTAAGTTTATTTGTTATGGTAAGACTGGTTTAAGTAAAGACCATCAAGATGAAATGACTAATTATAATCCGGAAGATGATAAAAAATGTCTTTGTTTAATGATTGATTCTAAAATGGTAAACTTTAATAATGATATTCCTTTTATTAGAACTTTATTTAAAACCGGATATCACTATGAATATCAATTAGTAAAAAGAGAAGATCTACAATTTATTATTGATAAGAATGGTATGATATTAGATTATTTTGAGTGTGATTTTTAACCACATTCAGGACAGTCTACATTACCATTTCCATCACATGAATAACATTCAACTTGTCCTCTTTCGTCACAACTAGTACATCCTATTTCACCATCTCCGTTACAATCTTCACATTTATTATTTCCGTCTCCACGACATTCTGGACATTCTTTAGTAGTAGTTTCACCGTCTTCTCCTTCGTCTTCAATTTCGCCAGTTCCCTCACAATTACCACACTCGAACTCACCAGATCCAGAGCACTCATCACATCTTGTATTTCCTCTACCATCACAATCTGAGCAATCTACCTCACAACTTCCGCTACAATCATGACACTCTATTCTACCACGACCACCACAATATTCACAAGAACCATTACCACCATCAGTTTCTTCTAAATTATAGTCATAACTTCCGTCATTACTGTTTGATAACTTTCCTGTTGATGGATTATAATTTTTGAATGTATCCATATAAGGATAATAATTATAATCAAAACTTGGTAGTTCAATTATCACTTTTTGTTCATCCACTACTTTACCATTTAGTAATAACTTTGTGTCCTCATTACTATCTTGTCTTTCCTTATATAAGAATTCATTTTTAATTGCATACTCTTTAAATAATGTTTCATCCGCTGAATTATTAGTATAGATTCTATCCATTATTTTTCTACCTAAGTTATCAGTCCATAGAAGTGCTCTTCCGGTTATAGATGTGCCATCTTTTCTATTCATTAAAACAACCATTTTTACTTGTTCTGAATTTCCAACATAGATATCTAAGAACTTTTGACATTTCTCATATCTCATGCAAGAATTACCTAATGTTCCATCCATATTTTCATAGTTATCTGATGAATAAAAACCTCTAATCTCTTCACCGGATACTATTTTAAATCTTGAGAAAGCTTCTTTTCTTATTTGTATTAAAGATTTATATTTATTAACAAATTCTTCAATATCTTTATCACTTACTTTTTCACCAGCTTTATCTAATATTCTTCTTACAAATCTACCTACTCCAATTTCACTCTTAGGTATCTCATCTGTTTGATAATCTAATCCTTGACTACCCATTATAATCTCACCTTCTCCATTTCTATCAGTATATTTAAAATGAACTATTCTAATACCCTTTTCATATATATTTTTCCAATATGTTTTACTTGTACCACTTAAAGATGACATCTCATCAGCTGTTAGTTCTTTAACAACTTCACCAATTGAACCATTTAGTGGAATTCTCACATTTTTTATAGGATATCTTCCATCTTTTTCTAAATTTTCAGAAAGTGTATCATATGAGGTTCCAGGATTTATAACTTTTACCTTTAATGATTTTAATTTATTCTCAGGTATAAATTTTATAACATCTTCTTTATCTTTATCTATATCAATGTAATTTGTATTAACATCTACTTCCTTACCATTTAAGTTTAAAACTTTTCTGGATAATTCCGAATTAATATCAGTAAGAACATTTATAAAATCCTTAGTGTATTTAATATTAGCTTCTAAAAGTAATTCTAATTTACTTTCATTTATAAAGTCGGTATATCTGTTAATTTTCATATGAGTATATATTTAATATCCTAATTCAAAATAACTTTTTTTATAAAAATGATATAACACATGTAATAAAATAAAAAATTCATGCTTGTAGAGACACAATATTTAAGTAATAGTAAGAAATTAGTAGTAAGTTACGTTGATAAATCCGGTGAAATCAAACTAAAATACTACAATTGGGATAACCCAATGAAATACATTTCTTGTGAAGACAATGATCCACTAAAACACCCTACATTTAGGTCTTGGGATGGTAAGTCTGTAAAACAGATAGAAGTTAGTCATCCAGATAGATATGCCATCTATGAGTTTTTAGATGATCTTCCAGAATCTGAGAGAAATGAAATATTTGAGTTTAATTTACCAAAAATATTCTTTATAGATATTGAAACTGAAATCGTTGACGGTTTTCCTGAAGCGGCTGATGTTTTAGACCAACATGGTAATGTCACTAAAGAAGGAGCATCAACCCAGGTTCTTTCTATATCAATTGTTTATGATGATAAAATTATCTTATTAGGTCTTAAAGAACTAAGTGAAGATGCTCAACAAAGAATTAAAAATAATAGTAATAAATATTTTGAAAAATTTGGAGCTGATTATAAATTCAAATACATCAAGTATGATGATGAGTTTGATATGTTGTATGCTTTCTTCTATAAGATGATTCCAAAAATGCCTATCTTAACTGGTTGGAACTTTCTTAAATATGACTGGTTGTATTTAGTTAACCGTTCAAGAAAAATATCTAAATGGACTAACGGTAAAGAATATAAAATTGACCCAGCTGTTTCTTCTTTAACAAAAAGACTGAATAAAATTTGGTCAACAGATTTTGAAGTTCCTGCACATAGAATGATTTTTGACTACATGCAATTGTATGAAGTTTGTGATACTTCTATTAAAGTAAAAGAATCATCATCATTAGACTTTGTTGCTAGTAAGTTAGTAGGAGTTGAAAAAGTCAAATATGTTAACTCAATTTATAAATTGAAAGAAGATTCTACTATAAATGGATATTCTTTTAAAGAAGGTGATATTTGTAGAACTGAAAAAGACACATATTATATGTATGTTGGTACGGATAGAATAGAGTTTACAAAAGATAAGTTTCTAACATATAAAAATCTATTCAAAGAAGTAAATGTTTCTAATCTACAGAAACTATATGAAGAAGATTTTGAAATTTATATGTATTATAACGCGGTTGACTCTGTGTTGGTTCAAAAGATTCATGATGCTCGTAATTACATTTCAATTATTTATGCGATTTCATCATTAGCTAAAATTAGAATTGTAGATGTTGTTTCTCAAATGAATAACGCTCTTGGCTCATTGGCTATTACAGAAGGAGTTTTAAGAAATAGATTTCGTGAGATGGATAACATTGTTCTCTTCCGTGATGAGAAAGGAGACGCTGAATCAACTATTGCTGGTGGTTGGGTAAAGGATCCGGTTGTTGGCATGAATCGGTGGTGTGTAATTTATGATTTTGCGTCACTATATCCAACAACACAAAGACAATTCTTTATAGCACCGGAAACATTTGTTGGTGTTCAAGATGATAAAGATAAATCTAAATGTGAAAATGGTAGACCAATTGATTTAGATAAACATGTTTTATGCGTTAATGGTGTTGTTTTTGAGAAAAGAGTTTCACCAACATTAAGAATGCTTGAAGATGTTTATGCTGATAGAAAGAAAGCAAAGAAGGAAATGATGGATAAAAAAGAAGAATTGAAATCTATTTTAGATGAAATAAAACAGTTAGAATCGGAATTATAATACTCTAATTGTTTTCCAATCTATATTTGGAAGTTTTTCTTTTACTACTCTTGTTGCCTTTGATATGTATTTAGCATTATCATCATAGAAAATAGCTTTTTTGAATCCTGTTTCATTAATTATTTCAACTATCCTTTCGCCTTTCCAATGACCTGCATTTTTAGTATTATCAGGAGCCATATGTAATCCAAACTTAGGAATTTCTAATCCAAATTCTTTTAGTTTGGATTCTATTTTTGCTCTTAAACTTTCAGGTCTTGCTGTTACAATACATTTATCTTCAATTGAAGAATATAAATTAGACAATTCTTTAATACTTGTAGGTAAGCTTATATCAGATACATGAAAAATATTAGGAGATACTAAATAAACTCTTTTACCCTTTCTTATCCAGTTACCAAATTCTTTAATTTCATTTTTAAGATCATTTACATATATTCTACCATTTTCCCATTTTAAGTCTCTTAAATTAACTCCTATTCTTCCTACAGATGTTTTAAGCATATCACCAATACTTAAATCCTCTTTTAGGAATTCAATAGCCAATTCTTCAAAACTTGGGGAATTTACAAGCGTATCATCGAAGTCAAAGATGTATAAGGTATCTTTGTTTTCTAAAAACTCATTAAATTTTTTAATCTTCATCATTGAATAATTTATCTATAATATCAGTATATCCACCTCCAAAGTGGCTTACACACATAGTATATATTTCTTCTTTGATCTCATATCCTTCAGATATAAGTGCATTTACATAATTTTCAACATCTTCAATTGTAGTGTAGATGTTAAATTCATCGTAGTCGGTGATTAACATGGGTTGGTGGATTATTTTTATGTACTATATATTTATAAAAAACCACCAAAAAACCTATTTTTCAAACTATTTTCAAAAAAAAGCTATAATTTTATATAAAAATCTGTTAACTCATGTCA
>Ga0304729_1000165_pt1 | contig 45043 bp, 58 predicted proteins | sample C_131016_MF_Meta_FD_190475 | JGI IMG/M metagenome (GOLD analysis project Ga0304729, IMG submission 190475) | Freshwater microbial communities from Lake Croche, Canada to study carbon cycling - C_131016_MF_MetaG (v2) (version 2) | ecosystem: Environmental > Aquatic > Freshwater > Lake | place... | reverse complement strand
TACCCGTGGTTCTGCATCAGCTAAAGGCGCAACAAACGCCGTTACCTTGATTGTCAACACCGAAGGTATCGTTGACATTTCCATCAACAAACACTATGAATATAGCCGTTTGATTGAAGACATCGTCGAAGCACAAGCATTGTCTTCTTTGCGTAGTTTCTACACAGAAGACGCTGGTTACGCTTTGGCTAAACAAGTCGATACTGACTTGATTCAGTTGGGTCGTATTGCTAACGGCGGCTCTGCTGGCGCTCAGTACAACGCTGGTTATGTTGGTGGCGATGGTACAACTACCTTTGACTATTCAGCAAACTCAAGTGCTGGTAATGCAAGTGCATTGACTGATGCTGCTATTCGCCGCACCATTCAGCGTTTGGATGACAGCGATGTGCCTATGGATGGTCGCTACTTCATTATCCCTCCATCAAGCCGTAACACTTTGATGGGTCTTGCCCGTTACACTGAACAGGCTTTTGTGGGTGATGCTGGTAATGGCAACACTATCCGCAATGGTGAAATCGGTAACTTGTATGGTATGCCTGTGTTTGTGTCTAGCAATGCTGATTCAGCATCTGCCACAGCCGCTTATCCTACATCTGGTACTGCTATCGCCCGTGTGTGCTTGATGGGTCATCGTGATGGTATGGTTCTGGTTGAACAAATGGCAATTCGTTCACAGACACAATACAAACAAGAGTATCTTGGCACATTGTTCACTGCTGACACCCTTTATGGTGTTGGTGAACTGCGTGACTATGCCGCTTTTGCTTTGGTTGTGCCTTCCTAATAGCAGTTGCTCCCCTTGCCATAGTGGTGGGGGGACTTTTTTAACTTAATTAGGAGAATTCAAAATGGCATCAGCAACCGCTGTAGTAGCAAAACGAGATCAAGCCTCGTTTCGTGGCTTGTTTAACGACACTTGGTCAGTTTCCGCAACTCTTGACTCAGCATCTGTAGCTTCAGGTGCAGCAGGTGCGGCTACCGACACAATTACTGTCGCAGGAGTCGCATTGGGTGACATGGTTATTGGTATGTCTGTGGGTGTTTCAGAAGCTGGCGTAGTTCGTCGTGCTTATGTTTCAGCCGCAAATACTGTGACTGTGGCAACTGACAACTTGACTGGTAGTTCTGTCGATCTGGCATCTACCACCATCAAATTGATTATTGCTCGACCTGTTTAAACAGTCTAGGGGAGGGGGTAAAACCTCTCCCTTTTTAACTTCTGAGGTTTTATGGCTACATTCAAGTGTCTAGTAAGCGGTAACACTGTGACTTTTGTTCATCAAGTCGATATAGACTCTATGAAAGGTCATGCTGGTTACGAAAGAATAGATGTTGAAGAATCTATAGAACCCAAGTATGATTACAATTCAGTACGGACAGATACCGCATTTGCGCCTGTCATGCCTCAAGTAAAGCGCATGGGTAGGCCAAGAAAGGTAGCAAATGTCTGAAGTAGATGCACGAGATTTCGGTAAGTTAGAGGCTCAAGTAGAGGCTCTACAAAAAGAGATGCACAATCTTAGTGTTGACGTAAAGTCTCTTTTAGAGCTTGCAAACAAGTCTAAAGGTGGATTTTGGATGGGAATGACTATCGCCAGTATTGCTGGCGGGGCATTTACTTTTGTAGCAGATAGGTTCTTCAAATGAAAGAAGGACTCTTATCAGGCGAAGTTTGCCCCTTGCCAACCCAAGATATTACTGTTAATTTAAAGAACAGAAATAATGCTTTTGCTAAGTTTGGATATGGCCCACCAAATCCTGATGATGCAAATGATGCGTTTTGGATAAAAAAAGCCAAGATGTATAACGCACCTAGTGATGTAGTTAAAGATATGAGATGTGGCAACTGTGCCGCATTTATACAAACTCCCAAGATGATGGAGTGCATCAAAAGTGGTTTAGAAGCTGGCAAAAGCTCAAATAATGAGCTTGAGTATGACCAAGAGTTTATTGATGCCGCCAATCTTGGTTTCTGTGAGTTGTTTCATTTTACCTGTGCTGCTGCTCGTACTTGCGATGCGTGGAAATCAGGTGGCCCAATTACTAAGGATTAATCATGGAAAGCACTGCTGCTGAGTTTGTTGGGATGCTGTTTTTGGCAAGAGAGATTGCCCACAGGATTCATCTCAAAACATCTTCTTTTGCTGAACATAACACTTTAAATGAGTTTTATGAGGCAATTGTTCCTTTGGCTGATGATTTTGCCCAACAATATCAAGGTAAATTTGATATTCGCTTAGACATTCCTTATGTGAATAACAAGTACAAAGGTACGATTTCACAGGTATTGCGTCAGCAAATGGACTGGATTGAAGCTAACCGCCAACAGATCGTTCCTCGTTTAGAAACAGCATTGCACAACAAGATTGACGAAATTGTTGCTTTGTACCAAAACACTTTGTATCAACTCACTTTAAAGTAAGGGTAAACCATGAGTTCTTTAACCTCCGCAGTCTCCCTTTTAAGTGCTGTTACTGCAACAGGCGCATCTAGGGCTGTTCAATGTGATGCTGGCGCTCCTGCATTTTTACAAGTTAGCGGAATTACTTCTGCTACTGTTGTTCTCCAAGGCAGCTTGGATGGTACTAACTGGTCAACTTTGGGTACATCATTGACTGCTGATGGCATTGTCACAGTAGCTAATGCTCCCAAGTATCTACGGGCTAATTGCACTGTTTATGTAACAGGCACTATCACAGCAAAAATTCTTTACTAAGGAGTCGTAATGGCAACCAAACCAAAGAAACCTATGCCTCAAGCCCCTAAAAAGGGCATTCCCATTGCAATCATGGTGGCAGTTGGCAAGCCAAAAGCTATGCCTATGCGGGGTCAGCGCACAGCAACTAACATGATGAAAAAATCTTCAAGGGGTAAATGATGGCTACAAAGAAAATGGCAAAAGTTGGCAAGGTAATGAAAGAGTGGAAAGAGGGAACTCTACACACTGGTTCTAAGACTGGTAAGGTTGTCAAATCACAGAAACAAGCAGTGGCTATTGCTTTGTCTGAAGCTGGCATGAGCAAACCCAAGAAAAAGACAAAAATGGGGTATTGATGAAATCTCCTACTTGGCAAACAAAAGCTGGTCAAAATCCAAAAGGCGGCTTGAATGCCAAGGGTAGATCATCTTATAATGCAGAAACTGGGGGAAACCTCAAGCCACCCGTAAAGTCGGGTGACAATCCAAGACGAGCTTCTTTTCTCGCTAGGATGGGCAACATGGAAGGTGCAGAGATGAAGGATGGCAAACCAACAAGGTTGCTACTTTCTCTGCAAGCATGGGGTGCTTCATCTAAGGCAGACGCAAAGGCAAAAGCTAAAGCGATTTCGTCAAGAAATAAAGGGAAGAAGTAATGGCTCTATCTACCTATCTCAGTTTAGTTAATGATGTATTGGTTCGCTTGCGTGAACCAGTAGTTACTACTGTTAGTGGAACAACTTATTCAGCCCTTATTGGCAAGTACATCAATGACACAAAGCGTCAAGTAGCTGATGCTTATGATTGGGATGCCTTTAACAAAGCTGTGACTATTACTACTGTTACTGGTCAAGTAGGTGAATATTCTCTTACAGGTGCTGGTACTAGATTTAAAACCATGGATGTTATTAACACTACACGTTACTATCAGTTAACTCCATTAGCACATGACCAACACGACATTCTCTACTACACAGTTCCCACACCTATTCAAAATCTTCCTATGTACTACACAGTACAAGGCGTAGATACAAATGGTGATTTGAAGGTCAAGTTTTGGCCTGTTCCTGATGGTGTTTATAACCTTAGATTCAGTTTGATTGTTCCTGAAACTGATTTTGTTAATGATTCAGATACAACCTTGTTGGCAAAAGAGCCTATTGTTATGGGTGCTTATGCTAGGGCATTGGTTGAACGTGGCGAGGATGGCGGTTTAAGCAGTTCTGAGGCGTATGCCTTGTTCAAGTCTGCAATGTCAGACATGATTGCTTTGGAACTTGCTCGTTCTCCTGAAAACGATGCTTTTGTGGCGGTCTAATGGCAGAGCAACTAACAGTCAGCAGTATTTCAGCCCCAGGTTTTTATGGGATAAATACTCAAGATTCTCCGCTTGATTTAGCGGCTGGATTTGCTTTGGTTGCTACTAACTGCATTATTGACCAATATGGTCGCATTGGTTCACGCAAGGGTTGGTCAAAGGTTAATTCTTCTAGTGGTAATCTAGGTACTAATGACGTTAAAGTTATCCATGAGTTAGTACAAACTGATGGAACTTTGACTGTATTGTTTGCTGGAAACAACAAGATATTTAAATTGGGTGCAAGCAATGTTGTTACTGAATTGACTTATGGGGGTGGTGGTACTGCACCTACTATTACTGCAAGTAATTGGCAATGTGCTTCATTGAATGGCATTACCTATTTCTTTCAGTCTGGTTATAACGCATTGATATATGACCCTGCTGTTAGCACTACAACATATCGTAGGGTTACAGAGAAAACGGGTTATGTGGCAACTGTTCCTGATGCTGATATTTGTATCTCAGCCTTTGGTCGTTTATGGGCGGCTAATACAACAACAAACAATTCAACTGTTTATTTTAGTGACTTAATTTCTGGTCATGTATGGTCAACAGGTACTGCTGGTTCTTTGAATGTCAACAATGTTTGGCCTAATGGTGCTGACCAGATTACTGGTTTGGCGGCTCACAATGGATTTTTGTTTATCTTTGGCAAACGTCAGATTTTGATCTATTCAGGTGCTACTACTCCATCAACTATGGCATTAAGTGACACTGTTGAAGGTATTGGTTGCATTGCAAGAGACAGTATTCAGACTACTAGCACTGATGTGCTTTTCTTATCTAATTCTGGTGTTCGTTCTTTGATGCGGACAATTCAAGAGAAATCTGCTCCTGAGAGAGATTTGTCTAAAAATGTTCGTAATGATTTGATGACTGTAATTGCTGGTGAAACACTTATAAATGTAAAGTCTATTTACTCTGAAAAAGAAGCTTTCTATTTGTTGTCAACTCCTAGCATTAGTGCTGTTTGGTGTTTTGATACAAAAGCATATTTACCTGATGGTTCTGCTAGAGTAACAACTTGGGACTCTATAGCTCCAACTGCATTTTTATCTCGCCGTGATGGTACTTTGTATCTTGGAAAGAATGGCTATATAGGTTTGTATAGTACATATCAAGATGACTCTAGTTCATATCGTATGTTGTATTACACAAATCATGCTGATCTTGGAGATCAAAATATAACTTCGATCTTAAAGCGTTTATCTGTTGTTGTTATTGGCGGAACTAACCAAACATTGACTTTTAAATGGGGATTTGATTTTAAAACAAACTATCTTTCTGAAAATTCAATAATTCCAACACAAGGCGTTTCTTATTATGGCATTGCTGAATATGGTGAAAATGCAACTGTAATTGCAGAGTATTCTACTGGCATTGCATTACAGACTTTAAGAGTTAATGCAACTGGTTCAGGAAAAATTGTTCAAACTGGATATGAGACAAATATAAATGGCTCTGCACTGTCTATTCAAAAGATTGAAATTCAAGCCAAAAATGGCAAAGTGACTTAAAGGAATAACATGACCGATTACACTAAATCAACCAACTTTGCCACAAAAGATTCTCTTTCATCAGGCAATGCTTTAAAAATTGTTAAAGGTACTGAACTTAACACTGAGTTTGACAATATTCAAACTGCTATTGCAACAAAACTAGATTCAAGTTCAGGTGCGATTACAAGTGCAACAATAACGACTTCAACTATTAATAGTTCTACTATTGGAGCAACTACTCCAAGTACAGGGGCATTCACAACACTATCTGCCACAGGCGTAACTACTTTGAGCAATGTTGTTTTACCTGTAATTGACAACATAAAATTAGGTTATACAACTACAGTAACTGCGGCTGGAACTACAACACTTACAGTTAGTAGTACCAATCAACAATTTTTTACTGGTACAACAACTCAAACTATTGTTTTGCCTGTTACAAGCACACTTGCACTTGGACTTAGTTATTTAATTGTTAACAATTCAACTGGAGTTTTAACTGTTCAGTCAAGTGGCGCAAATACGATTACAACTATTCCTGCCAATACAACTATACAATTTACTTGTATTCTTATTACTGGAACAACTGCCGCAAGTTGGTCATATTCTTATGAAGGAACTTCAGTAATACCTTACAAACAGATTCCAACAATAACCGCTACTGTTGGTTCAAACGCTTTGACATTAGGCTTAAGCCCTTGTTCATTAGATTTTAGATCATCTACGGCATCTTCAGGTGTAATAACAACAAGAAATGTAACTACCGCCATTTCATTGACTATTTCCAATGGTTCTACACTTGGTACAACAAGCGGGATACTAGCTAAATTGGCTGTATTGGCTATAGACAATGCAGGAACAATTGAATTAGCTGTTGTTAATTCAAATTCCTATGGATTTTTAGATGAACGTATTTTGATAAGTACAACTGCTGAAGGTGGAGTTGGTGCGGCAGATAGTGGAACTGTAATTTATTCAACTACTGCTAGAACTTCTGTACCATTTAGAATTGTTGGGTATGTTGAGTTAACAGAAGCAACTGCTGGTGCTTATGCCACATCACCATCTAATATTGCAGGAATGGGAGGGGGTATTGTTCCGCAATTAAATACAGCAATTACCTCAGGTACTGTTCAAACTTCACCGCCAACAACGCCACAGTATTTTGACTTTACAGGTATCCCTTCTTGGGTGAAGCGGATTACTGTGATGTTTAATGGTATATCTCAAAACTCTGCAACTCAAACTTTACTTGTTCAATTAGGTGCTGGAAGTATTGACAATGCTTCTTATGTTTCTGTTGTTGGATATTTTGGGTCAACAAATTCGGCAGGATCAACATCAGCAACGTCTGGATTTGCTTTTGCGTATGGTCAAGGTAATACAGATGTTTGGAATGGATTAATGACTTTGTGCTTAGTTGGTTCTAATAATTGGGTTGCATCTAGTATGGGTGGAACAGTTGCCGCTGGCGCATTTGGATATGGCGGTGGTGGCAGTAAAACTCTAAGCGGTACTTTAGATAGAGTTCGAATTACTACTGTGGGTGGCACAGCTAACTTTGACGCTGGTTCAATCAACATCTTATACGAGTAAACATGATTACACATTACTTTTCTGATGGACTGTATGCAAAGGAAGCTAGATTTCCTGCGGGTACTGCCATTCTTAAACACACTCATAACTTCAGTCATTTGTCTATCTTGGCTGAAGGTAAGGTTGCTGTATTGCGTGGTGACGAGATTGACATTGTTAATGCTCCTGCTTGCCTTGAGATTAAGGCTGGTTTGATTCATGGCGTTAAGGCGATTACTGATTGTGTTTGGTTTTGTATTCATGCCACAGATGAGAAAGACCCATCTAAAGTGGATGAGATTTTGATTAAAGGGGAAGAATATGCCGTTTAGTTCAATAATTAGCGCAGTAGCGCCATCAATTATTGGTGGTTTATTTGGTGGAGGAGCAGAACAAGGCTACTCTAATCAAGCTGGTGACCAAATGGCGGCGGCTAGATTGGCGGCTGAAGCGCAGAAGTTTAGACCTGTAGGTATAACTACAAGATTTGGTTCTTCTAACTTCCAAATGTCTCCTGAAGGTTATTTGACGGGTGCAGGATACAACTTAACTCCTGAGATGAGAGCCTATCAAGATCGTTTGATGGGTTTAACTGGCAATGCTTTAACTCAAGCAGAGGGAGCGCAACAACAGTATCAACCATTGTCTCAAGCGGCTACAGGCTTGTTTGGCTTGGGTCAGCAGTACCTTGCTCAGAGTCCTCAAGAAGTTGCGGCTAAATATATGCAACAACAACAGGATTTGCTTGCTCCTAGCCGTGAAAGAAGCATGGCTAACTTGCAGAACCAGTTATTCCAGCAAGGTCGTGGTGGATTGTCTGTAGGCGCTACAGGTACACGCCCAAGTGGTGCGGCAGGTTTGGGTGCTACTACACCTGAGATGGAAGCCTATTACAACGCACAGGCTCAACAGGATGCTCAGTTGGCGGCTAATGCACAACAAGCTGGTCAGCAGAACGTCAATTACGGCATTGGTTTGCTTGGTAGTGGCTCTAATTTATTGAGTCAGTATCAGACTGGTCAGACTGGCGCTCTTGCTCCATTCCAAGGATATTTAGGTGCTTCTCAAGGCATTGAACAGTTAGGTCAACAACCATTGACATTGGGTGCTGGTTTAGGTGGTCAAGCATCGGCTTATGGAGCTAATGCAGGTCAATCATTGTTGACTGGTGGATTAGCGGCGGCTCAAAGCAATTTGTTAGCGGCTAGAAACTCACCATCATCTTTGTTGCAATCAGGATTAAGTAGTTTAGGACAAAATCAACAGTTCCAAAGTGGATTAAGAAATTTCTTTAATCCTCCGTATGTTCAAAATACAAATGCGTTTTCTTATGGAGATACCACAGGGTTTTCTGATGGTATGCCAGTAACATTGTTTTAAGGGGTAAATCATGGCAACAGATATTGGTGGACTTTTTCAAACCCCTGAGCAATACCAACAAGCCTTGCAACAACAGGCTTATGAAAGGGCTGTTCAAATGGAACAAGCCCCTTGGGGTACTGCTCAACGTGTAGCCGCAAGTGTTGCAGGTAATCAGATTGGTGGTGCTATTGGTCGTGCTTTAGGTGGAGAAGACCCTCAGTTAAAGTTAATTTCACAGCGCAATCAGATTGCTAGTCAAATTGACATGAATGACCCTGCTTCAATCATGCAAGGTGCTCAAAAGGCATCGCAATTTGGCGATATTCAATTAGCAACATCTTTGGCTGATAGAGCAAAAACATTGCAAGAATCAATGACTAAGCAACTACAAGAAAGAGCAACAGCATCAAAGAGTTTTGCTGAAGCAAGTCAAATTGGCTCTACTCAACAACGATTGCAAGATATAACTCAGCAATTAATGACTCAACATAATTTAAGTCAAGCTGAAGCATCAGCAGTTGCTTCTAATCCTGAATTGGTTAAGTCTTACTACACTCCTAAATCTGCTCAAGGAATGAAATTGCTTGAATCAGGTAAATATACTCCTGAAAGCGTTACTAAGTGGCAATCAGGTCAAGGTGAACTTGAACCAATTGATAAACAAACTAAAACAACTTCTAACTTCCTTGCAAAAGCAGTTGAATTGGGTTTTGGCGCTAATGCAAAATATGGTGATTACAGTCAAGATCAAGTTGCTCAAATAAATAAATCATTATTTGATGACGAAATCAAACTTGCCGCCGCCAAAGCCATGAGTGTTCGTGTAGGCGTAGATGTTAAGGGTGAAGAAGCGTTTGCTAAAGGTCTTGGAGAACTTGATGCCAAAGCTGTTGCCGCCGCTAGAGACAAACGTGATAACTCTCTTGCCGCATTAGGTTCTTTAAAGCAATTAAATCAACTGAATCAAAATGATTTGATTAGTGGTTCATTTGCATCTGGTCGAGTTGGGGCTACAAATTTGCTTGCAAGTTTAGGTTTAGCAAGTGGTAAAGATGTTGAAAAACTAGCATCATCAGAAAATTATCAAAAAGTTGCTGGCGATGTAATTCTTTCTACACTTGGAGGAAGACTTGGTGCTGGTTTTTCTAATGAAGATCGTAAATTTATTCAAAGTTTAGTTCCGCAACTTGAAAATAGTGCCTTGGCTCGTAAACAGTTAATTGATTTTATGACAAAGAAAAATCAAGATATTGTTAATGAAACCATGAGAATGGAAGACTATGCTAGAAAAAACAAGTCATTAAATGGTTATGTGCCAACAATACCTGTTGTTGGAAGTATATCGACAACTACAAAACCATTGAATCAAATGACAACACAAGAGTTGCTGGATTTGCAAAAAACTTACAAAAAATAAGGGTTTGTCATGGCAGAATATTCATTAGCCGACATTGAAGCAGAACTTCAAAAACGTGGAGAAACCACATCCACAGGTTCTGTTTTTGACAAAGGAACTACTCTCGATGAAGTTAAAAACTTCACAACATCTTTGCTTAAAGGCTCAACAAAAGGCGTTATTGATTTGGTTGGTGGATGGGGTAATTTATATGATTATCTAAAAGAAAGCAAAGACCCAAATGCTTTTTCTAGTACAGGAATTGCTCAGGCATTAAATAAATTAACTGGTGTTAATGTTCAATCAATTCCTAGTTATCGTGGTGCTTATGAATTTGGTTCTGCTGGTGCGCCTGCAGCATTATCTACTGCTATTGGAATTCCAGGACTTTTTAAGCCATCTATAGGTGGTTTGGCAGGTGAATTTGGTGTTGCTGGTACGACAGGACTTCTTGGTCAACAAGTTGCCCCTGAAAGCCCATTAGCTCAATTAGCAATTGGTGCATCTCCTTATGTTGTAAAAGGTGGATTAAAAACTATTGGCGGTCAAATGACAAAGCCAGAAGGTTTGTTTCCATCTATTGCTGAAACACAATCTTTAGCTGATGTTGGTCGATTAACTGCTGGAGAACTTGGTTTAAGTAGACCTCAATTAGCTACTGAAGCAGGAATAGAACGTACTCCAGTTTCAGGTCAAAAACCTATTGAATTTAGACAAGCACAAGCATACGATCTTGAATCATATTTGACAAACTTGTTTAATAAGGCAAGTGGTAAAACATTAACTCCAACAGAAACTACACAAGCCGTTGTATCGTCATTTAATAACTATGGAAAATCTTTATCTTCAAAGTTAAGGTCTGATGCTAAAACTGACTTTAATGCTGCAAAAAATGCTGGTGGACTAATTGATACATCTCCTGTTGTAGATGCAATTACAAGTAAATTAGGTGAAATTCCTCCAGAAGTAAAGGCATTAGACCCTGTAAAAAATGCAATGCAACGGATTATTGACGAGTATGTAACTCCTGCAACTCCTGCACAAAATATTCCATCAACTATTCTTAATGCGGCTGGTCAACCTGCTTCTGTACAAGTAATTCCTGCTGTTCCTGCATCAACATTAAAAATCGATATAAATAGACTTCAAAAGAATTTGTCTACATGGGGAGAAGCGGCTTACTCTGGAACAGCAGATTTTGGCAAGGGAAATATCTTTGAAGGTGTTGCTGTTGGACAGGCAAAGGGTATTGCTTTAGCTGTTTTAAATGGCTTTAGAAAATCTTTAGATGATGCAATTGACAACAAAGTTGCTGGCGCTGACAAACTTGTAGAAGCAAGAGATAAATTTAAAGAAAACATTGCTCGCATTGAAGTATTTGCTGACAGACCTTTGACAAAAGCATTTGACGTAGCAAATGTTACCGATCTTGTTCCTGAAAAAGTTATTTCAGATTTAAAAAAAATGCCATCTTCTCAAAGACAATTTTTGATTGATGTCATGCAAAATAACCCAACTCACAAGTTACTGAGGTTTTAAACTCTATTCGACGTTCAAAATTTGATGATGTTTTGAGTTCAGCACAAGTAACAGGTGGTGCTGCAACAGACCCAACTTTTAATATCAAAACTGCTTTAACTGAGATGAATAAAAAAAGTGGTGAGTTTGCTGATTTATTTCCAAATAAAAAAGATGCTAACGATGCAAGACTTGCAATGAATTGGATGAGTCGTGTTTTGTCTAGCGAATCCCCACAAATGGCTGGAATGACTGGTGGTGAAGCCTATGCGTTTACTGGTGCTACTGGTGGTGGCGCTCAAACCAGATTGGCGGCAAAAGAATTAGTTCCATTTATCCGTAATTTAGTAGCAAGTCCTGCTGATTTTGCTGATGTTATTTTTAATCCCGAATATCGCAAAGCAATGATTGATTTAGCTACAACTAAAACAATGACTCAAAAAGCTACTAATGCTTTGGCTACCTTATCAAAAGGTGCAGCAAGTTTAGGCGCAAGAGCAGGGCCAATGATGGAAACTACTGCACCGCAAGAACCTCAACAACAAACTTCAACTGAAATAGGTGCGCCTACATTGCAAGACATCGAAGCAGAATTAAAAGCCCGTGGCATTCAATAAGGATACAAAATTGACCCAATCTCTATTTGTCTTCTTGCGGCTGGCTTGGTCAAAAACATCCAAGCTGGCTGTGACCTTTATAAACAAGCTAAAGAGCAGTTTGTCTCAATCAAAAAGACTGCTAATGATGTTGTTGCCATTGGCAAGGAAGTTAAAGGAATCTTTGGCTTCCTACGCAACTTATTTAGTCCTGCTCCTGAGATCAAGTCTTCTCAACCTGTGGCAAGGGCTAAAAAATCTGATTACGTTGCTGTTGACGAAACTGAGGTTAAAGCAGAAATAGTAAAGAATCTGACTGAGTTCTTCAGGTTGCAGGAGCAATTGAATGAACACATCAGGCAAGAAGAAGAAAAATCTCGTACAGTCTATGACCCAAATGCTAACTTGATGGAGGCGGCATTAAAGAGGGTTTTGGCACAGCAAGAGATGGAGAGGTTGGTAGTTCAGATTCGTGAGTGCATGGTTTACCAATCACCCCCTGAGATGGGTGCTTTGTATTCAGAGGTATTCAAGATGAGGGACATCATTGCTGGAGAACAAGAGAAAGCAAGGAAAAATCGGGATGCAGAAACATGGCAACGAAAGGAAAAGGAGCGTCTTTTACACGAAAAGCAAGTGTATCTTCTAGTGACTATCCTCTGCCTCCTATATTCGTGGCTTCTGATAGGGTTCATAAGCAAGATTGGGAGAACGTAGTGGGATGGATTGCTGCTTGTGTACTTGTCGTATTTTTGTTGCCAATCATGGGTATGCTGTTATTGGAGACACTTGAAGCCAAGAATGAGGTTAAGCAACAAGTTGAAAAGGTTGAGAAGTTGCGTAGACAGATAGAAAGTTCTGAAAGGAAAAAGAATCGTGATAAAGAGCCTAGCACTATTTCTGATAATCCTGTGTTTGACAGGGTGCGAAGACCGATTTCGTTACAAATGCCAAGACCCAAAGAATTGGAGTAATGATGAATGCAAACCCCCAATCTGTACCGCTTCTGGTACTTGTCCCGAACAACTTGTGAAACCTGAACAGGAGAAAAAGTGATGCCTACCATTGCGTTTAAACAAAATAATCGAATGACTGCTGAAGACATTGAAATCAGGATTTGGGCAATAGTTATCGTTGCCTTGGTGATGATTCTCTTGGGTTCAATGGGAATGTTCTTGTATAGCGTGTCATTTGTAACTCAACCTATGGCTGGAATGGCTCCCATAGACAAGGTATATACACAACAAATTAGTACCATTATGGTATTTATCACGGGTGTATTGGGTGGCGTAGCAGGTCGCAGTGCTGTTTCTGCCGCTTCTAAGGCTATTGCTAAGGATGAAGAACCACCTTTGGAAGCCAAGGAATGAGTCTATTTAACCCTTGGGTGCTATTGGGCATCCTGATGGCTATTTCAGGTTCTTTTGGTAGTGGTTATTACAAGGGTGGTGAGGATGAAACTGCCCGTCAACAGGCTGAGATAGCTGTCTTGAATGCTGCTGCTAGGGAGAAAGAACAAGCCCTTGTTGCGGCTGTAAATAACCAAACCACACAATTGATAAAGGCAACCAATGATGCAAAACTTGCTCAACAAAAGCGTAATTCTGACATTGACTCTGGTTCTCTCAAGTTGCGGATTCCTGTCAAAGCCCCCGTCTGCCCCGTATCAACCACCGCAGATGCCGCCTCTCCCCCCAGAGATAGCGTTCAAGCAACAGCCGAACTTGACCGAGAGACTGCTAAAAATCTTATCGCCATCACAGACGATGGAGACAAAGCCATCCGACAATTGAATGCTTGTATTGATGCTTACAACACTGTTTATCAAACTTTGAACAAATCACGTTAAGATTCACGCTGTTGTCATTGATTTGATTTAATTTCAGGCAACTTCAGTGGAGTTGTCATGGCTAATCCTGTATTTAGTGATAAAGAATTTATTGAAATTTGGAATGCGCATAAATCAGCCAGCAAAATGGCTGTTGCTCTCAAAATGAATGAGAGGCAAATTTATAAACGGCGTAAAGAAATTGAAGATAGAACAGGGATTGCACTTACTTCTAGAGCAAAGGCTGAGAATATAGTAAAACCTGACAATCCTGTTAGAAAAGAATTGGGGATTGAAAATGGCATTGTTCTTGTTTTTAGTGATGCTCACTTCTGGCCTTCAGTCCATACAACAGCATTTAAAGGTCTTCTTTGGGCGATTAAAGAGTTTCAACCCAAAGCTGTCATTGCCAATGGAGATGTATTTGATGGCGCTTCTATTAGTCGTTTCCCTCGTATTGGATGGGATTCAACGCCATCGGTAATACAAGAACTTAAAGCCTGTGAAATTGCGCTTGGCGAGATAGAAGATGCTGCCAGAAAAGCAAGAAGTAATGTAAACCTAGTGTGGACATTGGGAAACCATGATGCTAGGTTTGAGAATCGTCTAGCTGCCAATGCTCCGCAGTATGAGTTTGTCAAAGGTTTTGCTTTAAAAGACCATTTCCCCACATGGCATCCATGTTGGTCTTGTTGGCCTACAGATGAAGTGGTAGTCAAACATCGTTGGAAAGGTGGCGTACACGCTACACATAACAACACAATCAATGCTGGTGTCTCTATCGTCACAGGACATCTACACAGCCTTAAAGTTACACCATTTAGTGATTACCAAGGAAATAGGTTTGGTGTGGACACAGGCACGTTAGCTGATACTAATGGAGCGCAGTTTATAAACTATCTTGAAGACTCGCCTACCAATTGGCGATCAGGTTTTGCTGTACTGACATTCCATGAAGGAAAGTTACTTTGGCCTGAATTAGTCCATAAATGGGCTGAAGGAAAGATTGAATTCAGAGGCAAGATTTACGATGTATAAAAAAGGGGAGTCCTAAGACCCCCCTAAAAGTAACAACTGCACTTAAATTATGCCATACGCTGCCAGACTACGCCATCTTCGTCTTCTACGATCTCTCCGATTTCGTATTCTTCGGATTCTTCGTCTTCGACGCTTTCGTCTTCGTCGCATTGGTTGTAAAGATATTCTTCAGTAACGTCATAGTCAACAGCCCATCCATGCAATTGCTGAAACTCGATGAATTCTTGGATGATTGCAATCTTATCAAAATCATTTGTCTCAATAGTTACTGAGTCATCTCCAAAATCCCACTCTGCAATATTAATCTCAATCTTGTACATGATATTCCCCTTGGTTATGGCACTATTGCCAAGTAAAATCCTATCTCTAATTTGTGACAATTCGTAATTTTTAACTTAAAACGAAAGGTAACCCATGAATGTTCAGCAACTAGCCAAAGCCTTAAACATGAAACCTGCCAAAGCGGGTGAGTGGATTGATGCCATCAACGAGACTTTTGAAAAGTTTGGGATTGATACTCCTGAGAGACAAGCCTGTTTCTTAGGTCAATGCGCCCATGAAAGTGCTGGATTTACTGCATTGCAAGAGAATCTAAACTATTCTGCTTCTTCTTTGTGTCGTGTTTGGCCTAAACGCTTTCCAACAATTAATGATGGTCAAAACTATGAGCGTAATCCTCAAAAGATTGCCAACAAGGTGTATTCGGGTCGCATGGGCAATGGCGATGAGGACTCAGGAGAAGGTTGGGATTATCGTGGTCGTGGCTTGATTCAATTGACTGGTAAAAGCAACTATGAGGCTTGTGGTGAGGCTTTAGGTGTGGATTTGGTATCTGAACCTGACTTAGTGGCTACACCTCAGTACGCAGCCTTGTCTGCTGGTTGGTTTTGGGACAAGAATAAGCTCAATGCCTACGCTGACAAGAATGACATGGAAGGCTTGACCAAGAAGATCAATGGCGGCACTCATGGCTTGGATGACAGGGTTGCTAAGACTCAGGCGGCATTGGATATATTAATGGCTTGATTATGCGTTTACAGAAGTGTTTGGGGACTAGGTGTTCATAAGGAATCACCTCCCCACACTTCTCACATAACCATGCTTCTCCATGAGATATTGTGGTTCTTTTATTGCCTTTTTGACCACTTCTTGACCCATAAAAAGTTTTGATCTTACGAATCATTCTTTAGTTTAGCCTTTGAATAATAGAAAATCTCACGTTTTTCATTAGGATTTATCTTAGCTTGCGTTTGGCGACCCCAGTTTTGACCTTGAAGTATTTTTTTAAGTTGTTTATCTCTTGACCAAATGCTTGGTTCACCTTGCCAATCAAATGCGTTTTTTGTCATTCTTTCATTCCTCTTATGTAAATAGCCAAACTGTCAATCGTATCTTTACCAAATCCTGACATTTTCTCAATTTCTTGAGCTATTTCTTCAATAACAATGTTTCGATAAGGATTAGTTGACTGAATCTGACGTTTGCGATTTAAAGATTCAACTGGTTCTTTACGCATAGTGGCCAACTTGTTAGCAAAATTGAATTTTTCTTCAGTCATAGTCAGCCTCATTTTGAAGTAAATACAAGACAAAAATTAACATAGCGCCAAAGAAAATAACAGCGAAAGCGCCAAACATCATCAACATAAAAGTAACCAGTACATCCCACATTAGATCGCCCTCCACTCACGTTCATTACGTCCCGCAGAAGACTTTACAGTTCTGCCTGTCAACTCAATCAAGTTCATCTTCTCCAACTCGTTTAAACGGCGTGAGACTTGATTTCTGTCTAATCCGCTATGCCTAGCTATCCCATCTTTTCCAAGCGCCCCATGAGCCTTTAAACAGTCCACAATGATGCCAAAGTGTTTTGCCGCCAAGTCCTTGGCTGCATCAGCGGCTTCATAGCTGGTTACTGGGTCGGTATTCCTTACCCTGTTGAAGATTGGCAAGTCAAAGAACTTCTTTACACTGCCGCCAAAATGTGTGTTATCTAAACTCATATCAACTCCTATCAATTAAAAAGTTAGTGGGTACTCACTTACGCTTTCCCCGTTGTGTTACATCAAAATGGAATGTCAGAGTCCATGTCGTCAAAGCCACTTGAGGGCTTCTTCTTGGGTGAGGAAGTATTGGCTTCTTCTTTAGGACTTACTGCTAAACCCATGAATTTGCCTGATTTACCCTCTTTGACCCATGCTGAAAGCCAATAAGATTTGCCATCAACTGTGATGTTGCCTTTATAGTCTGGTTGGTTGCCTGTTTCCTTCTTGTCGTTCTTAAACAAGACACCTGAATTGTCACGCTGTTCCATATTTACACCTTAATTTCATTGAGTTTTTTAACCTTGTCATCCACTTCTGAGAGAAACTGGATAACCTCTTGTTCGAGTTCTGCAATATAAACATCATTGCGCTCGACTCTTTTGATAAACAGTTGCAGGTGTTCAGGCATTCGTGGGTCAAAACTCACAAAGTCGCACCAACTTCTGTTCGTACACGCCATTTGCCACTGCATTTGGTCGTAGTATTTCTTTGCTGGTTCATCACCAAGAATTGTGTCGATATGAGTTGCCGTGTTTGGACACTTGATCTCTAGGCATCCATCATCACTAACCAAGCCATCAGGAGAGGCAGCAGACATAGTAATTCGTGGATGGTCAATAGCACCTACCTGATCTACCATATTGCCTGATTTAGCCTCGTATGCGGCACGAGCAAAAGGTTCATTCTCGATACCCCATTCCATAGCCGCATTGGTGTAAGACTCTGCTACTTGGTTTGTCATACGCTCGACTACCAGTTGAGCCATGTAGTTAGCCCTACTGGTGCTGTAGCCTGACTTGGTTTTGGCAACAATGTCTGAGATACGAGATGCAGTAGCTTTACCGCAACGCTGTTTAAACCATTCTGGAGATTGCTGAGTAACTTCAGGCGAATTGTCCATACATTTCCTCTCTTGCCATCTGATAAACAGAATAGGCTTCCTCTGTAGTTTTGAAAAATCCAAGGTGAATTTGTTTTTTGTTGACTGATATTCTTGCGGAATAAGTTCCAGCAGGATTAACACGCACACCCATCGGAAGATTTATTTTTCTTTTTCTAGATTTATGATTCCAGTTGTTTTCTGTTACTGTTGCCTGTCTGAGATTTTCAGGTCTGTCATCTAGTGAGTCCCCATTTATGTGGTCTACACAAGGCTCAGGCCACTTTCCATGAGTGATTAAATAAACAAGTCTCCCTCTTTTATAGGTTTTCCCATTTAACTTAATCACCCAATATTTTTTATTTAAATTTGATTTTTGAGCGCAACCAGCAATTTTCCCAATCAAATCCAAGTGATGTTTGTTTGGATTAACCCAAAAAAATTGTCCTGTTTCTTTGTCAAACCTTAGTTTTTCAAGAACTTGTACAAAATCGCTCATGCTTCCCTCGCTTTCATCATTGCGTCTGCCATGATGTATGCAGAACTCGCACACACTTGTTCACAATCATTATCTAAATCACCAACATAAATACCATCTTCATATTGGCTTTGCAAAATAACTTGCATAGCCTTTGCCGCAAAATAATCACGCAAGGTCATGCCGTTATATTGAGATAATTCTCTGCCCCATTTAAAAGAAACTGGGAATGCTGGTGCATTTTTCATTTGTGCGTAGTTCATTTCAATGCTCCTTTACGCTTTTCTTTAGCATCAATCACTTTCTTTTGCCAACTTTTATCACCAGCGCAAGCAGAGTAAGCAACAGAGTAGACATTCTTTAATTCCTCTAAAGTTGATGCGGCATCAATAGCCGCCAAGTGGTCAATCATCATGTTTACATCAATGTCTGAACCTGAATCACCTTCTGGCAAGTCTTCTCCAGCATAGATATACAGACCCAAACCATGCAATGACAATGCTTTAGTCATGCACCGCATGATGGCGGTATTGACTGCAAAAGCGTCAGGGTTGGGTATAGCTTTATTGCGATAGTCCATGACTGGAAGTTGGCAAGTCATTGGCTTGCCAAACATAGTGACTGTGACGAACACCATTGCTGTGCCGTTGATGTCCATGAAGCACTTGTCGCCAAACATCTCTACCTTGTAGATGGCTGTAGGGTCTGCCTTGAGTGCTTCAGCCCATGCCCAAGCCCATGAGAGATAGGTTAGGTTGGCTTTCTTCTCGGTATGCTCATTTACATTCTTGTTGAGCAACATTAACACCTGTTCTTGATTCATATTCACTCCTGTTTAAAAATATCTTTAAAAATCTCTTGTGCTTCTTTGTTGACTGCCCACATTGAAAGCAGGGTTAATTCACAATGAATCCGATTAATATCTTTGGAAAACCCATCAAATTTGTTTGCGAGACAGTTTTCGGACAAGCGCTTAGTTGCCTGTTCTATGTTCATCAATATTGGTGCGTAATCTAGCATCTTTAGCCTTTTGAAATGTTGTTGAAATGTTGGTGTTGGTTGAGTTTGTATATACAAACTCAGGGTTAGTCAATTTTTGTGTCGGGTATACCTTTCTTTGAATTAAAAATTTGTTGGGCAATAGAGAATTGGGTATCAAAGTCAAAGTCTCTAAGTTTGAACCAAGAGCCTGAGCATGAGCAGATTGGAACAGTTTGAATCTTAGGTTTTGTACAAAATTGACAAAAATATTCATCTTGATTTTCCTCTAAGATTTGACCTACTGAGTTTTTCATTTTCATAGCGTTTACTCGTCAAACATTTGTTGAAACTGTGCATCCATCTTGGCTTGACGTTCTTTAGCCAATGCCATTGCAGTTGCATCCCTGAGAATCCAAATATTGCGTAATTCTCTGAGTTCATCATCTTCATCAATCCAGTTGGTCTTGACAAATCCATGAGTAGCAAATTCTGCTTGTCGGATTGTTTTTGTCTCTATGCGCTTTGCAAGTAATTGCATAGCATCTTGCCAATCTCCTTGTTTGATGGCAAGAGGAATGGCAACCGAGCCAGCAATAGCCTCCATAACATCATCATCATTCAGACTTTGCAAGGCTTCCCATTTGGCTTTTTCAAAGTATTCACTCACAGCAAATCTCCTCAATCTGTTGTTCAATTAAGTCTCGGTCTTTGTCGGAAAGATCATCAGTAATGTCTATATTCTTGGAATTTATAACCAAGCGCAAAGACCAGATGAATTTGTTATATAGACCCTCTTTAGGGCTGTATTCGGGGTCGTATTCCCATTCGACAACGAATTTAAACATATCGTCTAATTCGTAAAGTTCTATCTCGAATTCCATATTCACGCCTTTCAATGTGGTTTGTAGAGTTCGTAGTGTGTCACAGAATGTAGTGTTGCACACTAGGACAAACCCTAATTGCGTTGTTTGTTAAACACTACACAATCCTGCCCTCTATGCCTAGACCTAAAACTGAAATGACCAAAAGCGGTAAGACTATTGCCGCACGAGCCACCATGTCTGAGTGGAATGAGTTTAAACGCCTTGGAGGAACTAAATGGTTACGCCAATTATTAGCCGATTCTCTTGAAAAACAGCAAAAAGAGAAGAAAACAGTATAATGGTTTGAAACACGGATAGGTTGAGCTTGATCTCTCAACCGAAAAGCGAGCCTCCCCGCCTGCCGTTTGTTTCTTTGTCTCAGGAGGACAGCGAAGGAAAAAAATGCCTACTCGATATTTAAAATCGGGGGTTCGTGACAGCGAATCCATCGACAAACTCTCCCCTTTAGCCGAAACACTTTTTTATCGTTTGCTGGTCACAGTAGATGATTTTGGTCGTTTTGATGCCAGACCAGCCATGATTAAAGCCAACTGTTTCCCAATAAAAGAGTCAGTCACTTTAAACAAGTGTAAGGATTTAGTAAGCGAACTACAAGAAAGCAGTTTAATTCTTGTTTACGAGTCTGATGGCAAGCAATATCTGCAAATGTGCAAGTGGGACAACAAACCTAGAGCACAAGAAAGCAAGTTTCCTACACCTGAATACAATGATATGCAGATGTATACAAGTGTATGCAACACGCATACAGATGCACCTTTAACCGTAACCGTAACCGAAACTAAAACAGAAACTAAAACTAAAACCGATATTACGCCTGAAGGCGTTTCACAATCTGTTTGGCAAGATTTCAAGAATTTAAGGAAAGCCAAAAAAGCACCCATAACGCAACGAGTAATTGATGGAATGCGTGAACAGGCTGACATTGCAGGTTGGACACTTGAGCAAGCCATGAGTGAATGTTGTGTTCGTGGTTGGCAGGCTTTTAAGGCTGAATGGGTTGTTGAGAAGGCCAAACTGGTCAACAAGTTTGATATAGCCCATGTCACAGTACCATCAAGCTCACAGCGTGACCCTGCCCTTGCAAAACTTGATGAAGATATGAAGTATGCCAAGCCAAACCCTGAAATACTTGCCAAAATTAGGGAAGGATTCAGGAGTAAATTATCATGACAAGAGATGACGCAAATAAATTACTGGACAGATGTAGGGAAACCTCGCAACTTAGCTACGCTGACACCACAAGAGCGCTCACAGCTACTGGAGACATTGAAGCAAACGGAAGCGAGAGAGTGGATTTTGAGATACAAGAGGAAAGCCAAAGAACTTGGGAAGCTCAAAGCCTCCGCTTGGTGGCAGATAACCTTATCCGAAATAGAAAAAAAGCGTGGGTCAGTCGCCGCTAATGATTTGAGGCAAAGAATGAATAATATTAAGGAAAATCAATGGTTTACATAGGTATCGACCCAGGCTCTGTCAATGGTGCATTAGGGGCAATTAACCATAATGGTGAGTACATCGACAGCTTCAACATCGAACACTTAGACAAGCACATCAGGGCTTTAGTCTTTAAAAGCCGTATCCTAAGCATTGTCGACCCCAAAGAAGGCGCAGAGATTTGTATGGAACAAGTCCATTCAATGCCAAACCAAGGGGTTAGCAGTACATTCTCTTTTGGTCGCGCTGTGGGCGTAATTAGTGCAGTCTGTGAGCTTACAAATTACCCGTTCCACTTGGTTACCCCTCAAAAGTGGAAAAAGCACTTTAACCTTACCGCAGACAAAAACGAGGCATTAGACCTAGCTAGACAGTTATTCCCCAAAGCACCCTTAAGGCTCAAAAAGGACATTAATCGAGCAGAGGCGCTATTAATCGCAGAATACTGGAGACAGTGCAATGTCTGAAACTGCCGACAAAAAGGGCATAGTTATCAAGTTTGACCCTATCGAATACGAAGCAATAAGGGCAATAGGTGACGGAAACCTAAGCGAAGGGTTCAGGGTTTGTCTACGTTGGGCTGTGCATTTTCATGCAATAGGTTTGCGCTCGGATGATGACCTCAATTATGTTGGGCTTTGCACAGTGGCGGATTAGTGGCTTGGAAGGCTTTAAAAGTGCCTAGAAGCGATTATTTAGGGCTTGGTGATAGCAGGGTAGCAGTAGGCAAGAAAAAAGCCCCGAAGGGCTTAATTTACTTTCTTAGGATTATTTTTAGTAATAGTGCAATGGTGGCATAAATCATTCTGTTAAACCTTTCAAAAAGGTCTGCGAAAAAACAATATCACCTTGGAATTCATCGAGCACTAGGTAGCTGTCATGCCCTTGGCTTATGCAATATTCATCTACATCATCAGGGTTCATTATTGCCTTTTCATCTATTGAATTGACAATGACAATCGGGTTTTCATTGCCCCCAATGGTGAAAGTTCCGTGGGTCATGTGACCAAACCAGCACATAGTAGCTTTCATGCTGTCACCTTGTCAGATATTGCCCACTGTGCGGACTCGTAACCCTCAAGGCGTGGTATTGCGTCTGTAATGATTGCCTCAATCAGTTTAAACGCAATGGAGTCTTCATAGTCGGAGTGTTCACATGACTGATAACGCAGGCACTGAGCCGCTTTAATTGCTTGAATGGCGGTGAGAATTGGTGCGCCCATGTCGTAAGTAATAGACATAACTTCATTGTCTCGATACCTAGAATTGACGCTTTTAACATTTTCGTCAAGCAATAATCTAGCAGTTTCTTGCTCGTTATCTTTGACTCTGAATACCTCCATCGGGTTGTTATGAAAAGCCCGAACATTGTGCCGTGAGGCATATCGAACCAAAGAATTTATGTGTGTGTCAGAAACAATAAAAGCGGACATTTTGAAGCCTTTCAAACGCAGGTTAACCCCTGCAAGCCTTACACAGAAAAAGTGCAAGCCCAAGGGGACAAAATCCCCAAGGGTTTGGACTCTGTTTAAACGCTCTCAGCTTTAGAATGCTCGTATTGCTGAGTCGCCCATTTGTCTATGATTGATACCTCATAATCGTATTCTGATTGGGTGATCTTGCTTTGCATCAGGCGAGCGTCAAGTTTGTCTATTGCTCGCTCAACAATAATCTCAATTTGATTCTCTGTCATTGTCAGACTCCCAAGCCAAGTAGAACGCCGATATAAGCCCACACTGCAAGACAGAGAATGGTCTGAATTATTGGGATGATGTAGTGTTTCATTTTTAAGCCTTTCAAAAGTAAGCCCCGAAGGGCTTGGTTAATTATGCGGGAATTTGGCGCAGTTTGTCGGATTGGTAGAAGTGATAGCCACGCTCAAATATCTCAGGGAATGCACTGGCAAGCCTCTGTGCATTGGTTTTGTCTGCGTGAAAGTATGCCCGTGCTAAGTCTTGGGCAAAGCTACCATGCCGACCTGATTCAAGTTCTCGGCAAGCATGGCGCATATCATTAGGGGTCAAATAATTGGTTTTCATTTTCAAGCCTTTCAAAGTTATAAGAGTTTGGCAGTTCGCCCGTCAACCCTGACCCGCAGGGCTGACAGTCAGACTGTTTAAACGCTGTCTGTGTCCATTTGTCCATGTTCGGGGCAGTAAGGTGCTCCCATCTCGGCAAGCCACTTGCCTGAAGTGTAGGCGATATAACCGCAGTCAGAACACACGCATTTCAGCATTCTAGTTGACTGTTTCTTGATCGCATTGGCGGGTTGAAGTTCTGCGTGTGGATATTCGCCGAGAATGGCGAGCACTGGCGAAGCCCATGCCTTGAATTTGTCGCCTGCGACAGTAGCAGTCATCTTGCCTTCCAAGCCGATAGCAGTGGCAGTGCGTTTAAACGCTGCGCCATGCCCTGCGTTTGGGTGAATGGCGTGAATCCATTCGTGAGCGAGAATGTCTAAGACTCTGCCCGATTCGCTGATTGTCGGTGAGATGAAAATCTCTGCGTGAGAGTCAGCCGATGCAATGGCATTCCAGCACTGACCGACAGTGCGGTTCCGAGCACCGAGAGCGCCCTTACTAGGGAAGCCACACGAAGCCCTTACCTTAGTTGGTACAGTCTCGCCTACGCTCTCAAACAAGGTACTCAGGTGCTCGCCTGCTTGGTTGAGCCACTGCTCACGGGTGATTGTGTTTGTCATATTGAAGCCTTTTAAAATGTTGACGATGTGCCCGAAGGCATTTTACTAATGCACAAACCATGCCAATTTTACACATCCAACAAATACAGTGCTTGCAACGATAGTGAACACTAACCAAGCGCACCAAACTGGTGATGTTAGTAGACACTCTGCACCAAAAATGGGATGTTAGTACACGCTATTCACCAAGATGGTGCAATATCGAATCTCCGTGAAATGCCGTTTCATAATATGAAACAATTATTTACATTTCATATTGTGGTTTGTATATTACTGGAAGTTATGAAGTCCCAGAGAAATGGTGCATAAACCATATATGCAATATAGTGTATCATCACATGACCTAGATGCGAATCATTCTCATTTGCATTACCCTAGGTTAGTGCTTACTGACTTGCCATGTTAGTTAGTGCTCGCTTCGGGCGAGGCACACGAAGTGTGCGCTTACTTTGTATGGGGGGGAGGGGTGGTTGGTGGTGATGAAATATTGTTGTACCCTCGCCCCCACTGGAAAAGCCAATCTTAGTGTTACACAACAAAAGGGTAGCTGGATTAAAGTAAAGAGTTGGTTGACAAATAGGATAGACACCCGTGAGTGGGTGTATCCTTTTAAAGGAGAGCCTCTCGTTTATCTAAGTTAGTGATGACTGTCAGATCGATCACTCCACGCTACAAGCCCCGTTCAAGAAGTGAGTCTTTACTTGAGAACTACATGGTTCACTACGTTTATCCTACTTGGTCGGCTCAACCGCATAGAGGGGTGGGTGATGCCCCCGTTTGAGTCACTATACAAGATTCCTGTTCTCATGTAAAGTATGCACTAACTTCCCATTCTGTTGGACAAAAGATGAACGTAATAGATGCACTCCCTGACAACCTAAAGAAAACCAAGGGTCGCCCAAAGGGTTCAGGTAAGTTGACTATGGCTAAATACGCTGATGCCAAACCATTAGCTATGTTGCCTAAGACTGAGAACCAGAGAGTCAAAGAACTCAAAGACTTATTGATAAACAGTGCTGGAGTTAATGTTGTCCAAAAAACTGTTCAGATTGCCCTTGATGACGACCACCCTGCTCAGATGGCGGCGTTGAAGATATGTATGGATAGGATGCTTCCCGTTACTCTGTTTGAAAAAGAAAAGAATCAAAGAAGTGCTGTAAACATTACGATCTCAGGTATTGGTGGCGTAACCATTGGTGAAAATACTGTAGAAGCTGAAGATATAGAAAGCAAAGATGTCTGATCTAAACTTTAGCCTCTTACCTTGGCAACAAGAAGTATTTGCTGATAAAACAAGGTTTAAAGTTATTGCTGCTGGTCGCAGATGCGGTAAGTCTAGGCTTTCAGCCATTACCCTATTGATTGAGGGTTTGCAGTGTACTGCTGGCTCTGCTGTGCTTTATGTTGCGCCTACCAATGGGCAAGCTCGACAGATTATTTGGGATGTATTGATGGAATTGGGCAGAGAGGTTATCTCGGCAAGCCACATCAATAACATGGACATCACTTTGATAAACGGAGCAAAGATTTATGTCCGAGGTGCAGATAGACCAGATACTTTGCGAGGGGTGTCTCTCACCTACGCTGTGTTGGATGAAGTTGCCGATATTAAACCTGAAGCATGGGAACAAGTTATTCGTGCATCTCTGTCAGATAAAAAGGGAAGAGCAATGTTTATCGGCACTCCAAAGGGTCGCAACTTCTTCTACGACATCTTCAAACTTGGACAGTCGGGAGAAGACTCAGACTGGAAAACTTGGCACTTCACCACCAAAGACAACCCCTTGATCGACCCCAGTGAAATCGAGAGCGCAAAGAAATCCCTTAGCACCTTTGCCTTTAAGCAAGAGTATATGGCATCTTTTGACAATGCGGGGTCAGATGTTTTCAAAGAAGAATGGATTAAGTACGGAGAAGAACCTGAGTATGGTTCGTACTATGTGGCTGTTGACCTAGCTGGATTTGAAGAAGTTGCTAAACAAGCGGCTAATTCCAAGAAAAGACTAGACCAGACTGCTATTGCTGTGGTCAAGGTGACTGATGATGGCAAATGGTTTGTTAAAGAAATTGAATTTGGGCGTTGGGACATTCGAGAGACTGCCGCCAAAATACTGATGAAGATGCGGGATTACCGCCCATTGGCTATAGGAATTGAGAAAGGTGCGTTAAAAAACGCCGTTTTGCCGTATTTGAGTGACTTAATGAGGAAAAATAATGTATATTCCCATATAGTTGACTTGACCCACGGCAATCGCAAAAAGGCTGATCGTATCATTTGGTCACTTCAAGGAAGGTTTGAGCATGGGCGTATTGTGCTGAACTCCAAGGAAGATTGGGATGAATTCAAAGATCAACTCTTGATGTTTCCTGCAACTGGTGTTCACGACGACTTGCCTGATGCTCTTTCTTATATTGACCAACTGGCTGTTACCACTTACTTTGATGAAGACGACTCAGACGAGTGGCAACCAATGGATGTAATAGCGGGGTTTTAAATGGCAACAAATAAGTTAGATCAAAACGAATTTTATGAACCTACTGAAAATGACAAGGAATTAACTGCCTTTGTCATTGACCATTGCGACAGATGGCGCAACTATCGAGATACTAACTTCTTGAACGACTGGGAAGAATATGAACGCATCTTCCGTGGTCAATGGGCTGATGACGACAAGACCCGTGAATCTGAGCGTAGCCGTATTGTTACCCCTGCAACCCAACAAGCAGTCGAGACTCGTCATGCCGAGATCATGGAAGCTATCTTTGGTCAAGGCGACTTCTTTGACATTGAAGACAATATTCAAGATGTGAATGGCAACCCAATTGATGTTGAGCAAATCAAGAATCAGTTGATGGAAGACTTCAAGAAAGACAAAATTCGCAAGGCTATTGACCAAATTGAGTTGATGGCTGAGATTTATGGAACTGGCATTGGCGAGATTGTTGTGCGTACTGAGAAAGAGTATGTCCCAAGTACCCAAGCAATTCCTAATCAGCAAGGTCAGGCGGCTATTGGCGTGATTGAACGAGACAGAATGTCCGTCAAGATCATGCCTGTCAACCCCAAGAACTTCTTGTTTGACCCAAATGGCACAAGCATTGATGACTGTATGGGTGTTGCCGTAGAGAAATTCATCTCTATCCACAAGATTGTGGCTGGTATTGAGTCTGGGATGTATCGCAAGGTTGATGTTGGAGTGGTTGCTTCTGATGAAGATCTAGAGCCCACACAAGAACTCACAATGTTCCAAGACCAAAAGGTCAAATTGCTGACCTACTATGGCCTTGTCCCACGGGAATATATGCAAAACTTGGCTGAGAACAAAGACATTGTTGAATTGTTCCCTACAAGTTCAGAAGCAGAAGACTATCAAGACATGATTGAAGCGATTGTTGTTATTGCTAACGACACTTTGTTGCTCAAGGCTGAAGAAAGCCCTTACATGATGAAAGATAGGCCAGTGATTTCCTATCAGGATGACACTGTGCCTAATCGTTTGTTAGGTCGTGGGACAGTTGAAAAAGCCTACAATATGCAAAAGGCTATGGATGCACAAATTCGCAGCCATTTAGACTCTTTAGCATTGACTACAAGCCCTATGGTTGCAATGGATGCAACTCGACTTCCCCGTGGCGCAAAATTTGAAGTAAAACCTGGGAAAGCTATCCTAACAAACGGCTCTCCTGCTGAGATTTTGATGCCATTCAAGTTTGGCGTTACTGATGGAAACAATCTAGCCACTTCTAAAGAGTTTGAACGTATGTTGCTTCAAGCTACTGGTACGCTGGATTCAAATGGTATGGTTACTCAGTCTAGCCGTGATGGTGGTGGTATGTCAATGGCTGTTGCTTCTATCATTAAGAAGTACAAGCGTACATTGGTGAACTTCCAAGAAGATTTCCTTGTGCCTTTCATCAAGAAAGCCGCATTTAGGTATATGCAGTTTGACCCAAACCGCTATCCATCTGTGGACATGAACTTCATTCCTACGGCTACTTTGGGAATTATTGCCCGTGAGTATGAGCAACAGCAGTTCATTAGCCTACTTCAGACACTTGGCCCTCAAACTCCTGTTTTGCCCATTATTCTCAAAGGAATCGTTGCTAATTCAAGTTTGAGCAATAGGTTCGAGATGATAGATGCTTTGGACAAAATGTCTCAGCCAGACCCACAAGCACAACAGATGCAACAAGCACAACAACAGTTGCAAATGCAAGCGACTCAAGCCAATATTGCCTTAGTTACCACTCAAGCAGAGCAAAATCGTGCTGATGCAACCAAGAAAATGGTGGAAGCACAGTACATCCCTCAAGAAGTACAGGCAAAAGTCATTGCATCAACCACAAATAACCTGCCAAATCAATCAGATCAAGCATCTGCCGAGTTTGATAGGAGAGTTAAGATTGCCGAATTGATGTTGAAAGAAGCTGACATTAAGAACAAATCTAAGATTGTTGAGTTGCAAATGTCTCAGAATAACAATAAAGTTGGTGGTATGGAACAAGATTTCTTAGACCAATTGTCCAAATCTTTAGGCTCAACCCAACCGAAGGCTCAATAATGGATGTCGAAAGCCTAGCCAAAGAGCTAATTCTTAAGAACATGACTCCTGAACAGCAAATGGCTGTTTTGGATTCTGTTAAAGCGTCTGTTGCTCAAGCTAGAGAAGTACAAAAACGCAAGATTGGCGAGAACGTAGACATTGTTGTCCAAGCACTGAAGACAATTGAATCTGACATTCGTAGCCGCTTTGATGATGTTGGCAATGTTATTGAAAAGCGTGTTGCATCTATTAAAGACGGGCGTGATGGCTCTAATGGCAAGGATGGTCGTGATGGAAAAGACGGAAAAAATGGTAGGGATGGAGCAAAAGGCGAAAAAGGTGAAACTGGTCAAAATGGGATTGACGGAATTAATGGTGTTGATGGTGTGTCTGTCACCAATGCTCATATTGATTTTGATGGTTCACTTGTCATTACTCTGTCTACAGGTGTTGAGCTTAATGTTGGTGAGGTTGTTGCTCCTGATCTTGCTGAATCCATCAAAGTCATTACTAATGGTGGCGGCACTTCTCAGTCTGTACTTGATACTCTAGACTCTTTACAGACACAAATTACTAATCTGATTCCTAGTCAAACTGGTAAATCAGGAAAGTATTTAACTACCAATGGAACAAGCACTTCATGGGCTTCTGTTACAGGTGTATTGAGTTATCAAGGTACTTGGAATGCTTCTACAAATTCTCCAACTCTTACTAGTAGTTCTGGAACAAACGGCTACTATTACGTTGTGGCTACTGCTGGCTCAACTAGTCTCAATGGTATTACTGATTGGCAAGTTGGAGATTGGTTAATATTCAATGGTTCTACTTGGCAAAAGTTAGACCAAACCAACTTAGTTACCAGTGTTGCAGGAAAGACTGGCGCAGTAGTTTTAAACAATACTGATGTTAGTGGTTTTGCAAGTATTGCGGCGGCTGGTGGAACAACAGTTTTAACTGTAAGTTCTGCGCCAAATTATGTTGTTACTGGTTCAGGCGGTCAAACAATTCAACTGCCTGATGCAACAACTTTGTCTAATGGAGCAATATTTTCTTTTAACAATAATCAAAGCAGTGGCACTATTATTGTCAAGAACAATTCAAGTACAACTGTTGCCACAATTCAATCTGGTGGATATGTAAGTCTTGTATTGCTTTCAAATTCTCTTGCCGCTGGCTCATGGGATGTGCATAACTATGCTCCATCTAATGTATCTTGGTCTACCAACACATTTGATTATGCTGGCTCAATTACATCTGCTACTTGGAATGGAACTGCTGTTGCCTATAACCGAGGTGGTACAGGACAATCGTCAGCATTTGTTGCTGGTGGTGTAGTTTATGGTTCTTCAACAAGCGCATTAGCTGTTACACCTATAGGAACAACAGGACAAGTCTTAACTTCTGCGGGTGCAGGAACTCCTACATGGACAACTCCAACAACAGGTACTGTTACTTCTGTAAGTGGTACAACTGGAAGAATTACATCAACTGGGGGTGCTACTCCTGTTCTTGATTTAACAAGCGGAATTGCAACGGCTGGAACAACTGGTTCGTCATCACTTATTCCTGTAATTACCATAGATACTTATGGTCGAGTTACTGGCATTACAACTGCATCTAATCCACAAGGAACTGTTACATCTGTTACAGGAACTTCACCTGTTGCATCTAGTGGTGGTGCTACTCCTGCTATATCGTTGTCTTCTGGTTATGGCGATACGTTAAATCCTTACGCATCTAAGACGGCAAAGTATGTCTTAGCCGCACCCAATGGTGCTGATGGTGTTCCTACATTTAGAGCAATTGTTGCATCTGATATTCCTACACTAAATCAAAATAGCACAGGATATTCAACAAGTCTTGCTGGTGGGAATAACACAACTTTGCTTGGTTCATTGCCATATCAAAGTAACTCTAATACAACAACATTACTAGCGCCAAATACCTCAACTACCAAAAACTTTTTGAGTATGACGGGTTCAGGAACAAATGGTGCGGCTCCAGTTTGGGGAACTATTGCGGCTGGTGATGTACCTACACTAAATCAAAATACAACTGGTTCTGCGGCAACACTGACAACAGCAAGAGCCATTTATGGAAATAACTTTGATGGTTCTGCGGCATTAACTCAAGTTATTGCATCTACTTATGGCGGTACTGGCAATGGATTTACCAAGTTTACTGGTGCAACTACAGCAGAAAGAACTTATACCCTACCTGATGCTACAACAACAATTCTTACAACCAATGCGGCTGTAACGATTGGTCAAGGTGGTACAGGACAAACAACTGCATCAGCGGCATTTGATGCTCTTGCACCTAGTCAAGCAACAAATTCAGGTAAGTATTTAACAACTAATGGAACTACAACTAGTTGGGCTTCAGTTTCTTCATCTGGAACAGTTACAAGTGTTGCGGCAACAGTGCCATCATTTTTATCTATTAGTGGTTCTCCAATTACTACTAGTGGAACATTAGCAATTTCATATTCTGGAACAGCTTTACCAGTTGCTAATGGTGGTACTGGTGTAACCACTTCAACAGGTTCTGGCGCTAATGTTCTTGGGACATCACCAACTCTGACGTCTCCAGCATTTGCTGGAACTCCAACAGGTGTGGGTGTATTGTCGTCTGGCACTGCTGTTGCATCTACATCAGGTACTGCTATTGACTTTACAAGTATTCCATCTTGGGTGAAGCGCGTCACTGTGATGTTTAACGGGGTGAGTATAACTGGAGGAGCAAATTTTTTAATTCAAATCGGCGCTGGATCAATTACATCAACAGGATATGTTTCGTCTACTGGCATTGTTAGAGGATCGACTGGGTTATATCAATCTTCTACCGCTGGTTTTATTGCATATAATGGAAGTTCAACTTACACACACTCAGGGCATTTCACTATTACCAATGTTTCATCAAATATTTGGGTTTGCTCTCATGTTTATGGTGATTCAGGTGCAGACATAATGGTGGGTGGAGGGAATATCTCATTGGGGGGTACTCTTGATAGAGTCCGAATCACCACAACCAACGGCACAGACACATTTGACGCTGGTTCAATCAACATTCTTTACGAGTAAAAATCATGCAAAGAATTGAAATAAATCTACAAACAAATGCAAAAACGGTCATTGACTTAACACAAGAAGAAATATCTGCTTTAGAAACAGCAGAAGCCCAACGCCAAGCGCAAATTTCTTATCAGCAAAAACGTGTAGCAGAATACCCACCAATGACTAATTACATTGATGGCATAGTCAAAGGAGATCAAACTCAAATTCAGTCTTACATTGATGCGTGTTTGGCAGTCAAAGCAAAATATCCTAAAGCATAAAAATGACTCCAGAACTACAAAAGTATTACGAAGATCGCTTTGACATGATGTCAATGGAAGGTTGGAAAGATTTAACTATAGATATTGACAGTATGATAGAGTCGCTTAATAATATAAGCGTAATTCCTGATGAAAAGACCCTGCAATTCAGAAAAGGCGAACTTTCCATCTTGACTTGGCTAAAAACCTTAAAAGAGGTCAGCGAAAAGGCTTATGAGGAATTGAATGAAAAGAATGTATGAATTTGCCTGTGAAAACGGGCATCACATTGAAAAACTGACTGATTATGAGGCGGTCAATGTCCAATGTGAATGCGGTGTGATTTCACATCGTAAAATCTCTGCTCCCAATATCAAGTTGGAGGGTTGGTCTGGGCATTTCCCTACATCAGCCCATCAATTTGACCGAAAACATCGGCAAAAATTGGCGGCAGAGTTAAAAGAGAACTCATAAACGAATGTCGAGTTCATGTTAAATCCTAAAACCCTAGTGGGCAGGAAAAGGAAACTGTATGTTGATTGACAATGATGATGAGATGCAAGGTGAGCTTCAGGTAGAAGAAAAGAAGTTAGCCAATACTATTGAGCAAGTTACCAGCGATTTACCTGACAAGTATCGGGGCAAGGATTTAGGTGACATTATTAAGATGCACCAAGAGGCTGAAAAGCTAATTGGAAAGCAAGCTCAAGAGGTTGGAGAGGTTCGAAAACTAGCTGATGAACTTATTAAGCAAAATCTTTCTGGAAGTCGTCAGAATGCAGAGGTAGAGCCTGAAATTGACTTTTTTGAAGACCCTAAAAAGGCAGTTCAGAACACTATTAATAATCATCCAGATGTACTTGCGGCTCGCCAAGCGGGACAAGAGTTCAAAAAGATGCAGATTCAGCAGAAGTTGTCGGCAGAACACCCTGATTTCACTCAGATTGTTCAAGACCCAGACTTTGCGAATTGGGTGAAATCTTCACCTATTCGTATAGGTTTGTATGCCAAAGCAGATGGTGAGTTTGATTATGATAGTGCTAATGAATTGTTGTCTACTTATAAGCAGTTGAAGGGTGTTAAGACTAGGCAAACGTCAGATGCTGGAGAAGTATCCCGTAAGCAAAATCTTAAAGCCGCTTCAGTTGATTCGGGTGGAACAGGTGAATCAGGAAAGAGAGTTTATAGGCGTGCTGACCTTATTCGGCTAAAAATGACTGACCCTCAGAGATATGAGACGTTATCAGATGAAATTATGACGGCGTATCAAGAGGGTCGAGTGAAATAACACTTAACTTTTTGGAGTATTTAACATGGCAACAGCATTTTCACCAGCAAATAACGTAACTGTTACGTCAGCCGCTAATTTCATCCCTGAAATTTGGTCAGACGAAATTGTTGCAGCTTACAAACGTAACCTTGTAGCTGCTAACGTCATTAAAAAAATGAACTTCAAGGGCAAGAAAGGTGACACAGTTCACATTCCTTCTCCTACCCGTGGTTCTGCATCAGCTAAAGGCGCAACAAACGCCGTTACCTTGATTGTCAACAACGAAGGTATCGTTGACATTTCCATCAACAAACACTATGAATATAGCCGTTTGATTGAAGACATCGTCGAAGCACAAGCATTGTCTTCTTTGCGTAGTTTCTACACAGAAGATGCTGGTTACGCTTTGGCTAAACAAGTCGATACTGACTTGATTCAGTTGGGTCGTATTGCTAATGGCGGTGCGGCTGGCGCTCGTTACGATACTGGTTATGTGGGTGGCGATGGTACAACTACCTTTGACTACACTGCAAACACCAACACTGGTAACGCTTCTGCTCTGACTGATGCCGCTATTCGCCGCACTATTCAGCGTTTGGATGACAGCGATGTGCCTATGGATGGTCGCTTCTTCATCATCCCTCCCTCAAGCCGTAACACTTTGATGGGTCTTGCCCGTTACACTGAACAGGCTTTTGTGGGTGATGCTGGAAATGGCAACACAATCCGCAATGGTGAAATCGGTAACTTGTATGGTATGCCTGTGTTTGTGTCTAGCAATGCTGATTCAGCATCTGCCACAGCCGCTTATCCTACTTCTGGTACTGCTATCGCCCGTGTGTGTTTGATGGGTCATCGTGATGGCATGGTTCTGGTTGAGCAAATGGCAATTCGTTCACAGACACAATACAAACAAGAGTATCTTGGCACTTTGTTCACCGCTGACACCCTTTATGGTGTTGGTGAACTGCGTGACTACGCCGCTTTTGCTTTGGTTGTGCCTTCCTAATAGCAGTTGCGCCCCCTGCCCTAGTGGTGGGGGGACTTTTTTAACTTAATTAGGAGAATTCAAAATGGCATCAGCAACCGCTGTAGTATCAAAACGAGATCAAGCTTCCTTTCGTGGCTTGTTTAACGACACATGGTCAGTAACTGCAACTCTGGACTCAGCATCTGTAGCTACAGGTGCGGCAGGTGCGGCAACTGACACAATCACTGTCGCAGGAGTAGCATTGGGTGACATGGTTATCGCTATGTCTGTGGGTGTTTCAGAAGCTGGCATTGTTCGTCGTGCTTATGTTTCCGCCGCAAATACTGTGACTGTGGCAACTGACAACTTGACTGGTAGTTCTGTCGATCTGGCATCAACTACCATCAAATTGATTATTGCTCGACCTGTTTAAACAGACTAGGGGAGGGGGTAAAACCTCTCCCTTTTAACTTTTGAGGGTTCTATGGCAGTATTTAAATGTGTGATAAGCGGTAACACTGTGACTTTTGTTCATCAAGTCGATATTGACTCAATGAAAGGTCATTCTGGTTACGAAAGAATAGATATTGTAGAACCTGTAGAATCCAAGTATGATGATAATCTAGTACGGACAGATACCGCATTTGCGCCTGTCATCCCACAAATTAAGCGTATGGGAAGACCAAGAAAGGTAGCAAATGGCTGATGTAGATGCTAGAGATTTTGGCAAGTTAGAGGCTCAAGTAGAGTCTTTACAAGGTCAGGTATCTCAATTAAGTGCAGATGTAAAATCACTTTTAGAACTAGCAAACAAGTCTAAAGGCGGTCTTTGGGTAGGAATGTCACTTGCTTCTTTTGGTGGTGGCGTAGTTACTTTCATTATTGATCGAGTATTCAAATGAAAGAAGGACTGTTGTCAGGCGAAGTTTGTCCTTTACCGACCCAAGATATTACTGTTAATTTAAAGAACAGAAATAATGCTTTTGCCAAGTTTGGATATGGCCCACCTAATCCAAATGATGCAAATGATGCGTTTTGGATGAAAAAAGCCAAGATGTATAACGCACCTAGTAATGTAGTTAAAGATATGAGATGTGGCAACTGTGCCGCATTTATACAAACTCCCAAGATGATGGAGTGCATCAAAAGTGGTTTAGAGGCAGGTAAAAGCTCAAATAATGAGCTTGAATATGACCAAGAGTTTATTGATGCCGCTGATCTTGGTTTCTGTGAGTTATTTCATTTTACCTGTGCTGCTGCTCGTACTTGCGATGCGTGGAAATCAGGTGGCCCAATTATTAAGGATTAATCATGGAAAGCACTGCCGCTGAACTCGTTGGAATGCTATTTTTGGCAAGAGAAATTGCCCATAGAATTCATCTTAAAACCGCATCTTTTGCTGAACATAAGACTCTAAATGAGTTCTATGAAGGCATTGTTCCTTTGGCTGATGACTTTGCTCAACAGTATCAAGGGAAGTTTGATATTCGCTTGGACATTCCTTATGTGAATAACAAGTACAAAGGAACGATTTCTCAGGTTTTGCGTCAGCAAATGGACTGGATTGAGGCTAATCGCCAACAAATCGTACCTCGTACCGAAACAGCCTTACACAATGTCATTGATGAAATTGTCGGTCTGTATCAAAACACTTTGTATCAATTAACCTTAAAGTAAGGGTAAACCATGAGTTCTAATTCTAGTGCAATCACCCTTTTAAGCGCTGTTACTGCAACAGGCGCATCTAAGGCAGTTCAATGTGATGCTGGCAATCCAGCATTCTTACAGGTTAGTGGAATTACATCAGCTACTGTTATTTTCCAAGGTAGTTTAGATGGTACTAACTGGTCAACTTTGGGGACTTCATTAACTGCTGATGGCATTGTCACAGTAGCGAACGCTCCCAAGTATTTACGGGCTAATTGCACTGTTTATGTAACAGGCACTATCACAGCAAAAATTCTTTACTAAGGAGTCGTAATGGCAACCAAACCAAAGAAACCTATGCCTCAAGCCCCTAAAAAGGGCATTCCCATTGCAATCATGGTGGCAGTTGGCAAGCCAAAAGCTATGCCTATGCGGGGTCAGCGCACAGCAACTAACATGATGAAAAAATCTTCAAGGGGTAAATGATGGCTACAAAGAAAATGGCAAAAGTTGGCAAGGTAATGAAAGAGTGGAAAGAGGGAACTCTACACACTGGTTCTAAGACTGGTAAGGTTGTCAAATCACAGAAACAAGCAGTGGCTATTGCTTTGTCTGAAGCTGGCATGAGCAAACCCAAGAAAAAGACAAAAATGGGGTATTGATGAAATCTCCTACTTGGCAAACAAAAGCTGGTCAAAATCCAAAAGGCGGCTTGAATGCCAAGGGTAGATCATCTTATAATGCAGAAACTGGGGGAAACCTCAAGCCACCCGTAAAGTCGGGTGACAATCCAAGACGAGCTTCTTTTCTCGCTAGGATGGGCAACATGGAAGGTGCAGAGATGAAGGATGGCAAACCAACAAGGTTGCTACTTTCTCTGCAAGCATGGGGTGCTTCATCTAAGGCAGACGCAAAGGCAAAAGCTAAAGCGATTTCGTCAAGAAATAAAGGGAAGAAGTAATGGCTCTATCTACCTATCTCAGTTTAGTTAATGATGTATTGGTTCGCTTGCGTGAACCAGTAGTTACTACTGTTAGTGGAACAACTTATTCAGCCCTTATTGGCAAGTACATCAATGACACAAAGCGTCAAGTAGCTGATGCTTATGATTGGGATGCCTTTAACAAAGCTGTGACTATTACTACTGTTACTGGTCAAGTAGGTGAATATTCTCTTACAGGTGCTGGTACTAGATTTAAAACCATGGATGTTATTAACACTACACGTTACTATCAGTTAACTCCATTAGCACATGACCAACACGACATTCTCTACTACACAGTTCCCACACCTATTCAAAATCTTCCTATGTACTACACAGTACAAGGCGTAGATACAAATGGTGATTTGAAGGTCAAGTTTTGGCCTGTTCCTGATGGTGTTTATAACCTTAGATTCAGTTTGATTGTTCCTGAAACTGATTTTGTTAATGATTCAGATACAACCTTGTTGGCAAAAGAGCCTATTGTTATGGGTGCTTATGCTAGGGCATTGGTTGAACGTGGCGAGGATGGCGGTTTAAGCAGTTCTGAGGCGTATGCCTTGTTCAAGTCTGCAATGTCAGACATGATTGCTTTGGAACTTGCTCGTTCTCCTGAAAACGATGCTTTTGTGGCGGTCTAATGGCAGAGCAACTAACAGTCAGCAGTATTTCAGCCCCAGGTTTTTATGGGATAAATACTCAAGATTCTCCGCTTGATTTAGCGGCTGGATTTGCTTTGGTTGCTACTAACTGCATTATTGACCAATATGGTCGCATTGGTTCACGCAAGGGTTGGTCAAAGGTTAATTCTTCTAGTGGTAATCTAGGTACTAATGACGTTAAAGTTATCCATGAGTTAGTACAAACTGATGGAACTTTGACTGTATTGTTTGCTGGAAACAACAAGATATTTAAATTGGGTGCAAGCAATGTTGTTACTGAATTGACTTATGGGGGTGGTGGTACTGCACCTACTATTACTGCAAGTAATTGGCAATGTGCTTCATTGAATGGCATTACCTATTTCTTTCAGTCTGGTTATAACGCATTGATATATGACCCTGCTGTTAGCACTACAACATATCGTAGGGTTACAGAGAAAACGGGTTATGTGGCAACTGTTCCTGATGCTGATATTTGTATCTCAGCCTTTGGTCGTTTATGGGCGGCTAATACAACAACAAACAATTCAACTGTTTATTTTAGTGACTTAATTTCTGGTCATGTATGGTCAACAGGTACTGCTGGTTCTTTGAATGTCAACAATGTTTGGCCTAATGGTGCTGACCAGATTACTGGTTTGGCGGCTCACAATGGATTTTTGTTTATCTTTGGCAAACGTCAGATTTTGATCTATTCAGGTGCTACTACTCCATCAACTATGGCATTAAGTGACACTGTTGAAGGTATTGGTTGCATTGCAAGAGACAGTATTCAGACTACTAGCACTGATGTGCTTTTCTTATCTAATTCTGGTGTTCGTTCTTTGATGCGGACAATTCAAGAGAAATCTGCTCCTGAGAGAGATTTGTCTAAAAATGTTCGTAATGATTTGATGACTGTAATTGCTGGTGAAACACTTATAAATGTAAAGTCTATTTACTCTGAAAAAGAAGCTTTCTATTTGTTGTCAACTCCTAGCATTAGTGCTGTTTGGTGTTTTGATACAAAAGCATATTTACCTGATGGTTCTGCTAGAGTAACAACTTGGGACTCTATAGCTCCAACTGCATTTTTATCTCGCCGTGATGGTACTTTGTATCTTGGAAAGAATGGCTATATAGGTTTGTATAGTACATATCAAGATGACTCTAGTTCATATCGTATGTTGTATTACACAAATCATGCTGATCTTGGAGATCAAAATATAACTTCGATCTTAAAGCGTTTATCTGTTGTTGTTATTGGCGGAACTAACCAAACATTGACTTTTAAATGGGGATTTGATTTTAAAACAAACTATCTTTCTGAAAATTCAATAATTCCAACACAAGGCGTTTCTTATTATGGCATTGCTGAATATGGTGAAAATGCAACTGTAATTGCAGAGTATTCTACTGGCATTGCATTACAGACTTTAAGAGTTAATGCAACTGGTTCAGGAAAAATTGTTCAAACTGGATATGAGACAAATATAAATGGCTCTGCACTGTCTATTCAAAAGATTGAAATTCAAGCCAAAAATGGCAAAGTGACTTAAAGGAATAACATGACCGATTACACTAAATCAACCAACTTTGCCACAAAAGATTCTCTTTCATCAGGCAATGCTTTAAAAATTGTTAAAGGTACTGAACTTAACACTGAGTTTGACAATATTCAAACTGCTATTGCAACAAAACTAGATTCAAGTTCAGGTGCGATTACAAGTGCAACAATAACGACTTCAACTATTAATAGTTCTACTATTGGAGCAACTACTCCAAGTACAGGGGCATTCACAACACTATCTGCCACAGGCGTAACTACTTTGAGCAATGTTGTTTTACCTGTAATTGACAACATAAAATTAGGTTATACAACTACAGTAACTGCGGCTGGAACTACAACACTTACAGTTAGTAGTACCAATCAACAATTTTTTACTGGTACAACAACTCAAACTATTGTTTTGCCTGTTACAAGCACACTTGCACTTGGACTTAGTTATTTAATTGTTAACAATTCAACTGGAGTTTTAACTGTTCAGTCAAGTGGCGCAAATACGATTACAACTATTCCTGCCAATACAACTATACAATTTACTTGTATTCTTATTACTGGAACAACTGCCGCAAGTTGGTCATATTCTTATGAAGGAACTTCAGTAATACCTTACAAACAGATTCCAACAATAACCGCTACTGTTGGTTCAAACGCTTTGACATTAGGCTTAAGCCCTTGTTCATTAGATTTTAGATCATCTACGGCATCTTCAGGTGTAATAACAACAAGAAATGTAACTACCGCCATTTCATTGACTATTTCCAATGGTTCTACACTTGGTACAACAAGCGGGATACTAGCTAAATTGGCTGTATTGGCTATAGACAATGCAGGAACAATTGAATTAGCTGTTGTTAATTCAAATTCCTATGGATTTTTAGATGAACGTATTTTGATAAGTACAACTGCTGAAGGTGGAGTTGGTGCGGCAGATAGTGGAACTGTAATTTATTCAACTACTGCTAGAACTTCTGTACCATTTAGAATTGTTGGGTATGTTGAGTTAACAGAAGCAACTGCTGGTGCTTATGCCACATCACCATCTAATATTGCAGGAATGGGAGGGGGTATTGTTCCGCAATTAAATACAGCAATTACCTCAGGTACTGTTCAAACTTCACCGCCAACAACGCCACAGTATTTTGACTTTACAGGTATCCCTTCTTGGGTGAAGCGGATTACTGTGATGTTTAATGGTATATCTCAAAACTCTGCAACTCAAACTTTACTTGTTCAATTAGGTGCTGGAAGTATTGACAATGCTTCTTATGTTTCTGTTGTTGGATATTTTGGGTCAACAAATTCGGCAGGATCAACATCAGCAACGTCTGGATTTGCTTTTGCGTATGGTCAAGGTAATACAGATGTTTGGAATGGATTAATGACTTTGTGCTTAGTTGGTTCTAATAATTGGGTTGCATCTAGTATGGGTGGAACAGTTGCCGCTGGCGCATTTGGATATGGCGGTGGTGGCAGTAAAACTCTAAGCGGTACTTTAGATAGAGTTCGAATTACTACTGTGGGTGGCACAGCTAACTTTGACGCTGGTTCAATCAACATCTTATACGAGTAAACATGATTACACATTACTTTTCTGATGGACTGTATGCAAAGGAAGCTAGATTTCCTGCGGGTACTGCCATTCTTAAACACACTCATAACTTCAGTCATTTGTCTATCTTGGCTGAAGGTAAGGTTGCTGTATTGCGTGGTGACGAGATTGACATTGTTAATGCTCCTGCTTGCCTTGAGATTAAGGCTGGTTTGATTCATGGCGTTAAGGCGATTACTGATTGTGTTTGGTTTTGTATTCATGCCACAGATGAGAAAGACCCATCTAAAGTGGATGAGATTTTGATTAAAGGGGAAGAATATGCCGTTTAGTTCAATAATTAGCGCAGTAGCGCCATCAATTATTGGTGGTTTATTTGGTGGAGGAGCAGAACAAGGCTACTCTAATCAAGCTGGTGACCAAATGGCGGCGGCTAGATTGGCGGCTGAAGCGCAGAAGTTTAGACCTGTAGGTATAACTACAAGATTTGGTTCTTCTAACTTCCAAATGTCTCCTGAAGGTTATTTGACGGGTGCAGGATACAACTTAACTCCTGAGATGAGAGCCTATCAAGATCGTTTGATGGGTTTAACTGGCAATGCTTTAACTCAAGCAGAGGGAGCGCAACAACAGTATCAACCATTGTCTCAAGCGGCTACAGGCTTGTTTGGCTTGGGTCAGCAGTACCTTGCTCAGAGTCCTCAAGAAGTTGCGGCTAAATATATGCAACAACAACAGGATTTGCTTGCTCCTAGCCGTGAAAGAAGCATGGCTAACTTGCAGAACCAGTTATTCCAGCAAGGTCGTGGTGGATTGTCTGTAGGCGCTACAGGTACACGCCCAAGTGGTGCGGCAGGTTTGGGTGCTACTACACCTGAGATGGAAGCCTATTACAACGCACAGGCTCAACAGGATGCTCAGTTGGCGGCTAATGCACAACAAGCTGGTCAGCAGAACGTCAATTACGGCATTGGTTTGCTTGGTAGTGGCTCTAATTTATTGAGTCAGTATCAGACTGGTCAGACTGGCGCTCTTGCTCCATTCCAAGGATATTTAGGTGCTTCTCAAGGCATTGAACAGTTAGGTCAACAACCATTGACATTGGGTGCTGGTTTAGGTGGTCAAGCATCGGCTTATGGAGCTAATGCAGGTCAATCATTGTTGACTGGTGGATTAGCGGCGGCTCAAAGCAATTTGTTAGCGGCTAGAAACTCACCATCATCTTTGTTGCAATCAGGATTAAGTAGTTTAGGACAAAATCAACAGTTCCAAAGTGGATTAAGAAATTTCTTTAATCCTCCGTATGTTCAAAATACAAATGCGTTTTCTTATGGAGATACCACAGGGTTTTCTGATGGTATGCCAGTAACATTGTTTTAAGGGGTAAATCATGGCAACAGATATTGGTGGACTTTTTCAAACCCCTGAGCAATACCAACAAGCCTTGCAACAACAGGCTTATGAAAGGGCTGTTCAAATGGAACAAGCCCCTTGGGGTACTGCTCAACGTGTAGCCGCAAGTGTTGCAGGTAATCAGATTGGTGGTGCTATTGGTCGTGCTTTAGGTGGAGAAGACCCTCAGTTAAAGTTAATTTCACAGCGCAATCAGATTGCTAGTCAAATTGACATGAATGACCCTGCTTCAATCATGCAAGGTGCTCAAAAGGCATCGCAATTTGGCGATATTCAATTAGCAACATCTTTGGCTGATAGAGCAAAAACATTGCAAGAATCAATGACTAAGCAACTACAAGAAAGAGCAACAGCATCAAAGAGTTTTGCTGAAGCAAGTCAAATTGGCTCTACTCAACAACGATTGCAAGATATAACTCAGCAATTAATGACTCAACATAATTTAAGTCAAGCTGAAGCATCAGCAGTTGCTTCTAATCCTGAATTGGTTAAGTCTTACTACACTCCTAAATCTGCTCAAGGAATGAAATTGCTTGAATCAGGTAAATATACTCCTGAAAGCGTTACTAAGTGGCAATCAGGTCAAGGTGAACTTGAACCAATTGATAAACAAACTAAAACAACTTCTAACTTCCTTGCAAAAGCAGTTGAATTGGGTTTTGGCGCTAATGCAAAATATGGTGATTACAGTCAAGATCAAGTTGCTCAAATAAATAAATCATTATTTGATGACGAAATCAAACTTGCCGCCGCCAAAGCCATGAGTGTTCGTGTAGGCGTAGATGTTAAGGGTGAAGAAGCGTTTGCTAAAGGTCTTGGAGAACTTGATGCCAAAGCTGTTGCCGCCGCTAGAGACAAACGTGATAACTCTCTTGCCGCATTAGGTTCTTTAAAGCAATTAAATCAACTGAATCAAAATGATTTGATTAGTGGTTCATTTGCATCTGGTCGAGTTGGGGCTACAAATTTGCTTGCAAGTTTAGGTTTAGCAAGTGGTAAAGATGTTGAAAAACTAGCATCATCAGAAAATTATCAAAAAGTTGCTGGCGATGTAATTCTTTCTACACTTGGAGGAAGACTTGGTGCTGGTTTTTCTAATGAAGATCGTAAATTTATTCAAAGTTTAGTTCCGCAACTTGAAAATAGTGCCTTGGCTCGTAAACAGTTAATTGATTTTATGACAAAGAAAAATCAAGATATTGTTAATGAAACCATGAGAATGGAAGACTATGCTAGAAAAAACAAGTCATTAAATGGTTATGTGCCAACAATACCTGTTGTTGGAAGTATATCGACAACTACAAAACCATTGAATCAAATGACAACACAAGAGTTGCTGGATTTGCAAAAAACTTACAAAAAATAAGGGTTTGTCATGGCAGAATATTCATTAGCCGACATTGAAGCAGAACTTCAAAAACGTGGAGAAACCACATCCACAGGTTCTGTTTTTGACAAAGGAACTACTCTCGATGAAGTTAAAAACTTCACAACATCTTTGCTTAAAGGCTCAACAAAAGGCGTTATTGATTTGGTTGGTGGATGGGGTAATTTATATGATTATCTAAAAGAAAGCAAAGACCCAAATGCTTTTTCTAGTACAGGAATTGCTCAGGCATTAAATAAATTAACTGGTGTTAATGTTCAATCAATTCCTAGTTATCGTGGTGCTTATGAATTTGGTTCTGCTGGTGCGCCTGCAGCATTATCTACTGCTATTGGAATTCCAGGACTTTTTAAGCCATCTATAGGTGGTTTGGCAGGTGAATTTGGTGTTGCTGGTACGACAGGACTTCTTGGTCAACAAGTTGCCCCTGAAAGCCCATTAGCTCAATTAGCAATTGGTGCATCTCCTTATGTTGTAAAAGGTGGATTAAAAACTATTGGCGGTCAAATGACAAAGCCAGAAGGTTTGTTTCCATCTATTGCTGAAACACAATCTTTAGCTGATGTTGGTCGATTAACTGCTGGAGAACTTGGTTTAAGTAGACCTCAATTAGCTACTGAAGCAGGAATAGAACGTACTCCAGTTTCAGGTCAAAAACCTATTGAATTTAGACAAGCACAAGCATACGATCTTGAATCATATTTGACAAACTTGTTTAATAAGGCAAGTGGTAAAACATTAACTCCAACAGAAACTACACAAGCCGTTGTATCGTCATTTAATAACTATGGAAAATCTTTATCTTCAAAGTTAAGGTCTGATGCTAAAACTGACTTTAATGCTGCAAAAAATGCTGGTGGACTAATTGATACATCTCCTGTTGTAGATGCAATTACAAGTAAATTAGGTGAAATTCCTCCAGAAGTAAAGGCATTAGACCCTGTAAAAAATGCAATGCAACGGATTATTGACGAGTATGTAACTCCTGCAACTCCTGCACAAAATATTCCATCAACTATTCTTAATGCGGCTGGTCAACCTGCTTCTGTACAAGTAATTCCTGCTGTTCCTGCATCAACATTAAAAATCGATATAAATAGACTTCAAAAGAATTTGTCTACATGGGGAGAAGCGGCTTACTCTGGAACAGCAGATTTTGGCAAGGGAAATATCTTTGAAGGTGTTGCTGTTGGACAGGCAAAGGGTATTGCTTTAGCTGTTTTAAATGGCTTTAGAAAATCTTTAGATGATGCAATTGACAACAAAGTTGCTGGCGCTGACAAACTTGTAGAAGCAAGAGATAAATTTAAAGAAAACATTGCTCGCATTGAAGTATTTGCTGACAGACCTTTGACAAAAGCATTTGACGTAGCAAATGTTACCGATCTTGTTCCTGAAAAAGTTATTTCAGATTTAAAAAAAATGCCATCTTCTCAAAGACAATTTTTGATTGATGTCATGCAAAATAACCCAACTCACAAGT
>Ga0304729_1000163_pt1 | contig 45278 bp, 40 predicted proteins | sample C_131016_MF_Meta_FD_190475 | JGI IMG/M metagenome (GOLD analysis project Ga0304729, IMG submission 190475) | Freshwater microbial communities from Lake Croche, Canada to study carbon cycling - C_131016_MF_MetaG (v2) (version 2) | ecosystem: Environmental > Aquatic > Freshwater > Lake | place... | reverse complement strand
GGCTCGGGGATAGTTCGCCATTGCAGATGACGGTATCTGCCCCAGTTGCCACCACAATCTGTCGAAGTTCAGCTAGTTTTCCTGAACCGATGTAGGTGCCTGCGTCAGGCTGATCGCGACGTTGAACTAAGGCATCGAGGACTTGGGAACCGGCGGTTTCGGCAAGTTGAGCCAGCTCAGCCATTGAACGTTCCACAACTGCATAATCACCACCACTCCACACGCCAATGAGGACCACTTTCTCAAGTCGGAGCTGTCGATACTCAACCTCTGTGACGTCTGTGAGTTCTGTTCCGAGTCCAGCAACTCGACGCAAGTTGGCTCTGGCTTCCAGATCCATCTCGCCCGTACTTGGGGCGTTGGCCGGAAACTCGTGCGGCTTTAACTCATCCATAGGTCACTCTGCACTGTTCCAGCAGCAATCACTTGAGCAGGTCCGCGCAAGGTGAGAAAACCTAACTCATCACAATCTACATAAACCGTCCCACCAAGAACGTCCACTTGAATGGTCCAAGGTGCAACCATGTCGAGTCTGGTTGCCCATACCGACGCTGCAGCACAGGCACCAGAACCACAGGAGAGGGTTTCGCCAACACCGCGCTCATGAGTACGCATGGTTATGTGTGCTTCGCTATGACTCGAGATGAATTCGATGTTAGCACCGTTGGGAAATCTTCTGTTCGGTTGAAGTATCGGCGCCTCAATCAAGTCACCTACCAAAGCAACATCCTCAACAATGGTGACGCAATGGGGATTTGGCATGAACACTGGTCTACCGGAGTAAGTTCCGCTCTTAGTTGTAAAACTGACCTCCTCATGGCTGAAGTCCATGTTGGGCTGCCCTATGCGGATGGAAATATCCTTGAAGTGCACGTCTTGCGCATTCACTGCGGCGGTTACAGTTCCCGCCCTAGTGCCAATCTTAAACACACCGAAAGTCTCGTAACCCTGTTCAATGAGGATACGAGCAAACACCCTCAGACCATTGCCACACGTCTCAGCGATAGACCCATCTGAGTTGCGATAATCCATAAAGAATTTGGCGTCCACAACACCAAAATCTCTCGCAGGTGCAATTCTCAAGAGACCATCCGCACCAATCCCCTTGTGGCGGTCACACAGCATGGCCACTTGGTTGGCGTCCAAGTCGATGTCTTGCTCCACAGCGTTGAGCACTATGAAATCGTTGCCTGTGCCATGAGCTTTGACAAAGCGAATCGGCTGCAAAGGCTGGGATGAAGAAGTCATTGCTGTAAGTCTAAAGCCAACGGTTGAGCCTGCGCGCCCTTTGATCACAAGTGACCTCACGCTGGCTTACGTCAGGTTGAGTATGTCGTCCAGGGCCACAGATTCTGCATCAAACCATTGAATAGTCGAATCTCTGCCAAACCAGGAGTCCTGCCTCTTGGCGAACTTTCTTGTCGCAACGACTGTCTCGATACTCGCTTGCTCAATCGAAATAGTCCCATCCAGCGCTTTAAGCACTTGTGCGTATCCCAATGCCCTCTTTGCAGTCAAGCTCTCTCGCAGACCGGCACCATCAAGACCCCTGACTTCGTCAACAAAGCCTGCTCGCCACATGTGCTCAACTCGCTGCTCAATCCGAACTGCCAGTTCTTCACGTTGTATGCGCAAGCCAATGCGGACGCTCTCGAGCACATCGGGCAGCTTGGACAACGAAGTGTTCGGTGCCTGCCCAGAAATCTGTATGACTTCAAGCGCCCGAATAATACGTCGGAGGTTATTTGGCAGGACATTTGCTCCCGCGATTGGGTCAAGAAGCATCAGTCGGGCATACATGGTCGCAGTCCCCACACGCTCGGCTTCTTCATTTAGTGCATGGCGCACCTCGGGGTCACTCTCTGGGAATTGCAAATCTTCAAGGACTGATTGAATGAAGAGCCCCGATCCTCCAACCAAAATTGCGCGCTTACCGCGTGCGTGGATATCGGAAATGACTTGACGAGCGGCTACTTGATAGTCGGCGACATTTGCTGCCTGAGTCACATCCAATACGTCAAGCATGTGATGGGGAATGCCTTGACGTTCGGCTAGTGGAAGCTTCGCGGTGCCTATGTCCATTCCGCGGTACAACTGCATGCTGTCTGCATTAACGATTTCAGCATCAAGAGCATGAGCGACTTGCAATGATAAGGCAGTCTTCCCCACAGCCGTTGCTCCGAGAATAACTATGACTTTAGGAGCCACTATTCCACCAGTTTTGGCATACCAAGCATGACACCGGGTGTTGTAGGCCTTGTTCCAGCCTCGTAGTTATCCCCTGCCGGCGTATGTCGAACAGACAGCAGTTCATCGGCAATGAGGTGGAAAGGTGCTGCATGTGTAACGCGCGCAGTCACAACATCTCCAGGTCGAACTTTAAGCTCAGTGCCGTGGGCTAGAGTCTTTGCGACGTGGACCAGACGATTGTCCTTCGCTCGACCGCTTGCTCGACCGGTGTGCTCGTCTTTGCGACCTTCCCCGGTAGCGATGAGCACTTCAACTTCCTGGCCGAGGAAAGCCTTGTTTTCCTCCCACGCAATGTCGTTCGCTACAGCAACTAGGCGTTCGTATCTGTCCTGAATGACGTCTTGTGGAATCTGGTCTGGCATCTCGGCAGCCGGGGTGCCCGGCCGTTTGGAGTACTGGAAGGTGTAGCACATAGCAAAACGAGCCTTCTTCACGACCTCTATGGTCTGCAAGAAGTCCTCTTCAGTTTCCCCGGGGAAGCCAACAATAATGTCCGTCGTTATCGCGACACCCGGGATTGCTTGGCGCGCTCGATCGATAATCCCGAGGTACTTTTCACTTCGGTATGAGCGTCGCATAAGTTGCAGAATTCGATCGCTGCCGGACTGTAGCGGCATGTGCAATTGAGGCATGACATTGGCAGTGCTGGCCATGGCCTCGATGACATTGTCTGTGAAATCACGTGGGTGCGGACTTGTGAAGCGAACACGCTCGAGTCCATTGATGTTTCCACAAGTTCGCAACAGGTTAGCGAAGGCGTCACGATCGCCAAATTCAACTCCATAAGCGTTAACGTTCTGGCCTAACAATGTGACTTCAAGTACACCTTGGTCTACGAGCACCTGAATTTCATTAAGAATGTCGCCTGGACGCCGATCCTTCTCACGTCCTCGTAGTGCAGGAACGATACAGAAAGTGCACGTGTTGTTACATCCCACACTGACTGATACCCAGGCCGAGTGTGCGGCATCTCGTCGGGCCGGAAGCGTTGAGGGAAACACATCGAGTGACTCGAGAATCTCGACTTGTGACGCCTTCTCAATCCGAGCGCGTTCAAGCAGGACAGGCAAAGCATCGAGATTGTGAGTTCCAAACACGACATCGACGTATGGGGCCTTGTCGATGATTTCACCACGATCTTTCTGAGCTAAGCAGCCCCCAACAGCAATCTGGAGATTCGGTCGTTTCTCCTTGATCGGCACGAGTTGGCTCAAGGCACCATAGAGTTTGTTGTCGGCATTTTCACGAACCGCACAGGTATTAAAAACAATAACGTCAGCATCATTACCAGGCTCAACGGCGATGTATCCCGCCGCTTCTAGCAACCCAGCAAATCGCTCAGAATCGTGGACATTCATCTGGCAACCCATTGTGCGCACTTCATAGGTAGTCTGAGCAGTCATTGTGTCCATCACTCAAGTCTAGGCAACTTCTTATCCTGCGGAAACGAGCACCTACACGCATCGCCGAAGCATTAGTCGTCATCAGATAGCAAGTAGTCGCCTCTTGTGACATTCGACGCATCAAGTTCCAGAGATTTGAGGACTTTGATTGCGATTGCACTCGAATATCCCCTTCGAGCCAACATGCTAAACAGGCGGCGTGAGACTACTTCGCGACTCAAACCCCGCATGCTCCGCAACTTCTTTTCGGCGGCATCCCGAGCTAGTTGGTATTCATCCTCATCCGAAATTACTGCTACGGCAGTTAACGCAAGGTCCTCGGCAACGCCCTTCGCTCTAAGTTCACGCATCAGGGAAGAACGCGAGATCTTTTTAGCCGCGCACTTGCTCCGGACAAAGAGATGAGCATAGGCGAGATCGTCGACCAGACCGACTTCCGTGAAACGGTCTAGCACTTCGACGATAAGTTCAGGACTGATGTCCTTCTTGAGCAAGGTTTGTTCCAACTGCTGCCGAGTCTTGGGCGAGTGAGCAAGCTGTCTGAGTGCGATATTGCGCGCCTGAGAAAGGGCATCCTGCACCTCTTGAGCCTGAAAATCTGTCATTTATTCGACTGCATCACTGCTTATGGCCAGAGTGAAACAAGGTGTGCTTGTTACTCTGCCTCTGTGCCGGTAACAACAGTTAAATCGGCCTTTGCGGCACCAATGCCCACTTTTTCCTTAAGTTGGCGTTCTAGCTCATTCGTGAGTTCAGGATTGTCCTTTAGATAAGAACGAGCGTTCTCCTTGCCTTGACCAAGCTGGTCGCCTTCGTGGGTATACCAAGCGCCTGATTTCCGAACAAGACCCTCTTCAACGGCCATGTCGAGAATTCCACCTTCGCGGGAGATTCCTTCACCATAGAGAATGTCAAACTCTGCCTGCTTGAAGGGTGGGGCGACCTTGTTCTTGACAACCTTCACGCGCGTGCGATTACCCACAGGATCTGTTCCGACCTTCAAAGTTTCGATGCGGCGGATGTCTAGGCGGACGGAAGCATAAAACTTCAGCGCCTTACCACCCGTTGTGGTCTCGGGGCTACCAAACATTACGCCAATCTTTTCACGCAACTGGTTAATGAAGATTGCAGTTGTGTTGTTGTTACTTAGTGCGCCCGTGATCTTACGAAGTGCTTGCGACATCAAGCGAGCCTGCAGGCCTACGTGACTATCACCCATATCGCCTTCAATTTCAGCGCGTGGGACAAGAGCCGCGACTGAGTCAATAACGATCAGGTCCAGCGCGCCTGAACGAATGAGCATGTCAGCTATTTCGAGAGCCTGCTCACCTGTGTCTGGCTGGGATACCAAAAGATTGTCAATGTCGACGCCCAAATTCTTTGCATACTCGGGGTCAAATGCATGCTCCGCATCCACGAATGCCGCGATACCACCTGAGGCCTGAACGCTAGCAATCGCGTGTAGCGCCAGAGTTGTCTTACCGGAAGACTCTGGACCGTAGATTTCGACCACACGCCCACGTGGCAGACCGCCAATACCCAAAGCGATGTCCAGAGCAATTGAGCCTGTGGGAATGGCTTCTACAGGGACACGGCCTTCGTCGCCAAGCTTCATGATTGAACCCTTGCCAAATTGGCGTTCAATTTGAGCGAGAGCGGTTTCGAGCGCTTTGTCGCGGTCGTTGTTTTCGCGTGCACTTGATGTTGCTACAGCCATGAGTTGTCTCCTACAGTTCGAGCGTTTGTGTGTTGCCGTACACGTTATGAGTGAGCACCGACAGATTGAGAACCTAAGATTCACTTGTGTCTAAATAGGCACTGTGAATTACTTTTGGTCCCGCACATACGCGTTCACAGGAATGACGTTATCGAACACCTGTTCGAATAGCGAATGGACACGCCGCACTTTTATCGGAATTTTGGGTCCAACTCCAGAGTCTGATGGACCGCTCGCCATACAACAACGGCCGCCTCGCCGTCAGATAAAGCTTCCTCAACGGTGCGGCCATTGAGAGAACTGAGCTTGTAGTCAGTGGCCCAAGACCTGGCATAACCAGAACCTAGTGCTTGTTCCATTCGAGTCCAGAAGTCAGTAAGCCGCACGAATCCACTCTAGGCGATGTGAACATATCCATCGCTCAACGGTCTTGAGAGGAAACAGCCAATTCAGAAGCGATCTCTGTCAGCGCCATCTGCGTGGCAACATCATTGAAAATCTGGCTCTGAGTGACACCTAAAGCTCGACAGACTGAACCAATTAGCTCGGAAGATGCCTCTTTTTGGCCGCGCTCAATTTCAGATAGGTAACCCAGCGAAACCTGAGCAGCGCGGGAAACCTCACGAAGCGTACGCGCTGCCTCTTGGCGACGGGCACGTAAAACCGCACCCAAGACCACGCGAAACAGAATGCGCTGAGTCGGCGCAAACGATGTCGATACGGGCGCAACCTGAGCGCTCGCTGTCAAAGATGCCGAAGCAATCTTCACCAAATGGCTCAGGGGTTTTGGGGCTACTGTGGTTTCCATAATGATTAATCCAACCCTATCCGCATGACATTTATTCCGATACTTGAGTCGAGGCCATCGACTTCAGCAGATTGAGTGAGTACTCGACGGTGTAGTTCCGAATGTAGGCCCGCTGAGCTTGCATCGCAACCTCATTCACGTCAATTTCTAATGACCGCACGTCGGAAGCCAAAACCGCACCAGTCTCGGAGCACTTCACCACTGCCACAAAGACAGTTCCTGGCTGACGACCATCTTGAGCGGTTGGACCTGCGACACCAGTGACAGCTAGTCCAAAGTCCGTTTTTAGTTGGCGCCGAACTCCTAGCGCCATCTCAAGTGCCACTTGGGCCTGAACGGCACCACCTGTGTCAATCAAGTCTGCCCCTACCCCAAGTAGTGACACCTTGAGATCCGTTGCATAGGAAACGACCGATCCTCGAAATACACTCGAGGCCCCGGGCACTTCAGTCAAGGTGGCACTGATCAGTCCACCGGTCAGCGATTCGGCAACGGATAGTGTGCAATTGCCCAGCGCACTCAAGGTTTGGGCCGCAAGGTCGTGGAATTCTTTCAAGCTCGTCACTTGGCTTCAGTGGCTTGTGCGCGCACCAACTTAGCGGCGCGATAAACGTAGTTGATACCAGTACCGAGAGTAAGGACCAACGCTAACCACAAACAGATGGATGCTGCAGGGTTCCAGGTGCTAGGCAGCGGCAAGACAAGGATGAACACTGCAGCAGTCTGACTCAGTGTCTTGGCCTTGCCACCGCGACTCGCAGGTATCACGCCGTAGCGCAACACTCTCAACCGAATGAGAGTCACAGCCAGCTCACGCGTCAGGATGAGAGCCGTGAACCACACTGATACGTCGCCCTGCGCACTAAGCAGTACCAAACCAGTGCCGATCAGGGCCTTATCTGCAATGGGATCCGCAATCTTGCCAAAGTTGGTAATCAAGTTGTAGCGCCGAGCGATGAAGCCATCTACAAAATCTGTCGTAGCGGCCAACGCAAAAACAGCCGCCGCCGAGTAAGCCATGGCAGACGTGTGTGGTGTTCGCATCAGCAAGAGCGCGAATACTGGAACAAGGAGTAAGCGCAAGAATGTAAGGATGTTGGCAATGTTTAACGTTGGAGCTGTAAGCAACGTTGCACTGGATCCTGAAGGTGACGCTACGCCCTCACTTTCGTTCATGCCGGCTGTACCTTGGCGATAAGGTCAATTCCGTCAGTATCTACAACGACTGCATTCACGATTGTGCCGACCTTAAGAGCAGAGTCTGAGAGAACGGTCGTCATGCCATCGACCTCGGGTCCTTGATGAGCACTGCGACCCGTATTGTCTTCCTCAATGAGGACCTGCACGATCTGACCAATGCGGCTCTGTGCTACTTGATCACACATTCGCTCAGCCACACTGCTGATGTAGTCGCGACGTTCTAGCACTTCATGTTCTGGCAAGTGACCATCAAGATCGACTGCCGCAGTACCGTCTTCATCTGAGTAGGCAAAAACGCCAACAGCGTCCAACTCGGCGGATTCAATAAAGTTCGCCAGTTCGGCGAGGTCATCCTCTGTTTCTCCAGGGAATCCCACAATGACATTGGTGCGAGCACCGAGCAGCGGATTAGCGTTGCGTGCCGTTTGAAGTAACTCGAGGAACGCATCAGTTCCACCAAAACGTTTCATTCGGCGAAGCAGAGTCGTACTGGCATGCTGGAAAGATAAATCGAAATATGGGACCACGCCAGGAGTGTTGGCAATGATCTGAATGAGTTCAGGGCGCATCTCTGCTGGTTGCAAATAGGACACGCGTACCCAGTCGATGCCGTCCAACATCGTGAGAGCCGGCAACAACTTCTCGAGACTCCGTAGATCTCCAAGGTCTTTGCCGAAGGAAGTTGAGTTCTCGCTGACAAGCAGTAACTCACGCACTCCTTGCTGACCAAGCCAAGCCGCTTCCTCAATAATTTCCAATGGATTCCGCGATACGAAGGACCCACGAAATGCTGGAATGGCACAAAATGTGCAACGCCGATCGCAACCTGAAGCAATCTTGAGCGGAGCCCATACCGAGTCATTCAGTCGGCTGCGATACATGTGTGGACCCATGCCAGGCACCGCAACATCAGCGACTGCTTCTACGCGATCAACTGGCGAAATCGGCAATAACGTGCGACGGTCCCCCGGCTCGTGTGACTCGATCGACTCGCCATCAAGAACTCGACGAAGAACAGAGCCGATGTTGGAGTAATGATCGAATCCAAGCACTGCTGCGGCCTCAGGGAGTTGAGCTGCTAAATCTTTCCCGTAACGCTGAGCCAAACAGCCGACTGCCACGACTTTTCCACCAAGCGCTACCTCATCATGAGCTTGCAGCAATGTGTCGATGGAATCCTTTTTTGCCTGCTCAATAAACCCACAGGTGTTGACTAGAACAACATCAGATTCTTCACCGTCAGCAACCAGTGACCAACCGTCAGCATTAAGACGCCCGGCTAGCTCCTCAGAATCTACGTCGTTGCGCGAACAACCGAGTGAGACTATGGATACGCGAGGTGCAGATGTCACTCTTCGACTCTACTCGCCTCGGAGGAGCGCCAGAGTACCCGGCAATTCATCAACAGTGACGAGAACCTCACGAGGCTTAGAACCCTCTGATGGTCCAACAATTGCTCGTGACTCCAGAAGATCCATGAGACGTCCTGCCTTGGCGAAACCAATGCGAAGTTTGCGCTGCAACATTGAGGTGGAGCCAAGTTGGGTAGAGATGACAAGTTCGGCTGCGGCCAAGACGTCATCCAAATCCTTACCAATTTCCTCATCAACTTCGCCACGTGCAGCAACTGGTGCAGTGATGTCATCTTGGTACTGAGGCTCACGTTGTGACTTGCAGTGGGCAACTACAGCACGAATCTCGCCTTCAGTAACCCATGAACACTGGATACGAATAGCCTTACTCGTCCCCATCGGCAGGAAGAGACCGTCACCTTGTCCGACCAACTTCTCAGCACCAGGTTGATCAAGAATCACGCGGCTATCGGCAAGGCTGGATGTTGAAAAAGCCAGCCGGCTTGGCACATTTGCCTTGATGAGGCCGGTGACAACGTCAACGCTCGGGCGCTGGGTCGCGAGAACAAGATGAATACCTGCAGCACGCGCGAGTTGCGTGATTCTCACAATCGAGTCCTCAACATCGCGCGGAGCCACCATCATCAAGTCGGCAAGCTCATCTACAATCACCAGCAGATACGGGTATGGGCGCAGCGTGCGTTCACTGCCCGGGGGCGGAGAAACTTTGCCCGATCGAACAGCCTTGTTGTAGTCATCAACGTGACGGAAGCCGTAAGCGGCCAGGTCGTCGTAACGCGTCTCCATTTCCTTCACAACCCAGGCCAAAGCGTCTGCAGCCTTCTTCGGGTTGGTGATGATTGGACTAATCAAGTGTGGGATACCTTCATAGGCCGTAAGTTCGACTCGCTTTGGGTCAATCAGCACCATGCGTACTTCATCGGGTGTCGCACGCATCAAAATGGACGTGATCAACGTATTCATACAGCCGGACTTACCTGCACCAGTGGCACCAGCCACGAGAAGGTGCGGCATCTTTGCCAGGTTCGCGACGGTGAAGCCACCCTCAACGTCTTTACCGAGTCCGACCAACATTGGATGCTCATCAGCAGAAGCAGCCCCACTGCGCATAACATCACCCAAGGCGACGATCTCACGATCAGTATTTGGGATCTCAATACCGATGGCACTCTTGCCAGGAATCGGAGACAGAATACGAACGGCATCGCTGGCAACGGCGTAGGAAATATTTTTGGAGAGCGCGGTGACCCGCTCTACTTTCACTTTCGGACCGAGTTCAACTTCATAACGAGTAACTGTCGGTCCACGCTGGAATCCCGTTACCCTGGCATCGATACCGAACTGCTCCATCACTTGAGTCAGAGCCTCAATGATGGCTTCGTTTGCCTTGGTGCTCGCCTTATGAAGAGCGCCCCGCTTCAGTAGTGCCTCGCTAGGCAAGACATAATCCAGAGCGTCACTCAAGGGAAGTTGAACCGGTTTTGCCTTGGGCTTTATTGGGGCCGGTACAACTGCTTCGCCTCCCACGACAAGCGGCACAATCTCAGTCGGCTGGTCGTCTATTTCCACATTGTCATCTGCGTCAGGAACTAGATGGACAATCTCCGTGGCTTGATCGACATCATCTGCAGGACTCTGCACCACTGGCGAGACAAACGGCTTATCACCATCCAAATCGCCTATCGTAAGTGCAGGATCGATGTTTTCTGGCTTTTCTCCGTCACGCTTAAAGCGCTTGAGGAACGCAAATTTGGTCGGCGTCTGAGTCTCTAGTTGAGCGACAGCAATTGCTTCAACAGTTGGGTGTGCCTTAGCAGTAACCGAAGGCACCTTCGATTGCACTGAGTCCCGAAGCCCACGCAAATTTGCGGCAATCTTATTAACAGGTGTAGCCGTGATGATGAGTAAGGCGAAGAAGGATAAAACGACCATCAAAATGATCGTGACCGTCTGTCCCACTGCACTGACAAGAGGCGAAGTAAAAGCCCAGCCAAGCCAGCCGGATGCGTTGCGCATAAGTTGAGCTCCATCAGACGGTGATGGATTCCCACGAACAATATGCGTAATACCCATAACGGACAACGTCAGTAACGACCAGCCGATAATCAAACGACCACGCCTTTGTTTCTGTGCATCGGGATGCCGCAACACTGAAATGGCAATAGCAACCAGCGCTAACGGTGAAAAGACATCGAATACCCCGATGCCACCAGTGATAATGCTTGTCACAATGCCAGATACAAAACCGTTTACGTGGAACCAGACAACAGAAGCAACCACGATGCCCAGAGACAGGTAAGCAAGGCCCACTCCGTCACGCCGATGCTCAGGGTCTATGTCACGAGCACTCTTACCTAAGCCACGTGCAATTGTGCCGACTAACTGGGCACAGCCGTTCCAAATCGCTTGCAGTGCACGTGTTACTGCCCGACCAATCACTACTGGTACAGGCTTCTTTGTCGATTTGGTTTTTTTAGCCACTGGTCGTCCTTTCGTGCTGGTGCGAGCATTGCTCGACGACGAACGAGGGCGCGTAGGTGTTGATGACGGGGAAGCCATAAATCCCAGAATATCGCTCAACGACCGCTAAGTCGGGCATAAACACTCTTAGCGTGTCGTGCTTCTCAATCGTGAACTGGCGTAGTGGAAGCTTCAATCACTACTGGCACGATCATTGGGCGTCGACGATGCTTGTCCCCTACCCACTTGCCAATAACCCGGCGTGCCAGTTGAGCTAATTGATGCGTATCTGCGATCCCGTCTGAAAGAGCCTCTTCTAAGGCATGACGCACGCTAGGAAGCACCTCGTCAAAGATGTTGTCATTCGGCCCGAAGCCACGGGCGTGTATCTCCGGGCCGGCAACGACCTTCCCGCTTCGGACATCAACAACCGTGACAACTGAGATAAATCCCTCTTCACCGAGGATGCGGCGATCCTTGAGCAAGGTTTCTGTGACATCGCCCACGCTGGATCCATCAACATAAACAAATCCACACGGCACCGCACCTACTATGCGTGCTTGACCATTGACCAAGTCAACAACAACACCATCGTCCGCAAGAACTACATTCTTTGGAGACACACCGGTTGAAATAGCTAGCGCGGCGTTTGCCCGAAGATGCCGCCACTCACCATGAATAGGCATCACATTCCTAGGCTTGACAATGTTGTAGCAATAGAGCAATTCACCTGCAGCCGCATGACCTGAAACATGAACTAAGGCGTTGCCCTTATGCACAACTTTCGCGCCGAGCTTAGTGAGCGCATTGATGATGCGATTAACAGAATTTTCATTGCCAGGAATCAGCGAAGACGCAAGGACCACGGTATCTCCAGTGCCAACTGAAATCGCATGGTCTTGATTAGCGATGCGTGAGAGCACAGCCATAGGTTCACCTTGCGAGCCCGTACAAATCAGCACGGCTTGATCATCTGGCATCTTGGAGATCTCATCGCTTGTGATCAACGTGCCACCAGGAATCGTGAGATAACCCAAATCTCGCGCGACCGACATATTTCGCACCATTGAGCGACCAACGAAGGCCACTTTGCGATTGTGCGCGGTTGCCACATCAATAATCTGCTGAACACGATGCACGTGCGAAGCGAAAGAGGCAACGATGACTCGACCTGTTGCCTTGCCCATGACCCGATCTAGCACCGGAACGATGTCCCGCTCTGATGTGACAAAACCTGGCACTTCAGCGTTGGTCGAATCGACCATAAACAAGTCCACGCCCTCATCGCCAAGCCTGGCAAAGGCATTTAAGTCAGTAGTACGCCCATCGAGTGGCAACTGGTCCATCTTAAAGTCGCCTGTCATCAGCACTGTTCCTGCAAGCGTTTTCACAGCAACCGCGAGTGCATCCGGAATGGAATGGTTGACGGCAATGAACTCAAGAGTGAACGGTCCAAATTTCTCCGTGTCACCCTCCTTTACCTGCAAGGTGAAAGATTTGATCCGATGTTCTTTAAGCTTTGCCTCGATAAACGCCAAAGTTAACTTAGAACCGATGAGCGGTATGTCACTCTTCTCGCGAAGAAGGTAAGGCACTGCTCCAATGTGATCCTCGTGACCATGCGTGAGGACGATTCCTACGACGTCGTCTAGGCGACCCCGAATGTACTCAAAGTCCGGGAGGATAAGGTCAATACCCGGTTGCGATTCTTCTGGAAACAGGACGCCACAGTCGACGATGAGCAACTTGCCAGCAAACTCTAGAACGGTCATGTTGCGACCAATTTCGCCTAAGCCACCAAGTGCGACTATGCGGAGTGTGCCTGGATTTATTCTAGGTGGGAGTCCCAATTCGGGATGTGCAGATGTCACAGGTTGATGCCGCCGGCAATCAAATCGTGACGCAGAATGGCGCGCTGTTCACTTGTCGCAGGCACTAGCGGCAGACGCAGGGCACCACCGCCTGCACGCCCCAACATGTCTAGTGCGGCTTTCACCATGATGGCGCCTTGAGCTTTAGTCATAATTCCCTCTGTGATAGGTACTAACGAGTAAGCAATCTCCCGCGCTAAGGCAATATCGCTATTTGCCATGGCATCAACCATGGCTCGATGACGATCAGCAACGATGTGACCCGTGACACTCACAATGCCGACCGCACCACTAGCGAGATGCGAGAGATTTAGTCCATCATCACCTGAGTAATAGGCCAAATCAGTTCGAGCCATTACTTGAGTCGCAGCAAAGATGTCACCCTTGGCATCCTTATTGGCAAGAATGCGCGGATGTTCGGCCAGGCGCAGCATCGTCTCATGTTCAATAGCAACACCAGCACGACCAGGGATGTCATAGACCATGACCGGCAGATCGCTAGAGTCCGCAACCGCCGTGAAGTGTCGGTAGATACCTTCTTGTGGTGGCTTGTTGTAGTACGGCGTCACAATAAGTAGACCGTTTACGCCAGTCGCTGCCGCCTGGGCGGCAAGTGCCACTGTGTGCGCCGTGTCATTGTTTCCAGCGCCCGCAATAACTTTGGCACGATGACCAACCGCATCCACAACGACTCGGAGAAGTTCGACCTTTTCTTCGTCTGCTGTTGTTGGAGATTCACCTGTGGTGCCATTGATGACAAGACCGTCATTGCCAAGGTCAACTAGATCACTAGCAAGTTGTGCTGCTGCATCCAAGTCGATGGCAGTGCCGTCAGCATTGAATGGCGTGACCATTGCAGTGATGACGCTGCCAAATGCATTGCGTGCATCTGTTTGTGACACTAGTTCTCCCTACGGTGCTACGCGACCATTGGCCACGAAAGCCGCATGTGTCAATGGCATAAGTTTCTGAAATTCGGCTTCGTACTTCTCTGCAACCATTTCAATCTCACGCTGAGGGAAAGACGGGAAGTGAGAACCCTCAGCTTTGCGACGCAAACTCAAGAAGTTCATTAGAGCACGCGCATTCATAGTGACATAAGCCGACGAGTAAATGGTCACCGGCAAAACAATGCGAGCCACCTCACGAGCTACACCAGCATCGAGCATCTTTTGATAGGACTCGTAAGCAACAGCGCAGGCAAGTTTGGTTTGCTCCGTCACCATGTCGAACTGCTCAGTCGTGCCATCTACAAAGTCGTAGGCACCTGGCTTGCCAATTTGGACCAACTTTCGCTCTGGACCTGGAACGTAAAACAACGGTTCAAGAACTTTGTAGCGTCCTGATTCTTCGTTGTAGCTGGCAATCCGGTGCCGGAAATGTTCACGCCACATGAAGATCGGCGCCTGAACAAAGAAAGTGAAAACCGAATGTTCAAAGGGACTGCCATGGCGATCTCGCACGAGGTAGTTAATTAATCCAGCAGATTTTTCGGGGTCTGCATTGACATCTTCAAGAGACTGCTCGCCCTTGGTGGAAACTCGAGCGGCCCAAAGCACATCAGCATCGCCCGCAGAATGCTTTACTAACTCGACAGTAACGTCGCTTCTGAATGAAATCTCTGCAGTCACGGTTTTAAGACTATCGGGACTCAACAGATTAGAGCGGTGCAGGTTGCTGTGTCGGTGCAGTTTGTGTTTGAACGACTGTCGGTGCCGGCCGCAAGAACAGTCCTAGAACAACAACGACATAACCGACCCAGGCAATGACTTGTAAAGCTGTTGTCGTCGCAGTGATGTTAAACAGACCAGCCAGAACGGTTGCCCGTACCGAACCATCAGGCAGCGCCGCACTCAAATTGATCCAAATTGACTGCGCACCAGGCAGCCAACCGATTTCTTGAAACTCATGGATTCCAGCAGCTAGCACCCCCGCCGAAACTAGTGTGAGCATCACTCCAGTTACTCGGAAGAACGAGGACAAGTTGATTTTGATGGCAGATTTGAAGAACGCTATGCCCAAAACAACCGAGAGGCCAAGACCAAGCACCAGACCTATGAGCGCGGCACCCTCATGGTGCGTCGCATGAGCGGCCGCCCAGAAGAAGACCGCCGTCTCAGCACCCTCACGGACCACAGTCAAAAAGGCCATCATTGCCACGGCCAGGCCACCGCCGAGGGCTGCACTATCCAAACGCTGACGGAGCTCTCCGGAAATTGTGCGCGAGGACCTCTTCATCCAGAAAATCATCCACGTAACAAACCCAACCGCAAGAAAAGACACCGACCCAGCGAAAGCGGGTTCAACTGTGGCGGACAAATCCTCAGATATTTGCTGCAGAATCGTAGCAATCACGGCACTGGCTGCCACCGCGCAGACCACTCCATAGGCAACAAATCGCTTGAGAGTGGTTCTGTCTGTGCGAATCAGATATGTGACCAGAATGCTGACTACCAGTGCAGCCTCAAGGCCTTCTCTTAGTCCGATGATGAAATTGCCTAGCATGATGCCTGAAAACTTCCTGTCCTGACCACGTTAATTATGCAACAAACTTGTTTCATAATTAACCCTAAGTGCTGAACCGGTGAAGTGCAAATTATGCAACCATTTGGTTTCATAAATAAAGGGCCTAGATTTCAGTATTTATTTATGTGACTTTCTTTCATCTTCATACAATTCCACGGCATAACGCATAGATTCTCGAGCGAGCTTGCGATCCGTGTGAAGATGATAACCCAGCGCCACGCAGTACCAATGAGCCCAATTTTCCGGGTGAGCCTCGGCTCGTTCTATTGCGGCAACGAGATAGGCATCAAGTTCTTCCGATTCCATACTCTTTGTGGGAAGGTCAATCTCGTTGATTACCCGACCAAGTTCAGCCGTCTTGAATCCGAACCGCAGCTCTCGAAATACTAAATAAGCGCCTAGCACGGTAAGAAGTACAACGGACGCACCCAGCGTCTTGACCAACGGGTTATCGAATCGAAGAAGTGCCACTGCCCGAGAGAGAGCAAAAACTACATACACACTCACAACAACGGACAGAAGTAACGCAATGCGTTTAGCCATCTACAAACCCAAGAAGCTTTCCAACCCGAAGGTCAAGCCAGGTGTGGTGCTGATGTTTCGAATACTCAGCAAAACACCAGGCATGAAGGATTCTCGATCGTATGAGTCATGTCGAATCGTGAGAGTCTCACCTGGTCCCCCGAAAAGAACTTCCTGATGAGCGACAAGACCCTGCAATCGGACACTATGCACCGGCACACCGTCCACAATCGCCCCGCGGGCTCCGGGAAGTGCATCGGTTGTGGCATCCGGCATCGGCTCGCACTCATGCTCACGGCGAGACTGTCCAATAAGTTGTGCAGTGCGAGTCGCAGTTCCGCTCGGCGCATCGGCCTTGCGTGGATGATGGAGTTCGATAATTTCAACACTCTCAAAGTACGGAGCAGCCTTAGCCGCAAACTGCATCATCAGAACGGCAGCCAAACCAAAGTTCGGCGCAATCAACACATTGGATTCAGAAGTCTGAACATCTTTGCTCAATCGAGCTAGTCGCTCCTCAGTGAAACCCGTCGTGCCCACCACAGCATGAATGTTGTTGGCGATGAGGAATGCCAAGTTGTCCATCACAACGTCAGGACGAGTGAAGTCGACGACGACTTCGACTCCGGTGGCAACTAGGGCCCTCAGGTCATCACCTTGATCGAGTTGTGCAACTAACTCAAGATCGCTGGCGCTGGAAACAGCCTGACAGACAGTCGAACCCATACGTCCACGCGAACCGAGAACACCAACACGTATTGACGTTGCCATAATTACTCTGGACCAACCACAGCTGTAAGCCATTCCTGCGACCACAAGTGATGAGCCAAAGAATGCACATCTTCAAGAGTGACTGCAGCAACCTGTTCGAGGATATCTGAGATGGAAGGCACATAACCATTATTCATCTCGCTGCGCGCATTGCGACTCATGCGAGAACCAGTGTCTTCCAGACCCAGTACGAGCCCACCGCTCACTTGTCCGATTGCTCGATCAAGTTCTACTTGCGTGATGCCATGTGTAGCAACGTCGTTGAGCACGTCTGTGCAGACCTCTCGGACTTTTGCGAGATTCTTCGGGTTACACCCCGCATAAACTCCCGCGATGCCACCATCCTGGAACTGTTGAGCAAATGAATACACGGTGTACACCAAGCCACGCTTTTCGCGTACTTCCTGGAACAGACGGCTCGACATTCCACCACCTAGTGCGGCGTTGAAGACGCTCATCACATAGCGACGATCATCCGCGCGATCAAGCCCAGGAACACCAATGACAAGATTCGACTGCTCGGTTGTCTTGACATGCGAAACAAATCCACCAGAGCGATTCACTTTGGCTTTTGACTTCGCTGGAGTGAAGGGTGTGGTGTCACCTTCAAGTGCAACTCCCCCACGCTCAAATGCTTGGCGAACGAGTTTCACAATGCGAGCGTGATCAACATTTCCTGCGACCGAAATGACCAAGCGATCCTGCGTGTAATACTTCCGATAGAAACCGTGAATTGAGCGGCGTGAAAGATGTGAAATATTTTCGACGGTACCAAGAATGCTTCGACCAAGTGGAGCATCGCCGAACATAGCTGCAGCAAACTGCTCATGCACGATGTCCGACGGATCGTCGTCGCGCATTGAGATTTCTTCCAAAACTACTTGTCGCTCTTGATCCACATCAGCCGTAGTGATTGTGGCCGAAGTAATCATGTCGATCAGGACATCCATGGCCATAGGCACACTGGTATCGAGCACACGCGTGTAGAAACAGGTGTATTCCTTGGATGTGAACGCGTTCATCTCGCCACCGACAGCGTCGATTGACGAGGAAATGTCTAGAGCCGTGCGGCTCTTGGTTCCTTTGAACAGAAGGTGCTCAAGATAGTGAGCAGAACCAGTTTGGGATGCAACTTCGTCACGAGAACCAACATTGACCCAAACGCCAATTGCTGCTGAGCGCACGCTTGGCATGTGTTCTGTAATGATCCGCAGGCCACCGGGGAGCACTGTGCGCTTGACGAGGCCGCCTTGTTCAGCGGTCAATAAAGTGCGAGTGGTCCCAGGGCGTTGTTCATGCCCCAGGACCACTGACGATTGTCGTTTCGACACGTTCTAGTCTTCGTCTCCGGCGTCAGCCTCTTCACCCTCAACAACAGGGATCAGCGAGAGCTTGCCACGTGGATCGATTTCAGCGATTTCAACGTGTACCTTGTCGCCAACTTTGACTACATCGTCCACGTTCTCTACGCGCTTACCGCCCGAGAGTTTACGCAGCTGGCTGATGTGAAGGAGGCCATCCTTGCCTGGTGACAGCGAGATGAATGCGCCGAAGGTTGTTGTCTTCACAACGGTACCCATGTAACGCTCGCCTACTTCAGGCATGGTTGGGTTTGCGATGGCGTTAACCTGTGCACGCGCTGCTTCAGCAGATTCACCATTGGTTGCACCAATGTAGACAGTGCCATCATCAGCAATGCTGATGTCAGCGCCAGTCTCCTCTTGAATCTGGTTGATGATTTTGCCCTTTGGACCAATGACTTCACCGATTTTGTCAACAGGAATGTTGACCGTGATGATGCGTGGAGCAAACGGTGACATCTCATCTGGAACATCGATTGCTTCGAGCATGACATCCAAGATGGCAAGACGAGCATCGTGAGCCTGCGTCAAAGCACCTGCAAGAACAGATGCCGGGATACCGTCGAGCTTGGTATCAAGCTGCAGCGCCGTGATGAAGTCCTTAGTACCTGCAACCTTGAAGTCCATGTCGCCGTAAGCGTCCTCGGCACCGAGGATGTCAGTCAATGCAACATACTCAGTCTTGCCATCAACTTCTTCGGAGATAAGACCCATTGCAATACCTGCAACTGGAGCACGCAATGGCACGCCAGCGTTGAGTAGCGAAAGCGTTGACGCACAAACAGAACCCATTGAGGTTGAACCGTTTGAACCCAGCGCTTCAGAAACCTGGCGGATTGCGTATGGGAAATCATTCTTCGCTGGAAGCACAGGAACAAGAGCACGTTCAGCGAGAGCACCGTGACCAATTTCGCGACGCTTCGGGCTACCTACACGACCAGTTTCTCCAACAGAGTAAGGCGGGAAGTTGTAGTTGTGCATGTAGTGCTTGCTCGTGATCGGAGACAGCGTATCGAGCTGCATTTCCAACTTGAGCATGTTGAGCGTGGTGACGCCCAGGATCTGTGTCTCGCCACGCTCAAATAATGCTGAACCGTGCGCACGAGGAATCACATCAACTTCGGCAGACAGCGAACGAATGTCAGCTAGTCCACGACCGTCGATACGAACCTTGTCCTTGATGACACGCTTGCGCACTAGCTTCTTGGTAAGAGAGCGAAGCGCTGCGCTTACTTCCTTCTCGCGACCTTCAAAGTCCGCTGCGACACGTTCGATGGTCAATTCCTTGACTGCATCAAGTGCTGATTCACGATCCTGCTTGCCTGCAATGGTGAGAGCATCTGCAAGTTCAGTGGTCACAGCAGCTTCAACAGCGGCGAATACATCATCTTCGTAATCGAGGAAGATTGGGAACTCTGCAGTTTCCTTGCCAGCGATTGCAGCAAGTTCAGACTGTGCGCGGCACAGTTCGGCGATGAATGGCTTTGCAGCTTCAAGACCTTGAGACACAACTTCTTCAGATGGAGCAGTTGCACCACCAGCGATGAGGTCAATGGTGGCCTCAGTGGCTTCTGCTTCGACCATCATGATGGCAACGTCGTCGCCAACTACGCGTCCGGCAACAACCATGTCAAAAACAGCCTCTTCAAGCTGCTCGAAAGTTGGGAAGGCAACCCACTGACCCTTGATCAGTGCAACGCGTACGCCACCGATAGGGCCGGAGAATGGCAAGCCTGCGAGTTGCGTTGACATTGATGCAGCATTGATGGCCACTACGTCGTAGAGGTCATTTGGATTAAGTGACAGTACAGTCACAACAACCTGAACCTCATTACGAAGTCCCTTGACGAATGACGGTCGCAAAGGACGGTCAATCAGACGGCAGGTCAAAATTGCATCTTCAGTTGGACGGCCTTCGCGACGGAAGAATGAACCTGGGATGCGACCGACGGCATACATGCGCTCTTCCACATCCACAGTGAGCGGGAAGAAATCGAACTGATCCTTTGGTGACTTCCCTGCACTTGTTGCCGAGAGCAACATAGTTTCGCCATCTAGGTAAACAGATGCAGTACCTGCAGCCTGCCTCGCTAGACGACCTGTTTCGAACTTGATTGTGCGCTTTCCGAACGACCCGTTGTCGATCACAGCAACGCTGGACTGTACTTCGTTACCCTCCATGGGTATCTCCCTTACCTTGTTGATGGTAAGACACCATGACTGAGAGCAACTACCGAAATGTAGTTTGTGTCGATCTTCGATCGAGGTGCGCGGACTAAACCCGAACACCACTACCGAGGACCGACCTGTGCAAGACAGTCAGGGATGTCTCCCCGATTTGTGCCAACTAGTTAGTGGGCACATACACGTGTGCCGACCCGAGGGCCGGCACACGTAAAACTCTTAGCGACGAATACCGAGCTTTTCGATGATTGAGCGGTAGCGATTGATGTCGGTCTTGATGAGGTAGTCAAGTAGACGGCGACGCTTACCAACCAAAATCAACAGACCACGACGGCTATGGTGATCGTGCTTGTGTGTCTTCAAGTGGCCAGTCAAATCATTGATGCGACGGGTCATGAGAGCAATCTGAACTTCTGGGCTGCCAGTGTCGCCAGGCTTAGTGCCATGTTCAGCAATGATTTCGGACTTAACTTCAGGTTCTAACGGCATTGATTTCCTCTGGGCGCGTAATGGGTAGCTATTAAGCCACCGTTGAATAGGACACGAGAATTGGGGCGCCCGCCCCGATTCCGTCTGTTCCTAGGCTAGCAGTGCTTGTGACAAATGAACAAAACGCCATGCGACTCCGTCTGCTCAGAATGTCGCGGTCGGCTTAACGCTGAGCATCGAGGTAAGCACTCACTTGTTGCTGAGCCACTTCCACATCGTTATTCATAGCAACAATCAAGGGTTCTATCCCAGAAAAAGCCTGCATGCTCCGAACAAAACCGATGAAATCAAGGTCTACGACTTGCCCATACAAATCAAGACCCGACTGACCCATGGCGAACGCCTCCACCCGACGACCTAAAACGCCTTCAAAAGTCGGGTTTGTTCCAATGCTGATCGCTGCAGGATAAACCTCAGTTCGAGTGTGAAGCAGACCTGAGTACACACCGTCTGCAGGAATAATCAACCCACCTTGCACTTCAAGATTGGCGGTGGGAAAACCAAGTTCCCGGCCTCGATGGTCGCCATGGACAACCGTACCCGTCAATCGATGCGGTCGACCCAGCAAAACGTCAGCACGAGCGACGTCGCCGTCCAAGATGGCTTGACGAACCCTGGTCGATGACCAGACGCCAGCATCCCCTACTAAGTCGAATACCTCGACCTCAAAGCCGTACTTGAGGCCAAGCTTCTGCAGCAGCGACACATCACCTTGTGCCATGTGACCGAACCTGAAATTGGTTCCGACAATCACTAAGGATGCGTGCAACTGCTCTACGACAATCTGGGCCACAAACTGTTCAGCGACCATGTGCGACAGTTGGGCATCAAAATGCAAAATCTCCACTTTGTCAGCACCGGCGTCTCGAAGAAGTTCAACTCTGCGTCCAACCAATGTCAAAAGACCTTGGAAGTGTTCTGGACGCAGAAATGCAGTTGGATGTGGATCGAAGGTTGCCGCAGTCAGGGTTGCATCCATCGAACGTGCGCGCTGCGCCGCATGACGGATGAGTGCGCGATGCCCCTCATGAACTCCGTCAAATACGCCCATAGTGAGCACGACGGGACGCGGACTATTCCTGACCATGCACAAACACCACAACTGGAACGAGCTCGTTATCTACATTTTCAGAAAGTGCGATAACGTCCCCGTTGCTTGCAAATACACCCACAAGTCCACTAGCCGCATCAATTGGACTAGGAACACGCATGCCATGCCGGGCACGATTCTCATCCGCATCAGGCAGGTCCACACTTGGAAACGCTTGTCGAACTGCTTGCGCTAGTGGGATGAACGTAGGCGATTCCTCAAGTGCAACTAGTTCGACCATCTGACTGAAGTGACCAGAACGCGTGCGACGTAGGTAGGTCAAGTGACCTCCAACATTTAACTGCGCACCGATATCACGTGCTAAGGCGCGAATGTAGGTACCCGCGCTGCAGACCACGCGCACATCGACGTCGACAACGTTAAGTTCAGGCACATGCACGATGCGAGTGATTTCCAAGTCTTGAATCGTTACTTCACGCAACGGAAGTTCAATTTCCTCGCCATCGCGCACTCGAGCATAAGCCCGTTTGCCGTCGACCTTAATAGCACTCACACTGCTCGGTCGTTGCGATATGTAACCACGAAAATCTCGAACCACTTCGAGAATCTGCGCCTCCGTGATGTGGGAGGCATCGGCCTGAAACATAACTGTGCCTTGCGCATCATCAGTATCAGTGGTTACACCCAATCGCATGGTTGCAACATATTCCTTGTCATTCGCCGCGAGGTAACCAAGCAGTCGAGTGCCGCGTCCAATGCCTAGGACCAACATGCCAGTCGCCATCGGATCTAACGTGCCCGCATGTCCGACCTTGCGCGTGTTGAAGATGCGACGCGCTCGGGCTACTACGTCATGAGACGTTGGTCCCTGAGGCTTATCGATTAGGACAATTCCATCGAGAGACACGACTACACCTTAGGCGGATTAGTCAGTTGCTCGATCAAATCTCGCAAAACTGCATCAAAATCGTGAGTTCCGGTGTAGCCTGCCGCAAAGCGATGACCGCCACCACCCAACGATGTTGCCACTGCGCCCACATCCACTGTGGCTTTGCTTCGCAGCGAACCTTTCCAAATTCCGTCATCGGCTTGCTTGAACACTGCAGCCACCTCAGCCTCAGAGGTGCGACGCAACACTTCAATCACGCGTTCCATTGCGAGTTCTGGCAGAGGACCACGTTCATCCTGACAAATTGATGTGTAAACCAGTCCAAGTCCACCCACGGCATCAGGGACGAATGTTGCTGTGCTGAGGGCTTGGCCCATCATCGTGATTGCATCGTATGGCTCATCGTCAAAGAGGAGCCGTGCCAGCCGACTGTGATCAATGCCTGCGTCGTAGAGCCTTGCACCTAAGCGCAAAGTGTCACCAGTGGCACCTTGGAACTTGAATGAGCCGGTATCTGTGACCAAACCGGCATAAAGACACGATGCGACATCGACGGTTAAGGCGACTTCAAGCCTATCTAACAGTTGCATGATGATTTCTGCAGTGGCAGCAGCGTCTGGATCCACGAGGTGGATCTTCCCAAAACCTGAGAAAGATGCGTGATGATCAATCGCAATGGACGTCGGAGCGTCATGCATTACTGAACTCAGTACACCGATACGTTCTACCGATGAGGTGTCACACGAAATCACCAGGTCCGGAGCTACTACGTTTTCAGGCGCGACTACGAGATGTACACCAGGTAAGAAATCCAAAGAGGCTGGTACAACAAAACCATCTTCACCAACCGATACCTGAACGTGTTTGCCCAAGGACTGCAGAGCCAAACCCAGGGCTAATGCAGAACCAAGTGCATCGGCATCAGGGGTGACGTGTGCCACCAGTAGAACGCGGTCAGCACTGGCGATCGCATCAGTTGCGGCCGTCCACTGGTCCGCTGTCATGGCCTGACTCACAACTATTCAGCGTCCCCGGTTGTCCGATAAGGATCAGAATCACCAGCGTAGGTGGCTTTAGCAGCCTGTTGCTGAACCTTTTCATCCGCTTGCTTCGCGACTGTAATCAAATCATCAATGACACGCACACTGGTCGGCAAAGCGTCGCGAATGAATGACACTGTCGGGGTGAACTTGATACCGGTTCGCTTGCCCACTTCGCTACGAACGAGACCTTTGGACGACTCGAGTGCAATCGCACTGTCAGCCGCTTCCTCTTCAGAGCCGTAGACGGTGTAGAAAACTGTTGCATCCCGCAGGTCAGCAGACACTTTGACATCGGTGACAGTGACGAAGCCCAGGCGAGGGTCTTTCACCTTCATTTCTAGTGTCTCAGCCACAATTTCTTGAATTCGTTCGCCCAACTTTCGAGCGCGTGCTGCATCAGCCATTTGTTCTCCTTTGTGTGTGGAGGCACGCGCAACTAGGCGCGTACCTTCTCACGCATCTCAAAGGTCTCGATAATGTCGCCGACCTTAATGTCATTGAATGAGCCAAGACCGATACCGCACTCGAAGCCTTCACGGACTTCAGTGGCATCATCCTTGAAGCGACGCAAGGTATCGACCGATAGATCTGCTTTGACGACCGCTCCATCTCGAATGAGGCGAGCTTTCGCCTTGCGCTTGATTTCTCCATTGGTGACCATACAACCTGCAATGTTTCCGAACTTGCTTGAACGGAAGACGTCGCGAACTTCGGCAGAACCAAGCTCAACTTCTTCGTATTCAGCCTTACGCAAGCCCTTGAGTGACGACTCAATGTCGTCGATGACCCCGTAGATGACGTTGTAGAACCGGATCTCGACATCTTCACGGTCAGCAAGGTCACGCGACTTGCCTTCTGGTCGAACGTTGAAGCCAATGATGAGTGCATCGGAAGCCGCTGCCAGCGAGACATCGTTCTCTGTGATGGCACCAACGCCACGGTGAATAACACGCAACAGCACGTTTTCATCGCCAATGTCGATACCCAACAAAGCATCTTCAAGCGCTTCAACAGAACCAGAAACGTCACCCTTGATAATGATCTTGAGTTCGGCCACTTCACCCTTCTCGAGTGCCTTGAGCACATCTTCGAGAGTGTGACGTCCGCGCCTTGCAGCCAGTTGAGCATTGCGCTCGCGTGCCTGACGTGACTGGGCGATCTGGCGAGCAATACGGTCTTCGGCGACAACAAGGAACGTGTCACCAGCAGAAGGAACCGAGGTCAGACCTAGAACCTGTACCGCACGAGCTGGACCTGCTTCAGAAACGGGTTCGCCGTTCTCATCAAGCATTGCGCGAACACGACCGAAAGCGTCACCCACAACAATGGATGCACCAGGGCGCAACGTACCGCGCTGAACCAAGACAGTAGCGACAGGGCCTCGACCGCGGTCAAGGTTGGCTTCAATCGCAACACCCTGCGCATCTTGATGAGCATTCGCATGCAGATCTAGACCAGCATCAGCAGTCAACAAGATGGAGTCAATGAGTTCGTCGATGTTCAGATTATTCTTCGCTGAAACATCAACAAAGATGGTGTTACCGCCGTACTCTTCAGGCAATAGACCGTATTCGGAAAGCTGACCACGAACCTTAGTGGGGTCGGCACCTTCCTTATCGATCTTGTTCACAGCCACAACGATCGGAACGTTTGCAGCCTGCGCGTGGTTCAGTGCCTCAATGGTCTGAGGCTTGACGCCGTCATCGGCAGCAACAACCAGGACTGCAATGTCGGTTACCTGAGCACCACGGGCACGCATTGCGGTAAACGCTTCGTGACCCGGCGTATCGATGAAGGTGATAGCCCGTTCGATGCCTTCATGCGTGTGGTGAATCTGGTAAGCACCGATGTGCTGAGTGATGCCACCCGCTTCACGAGCAATGACGTCAGTCTGACGAATTGCATCCAGAAGTCGAGTCTTACCGTGATCGACGTGACCCATGACAGTGACGACTGGAGGGCGAATAACCCAATCAGAATGATCACCTTCATCGGCAAACTCAAGGTCGAATGACTCCAGCAGTTCACGATCTTCATCCTCTGGAGAAATCAGTTGAACGGTGTAGTTCAGTTCAGCACCGAGTAATCCCAGTGTGTCTTCATCAACAGACTGCGTTGCCGTGACCATCTCGCCCATTTTGAAGAGCAATTGGACCAATGCTGCTGGCTCTGCATCGATCTTTTCTGCGAAGTCAGAAAGTGAACAGCCACGAGCTAGGCGAACGATCTGGCCTTGACCCATCCGGACTGAAGAGCCACCCATTGTGGGTGCCTGCATGTTGTCCCACTCTTGACGCTTTGCCCGCTTTGACTTACGAGCCTTGGACGGCTTGCCTCCTGCACGACCGAAAGCACCCGCCGTATTTCCACGACCACCTGTGGCATTAGGACGACCGCCACCTGGGCGACCTGCGGGAGCGCCACCTGGAGCACCTGCACCCGCACCAGGACCAGCGGGACGATCACCACGAGGAGCGAACCCGCCAGGACCCGCGGGACGATCACCACGAGGAGCGAATCCACCAGGACCACCCGGACGACCTGGACCGCCAGGACGAGCACCTGGAGTGAAACCAGGGCGACCCGCTGGACGCGTGCCAGGACCACCCGGACGAGGGCCGCCAGCAGGACGCGGTGCGCCGGGAACGCCACCGGGGCGCGGACCTGGTGTGCCAGTTGAAAATGGGTTGTTGCCTGGACGAGGGCCACCAGGACGAGGACCTGGTGTGCCGGTTGAAAATGGGTTGTTGCCCGGACGAGGACCACCAGGACGAGGACCAGGACGCATACCCGGAACACTTGGTGTAGCTGGAGCAACGCTAGGTACGCCGGCTTCTTGAGCCTCCGTTGGTGTAGCAAGAGCCGCGGTTTCAGCAGCAGGTGCTGATGACTGCGCCACTGGGGTCTCGGTAGCTGCTTGTGGTTCCGTGGGTGCTGGGACTTCAGCCGGTGCTTCTACCGGGGCTGCAGGCTTAGCTGCCGCCTTCTTGGCTGGAGCCTTCTTTGCGGGCGCAGGAGCTGCTGCAGCCTCTTTAAGTTCAGGGAACTTCGCATGTAGTTTGCGCACTACTGGCGCTTCAATAGTTGACGAAGCAGATTTCACATACTCGCCTACTTGCTCAAGTTTGGCGATGATCTCTTTACTTTCAAGACCAAACTCTTTTGCAAGTTCGTACACTCGGACCTTGGACACGTTTCTCCAGTCTGGCCCGAGTAATGGTGCTTACTGGGCCGTCTCTTGTTTCTTGGCACCCATTAGAGTGCGCACTGCTTGTTGGCGTTCATACTTAGAACGCAAGCCTGTTGGACATTTTTACTCCCGATTTACGCGGTAGCTGACGGTTAATTTTCACTACTCGACAGGCCGACAATCCTGCTCACATCGACATCGGCCGAGACTCGTAGAGCCCTGACAAACATCCGACGCTTCAAAGCATTGTCAATGCACTCAGTTGCGGGATGTACATACGCCCCACGTCCAACTGCATTCTTATCAAGATCAACAATGAGTTGACCTTGAAGAGAAACCACTCGAATTAGTGTCTGTTGCGTCTCACGCTCTCGGCAAGCAACACACATTCGCATGACTTGTGAGCGCATAAGACCTTCCTAGTGTACCGACAAATAAGACGCCTTTACCCCATCTGACTGTGCTGACCTATTCAGAAGCGACAGAATCAGACTTGATGTCGATCTTCGCACCAGTCAAACGTGCTGCTAGACGTGCATTTTGACCTTCTCGGCCGATCGCTAATGACAGCTGATAATCAGGTACGACGACACGCACGACACGCTGTTCACTGTCCAAAACGGTTGAAGAAACAACCTGTGCTGGCGAAAGTGCATGTGCAACGTATTCACCGATGTGGTCGCTGTAGTCGACAATGTCGATCTTTTCCCCACCCAGTTCATTCATGACGGCCCGAACGCGTGAGCCCATCGGTCCAATGCAAGCACCCTTGGGATTAACACCAGGTACTTGAGTGGAGACGGCGATTTTCGTCCGATGTCCTGCTTCTCGGGCTAATCCCTCAATTCGAACGGAACCATCTGCAATTTCCGGAACCTCGAACCTAAAGAGTTCCTCGACTAGACGCGGATGGCTGCGCGAGAGGGTAACTTCAGGGCCTTTTGGACCCATGCGAACTGAAACTACGTAGCACTTAATGCGTCGCCCGTGCGAATAATCCTCTTCAGGGACCTTCTCTTCGGGGGGAAGTTTGCCTTCAACTGGACCTAAATCGACGAATGTGATCCTTCGATCGCTTCCCTGCTGAATTACTCCGCTGACTATATCTCCCTCTTTGGCTGCGAATTCAGCAACGGTGGATTCGTCTGAAGCAGCCTTGAGTCGTTGAGTGATGACTCCTCTGGCTAGCGAGGCGGCTACGCGACCGAAGTCTTCTGGAGTCACCTCGTACTCGCCGAGAACATTGCCCTCTTCATCAAGTTCTTTAGCAAAAACCTGTACGTGACCGGTTGAGCGATCAAGTTGTACGCGAGGTTGCTCAGCCGCTCCTGGACTGTGCGTGTAGGCCACTAACAATGCCTGTTCGATTGCTTCAACCACATAGTCGAGCGAGAGACCACGTTCACGCGTAAGGCCCTTCAATGCACTGATATCGATGTCCATTACGCTTCATCCTCAAAATCTTCTACATCGTCTTCAGACTCATCATCAGACAGATCCTCAATGGCCTTACGGTTGAACTCAACTTCAATCATGGCCCGCGAGATAGTGGTGTAGTCGACGGACCGCTCCTGTCCGTCCACATCTAAAGTTACGAGCGGGTCATCAAAAGCAACAATCCGACCAGTGACGTCAATCGCATCGCCCACAACTTTGACAAGGCGACCAATATTGCGCGACCAATGAGCTGGTTTGGTCAGCGGTCGACCTACTCCACGGGATCCAACTTCAAGCAGGTACGGCAACTCACCCATAATTGTCGATGCATCAAGATGTTCTGAAATCGCCCGTGACACCTGAGCCACTACATCAAGGTCGACTCCGTGATCGCCATCGAGAACGATCTCAAGAACACGGCGCTTGCCTGCCTTAGTGAGCCTCAACTCATCCAAATCCAAGTCGAACTGGGCCACGATGGGCTCAAGTTCGGCTAACAATTCATCACTCATGAGCAGGCCTTTTCAGTTAGGTGGAACAGTTATCCTGCGACATTACCCTGAAAAAAGATGCTGTGATGACCAATTCAACAACAAGATCTAGAGTTCAGATAGGTTCCAGCTCTGGACAATCTCCCACACATCTCTCAAGTTATGTGCGACTGCATCAGGTTCAACATTCAAATGGGTGGAATGTTCAGGTGGCAAGGCGGTATGTGGAATGAGGATCCCTCGCATTCCGAGCGCTTGGGCACCTTGAATGTCGTCAAAAGGTCGGTCACCCACGAAGACAGCCTGCTGCGGTTCGACATCGAGGTGGTAGAGGACATCAGAGAAAACTGACCGATGCGGCTTGCCTGTGGGATGCTCACTAGAGAACAGCAAATAGTCAAACAAGTGCAGAACACCATCTCTAGCCAAGACTTGCTCATGATGAGAGCGTGGCCACATGGTGTTTGACAGGACCGCAGTTTTAATTCCATGGCCCTTAAGTTTTTCGAGCAACTCAAGCGCATCTGGGTCGGTGTAGGTGTGTGGATCCCATGCGGCAAAGTACGCCTCGAGCGCCTGCGAATGAGCTGAACTTGACGTGTCTACGCCGGCCTCCAGAAAGAGTTCTTCAAGCACTCCGGTTCCGATTTCACCGCGAGTCTTGAACTGCTGTGCCCATCGACTTTGCTCTCCCTGATGCAGCGCTAAAGCAATGTCCTGGGCACGGTCGGCGTCGTATTCATTGGCATAACTCAGCCACGTCTCAAGCAGGTCGAATTCATGCCACGGGGTGAGTGTGCCACCCCAATCGAAAATGACCGCCTGAATAGTCATCAGGTTGCAGCAATCAGGTCTACGAGCGAGTGAGCGACTGTGTCGACAGCCATCAATTGCTGCTCCCCTGTGCGACGGTTGCGTACCTCAACCTGGCCATCCGCAAGACTGCGTCCAATAACCACAATGGTCGGGATGCCGAGCAGCTCTGAATCATTGAACTTCACGCCGGGCGATACACCGCGACGGTCATCGAACAGCACACGGAGGCCACGCGATTCTAGTTCCGAAGCCAGCGACTCCGATGCCTCAAACGGTGCGTCATCTTTACCCGTCGCAATGATGTGGACGTCTGCTGGGGCGACTTCACGCGGCCAAATCAGACCCTTCTCATCATGAGACTGTTCAGCAATTGCCGCCACGGCACGCGATACGCCAATTCCGTAGGAGCCCATGGTCACAGTTATGAGTGAGCCTGACTCGTCGAGGACCTTCAGGTCTAAGGCTTCGGCATACTTACGACCGAGCTGGAAAATGTGCCCAATCTCAATGCCGCGTGCTATGGATAACGGTGCATCGCAGGAAGAACAAGCATCACCCTCGAGGACTGCAGCAGCCTCAATCACGCCATCCCAAGTGAAGTCTCGACCTGCGACTACATTGATGACGTGCTTGTCGACCTCGTTGGCACCCGTAATCCAAGTGGAACCAGTAACGATACGAGGATCAACAAGAAACGTGATGCCAGAGGCAGAATCAGTTCCCAGGACCTGAGGTCCAATAAAGCCCTTGACGAGAGCTGGATACTTCGTAAAGTCGGACTCTTCAAAAGGCACCACGGTTGCAGGATGCAACGCAGCTTCTACCCGCTTGAGGTCAACTTCACGATCACCAGGCAGTCCAATAACAACTGGAGTGCGCGTTCCATCGAGAGCGGTCTGCATCAGCACCACACTCTTGAGTGTCTGACTTGCAGTGAAACTCAGGCCACCTTGACCGTTGATTGAGGCAACTACATCGGCAATGGCTGATGCCCCTGGAGTGCTCACGACCTGTGGCGCCGCTACTGAAGAAGCGTCAATGGCCTCAGGTATCTTTGTCACAATCGCTTCCACATTGGCAGCCAAGCCACATGAAGGACACTTGACGAAGGTATCTTCGCCAACCGGACAGTCCGCGAGGAATTCTTCGCTTTGTGAACCGCCCATCGCACCGGACAACGCGGAGACGATTTCATAGGAAAGTCCTAGACGATTAAACGTCGAAATGTAGGCATCTCTGTGACGTTGATAGGAAACTGCCAGACCTTCATCTGTTGCATCAAATGAATAGGAGTCCTTCATGACAAATTCGCGCCCGCGCAGGATTCCTGCACGTGGACGCGCTTCATCGCGAAACTTGGTCTGAATCTGATAGATGCAGAGCGGCAAATCTTTGTATGACGAGTACTCTCCCTTAACCATGAGCGTAAACATCTCTTCGTGTGTTGGTCCAAGCAAGAAGTCGGCCTTCTTGCGATCCTGCAACCTAAACAGTGTGTCCCCATACTCGGTCCAGCGGTTCGTCAATTCATAAGGTTCACGCGGCAAGAGTGCGGGAAAATGAACCTCTTGAAAACCTGCGTTGTCCATTTCCTCACGGACGATGCGCTCAACATTTCGGTACACCAGGTAGCCAAGTGGTAGCCATGAGAACACACCTGGGGCAATACGACGTACGTAACCTCCACGAACTAAGAGTTTGTGACTAGGTACCTCAGCATCAGCTGGATCCTCGCGTAGAGTCCTTAAGAACAGTGTGGACATGCGTAACACGCGAACTCCTAGTGAGGTAGACGACGAACTATGCCTCTTATCGTAACTGTCAGCAATCTCAGAGCAGAACAGTGGCGAACGTATCCGTCTGCTGGAAACCGACTCTCACATATGCAGCGAGGGCAGGCGTGTTGTATGAATTTGCATAGAGCGAGACGGTAGATGCGAGGTCTTGCAACACGTAGCGAACTACAGCAGCAATGGCCGGCCCGGCAATACCGCGACCTCGAAAACGAGGATTAACCCAAACTCCCTGCAACTGTGCAACATCGTTACCAATGGAGCCAACCTCAGCCTTGAATACCACCACATCACCCTCACATTTAATGAAGGACTGTCGGTTACTGACAAGTTCGCCGACCCGCTGCCGATAAGCCGAGGGGCGATTAACAAGTGGGCTTATGCCGACTTCTTCAGTAAACATGGCCACGCACGCTGGGAAAAGGTTATCCAGATCAGCCAAGGTCGAATACCGCACACCGTCATCTGGCCTCAGACGGGAGGTGTGGGTCAAACTCAAGAATGGTTGATTAGGGCGAACCTCTCTTGCACTCCCCCAAGATTGCTCGAGCATGCTCCATAGGTCTAGCACTTCTTCCTGTTGCCCGAGCAAAGACAAGCAGCGCTCCCGCAACGTCACGATTCTTGTGGCAAACAGTTGGCGGGATTCAGAAGTTGTATTAATCGGGACAACGTTCGCCCCAAGCATGAGTGCACTCTGCAAATGCTCGCCGTCAAATGCTCCTAAGAAGCCCTGCATGGTCGCCGCCCGAGCCCCAAGGGCTTCGAGCCTTGAAGCGATGAGCGAGTGCCGAACTGGGTGTTTCTCGACAAGCCCGCGCAACTGGGCAAGGTGCCCGTCGTCAAGCCGTCTTACAGTCAACGACATTTCTAGGAGATGGAGACGATGGGTTCGCCTTGCTGCTCCATGGAAGCAGCTAGTTTGTGTGCCTCTTCGATGAGCGTTTGCACAATTTCAGATTCCGGAACGGTCTTAATTACTTCACCCTTAACGAAGATCTGTCCCTTTCCATTGCCGCTCGCCACACCCAGATCAGCCTCACGCGCTTCACCAGGACCGTTTACAACACAACCCATAACAGCAACACGCAATGGCACATCCATGCCGGCTAGACCTTCCGTCACCTGCTCGGCAAGTGTGTACACATCTACCTGAGCGCGACCGCATGAAGGGCACGACACAATTTCAAGGCCGCGCTGACGAAGATTGAGCGACTCAAGAATCTGATTTCCGACCTTAACCTCTTCAACAGGTGGAGCCGACAACGAGACCCGAATGGTGTCTCCAATTCCGTCGGCAAGTAGTGAGCCAAAAGCAACTGCCGATTTGATTGTCCCTTGGAAGGCAGGACCCGCTTCAGTCACACCCAAATGCAATGGGTAGTCACACTGTGCCGCCAACAATCGATAAGCCCGAACCATAACGACTGGGTCGTTGTGCTTGACAGAAATCTTGATGTCGCGGAAACCATGCTCTTCAAACAAAGAACATTCCCAAAGTGCAGATTCAACAAGAGCCTCAGGTGTTGCTTTTCCATACTTTTCGAGAAGACGCTTGTCGAGCGATCCGGCGTTTACGCCGATACGAATAGGAATTCCTGCATCGCCAGCTGCCTTAGCAATCTCTTTAACCTTGTCGTCGAACTGCTTAATGTTTCCGGGATTTACGCGCACACCTGCAACACCAGCATTGATAGCTGCAAACACATACTTAGGTTGAAAATGGATGTCGGCAATCACTGGGATGCCACTCTTGCGCGCGATGGCGGGCAAGGCATCTGCATCATCTTGACTTGGCACCGCGACACGAACGATCTGACAACCGGAGGCAGTGAGTTCAGCAATCTGTTGCAGCGTTGAGTTGATGTCTGATGTCAGAGTTGTGGCCATCGACTGCACGCTGATTGGTGCGTCGCCGCCAACGGCAACTGGGTGGGTGTGATGCTGCAAAACTATTTGCCGAGTCTTGCGACGTGGCGCTAGTACGGGTGGAGGCAAAGCGGGCAAACCGAGATTCACAGACATGCTTCCATTATCCTGCACAGTCGCTTACTTTGCTTCGCTTGCGTGTTGAGTTGCCTTTGGTCGTGTCAGCCGATTGGCTTAAAGATGTCTGCGAGAACCGTCACGATGGACATGGCAATGAGTAGCAGCGTGATTACATACGCCAATGGCCACATCTTGGCCGTATCGGCCGGTCCTGGCCGGGGTCGCTTGAGCACCCGAGCCACAACCCTGCGCAAGCCTTCATAAAGCGCACCGGCCACGTGACCGCCATCCAAAGGAAGGATGGGAATCACGTTGAACACAAAGAGGAACAAGTTCACTGAGGCTATGAGTATGAGAAAGTCTCTCGTCTTACTCTTCAAGGATTCATCGGGCGCTGAAGCAATCTGACCCGTCATTTGCCCGATGCCAACAATGCTTACTGGACCATTCGGATTGCGAGGTTTTGAATCGAGAAGGTTGCTGCCCGTTGCAAATACTTGAGCCGGAAACTGGCCGAGGGACTTTGCCGCATCGACAATCATGCTACCTACCTGAGGCAAGACGTAGCCTGATGATTGGCGTTCGTAGGTCAACTGTGGGGAAACACCAAGGAAGCCTCGAGTAGATTTCTTTCCCGTTGGCTGGCCGGCTGCATCCAATACATCTTCCGTCAACGTGGATATTGTGACTCGTCTCGCGACTGTCGTTGCGCCAGATCGGTACGTCACATCAGTCTGCAGTCCCCCGCGATGACCAACTGCGGTTGACAAATCAGACCAAGAATTTATCGGCCGAGAATCTACCGACAACAGCACATCGCCAGGAACCATGCCCGCTACACGTGCTGCAGTGGCCGGACTTCCGTGGCACTGACCGTCAGTGGAAAGTAGCCCCTGAGGGTTATCCGTGGTCGGCACACACGCGACAACACTTGCAATTCGAGTGGTAAGAACAGGATTGCCGATTACGGTGAAAGCTACGGCAAACAGCAAGGTCGAGAGCATTAAATTGGTCAGTGGTCCGCCAGACATGATGATCAACTTTTTGGGAACAGTCAGGTTGTAGAAGGCGCGATTCTCCTCACCCTCATGTATCTCAGCGAGAGAATCAGCGCGCAGTGACTCGATCAATCTCTGAGTTCGAGAAAGCGACTCTAGGTCGACGACACCCTTGGGGTTTGGTGGAAACATCCCAATCATGCGAATGTAGCCGCCAAGCGGAATCGCCTTGACGCCAAACTCAGTTTCACCTTTTTTACGTGACCACAAAGTCGGACCGAAGCCAATCATGTACTGCGAAACTCGGACGCCGAACCTTTTCGCGGGAAGCAAGTGACCTAACTCGTGCAGTCCAATTGACAACATCAGGGCTAAACCAAAAAGCACCCAACCCAAAACCGTAGCCATAACTTCCCCCTAGTTGCGCGCGTGCACGAGCGATAGCGCTAGTTCATGCGCCCACTGAGCAGCCTGTGTGACTGCTTCCAGTGTAAGTTCATCGTTCGATGTGAAACCCACACGGAGATGTTCCTCAACAACGTGAGCTACCAAGGGAACAATGGCTAGATAGGGTAACTTTCCGTCGAGGAAGTGAGCTACTGCCACTTCATTGGCCGCGTTCATCACGGCTGGAGCTGTTCCAGCTGTGGTTCCTACTGACTTTGCGAGCGCAATGGCAGGAAAAACCTCATCGTCAACCGGTTCAAAAGTCCAGGTACTTGCTTGCTGCCAATCAACCGGAGCTGTGCTTCCAGCTAAACGCTCTGGCCATGTCAGGCCCAATGCAATCGGAAGGTGCATGTCTGGAGGGCTGACCTGAGCGATGGTCGATCCATCCACGAATTCGACCATGGAATGCACAATCGACTGAGGGTGGACGACAACTTCAATGCGATCCATCGGGATGTCAAACAGCAGATGGGCCTCAATTATTTCGAGCCCTTTATTCATCATGGTGGCCGAATTAATCGTGACCACAGGACCCATGGACCAGGTGGGGTGTGCGAGCGCTTGCTCTACGGTGACTGCGCTGAGTTCATCGAGAGTCTTGCCTCGGAAGGGACCCCCGCTTGCCGTCAGAATCAGTTTGGCGACTTCATCAGCCGTGCCCCCACGCAAGCACTGAGCAAGTGCAGAATGCTCGGAGTCAACCGGGACAATTTGACCTGGCTGGGCTAAAGATGTCACCGCGACGCCACCAATAACCAGAGACTCCTTGTTTGCCAGTGCCAAAGTTGTCCCTGCTCGCAATGCTGCAACTGTTGGCTCGAGCCCAACAGCACCAGTTATGCCGTTAACCACAACATCGCTATCGATGGCAGCTAACTGCGCCGCAGCATCGGGTCCGATGAACAGTTTAGGAAGTTCATAGTTTCCTGTTGCGTAGCCCATTTGAGAAGCCTGCGCGTACAAAGCCAATTGCAGATCCTGTGCGACCGTAGCTTGTGCCAGAGCGATGTAGGCAACTTTGAATTCAATGGCAAGTTCGGCTAACAAAGCCACATTTGCTCCGCCGGCAGAAAGCCCGACCACTTCGAAGTCAGCCGAATTCCTGCGGATGATGTCAAGAGTTTGAGTGCCGATACTGCCAGTTGCACCAAGAACGATAACGCGTCGACGCACAGCCTGCGCCATCTAAATCTCTATTCCACTCAGCACAAGAATGCGCTCATGCGTCAGGTCTTCCATGGCGAAACGAATGCCTTCCTTGCCAACGCCAGAGGCCTTGACACCGCCATAAGGCATCTGATCTGAACGGAAAGCAGGCACGTCGCCAATAATGACACCACCAACATCTAGGTTGGCGTGCGCACTGAAGGCAGTCTCAAGGTTGTGCGTGAATACTCCTACTTGAAGACCAAATGCCGAGTCGTTCACAGCATCGAAGGCATCGACCGCATTCGAGAAACGAGACAGAACAATAACTGGACCAAATACTTCGCCGCACACAAGTTGAGACGAGGCAGCGACATCCGCTAACACGGTGGGCTCAACGAAAGCACCAGTACGCGATCCACCGGTCAGCAACTTCGCCCCACTGGAGACAGCATCCTCAATCCAAGAATGAACCCGAATCGCCGCTGCCTCATTGATGAGAGGACCGACGACCACGCTTGCATCGTGCGGGTTTCCGTTGGACAGTTCAGCAGTCTTGCGCGTAATGCGTGAAGCCAAATCGTCATACAACTCTTCGTGAATCATGACGCGTTGAACAGAGATGCAGGACTGTCCCGCTTGTGAATGGCCGAATGTGGCAATGCGCGTTGCTGCCCATTCCATGTCCTGCTCACTAGACCAATCGCCCATAACCACTGCAGCAGCATTGCCGCCGAGTTCCAAAGTCACATGCTTATGCGGCACCAGAGCCTGTAGGTGCATACCTACCTTGTCTGAGCCAGTAAACGAAATAACAGGCAGTCGCTCGTCAAGGACCAACTGCTCGGCCATGGAGTTGTCAACTGGCAATACGGACCAAGCCCCCGCAGGCAAATCAGTTTCAGCGAGAATTTCGCCAAGAATTAATGCGCATAATGGCGTTGCAGGTGCCGGCTTGATGATGATGGGCGCACCCACAGCAATTGCTGGCGCGACTTTATGGGCAATGAGATTCAACGGGAAGTTAAACGGTGCGATACCCAAAACAACGCCGCGGGGAAAACGACGAATGAGGCCCATCCGACCTTCCGTCGTCGTTTCCGTGTCTAAGCGCTGTATTTCGCCCCCAAATCGACGCGCTTCCTCTGCCGCCCATCTGAAAGTGTTAATCGCACGCGTCACCTCAACTCGGGCCCACATCAATGGTTTGCCGCCCTCTTCAACGATGATATTGGCGACTTCTTCCGAACGTTCCTGAAGTCGAGTCGACACATGCAAGAGCGCCTGTGCCCTCACGGCTGCAGATGTCTTCTGCATTGCCATCCGGGCAGCAACGGACGAACTGACTGCTTCCTCCACTTGGGCTGCGCTTGGCACATAATGCGCTGCAACCAGATGAGAATCTGCTGGGTGCGTCACCTCGCAAACCGTTTCACTCGTGCAAGGCTGACCAGCGATCCAGAAAGGGTAAGGCGATGACATGCTCTAACGCTACGCCACTGCGAGGGTGAATTGCATGAGCAGCCATCAAAACACTGCATTCGAGCCAAGCCCAAAGTGACGTGCGGGTCTAACATGATGTTATGACCATCGAAACTTCAACACCCTCAGTCAACGGTGTACTTCAGGCGCGACATCTAGCCACCGCGATACCAGGGCCAAAGTCACTTGAACTCCAGAAGCGCCGTGTTGGTGCAGTCAGCTCTGGAGTAGGTGCAACTCTTCCCATCTTTGTGACGAAGGCCGGAGGTGGGATCGTGGTCGACGTTGATGGCAACTCCCTGATTGACATGGGCTCTGGCATTGCCGTCACAAGCGTCGGTAATAGCGCTTCCGAGGTTGTTGACCGAGTCATCGCTCAAGTCCAAGACTTCACACACACGTGTTTCATGGTCACGCAATACGAAGGCTACGTCGAGGTTTGCGAGGCGCTTAACCGACTCACCCCAGGATCACACGAGAAGCGTTCCGCGCTTTTCAACACAGGTGCTGAGGCAGTTGAGAATGCGGTGAAGATTGCGAGGGCCTACACCCGTCGACAGGCTGTTGTGGTCTTTGAGCATGCGTATCATGGCCGCACGAATCTCACAATGGGAATGACTGCAAAAGTGATGCCTTACAAGCATTCATTTGGACCTTTTGCTCCAGAAATTTATCGGATGCCACTTTCCTATCCCGCACACGATGGCTTAACCGGTTCAGAGGCGGCTGCCGTTGCCATTAGTCGCATGGAGAAAGAAATTGGCGCGGAGAACATTGCAGCCATCGTGATTGAACCCATTGCTGGAGAAGGTGGCTTCATCGTGCCTGCCGTCGGATTCCTGCCAGCCCTCGTTGAATTCGCCACTCAAGCCAAAGCGGTATTCATTGCAGATGAAGTTCAGACAGGCTTCTGCCGGACGGGCGCTTGGTTTGCTAGTGAACACGAAGGAATCGTGCCAGATCTCATAGTCACCGCGAAAGGAATCGCTGGAGGACTTCCACTCGCTGGAGTTACGGGGCGCGCTGAAATTATGGACTCGGTTCACGCCGGTGGGCTTGGCGGAACTTACGGCGGCAATCCGCTTGCATGTGCTGCCGCGCTCGGTTCAATTGCAACGATGGAAAACGAAAACCTGAAAGATCGCGCTCTGCACATTGAAGACATCATGATGCCGCGACTTGTCGAGATTGCCGAAAATTCTGGAGTCATCGCGGATGTTCGTGGTCGAGGCGCCATGATCGCCATAGAGCTAGTTGATCGATTCACTCGAAAGCCAGACGCCGCACTGACCGCAGCGATTGCCAAGTATTGCCATGCTCACGGAGTGATTGTGTTGACAGCTGGAACCTACGGCAACGTATTGCGATTTTTACCCCCTTTGGTCATCGCAGATGAACTCTTAACTGCTGCTCTTGACATCCTGGCATCAGCTTTCGAAGAGTTAGCGGTCAGTGATCGCTAGTTTGCTTCTAGATAGACGAACCGCCTTGTTCAATTCGCGAAGAATGACGACCGCCGCTTTGGTGTTCGCAGTTCTCACGATTGTTCTCAACATCGACTGGCCACTCACTCAGGGACAATCACGCACTGCTACTAGCATTGCCGGCGTCATTTCCTTCTTTCTGTGCAGCATTCTGCACAGTGCAGGAACCAAGTCGGGCAGATTCACTGCGACTTTGCTCGCTCTCATGCCCCTCGCCTTTCTAGTCGAGGCTGTTGGCGTTCGAACGCATTTTCCCTTTGGGCATTATGCATACAGCGAATTACTCGGTCTCTCGATTGCACATGTGCCTCTACTCATCCCATTGGCCTGGGTCATGATGTTGTACCCGACCTATTTAGCGAGCCGTTACCTCACCGCGAAACCTGCTCTGGCGATTGCCATCGGAGCCTGGTTGATGGCTACCTGGGACCTTTACCTTGATCCTCAAATGATTCGGGAAGGCTACTGGACCTGGTTTTCCACTAGTGGTGAATCAACCCTGCACATTCCATGGACAAACTTCGCCGGCTGGTTTGCCGCTAGTGCGGTCTTTATGTGGATACTTCAAGTGAATGACTCTGCTGCGGAAGTTATGGACGCCGACTCTGCAGCGCAAACCATGCCGAGCACGCCTGCCGCGATGCTGCTCTGGGTGTGGATAGGTAGTTTTGTCGCAAACATTCTCCCTGTGTCGCCCTACCTCAATCGCCCATTCGTAGCCATCACCGGCTTTGTTGGCATGGGCGTAGTCCTCTTACCGTGGAGTTGGAGATTATGGTTACAACGCTCCTAACCGTCGCATGCGTGCTGTCGCTAGTATTCCTCGTGCACACCGTCATCAACTTGATCTTCATGATTCGCCCGAGCGCGGCGGATGTCCATGAATCAGTGAGCATCCTCATTCCAGCTCGAAATGAGGAAGCCAACATAAAGGCCGTGCTCACATCGGCTCTTGCTCAGGAACGAATCACCGATCTAAGCATTTTTGTACTGGACGACAACTCAAGTGACCGCACTCTTGAATTTGCCCAAAGCTTCACTGATGGTCGCTTAACAGTCATCAGCTCAATGGAAGAGCCACCCCAAGGCTGGCACGGTAAAGCCTGGGCTTGCCATCGATTGGCGAGCGCCACACAATCGGAAATTCTCGTCTTCATAGATGCCGACGTCACACTCGAGCCCATCGCAGTGTGCAGTGCGATTAACGCTATGAAGCAAAACAAACTGTCACTTCTGAGCCCTTTCCCGCGTCAAGAAACTACCCAGCCGCTGACCCGCCTTGCACAGCCACTTCTTCAGTGGTCCTGGATAACGGCCGTTCCGTTGCTCATCGCACGGAAGCTCACAATTCCCATGCTTGCGGTTGCTAATGGGCAATTCATCGCATGTCGACGGGCTGACTATTTGGCAGTCGGCGGGCATGAAAGCGTCAAGGAATTTGTGGTTGAGGACATTGAACTTGCGCGGCAGTTCAGCCGACACAAGTTGCGCAACAGTGTCGCTGATGGCAGCAAGATTTCTTCGTGCTTGATGTATCCGACAGATCGCGAGTTGATTGATGGCTACTCGAAGAATGCGTGGAGTCAATTCAATGGCATCCCAGGTTCAGTTTTGGTAATTCTGTCCATGTTGTTTGTTTACGTATTTCCACTCATTGGCTTCGCTCATGGCAACGCGTCACTCGCTGCTATCGCGCTTGGAAGCAATGCCTTAAGTCGCTTCCTCATCGGCAAAGCAACAGGTGCCCGCTTGTGGCCTGAAGTCCTCCTGCACCCAATCTCGATTATCGGGTTCTGCACAATGATTGTGATTTCTTGGACACGTCATTTGCGTGGCACCAACACGTGGAAAGGTCGGCCGGTATGACGACAGTGATGAGGAAACCATGTCCAATGTCGTAGTCATCGGCGCAGGAATGGGCGGTATGGCGTGCGCGGCTCGATTGCGAGCTCAAGGCCATGCAGTAACGGTCGTGGAGCAGTCCGATACATGGGGAGGCAAACTCGGACGAACTGAACACGACGGTCACGTATTCGATACTGGACCGAGTCTCTTGACTCTGCCAGCTGTGTACCGCGACCTATTCCTCAAGACAGGCAGACCTATTGAGGAGTCGGTTGACATTGTCGATCTAGAAACTGCCTTTCGTTATCAATTCGCAGACGGCACAGTCTTACGGATGCCCGGAGTCGGAATAGGCAATTCAGCTGATGCCATCGGCGATGCACTTGGAGGTACTTCCGCTACGCAGTGGCGCAACTTCATGGAACGCGCGAGTGCCATGTGGGCCGCCACCCGAACCCCGTTTCTCGAGTCAGAACTCCAGGGGCTCCGCACGCTGCTAGCTCTGAGTACAAGAGTCCGGGACTTACGCAACATCGCACCACAAAAGACATTGCGTGCTTTGGCCAAAAACTACTTCAGTGATCCTCGACTTATTACTCTCGTCGACCGTTATGCCACGTACACCGGGTCAGACCCGAGAATGGCACCTGCAGCACTAGCAACTATCCCCTACATCGAGCAAACATTTGGTGCTTATCACGTGGCTGGTGGACTTCGTGAACTTGGACGAGCGCTCTTCGAACGTTGTATTGAACTGGGCGTCAACTTTGACTTCAGCGCTGATGTGACGTCAATAAATGGAGCTTCGCGGGCTACAGGCATAGCACTGGGAACTGGTCGCGTCATAAAGGCCGACATCGTGGTGGCCAATGCAGACGCCTCGACGGTCTACGGCAAACTGCTCTCTCCAGAAGCACAGCGTGCGTGCCGGCGGGAAGTGCGCAAACTCCGCAAGTCGACACCTTCACTGGCTGGCTTTGTATCACTTCTGGCGATTGAGGGAACTACTGAAGATCTCGAACATCACAACGTTTTCTTCCCTGAGGACTACAACGCCGAGTTCGACTCCATTTTCGGCGCTCACCCGTCACCCGTCGACCAACCAACTATCTACTTGTGCAGGCCTCAAGACCCGTCGATGGCCCCTGATGGTGACGAGTCATGGTTCATTCTGATTAACGCGCCTCGCCATGATGTTGAATCAGGATGTGATTGGACGGCGTCGAATCTTGCTGCAAAGTATGGAGCACAGATTCGTTCCCAGTTAGCCGATCGAGGCTTTGACACATCAGCCCGCATCAAGTGGCAACAGGACTCCACACCTGCAGATTTGGAAAGCCGCACTCGTGCGCCTGGCGGATCAATCTATGGCACCTCAAGCAATGGAACTTCTTCTGCCTTCTTACGACCTAGCAATACAAGCCCACTACCTGGACTGTTTCTCGTAGGTGGATCAGCCCACCCTGGCGGAGGTCTACCCCTTGTCGCGATGTCCGCAGCAATTGTTGCTGCGCACATTGGTCATGCGAACTAGGCTCACACCAATCGACCTTTGATGTTGATAAACAGTTGCCCACATGCGATGAGGGACAGAGTCGCCCAGACATAACCGGCGACAACAACAAGTGACTCGCTGTGCTCAGGCAAGAGACTTGCAGCTAGGAAGAACATCACCCCGACGGCAATACGGGTCGGTTTCTCGGCGACAGTAATGACACCGACATCCTTCAGCCCAAGCCCTATGGCGCGCGCTCTCATGTATTCATGAATCAGCGTGAAGCTAACAACACACAACACAGACTCTAAAGATGCTCCGTGGCGATACAGCAACAAGGCAATTGCGACATCAATGCCTCGATCCGCCAACGAATCCAAGAAGGCACCAAAAGTAGAGGTGCGACCGGTCACAGCAGCAACGATGCCATCCAGGCTGTCAATGATGCCCATGACAAGGATTGCTAAAGCCAGCAAACCACTTGCAACAGCCGTACGTGCATCGATGGCGACAATAGCCGCTGCAAAAAACACAGCCGACAGTGTGATGACGTTCGGCGAAATAACACGAAACGGGATCGCAAGAACGAAGGTAGCCCTGAGCCACATCCGAATGGGCCAGGTAACTTGTGCGTCCCCATGAAGAACGGACCAACGGGTCAGGTAGTCATCAAACGTCATAGTTTTTCCCACCGTCTTACTGTACGGAATCAAGAGCGAACATAGAGAGGCACGTGAATAAGACTGCAAAGCGACTCATATGCACATAACCTGTATCAGTGAGTGTTAATCCCCTTGATGAGCAAAATTTGCGCGCACGCATTCAAGATGTACTGGACGAATTTGTACAGATCCATCAGAGCGATCTCTTGACCGCTTCACAGGATGCTGCGTTCTTGGGCGAAAGCTTGCAACAACTTCTTGCTGGCGGAAAGCGACTCAGAGCAGCTTTTTGCTACTGGGGCTACCGCTCAACCGGCGCTGAGCACGATGACCGAGTTGTGAAAGCTGCATCTAGTTTGGAACTCCTTCAGGCATGCGCACTGATTCACGATGACGTCATGGACGGCAGTGACACTCGGCGAGGAAACCCCTCGATACATCGCCAATTCGAAAGCCTTCATACGTCGCGTAATTGGCAAGGTGCCTCTGACTCTTTCGGGGTGGGTGCGGCAATTCTGGTTGGCGATTTGGCGCTATCGTGGGCCGACACTCTTTTAGGTAGCGCGGGTCTGACACCTGAACAGTACGTTCGAGCAAAATCGGTTTACGACACCATGCGTACCGAACTTATGGCGGGTCAGTACTTAGATTTGTTAGAGCAGGCTCGAGGAAACACATCGCCGGACAAGGCTCGAAATGTCATCAAATACAAAAGCGCCAAATACACAATTGAACGCCCACTGAACCTAGGTGCCGCCATCGCCTTTGCACCACAGGAGCATCAAGATGCCCTGTCAGCGTATGGGCTTGCACTCGGCGAGGCTTTTCAGCTCCGTGATGATCTGCTCGGAGTATTTGGCCTACCCGAGGCGACAGGCAAACCTGCTGGAGACGACCTCCGCGAAGGAAAGCAAACTGTGCTTATCGCAACCGCACGCTCAGCCGGGATGACCACAGTGAATGAACTTTTGGAAACTCACCTTGGCCAAGCGCAGATTTCAGCTGAGAACGTCGCACAACTTCAAGACGCATTGGTTTCGACTGGTGCAGTCGATGACATCGAACGCCAAATTTCGGAGCTCACCACAAAGGCACTCGAGTCTCTGGAGTCACCCCACATGGACGAACTTGCTCGTGAAGCTCTGACGCAACTCGCAATCATGGCTACCCAGAGGACACACTGATATGACTTTTTCTGCTAGCCGATGGATTCCGGGCCAAACGAGAAAAGTTTCTGGACCGACTGACGATGTGGTCGTAGTAGGCGCTGGACTAGCTGGTCTGTCTGCCGCGATGCGCTTGGCAGCTGCTGGTCGTAACGTAACGGTCATCGAACGTGAAGTCATTCCCGGTGGGCGTGCAGGTCGTATTTCAGACCAGGGATATGAGTTTGATACCGGTCCGACTGTCCTCACTATGCCTGCCCTCATTGAAGACCTCTTTGACTGCCTCGGCGAGAATATGAGCGACTGGTTAACTCTTGAACCACTCGCTCCCTTGTACCGAGCGTTCTATGCTGACGGCAGCGTCCTCGATGTGCATGCCGACACCAACGAAATGTCTGCCGAAATTGAACGAGTTATTGGCCGCGAAGAAGCACTGGGTTATCAAAAGTACGTCGACTTCGTTTCGCAGTTGTACAAGTACGAGATGCGTACGTTCATCGACCGTAATATTGACTCTCCCCTTGACTTGCTGTCCATGGATCTGGTCAAGCTGCTCAAACTTGGCGGGTTCCGCAAACTCATGCCTAAGGTCAATCAGTACCTCAAGGATGATAGAACACAGCGCATCTACTCCTTCCAGGCCATGTATGCAGGACTTTCTCCTTACGATGCGCTGGCGATTTACGCAGTAATTGCCTACATGGATTCGGTGAATGGCGTCTTTGCACCCAAGGGCGGGATGCATGCTTTGCCCCAGGCCATGGCAGGCGCGGCGGCCAAGCATGGTGTGAAGTTCATCTACAACGCTGAAGTAACAACAGTGCGCATGAAGGGCGACCGAGCTACCGGTGTCGAAGTAGCTGATGGCACTTTCTACCCGGCTGATGTCGTCATTCTGAACCCTGACCTTCCGGTT
>Ga0304729_1000161_pt1 | contig 45360 bp, 41 predicted proteins | sample C_131016_MF_Meta_FD_190475 | JGI IMG/M metagenome (GOLD analysis project Ga0304729, IMG submission 190475) | Freshwater microbial communities from Lake Croche, Canada to study carbon cycling - C_131016_MF_MetaG (v2) (version 2) | ecosystem: Environmental > Aquatic > Freshwater > Lake | place... | reverse complement strand
TGGGTTGACCGAGTGCGTTTACAACGCGACCGAGTAGTTCTGGGCCAACAGGAACTTCCAAAATACGCCCAGTACATTTAACTGGGTCACCTTCTTTAATATGGGTATATTCACCCAAAACCACTGCGCCAACTGAATCACGCTCAAGGTTTAAGGCAAGGCCGATAGTGTTGTTTGGGAATTCCAACATTTCGCCCTGCATCACGCCAGACAAGCCATGTACGCGGCAAATACCGTCGGTCACTGAAATAACGGTGCCTTCGTTGCGAGACTGGGTGTCAACACCCATTTCGCTAATTCGGCTTTTGATCAGCTCGCTGATCTCGGAAGGGTTGAGTTGCATTACTTACTCCTGGGTCTTATTTCGTATGTTCTTAATCGGGATAACTTATGCGCCAAGACTTGCTTGCATTTGAGCTAACCGTGCCTTTACAGAACTATCCATCACCTCGTCACCAACTTGAATGCGAACGCCGCCAATCAATGCTGGATCAATCTGAATAGTAGGGCGCAAATCTTTACCCCCAAAGCGCTTCTTCAAGCTTGACAACAAATCATTTAACGCAGAGCCTTCTATAGGAAATGCGCTGGTAATCATTACTTCTGCTGCACCTTCGCTTTTGTTCTTCATCGCTTCAAATTGACTTGCAATTTCAGGGATGGCCGCTAAGCGATGGCTTTGATTCACGAGGCTTAAAAAGCTGGAGACTTTGCCGTCTAGCTTTGTCTTCACCGTGCCAGATAAAAGCTTAGTCAAATCGCCCTCAGAAACTTTTGGGTTGTTAGACAAACTAGCAACTTCAGGCAGCACAGCAAGTTGAGCTAACTCATTGAGTTGCTCCAACATGGAAGCAAGCTCAGTAGGCTTAGCGCTTTGAAAAAGCGCTTCAGCGTAAGGGCGAGCAATCGTGGCTAACTCAGCCATATCAAAGCTCTGCCTTCAGTTGATCCAACAATGCGCCGTGTGCTTTAGCGTCAACTTCACGACGCAAAATTTGCTCAGCGCCTTTAACAGCCAATACAGCAACTTCGGCACGCAAAACTTCACGGGCGCGTGTTACCTGTTGGTCAGCATCTTCTTTAGCTTGAGAAATAATGCGCGTTGCCTCGGCTTGTGCGTTAGCACGAATTTCATCAGCCGACATTTGTGCGCGCTTTTCTGCTTCAGCCACCCGCAGCACACCTTCTTGACGTGCTTTTGAGAGCTCTAATTCAGCAGCGTTGTTGGCAAGCGCCAATTCTTCTTTTCCACGCTCAGCAGCTGCTAAACCATCAGCAATTTTGGTCGAACGCTCATCCAATGCCTTTACCAATGGAGGCCACACAAAACGTGCAACCACCCACCATAAGACAAAGAAGACGATCATTTGCGCGAATAGGGTCGCGTTCAGATTCACGATATTCCTTTCAGTATTGTTGAGAACGGTTGGATGACCCGTTGGTCACCCACGCCAAAACAATTACTTAATAACTGCGAGCAGTGGGTTTGCGAAAGCAAACAACATTGCAACACCAACGCCGATCAAAAACGCAGCGTCGATCAAACCAGCCAAAAGGAACATTTTGGTTTGCAATTCGTTGATCAGTTCTGGTTGACGGGCAGCGCCCTCAATGAACTTGCCGCCCATAAGGCCGATGCCCAAACAGGCCCCTAAAGCGCCGAGGCCGATGATAAGGCCAATGCCGATAGCGGTTAGTCCTTGAATGTTGGCTAAGAATGCTTGCATGTTTACTCCTGAGTATTAAAAGTGAGGTTAAAAATAAAAAGGTTAATGGTGACTATGAGCTTGGCCTATGTAAACCAAAGTCAACATCATGAAAATAAAAGCTTGTAACAAAATAACCAAAATATGGAAGATGGCCCAAGCAGAACCGGCAAGCACATTGCCCACAAAGCCGAGCATGTACAAATCCAAATTAAAGGTCCACATACTTCCTAAAAGAGCGATCAATAAAAAGATTAATTCGCCCGCATACATGTTTCCAAAAAGTCGCATACCCAAAGAAACACCTTTAGCGACATATTCAATGATGTTCAAAATGAGGTTGAAGGGCATGAGATACCACTTGGCGCCAAATGGAGCAGAAATCAACTCGTGCATAAAGCCGCCAAAACCTTTTACCTTGAAGCTGTAGAAAAAGACTAGTAACAGCACAGAGAAAGACATGCCAAGCGTGGCATTCAGGTCGGTTGTAGGAACAATTTTGTGGTGCGGAACGTGCACACCAAAACCTTCAATGAAGTGATTTACACCAACAATCCAATCTACTGGGACCAGATCAAGCGTATTTAAAAGAATGATCCAACAAAAAATAAACAGTGCTAAAGGTGCAATATAGGATCTATCACCATGAACAATTCCTTTTGATTGGGTCTCAACCATTTCAACCAGCATTTCAACTAAACATTGAAAGCGGCCCGGCACACCAGGCGAAGCTTTACGTGCAGCAATCACCAATAAAAGTACTGTGACCAAACCCATCAGGGTGGTCCAAAAAATCGTGTCGAAATGAATCACGCTAAAGTCAATAATGGATGCCTGTGGCCCCCCAATATTGTTGAGGTTTTGCAGATGCTCTGCAATGTAAGCGGTTGGCGTAAGCGCTTCTGTGGCCGCGTGTTGGCCTACTTCTGCTGCTGCGTTAACTTCACTAGACATCTCTTACTTGTCCTTGTTTATATACTTCTTGCTACTTCCAGAACCACGCCAACAGATAACACTTGAGCGTAGCTAAATAAGTAACAAGCAACGGGATCCATTTCAAATCAGGCTGCTTTAGGGCAAAGCCTATGAACAAAACGATAGTTACTAGGATTTTGATAAATTCACCAGAAACCACTGCCGCCAAAAAGCCGCCGGGGCTGGATTTGACACTCTTTTTTGCCGCCTCTATTCGCATCAAAAACAGCGCGGAAGGCAAAAATCCAATCAAACCGCCTACTAAAGCCGAATAAGTATAAACGTTTTTGTCAGCTAGACTGGAAAATACATAGCAAGCAGCAGCGATTGCTAGGGTAAGGATGACCTGACTTAAGACAATCCACCATGCATTCATTGAAGCAAAATTACGTGGCTTTGCTCTACGCAAGGCATCCATTTCCTCTTTACTGAGAGTCTTATAGGAATCGTCCTCGATTTCATCCCATTCGCGTTTATTAATAAGCTGCTTTCTATTCACAAAATACTTTTCGACAAAGCTAGCAAAAGCTTACTAGTCAGCCTCAATACCCAACTTTTTTAATAAGGAATCAAGCTCATCAAACTGGCTAAAGCCAATTCGAATCTCTCCACCCTTGCCTTTGAACTTAAATTCCACGTTTAAGCCTATTAAATCGGCGATTTCTTGAGAAAGGCGGCGCATATCAGGGTCGCGGCTTGGCGGACTAGCTCCTGCCTTCGTTTTAGACTTTTTGTCCCCAATCTGGCCTCCGGCAATTGCCAAGGCCGCAGACATTTTTTCCGCTTCTCGCACCGATAGGCCTTGGGCGGCAATTCTTTGGGCCAAGGCGACCTGACTAGCGCCAGGCAATGGCAACAGAGCGCGGGCGTGACCCATGTCAATATCACCTGCCAATAACATTGCCTGCACAGGCTTTGCCAGCTGGGCCAAGCGCAATAAATTGGTAATGGCGCTACGAGATTTTCCTACCGCTTTTGCAGCTTGCTCATGAGTAAAGCCAAACTCTTGGATCAATCTTGCTAGGCCCTGCGATTCTTCAAGGGGATTTAAATCCTCTCGCTGCATATTTTCAATCAAAGCCATTGCTGCAGCTGCCTGATCGTCCGCACTAGAAACTAAAACCGGCACCTCTTTAAGTCCAGCAATAGTGGCCGCCCTAAAGCGTCGCTCCCCTGCAATGATTTCATACCTGCCTGGAGCCACAAGCCTTACCAATAAAGGCTGCATCACACCTTGCTCACGAATGCTCTCTGCCAATTCCTGCAAGGCGCCTGCTTCCATTTTTTGACGGGGCTGATATTTGCCTGCTTGCAGTGCAGTCAATGGCAAACGATTGATTTCTGTGTTTGGGCTTGCTTGCTGAGCTTTCTCGCCAAGTAGAGCCTCTAATCCTCTGCCCAAACCTTTTTTCTTAATTGCAACCATGATGTTTTTGTCTTCCCAAAAATTACATATGTTTGATACGCTCGATCATCTCGGCACCAAACTCTAAATACGCCTTCGCACCGCGCGATGATCTATCGAAAGCCACCCCAGGAAGCCCATAGGATGGGGCTTCAGCCAGGCGAACGTTGCGCGGAATAATAGCCTTAAATACTTTATCGCCGAAGTGTTCTAGCAGCTGATCAGATACCTGCTGCTGCAAAGTCATGCGCGCATCAAACATCACGCGCAGCAAGCCGATGATGGCTAAATCAGGGTTCAAATTTGCATGCACTTGTTTGATCGTATTCACCAAATCTGACAAACCTTCAAGCGCAAAATATTCACACTGCATTGGAACAATTACGCCATTTGCTGCACACAATCCATTGAGTGTTAACAATGACAATGCAGGGGGGCAGTCGATCAAAATAAAATCGTAGTCGTTGGCCACTTCTGCTAAAGCATCTTTCAAGCGAGATTCGCGCGCATCGATATCTACTAATTCGATTTCTGCACCAGCCAAATCACGATTTGCTGGCAACACATCATAAGCAGAACTTTCACAACGCTGCGCGCAATCTTTCACTCTCGCAAGCCCAATTAAAACCTGGTAAACGCTACTGTCTAAATTTGCTTTTTCAACCCCGGAGCCCATGGTGGCATTGCCTTGGGGGTCTAAGTCCACTAGCAATACTCGCTGTTTAAGTCCAGCCAAACCCGCAGCCAAATTTACAGCGGTTGTGGTTTTACCAACCCCGCCTTTTTGATTTGCAATACAGAATATTTTTGCCATGGCTACTTTGTTTTTTCTAAAGGGAAAGGGGTGATTTTCTCATGGGGCTCAAGACCAAAATACGTCTTTCCACCGATAAATTCGGTATCTGCAAAGGCTCATCGGCTAACAGGCACCAATCATTCATGCAGACCTCTTGCATCTCTTCATCTGCGCGCTTGCCTTTCATTGCAAATACCAGGCCATCAGGCTTTAACAAGGGCAGTGAAAGCTCTAAAAATCGCACGAGGCTAGTAAAGGCCCTTGAAATAACAGCATCGAATTGCGCTTTTTGATGCACTGCAACATTCTCAACCCGCTCACTCAGAATATCGATATTTTTTAGCTTCAACTTTCCTCGAATATGCTGAAGAAAGGCAGTCTTCTTTCTTACTGCCTCAATTAGGCTTAGGCGCCATTCTGGTTCGACGATAGCAATTGGGATCGCAGGTAAGCCGCCGCCTGATCCAAGGTCTGCAATTTTCGGATTAGGGGTTTTTAAGAACTGTCTTAAAACTGGTAAAACTGCAATAGAATCAATAAGATGTAATTGAATAGAGTCATTTTCACCCTCAATTGCAGTTAAATTGTGGACTTGATTCCAGCGACTCATTTCTTGCAAAAAAAGCTCTAAATCAGCAACATTTGCATCGCTTAAATTTAAGCCCAGGCCCTCAATTCCTAGGGCAAGCAAACCCTCACTCATGTAGTTTCTTGGGGGCGCCCCAAACCTTTTTTAAGGTGCACCAATAGCAAAGAAAGTGCGGCTGGAGTGATGCCTGAAATCCTGCCAGCTTGACCCAATGTAGAGGGCTTATGCTGATTCAACTTTTGTTGAACCTCTTTGGATAGGCCCAATACGTTTGAATAATCCAGGGCCTCCGGAAGGGGGAAACTCTCGTTATGCTCTTGGCGTGCGATTTCAAGCGCTTGGCGCTCGATATAGCCCTGATACTTCACTGAAACCTCTACCTGATCACTAATTTGCGCAGCTAGACCGATGTCATCGTCCAAGATTCCGGGCGACCATAAACCATCGCCTAAGCTCGTAATCGCCTCATAAGTAACGCCCGGGCGTCTTAAAAGCTCTGTCAAATTGCACTCATGTGACAGGTCTTGGCCCAAAAGCTCTGACACTAAGGGGGCTGATTCATGTTTTGGCCCAACCCAAATATCCTGCAGGCGAGATGTTTCACGTGAAACAGCCTCCTGTTTTCTGCAAAATACTTCCCAACGATAGTCATCGACCAGGCCTAGATCGCGACCAATAGGGGTTAAACGCATATCGGCGTTATCTTCACGTAAGCTGAGGCGATACTCAGCACGGCTAGTAAACATTCGGTAGGGTTCCTGAACGCCACGAGTAATTAAATCGTCTACCAAAACACCAATATAAGATTCGCTACGCTTTGGCAACCAGGGCTCTTTTCCCTTGGTAGCAAGCCCAGCATTAATACCGGCCAACATTCCTTGGGCTGCAGCCTCTTCATAGCCGGTGGTGCCATTAATCTGCCCAGCAAAGTAGAGGCCAGCGATGGCCTTGGTTTCTAGGCTATGGCGTAACTGGCGGGGATCAAAGAAGTCATACTCAATTGCGTAACCAGGACGAACAATTACTGCGGACTCCAGGCCTCGAATGCTATGGACTAAATCCCGCTGAATATCAAAGGGCAGACTAGTTGAGATTCCATTGGGATAAAACTCGTTTGTAGTTAAACCCTCGGGCTCTAAAAAGATCTGGTGGCTGTTTTTGGATGCAAAACGATGAATTTTGTCCTCAATAGAAGGGCAATAGCGTGGGCCAACCCCCTCAATCACCCCCGTATACATGGGGGAGCGATCTAATCCGCCCCGAATAATGTCATGGGTCTTTTCGTTTGTATGAGAAATCCAGCAAGGCACCTGCTTAGGATGCTGCTCCGGACGGCCCAAATAAGAAAACACTGGCACTGGGTCCAAATCTCCTGGTTGCTCCAGCATGACCGAGAAATCAATCGTTCGGCCATCAATACGCGGCGGGGTGCCAGTCTTAAGTCTGCCCTGTGGAAGCTTTAGCTCCTTTAATCGAGCAGACAGGGAAACTGCTGCTGGGTCTCCTGCACGACCCCCAGAATAATGATTTAAGCCAACATGAATTTTTCCATCCAAAAAGGTTCCTGCAGTTAACACGACCTTTTTAGCCATAAACTCTAGGCCCATTTGGGTAACGACACCCTGAACCTCGTCTCCATTTACCAATAAATCATCCACTGCGGCCTGGAAAAGGCTCAAGTTGGGCTGATTTTCTAGGCGACGACGTATGGCTGCCTTGTAGAGAATTCGATCGCCTTGGGCGCGGGTTGCCCTTACAGCTGGCCCCTTGCTGGAGTTGAGAATGCGAAACTGGATTCCAGCCTCATCGGTAGCCGCAGCCATGGCGCCACCCATGGCGTCAATCTCTTTAACTAAGTGGCCCTTGCCAATGCCCCCGATGGAGGGATTGCAGCTCATTGCGCCCAAACTCTCAATGCTATGAGTAATTAGTAGGGTATCGCAACCCATGCGCGCCGCAGCTAAAGCGGCCTCAGTCCCAGCGTGACCGCCGCCAACTACGATGACATCGAAACTTTTGGAATAACGCATGATTTGCCTCGGATAGGGCGATGATCATAGCATTTTGTTTGTTTCACGTGAAACAAAAGCCATCAAAATATAGGCAAGTTAAGGCTAAACTTTCTAAGTAATTGATTTAATTCAAGAAATAGGCATTCCATGCAGACTTCAGAATTAATGCGCTCACAATTACCAGAAAAGCCTTTCTCACAAAAGCGCTGCCATGTTTAATAGCAAGCCGACTGCCAAATTGGCTCCCAGCAATATTGGCAATCATCATGGCAATACCAAGAGGCCAATTAATTTGACCCAAACTAGCCAGCATCAAAATCGCTGCTAGGTTTGTTGCAACGTTCACCAACTTGGTAGCAGCAGATGCGTGCAAAAAATCAAAGGCGAAGAAACGTACAAAACCAAAAAGCAAAAAGCTGCCAGTGCCAGGGCCGAAGAAGCCATCATAAAAACCAATAATTAAACCAAGCACGGCAGCTTTAAATTGCTGAAAACGACTTTCGTGTTTCGGGGCATGCTCCTCGCCAAGCGATGGCTGAAACCAGGTATACAACAAAAGAAATAGTAAAACGAACGGCAGAGCCTTACGCAATGGCTCTGCTGGGAAATTGCTGACTGCGTTGGCACCCAAAAGAGATCCCAAAAATCCCGCCACGATTGCAGGCAATACTATGGCCCACGGCAGAGAAACATGATGCAAATATTTGCGTGCGGCGTTTACAGTTCCGCCAACAGCAGATACTTTATTTGTAGAAAGCAGTGTTGCAGGATGTTCGTTGGGGTAGGCGGCAAATAGGGCGGGGACCTGAATTAAGCCTCCACCACCAGCCACTGCATCGACTAAGCCTGCAAAAAATGCCGTCGCCAATAGCAAGGGCCAAATGAAAATTGAAAATTCGATAAGAGGCTCAATGAAAAAATAATCATAAGGTCTTACTTGGTGGCCTTATTCAAAATGTATTTTAGTCACAGGAAGTGTTAAGTGTGATTTCAGTTTTACCTGCTATTACAATCAAATGATGGACTTCTCTTTAACGCCCAAACTAGAAGAGTTGCGGGATCGGACGCGAGCATTTATTCGCGATCAAATCATCCCTTTTGAAAAAGACCCACGGCAAAATCAGCATGGTCCGAGCGAAGATCTACGTAAAGAATTAATTGAGTTGGCTCGCAAAGCGGGCTTACTAACCCCACATGCCTCAGTTGAAATGGGGGGGCTAGGTTTAAGCCATATAGAAAAAGCCATCGTTTTTGAAGAGGCTGGCTATTCCTCATTGGGGCCTACTGCGATGAATATCCACGCCCCTGATGAAGGCAATATTCATTTACTAGAAGAAATTGCCAGCCCAGAACAAAAGGAGCGCTGGCTTCGGCCCTTGGTAGCCGGAAAAATGCGCTCAAGCTTTGCCATGACAGAGCCCGCTCCTGGTGCTGGCTCCGACCCCTCAATGCTAATGACAACCGCCACCAAAGATGGCGAAGGCTACCTCATCAATGGCAGCAAGTGGTTTATTACTGGGGCTGATGGCGCCGATTTTGTCATCATCATGGCACGGGGAGAAGACGGTTCTGCGACCATGTTCCTATCGGACATGCATGCCCCCGGGATAAAGCTGGTTCGTAATATGAATGCCATGGATAGCTGCTTTACTGGCGGACATGGTGTTCTGGAATTTACCAACCTCCGCCTACCCCCTGAGCAGATACTGGGCCAGCTAGGCAAAGGATTCAAGAATGCTCAGGTCCGCTTAGCGCCAGCACGACTAACCCATTGCATGCGCTGGCTTGGCCAAGCGCAACGTGCGCAAGACATTGCGATTGCCTATGCAAGTAAACGAGAGGCCTTTGGAAAAATCCTGGGTGAACATGAAGGCACTGGATTTATGTTGGCAGATAACGACATGGATCTGCAAACCTCTCGATTAAATATTTGGCATACGGCCTGGCTTTTGGATCAAGGGCAGCGTTGCAATTTTGAGTCAAGCCGTGCCAAGGTAATTTGCTCAGAAGCTGAGTGGCGAGTCATTGATCGCTGCGTGCAAATTTTAGGCGGGCAAGGAATCACTGGTGAAACTGTGCTCATGAAAATATTTCAAGATATGCGCGGATTCCGCATCTATGACGGGCCCAGTGAAGTGCATCGCTGGAGTATGGCGCGCAAAATTATTACAAAAACAGAGCTCAAGTAATGGATATCAATCAGCTGTTTCGCTTAGATAACAAAACAGCATTTGTTACTGGCGCCTCTAGCGGCATTGGCAAACACTGCGCCATACTGCTTGCTCAAGCGGGAGCAAAAGTGGCTATTGCATCACGCCGCATAGCGCAACTGCAGACTGTTGTAGATGAAATTACCCGCTTAGGCGGTCAAGCAAAAGCATTTGAATTAGACGTCACCAACAAAAAAAGTGTAGTGAAGTGTTTTGATGAAATGATGGCGTGGTCTTTGCCAACCATTGTTATTAACAATGCGGGCATGAGCATTAATCGCAAGCTGCTTGACCAAACCGAAGAAGATTGGGATCGCGTCATTGACACCAACTTAAAGGGCTCTTGGCTAGTTGCAACGGAGTCTGCGCGGCGCATGGTTGCCTCTAATGCCTCTGGCAGCATTGTCAATATTGCCTCTATTTTGGGAGAGCGTGTGATTGGAGGCGTTGCGCCTTATGTCATCTCTAAGGCAGGAGTTATCCAAAGCACCAAAGTCATGGCGCTAGAACTTGCGCGCCACCAAATTCGTGTCAACGCGCTGTTGCCTGGTTATGTGATTACCGACCTCAATCGTGATTTTCTGCTGAGTGAGGCGGGACAAAAAATTCTAGCGCGGATACCTTCAAGGCGCTTCAATAATTTAGAAGATTTAAATGGGCCATTATTGCTGCTAGCCTCTGATGCCAGCAGCGCCATGACCGGCGCAACCATTGCAGTAGATAGCGGCCACCTGATTAACGGCTTATAAACACAAATCGGCTATGCAAACTCCCTCTTTTCAAGAGCCGCTTGCTAAGTACTTACATGGCTTAGGCCTCAGTAAAGGCCCGATAGAGCTTAGCCCGTTTACTGGTGGCCAATCAAATCCAACATTCAAAATTAGTAATGGAAACTCCCATTACGTACTGAGAAAAAAACCAAGCGGCCTACTTTTGCCATCAGCGCATGCAGTTGATCGAGAACATCGCGTGATGCAAGCACTAGCCAATACAGATGTTCCCGTCCCCCAAATGCTAGCTTATTGTGAGGATGAAAGTATTATTGGGACGCCCTTTTTCATCATGGAATATCTGGACGGACGAGTCTTTGTAGATCAATCTTTGCCTGGCCTCACGGCCAGCGAGCGCCGGCAGATTTACGAACAAATGAATCGCACTATCTCTGCCATACATCGCCTAGATTATGGGTCGCTTGGATTGGAAACCTTTGGCAAGCCTGGCAATTATTTCGCAAGGCAAATCGCGCGCTGGTCTCGGCAAGTGCGCGAGGCCAATATTGCGATTCCTAGCTCTCTTCATAGGCTGATGGACTGGTTGCCTGAGCATATTCCCGCCGAAGATGAAACCACGCTGATTCATGGCGACTTTCGGATGGACAATCTCATCTTTCACAAAACTGATTTGCGCATCATTGGTGTTTTAGATTGGGAACTTTCTACGCTTGGTAATCCTTTGGCCGATTTTGCATATCAATGTATGGCTTGGCGAATTGCCCCCACCCTTTGGCGCGGAATACAAGGACTAGACTTGGCTGCCTTAGGAATTCCTAGTGAATCTGAATATATTGCTTTGTACGAAAAACGGGTAGGAAGGCCTATTTCTGAGCATTGGCCCTTTTTAATGGCTTATAACTTATTCCGAATTTCGGCAATTTTGCATGGCATTACTAAACGCGCAATGGATGGCAACGCCAATGCTAGTGATGCAATTGAAAACGGGGAGAAGGCCGGTGCGCTCGCTGATCTCGGCTGGGCATGTGCCCAACAGTAAAACTATTGCTTTTTAGTAAAGATCCCAACCAAGCCACGACGAAAAGCCATTACACAGAAAATAAATATCAAGCCCGTAACAATGGTGACTGACTCGCCTAAAGAGTTAAACCAAGTTACTCCCGTAATTTGAGCCAAGAAGTTTCCAATCTCGCCCACCCTATGTTCAAGCAGCACAATTACCAGCGCCCCAACGAATGGGCCCACTAAGGTGCCAACACCACCAACCAGGGTCATCAAAATAACTAAGCCAGACATTGACCAGTGCACATCTGTCAGCGTCTCAAAACCCAACACCAAAGCTTGAGCGGCCCCAGCCAAACCGGCCAGCCCAGCAGATAAAATAAATACTAAAAACTTAAAGCGATTCACGTTGTAGCCTAGAGATATTGCACGCGGCTCGTTTTCTTTAATCGCCTTTAGGATCTGGCCAAACGGAGAGGAAATGATTCTGGAAATAAATAAGAATCCGACAAGCACTGTAGCCAAAACAAAGTAGTAAAGATTCAAGTCACTTTGTAAGCTAATTAAGCCAAATAACTCGCCTCTTGGAATGCCTTGAAAACCATCTTCACCCCCAGAAGCTGGAGCTTGTAGGCAAATAAAATAAAACATTTGCGCTAAGGCCAAAGTGATCATGGAAAAGTAAATGCCTTGTCTTCTAATTGCAAGGCCGCCAATCAGGGCGCCCAAGGCTGCAGCAAACAAAACCCCTAGGATGATTCCGCCGGCCGGACCAACACCCATATCGCGCATTAAATATCCAGCACAATACCCAGCACCACCAAAAAATGCAGCATGGCCAAAAGACAGAAGGCCCGTATAGCCCAACAATAAATTAAATGCTGCAGCAAAAAGAGCAAAGCATAAAATCTTCATCAGAAAAATTGGATAGGCAAAAAATGGTGCCGCTATTGCGACAGCAAGAATTGCCAAAAAAATCCAAAGTTTGGATGATTTCATTTTTCACGTCCAAACAGGCCTGCTGGCCTAAATAACAAAACAATCACCATAATGGCAAATACCACCGTACTTGAGGCCTCTGGATAAAACACTTTAGTCAAGCCCTCAATCAAGCCCAAGCCAAGGCCGGTAACAATTGACCCCATGATGGAGCCCATGCCGCCAATCACTACCACGGCAAAAACAATAATGATGAGGTTAGAGCCCATCAATGGTGAGACTTGAATAATAGGCGCGGCAAGCACACCCGAAAAGGCGGCGAGTGCGACACCAAACCCATAAGTCAAGGTTGTCATGAGGGGGAAATTCACACCAAAAGCCTGAACCAGTTTTGGATTCTCTGTACCCGCCCGCAGATAGGCGCCAATGCTCGTTTTTTCGATCACGTACCAAGTGGCAAAACACACTGTTAGGGAAGCAAGCACAACCCATGCACGGTAGTTTGGTAAAACCATAAAGCCTAAATCGGTAGCACCGCGCAAGGCCTCAGGGGCGCTATAAGACAAGCCCGAGGCGCCATATATAGAACGCAGCACACCCTCGATAAAAAGTGTTAAACCAAAAGTCAACAGCAAACCGTACAAATGATCGAGCTTATACAGATGCCTTAGCAATAAACGCTCAATCACAATGCCAATCAAGCCAACAATGATTGGCGCCAACAGCAACATCACCCAATAGTTAATTCCAAAATATTGCCCAGCCATCCAAGTCACAATGGCACCCAACATAAACATGGCGCCATGTGAAAAGTTAATGACATTTAAAAGCCCAAAGATTACCGCCAATCCCAGACTGAGGATTGCATAGAAACTGCCGTTAACCAGCCCCAAAAGGAGCTGGCTTAACAAGGCGGAAAAAGAAAGGCCGAAGATTTCCAAAATTACTTATTGGCGCACTGAGAATAGGCCTCTGGAGCAAAAGCCTTCTCACCAGGGAGTGTAGAAACCAACTTGTAGTAATCCCATGGGCTTTTAACTTCGCTTGGGGTCTTCACTTCATAGAGGTACATATCGTGAACCATAGTTCCATCTTTGCGGATATAGCCATTTTTCGTAAACATGTCGTTAATTTTGACCTTGCGCATTTGCTGCATGACTTTATCTGAGTCATTTGTGCCGGCTGCTTTAACGGCATTCAAGTAGGTCATTGTGGAAGAATAATTACCAGCTTGAACCATCGTTGGCATGCGCTTCATTTTTTCAAAGAAACGTTTTGCGAACTTGCGAGTCTCATCATTCTGATCCCAATACCAAGCCTCAGTGGCAAGGAGGCCTTGGGCATTTTGAATCCCAATTGCATGCACATCGGTAATAAATACCAATAAACCAGCAATCTTCATGGTTTTGGTGATGCCAAACTCATTGGCAGCCTTAACAGAATTAATTGTGTCGCCACCTGCGTTCGCTAAGCCCAAGACCTGGGCTTTTGAGGCCTGCGCCTGCAATAGATAAGATGAAAAATCGCTCGCATTTAGTGGGTGCTTAGAGGTTCCTAAGACCTTTCCGCCGCTCGCATTAATCACGTTAGTTGCATCTTTCTCAAGCGCAAATCCAAAAGCGTAGTCAGCGGTTAAAAAGTACCAGGTCTTCAAACCCTTATCCATCATCCCCTTGGCCGATCCATTTGCCAAAGCAACTGTATCGTAGGTGTAGTGAATGGTGTAAGGCGTACACTGCTCGTTGGTTAAAGCAGAGGTGCCGGCGCCATTGTTAATGTAAATTCGCTTTTTCTCTGCTGCCACTTTAGATGTTGCTAGTGCAGTTCCAGAGTTAGTTCCACCAAAAACAACGCTCACGCCATCCTGGTCAATCCACTCTCTAGTTTTAGATGCGGCGATATCTGCTTTGTTTTGGTGGTCTGCTGAAACCACTTCAATTTTTTTGCCCAAAACACTGCCTCCAAAGTCGGCAATGGCCATCTTGATTGACTCCAAACCACCCTGGCCGTCAATATCTGAATACAAACCAGACATATCAGTAATAAAACCGATCTTTACAGCGGATGGATCCGCCGCATTCACACCACTTGAAACTGCAGCCAAAGCTGCTACCGCCATAGAAATTAAAGTCCGCTTCATTGTTTTTCCTTTAAAAGTAAACACTCAACTAAACGCCTAAATACCCGTTTAAGACTTCGGCCTTAGCCTTTAAGTCTGCACGCTCCACCACCTCTACTATCAACCCGCTTTCAACTACATAATGTCTGTCTGCAAGCTCTGCTGCAAACCTAAAGTTTTGCTCCACCAGCACGATCGTAAAGCCCTTATTTCTTAATTTAAAAACTACCTCGCCCAGCTTTTCAATAATCACTGGCGCAAGTCCTTCGGTAATCTCATCTAACAATAAAAGTTTGGCGCCCGTCCTTAAAATTCGAGCCATCGCCAACATTTGCTGTTCACCACCAGAAAGCCGGGTGCCTGGGCTGTTCCGTCTTTCATAAAGATTGGGGAACATCTCATAAATTTCTTCTAATTCCATGCCGCCAGAAGACACTTTAGGGGGAAGGAGTAAGTTTTCTTGAGCATCTAGGCTGGCAAAAATACCCCTTTCTTCTGGGCAATACCCAATTCCCAGGCGAGCAATTTGATAAGTTGGGAGATCAGCGGTCTCAACTCCAAACACGCTGATGGACCCCTTCCGCTTGCTGGTCAGCCCTAAGATAGTTTTAAGAATGGTGCTCCTGCCCGCGCCATTTCTACCTAAAAGTGTCACCACCTCTCCATCGCGCACAGCAAAATTCACACCATGCAAAATATGGGACTCCCCATACCAGGACTCTAAATTTTTAACCTCTAGTGCCATGCCACTCATAAAGCATCGCCCCCATGGCTACCCATGTAAGCCTCAACCACTAATGGATTTTTAGAAACCTCTTGATAAGAGCCTTCTGCTAAAACGGCTCCGCGTTGGAGCACAGTAATACGATCGGCAATCGAAGCAACCACCTTCATATTGTGCTCAACCATCAAAATAGTGCGACCCTTAGCAACGCGATCAATCAGCTCTGTTACACGCTGTACATCCTCGTGTCCCATGCCTTGCGTCGGCTCATCCAAGAGCATTAACTCTGGCTCCATGGCCAGGGTAGTTGCAATTTCTAGTGCGCGCTTGCGACCATAGGCCAAGTTTAAGGTTTGCTCATTAGCAAACTCTTCCAAACCAACCTCATGAAGAAGCTCCAAGGCGCGATCATTTAGAACGTTAAGGGAGTCGCCAGATCTCCAAAAATAGAATTCTGTACCCAATCCTCGTTGCAGTGCAACACGAACGTTTTCCAAAACCGTTAAGTGTGGGAAAACAGCTGAAATTTGAAAAGAGCGAATAATGCCGCGGCGCGCAATCATGGCCGGCGCCTCACTTGTAATATCTAGGCCATTAAATAGGATTTGGCCAGCGCTAGGCTCTAAGAATTTAGTGAGTAAGTTGAAGCAGGTGGTTTTTCCTGCGCCATTTGGGCCTATTAGAGCGTGAATAGCCCCTCGAGCAACCTTCAGGTTCACGTCACTCACTGCAGAAAACCCCTTGAAGGATTTGCCTAGCCCAACCGTCTCTAATATTGTTTCTTGCAATCTTATTTCCTCTGCCCTCTAGCGGAGCAAGACATTGAGGATAACCCAAGATAGCCTTGCTTTATATAGCGATAACCCTAAATTAAAAGGGATTTGATTAAGGGTTTTGAATGATCTTTTGAAAGTTTTGAATTGCCGTCCGGGCGGCCTCATCCAAAACATCCATGGGCACGCGCTGGGAGCCTTGGACAATCAATAGCGCATAGGGTTTTGCGAGTGCGGCGGCCTCAGGACACAAACGCAGCTCTTCTCCCTTTGCGGGTGATTGGCTGCGCCAATAATTGATCGCGGCTTCAAGCTCCTGAATGCTGATATACAACATGAGATATTGGGCGCCTACTTACCTTTAAGGGCAAGCATAGTGCCACGACATTTCTTGGCGCCACATCGACACTCATAGTCTTTTTTCATCTGCTTACTAATGCGACCCTCTATGTCAAGAGAATAGTCGTAAAACAACTCTTCACCAACCTTAAGGGCGCGCTTGGCATAAATAAAGACACGGGGCTCGCCATCATAAATACCCTCTTTTGTCTCGCAGATTGGCTTGCACGAATGGTTGATCCAACGCGCGGCATTGCCACCATACTTCGCATCAATGACACGACCATCATCCAAAGAAAAGTAAAACGTATGGTTCGGGTCCTTCTTATCGTGTGGGTGACGTTTAATAGCCAACTTCCAACTAATGCGCTCACCCTTGTACTCAATAATAGCTTGGCCTTTTTTGATTGGCTTTACTACAAAAACACCCTTTCCATGAATGGGTGAGGATTTAACAACAATAGAAGACCGATCCACCTTGGGAGGTGTTAATTTTTTTGATTTCATATTTAAACGTCTAAGTTGCGTGCAATGAGTGCGTTTTTTTCAATAAATGCACGACGAGGCTCAACCTCATCCCCCATCAATGTTGTAAAGACTTGATCTGCTGCAATAGCGTCCTCAATCTTTACTTGTAATAAGGTTCGTGAATTGGTGTCCATGGTGGTTTCCCACAGCTGCAGTGGATTCATCTCGCCAAGACCCTTATACCGTTGGCGACTCAGAACGCGCTCAGCCTCCGACAGCAGCCATGAGAATGCCGCCCTAAAGTCACCAATGGTTTGCTCTTTTTGATTCTTATCAGGATCGCCACGGCGAACTTTTGAGCCAGGCAGAACCTTGCCCGACAAAACAGCAGCAGCATTGGCAAGGCTTTGATAGTCATCGCCATGAACAAAATCAGAATTAATTGCAGACAGCTTGAGGTTGCCATGGATGCGGCGAGACAATAACAATCTAAAGCGCTCGGTCCGATCCTCTTTTTGCACAGTAATTTCCGGCGGCAAGGCTAATGGATTTAATGAGTCCGCCAAAGCTACCCTTAAGCGGTCAGCAGACTCATTCGCAGATTTTTCAGTATCCAAATTCAACTGGGTTCCCGATGCGATTGCTCTTAAAGCATCTTCGTCGATTGTGCGAGACAAGCGATCAACAATTGATTGAATTATTTGATAGTGCTTAGCCAGCTCATTGAGGGCGGCTCCCTCAATAACCTCACCGGCCGGGGTTTGCAAAGACGCTGTTTCCAGCGCAATCTTTAATAACAGCTGGTTAAGTTCCGCATCATCTTTTATATATTGCTCACTCTTACCAAACTTCACCTTATAAAGCGGTGGTTGTGCAATGTAAATGTGGCCCCGCTCTATCAGCTCTGGCATCTGCCTGTAGAAAAAGGTGAGTAATAGCGTACGAATATGGCTGCCATCTACATCCGCGTCGGTCATGATGATGATGCGGTGATAGCGAAGTTTGTCGGCTTTATATTCTTCAACCCCAATGCCAGTTCCAAGAACGGTAATTAAGGTAACAACTTCTTGGCTGGCCAACATTTTGTCAAAGCGGGCCTTTTCTACGTTAAGGATTTTTCCTTTTAAAGGAAGGATTGCCTGAAAGCGACGATCACGGCCTTGTTTGGCAGAGCCGCCCGCAGAGTCGCCCTCAACAATAAATAATTCTGATTTGGTGGGGTCCTTTTCTTGGCAATCGGCCAACTTTCCAGGAAGCCCAAGGCCATCTAACACTCCCTTTCGCCTTGTCATGTCGCGCGCTTTACGGGCTGCTTCGCGAGCTCTCGCGGCGTCAACAATCTTTCCACAAAGAATTTTTGCGTCTGCTGGGCGCTCTTGTAAATATGCCGAAAGGGCCTCTGCAACAATTTCTTCTATTGGCCCACGAACCTCACTAGAAACCAATTTATCTTTTGTTTGACTTGAGAATTTTGGCTCTGGAACCTTGACCGATAAAACACAAGTTAGGCCCTCGCGCATATCATCGCCAGAAATTTCTACCTTAGCCCTTTTAGCAACCTCATGCTCGTCAATGTATTTATTAATAACGCGCGTCATTGCCGCCCGCAGGCCCGTTAAGTGTGTGCCGCCATCGCGCTGAGGAATGTTGTTGGTAAAACAAAGCACCTGTTCACTAAAGCTGTCATTCCACTGCATCGACACTTCAGCGGTAATTTGCCCACCAAGATCAGATGGGCGAAAGCCTTCTGCGTAAAAAATATTGGGGTGTAAAACATTTTTGGTTTGGTTGATGTATTCAACAAAACCCTTAACCCCACCGGAAAAAGCAAAGTCTTCTTCTTGGCCGGTGCGCTGATCAATTAATTTGATGTGTACGCCATTATTTAAAAACGAAAGCTCACGAATGCGCTTTACCAGAATTTCATAATGAAACTCTACGTTTCCAAAGATGGTCTCGTCAGCCAGGAAATGAACCTCGGTTCCAGAAAGCTCTGTGTCGCCAGTAACGGTAATAGGGGATGTAGCAACCCCATTCTCATTTTGAATGTTGCGGTTTTTAATAACGCCGCGCTCAAACTCCATGTAGTGGGTTTTTCCATCGCGACGGATGGTGAGCTTTAACCATTTCGATAGCGCGTTTACGCAACTTACGCCTACGCCGTGCAGGCCACCAGAAACTTTGTAGCTGTTTTGGTCAAACTTACCGCCAGCATGTAGCTCGGTCATAACAATTTCGGCAGCACTCCGCTTGGGGTCGTGCTTATCGTCGTACTTAATGCCGGTTGGTACCCCGCGCCCATTGTCGACAATAGAAATGGAATTGTCGGTTTGAATAACAACAGTAATTTCTGAGCAATAACCTGCTAATGCTTCGTCAATGGAGTTGTCTAATACCTCAAAAACCAGATGGTGTAATCCTGTTCCATCAGAGGTGTCTCCAATGTACATGCCGGGACGTTTACGAACAGCTTCAAGACCCTCTAAGATTTGAATCGATGCGGCGCCATACTGCTCAACTACTTTTTTTTCTTCAGTCATTTTTTTCTAAGTTAAATACGCATTGGCATCACAACATACTTAAAACTCTCTGAGCCAGGCAGAGTAATTACAGCGCTGCTATTTGCATCGCCCAAACTAATTTGGATTTTTTCATTTTTGAGGTTAGATAAAACATCTAGTAAATAACTTACATTAAATCCAATCTCAACGGTGTCACCGCTGTATTCGGTTTCAATCTCTTCCTGTGCCTCTTCTTGCTCAGCATTGGTCGATTGAACGGTAATACGATTGGGTGACAAAGAAAAACGAACGCCTTTGAATTTATCTGTAGTCAGAATGGCCGCGCGCTGTAGCGCCGCCTGCAAGACATCGCGACCAACAACCAAAGTATTTTTATGTCCTTTTGGAATTACTCTTTGAAAGTCTGGGAATTTACCTTCAACCAATTTAGAAATTAATTCAATATCACCAAATGTAAATTTCACCTGATTGGCTGTGAGGCTGATTTCTACCAATTCGTCGGAGTCCTCCAAAAGATGCTGACACTCCAAAATTGTTTTGCGAGGAATAATAATTTCTTGTCTTTGGCCGGAGCCGGATGGCGCCTCGACCAATTCAACTTGAGAGTAAGCAAGGCGATGACCGTCGGTTGCAACCGCTACCACCTCTTTACCATCCACAACCAACAACATTCCATTTAAGTAATACCGAATATCTTGTTGTGCCATAGAAAAATGAACTTGGCTAATGAGTTGGCGGAAGCTTTTTTGTGGCATCTTCCATGTGGCAGTGACCTCGCCAACACTTTGCATCACCGGGAACTCGGCGGCCGATAGAGTTTGCAATGAAAAGCGGCTTTTTCCGCTTTGGACAACCATACGGTTATCTTTTAGATTAAGAGAAACGGGCCCCTCTGGGAGTGCGCGCAAAATATCGAGTAGCTTTCTAGCGGCGACTGTTGTCGTTGCGTCCTCTGTACCAACCCCAAAGTTTGCGTTCGTTGTAATTTGAATTTCAATATCTGTCGAGATAAAAGAAACCTTTTCTCCGCTTTTTTTGAATAGTAAATTTGCCAAAATTGGTAGTGTGTGTCTACGTTCAACAATTCCACTAACAACCTGAAGAGGTTTTAGTAAGTTATCGCGAGAAGTGTTAACGAGTTGCATTGCTTTTAAATCCTTGTATATATCTTAGTAGTAATAGTAATAAGGCTTCTTATTTTAGTGGATAAGTCAAAAAAACCATATAAATCAACATATTAGAAGACCAAAAACCTGTGGAAAACCCTTGTATAAACACTGCATAAAAAGTGAATAACTTTTTTTCAACACCCTATTTTTGCATGAAGCCGACTCCTTCCACAACTTATCCACACATAATCCCCAAACTTATCCCTAGGGTTGTTCACACCCTTATCCACAGGCAAAAACTAGGACTTCAAGGTTTGCTCTATCACGTGGATTTCGTGGTTTAGCTGCCCATCATGCGACCGTTCCTCCGCTATTTTACGAACTGCATGTAAAACAGTTGTATGGTCCCTGCCTCCAAAGAGCTCGCCTATCTCAGGAAGGCTTTTTTGGGTTAATTCTTTAGCCATAAACATTGCAATTTGGCGCGGACGCGCAATATTGGCCGGCCGCTTCTTTGAATACATGTCAGCAACCTTGATGCTATAAAAATCAGCCACAGACTTTTGAATGTTTTCAACGGAAATTTGACGGTTTTGTATTGAGAGTAGGTCTTTAAGCGCAACCCTAGCAACCTCGATGGTGACTTCGCGCCCATGAAAACGAACAAAGGCCAATATCTTTCTTAGTGCACCCTCAAGCTCACGAACGTTCGAGCGCAGGTGCTTGGCCACAAAGAAAGCAACATCCTCACTCATTGGGATGCCCTCACTACCCGCCTTTTTCATCAAAATCGCAACCCGCATTTCTAACTCTGGAGGCTCAATAGCAACCGTTAGACCAGAATCAAAGCGCGAAATTAGGCGATCATCAATACCAGCCATTTCTTTTGGGTAGGTATCGCTGGTAATAATGACTTGAGCCTTATTGCTGAGGAGCGCCTCAAAGGCATAAAAAAACTCTTCCTGAGTTCTGGATTTACCACTAAAAAATTGAATGTCGTCAATTAACAAAAGGTCTAGTGAGTGGTAGTAGCGCTTGAAGCGATCAAACGCTTTTTGCTGATATGCGCGCACCACGTCTGAGACATACTGTTCGGCGTGTATATAACGAATGCGGGCATTGGGCTTTTCTTTTAAGAGGTGGTTACCAATCGCATGGATTAAATGCGTCTTACCAAGGCCCACCCCACCATATAAAAACATTGGGTTATATGAGCTGCCGGGGTTGTGTGCAACCTGAATGGATGCTGCCCTAGCAAGTTGGTTTGCTTTACCCGTAACAAAAGTTTCGAAGGTGAGGTTGGGGTTAAGTTTTGAGTGGTCCTCAATCTCAAATGCACTCTCATCCAAAGAGGCGGCCGCTTCGGTAGTGTTAACTGCTTGGGGCTCGTGCGCGGCGCCAGCCAAAATTGCAGGGGCGGCAACCAGGGGGGCGCCCACCTCAATATCAAGGACAAAACTAACATTTATGGGGAGCCCAAAATACTGCGATGCCAACTCCTGGAAGCGGTCTGCAAATGTTTTCTTAATCCAGTCGAGTTTGAATCTATTTGGAGCGCCAATAGTTAGTGAGTGATCACTCTCATCGAAAGAAACGAGGGTTAGGGGTTGAATCCATGTTTTAAACTGCTGGGGCGACAGCTCGCGGGAAAGGGTGCTAAGGGCACCATCCCAAAATCCCAAGGGGCTGATTGAATTCAAGGCAGGGGGATTTTGTAGGTTAGTCATATTTTTAGAGGATCCATTGTAGCGATGCTACAAAGTTATCCACAAGCTACAAAAACGTGGAAAAGCTGTGGATAACTTGTGTATAAAACTAAAAAAACCATATAAATTAATGGTTTAGATAAAAATAACATCAAAGTAGAGAAATACACCTATATATTCTTCGAGATAGATTGACCTTTTGCTCTGCAACAAGGAAAATAATGGGTTTTCCCGGGATATATCATGAAAAGAACATACCAACCATCCGTAACACGTCGTAAGCGCACCCACGGTTTTCGCATTCGTATGAAAACCAAAAGCGGCCGTGCCGTATTAAACGCACGTCGCGCAAAAGGTCGGAAGCGTTTGGCCGTTTAATTTAGCCATTGAACAGCGCTAGGATTTCTGAATTATTAAAAATACACCCCAAGACAAGTTTGTGTTGGGGGATGTATGTCGCGCCCACACAAGAGGGCTGTAAGCCAGACTTAGGAGTTGCGGTAGCTAAGAAATTAGCCAAAAGAGCAGTTGACCGCAACCGCCTAAAGAGGATGATTCGCGAATTAATTTGGACCGCCCAAACCAATACTTTAAATAAAGATGTAGTGGTTAAGCTCAAAAAACCAATCGGTCGCGAGACTCGGGGCAGGCTAAGAAAAAAAGAAAAAGAACTTCTACGCTCTCAGATCTCGGGGCTAATTTAAAGTGCGTCTTTTAAATAATGCCGCAATAAAGTTGGTAAAAATTTATCAACTGTTATTGAGCCCCTATATGGGCATGCAATGTAAATACGTACCAAGTTGCTCTCAATACGCCTGCGACTGCTTTAATCATTACGGATTTATTAAAAGCCTAGGTTTGGCTGGGTGGCGCATTCTGCGCTGTAACCCATGGTCACAAGGCGGTTATGATCCTGCGGTAAAACAAATACCTCATTAACTTAAGTGAATGCAAATGGACTTTAAAAAAACGATTCTTTGGGCAGTGTTCTCGATGTCAGGCCTCATGCTTTATAGCAATTGGCAGGTTCATGAGGGCAAACCATCCTTGTTTGGTGGAACCCCAGCAAACACTCAAGCCCCCACCGATAAGTCCACCATAAATAACAAAGCAGATGTGCCAACGCAAATAGCGGGCGCGCCCGTAATTGCAGCAACTCCCATTATTGCCTTGGGCGCAATCGAAAGCGCTGAAAAATTTGCATTAAAAAGCGATGTATTGGCATTGGAAATTAGTGCTAACGGTGCAAATGTCATCGACGCAAAATTATTGAAAGCGTTGACTGCAGAAAATAAACCGATTGAGCTGTTTCAATACACACCAAACCACAAATATTTTGCGCGCTCAGGTTTAATTTCTCTAAACAATAATGACTTGCCAAATCACACTAGCACTTTCAAGCTTAACCAATCTGGTAAAGACAACTCTGGACGGCCTTTTCTTACCCTTGCTAGTGAGCGCAATGGCGTTAAGCTAGAAAAAACGTTCACTCTTAATCCTGGAAGCTATGTGGTTGAGGTTGACCACCGTGTGACTCAGTTAAGCGCCAACGCTACACCGCTGGTGCTCTACACCGAGCTGGTGCGAGACGGAAGCCAAGAGCAAAAAATTGGCCCATTTGATGGCGCTTTTTCAGCGAGTACGTTTACTGGTCCAGCCGTTTATACCAATAAAGAAAAGTTTAACAAGCTGGAATTTACAGAGATTGATAAAAATAAAATTACCATCCCATCCCAAGTTGCGGCTGGAGAGCCTGGTTGGATTGCAATGGTGCAGCATTATTTTGCTGGCGCATGGATTCCTAGCGATAAATTTGCTCGTGACATTTATGCCGGAAAAATTGATAACGGTTTATATCGCATAGGAATGCAAACGCCGCTTGGCGTAGTTCCCCAGGGCTCAACGACTGTGGAAAAATCCCGTCTCTTCGTTGGACCACAAGAGGAAAGCGTTTTAGAAACGATTGCTCCTGGCTTCGAGTTGCTTAAGGATTATGGCTACTTGACTATTCTGGCAAAACCCATTTTTTGGCTATTGGAAAAAATCCATGGTTATGTTGGCAACTGGGGTTGGGCAATTATTCTTCTCACGGTTTTGATTAAGCTAGTCTTCTTTCCGCTATCAGCTGCAAGCTATAAATCGATGGCGCGCATGAAAGAGGTGCAGCCACGTTTAATGGCCATGAAAGATCAGTACAAAGGCGAGCCACAGAAGCTAAATCAAGCAATGATGGAAATGTATCGCAAAGAGAAAATCAATCCATTGGGCGGATGCTTGCCGGTGGTAGTTCAGATTCCGGTATTTATCGCCTTGTATTGGGTACTGTTGTCATCTGTTGAAATGCGCGGCGCCCCTTGGGTTTTGTGGATCCATGACTTATCTGTTCCAGATCCGTATTACATCTTGCCAGTCATCATGGCTATTTCGATGTTTGTACAAACCAAACTTAATCCAACACCACCTGATCCTATTCAGGCTAAGGTGATGATGTACATGCCAATCATATTCTCCGTGATGTTCTTCTTCTTCCCAGCTGGCCTGGTGTTGTATTGGGTGGTTAATAACCTGTTGTCGATTGCACAACAATGGCAGATTAATCAAATGTTTGGTAAAAAAGTAGCCAAGTAATTTTGTGATGGCATAGCATCCAATGAAAGAGCACAGCAATGATGACTAGAAAGCTGCCCATCATTGCTGTAGCTACCGCTCCAGGTAAAGCGGGTGTTGGGGTTGTGCGAATTAGTGGGCAGAACCTTGCCTCAATTACAAAAGCGCTTTTTCAAAAAGCACTTTCACCGCGACAAGCAAGCTTACTCACCCTGCGTGATGCTGGTGGACAAACCATTGATCAACTCATTGCGATTTATTTTGTAGCCCCAGCCTCATTTACAGGCGAAGATGTTTTAGAGCTGCAATGTCATGGTGGGCCCCAACTTCTTGAGTTGGTAATGAAGCGCTGCCTTGAGCTGGGTAAAGATGATGGACTGGTAATTGCCGAGCCTGGCGAATTTACTCTGCGCGCTTATCTGAACAACAAAATTGATTTAGCCCAGGCCGAAGCGATTGCAGACTTAATTGATGCTCAGAGTGAGGCTGCAGTCCGTGGCGCTGCTAGGTCATTACAAGGCGCCTTTTCAGAAAATATTAATGATCTGATCGAAGAAATTACACAGCTGCGTATTTTGGTGGAATCCACCCTAGACTTCCCCGAGGAAGAAATTGAGTTTTTGGAGAATGTACAAGCACGCCAACGTTTAGCTGCAGTTAAAGAGAAATTACAGTCTCTTCGCAATGGCGCTAAACAGGGAAAAATCTTGCGTGATGGCATTCAGCTAGTTTTGGCTGGTGCCCCAAACGTTGGGAAGAGCTCCTTACTCAATAGGCTTGCTGGTGAAGAGGTTGCAATTGTGACCTCCATTGCGGGCACCACACGTGATCGTGTGAAGGAAAGCATCACTATTGAGGGTGTGCCGATGCACATTATTGATACGGCTGGCTTGCGCGAGACAAATGATCTGGTCGAGGCAAAAGGTATTGAAAGATCTTGGGATGCCATTCGTTTGGCAGACTTAGTCATCTTTTTGACTGATCCTAATTCTGGTGAAGATGGTTTAAAAGAGCAGATCCTTCGCGAGCTGCCACCAAAATGCCCCGTTTTAGAGGTTTTCAATAAATCAGATTTATTGTCATCAGGCCCCTTGACCAATTCAAAAGACCCTCTCTGGATTTCAGCTAAGACCGGCGATGGGATTGAGGCCCTAAAGCAGCAGATACTAAAAATGGTGGGCTGGAACGGCGATCAAGAGGGGGCAATTGTGGCTAGACGAAGGCATTTAGACTGCCTGGAGCACGCATCAGAACATATTGCAAGATCAGAGCAGTTCGCAGCAAATGGCAACAATTCGCTTGAATTATTCGCTGAAGAGCTATTTTTAGCTCAAAATCACCTAGGGCAAATCACTGGAAAACTACTTCCAGACGACCTTTTGGGCAAAATCTTTAGCCAATTTTGTATTGGCAAATAAAGAGTTTATTCCACGTCATTTAAGGGGGTGAAACACCCCCAAAATGTTAAAATCACTAGATTAGAAATTAAATCTTCATGGGTAAACAAATGACTACAGCAACTGCCGACCAAATTGACGCGAATGCCCCAGCTTACGTAAAAAACAAGCAATTAATTGAGTGGGTTGGCGAGGTTGCTGCCCTTACCAAGCCAGACGCAATTCATTGGTGTGATGGCTCCCAAGCTGAATATGACGAACTTTGTGAGCTCTTGGTCAAGGCCGGTGTATTTAAGCGTTTAAACCCCGCCAAACGCAAAAACTCATTTTTAGCCCTTTCAGACCCGGAGGATGTGGCACGCGTTGAAGATCGAACGTTTATTTGCTCTGTAAAAAAAGAAGACGCCGGCCCTACTAATAACTGGGTAGAGCCAAGCGAAATGCGCGCAACATTAAATCCTTTGTTTGATGGCTGCATGCGTGGCCGAACAATGTATGTAGTGCCATTCTCTATGGGCCCAATAGGATCGCCCATTGCCCACATTGGTGTCGAGCTCTCTGATAGCCCTTATGTTGCAATTAACATGCGTCTGATGACCCGTATGGGCAGAGCAGTGATTGATCAGTTGGGCGCTGATAGCGAGTTTGTTCCCTGTATTCATACTGTTGGTAAGCCGCTGGCTGCAGGCGAAAAAGATGTTACATGGCCAAACAACCAGAATAAGTACATCGTTCATTACCCAGAATCTCGTGAGATCTGGTCATTTGGTTCTGGCTATGGTGGCAACGCATTGTTGGGAAAAAAATGTTTTGCCTTGCGCATCGCATCCAATATGGGTCGTGAACAAGGTTGGTTGGCAGAGCACATGTTGATCTTGGGCGTGACTTCGCCCGAGGGCAAGAAATACCACATTGCAGCTGCATTCCCATCTGCTTGTGGCAAAACCAATTTTTCTATGATGATTCCACCAAAAGGATTTGATGGCTGGAAGGTAACTACGATTGGCGATGACATTGCATGGATCAAGCCACGGAAAGATGCAGTTACTGGTAAAACCCGTTTGTTTGCAATTAACCCAGAGTCTGGCTACTTTGGCGTTGCTCCTGGCACAAACCGCCAAACCAATCAAAACTGTATTGACTCCTTAAATCAGGATGTGATTTTTACTAACGTTGGCCTGACTGATGATGGCGATGTTTGGTGGGAAGGTTTGACGGAAACTCCGCCAGCCCATTTGATTGACTGGCAAGGCAAAGACTGGACCCCAGCAGACGGCGCGGCGGGCCGCAAAGCAGCGCATCCAAATTCACGCTTTACCGTTGCTGCTACCAATAATCCAGCAGTTGATCCTAAGTGGGACGACCCCGAAGGCGTTCCAATCGATGCCTTCTTGTTTGGTGGCCGCCGTTCTAATACTGTCCCCTTGGTTAGCGAAGCACGTGACTGGGTAGAGGGTGTTTATATGGCTGCTACTCTTGGTTCAGAAACCACCGCAGCAATCACCGGTCAAATTGGTGTCGTACGTCGTGACCCATTTGCGATGATTGCATTTGCGGGTTACAACATGAGTGACTACTTTCAACATTGGCTCAATATCGGCAAGAAGTTAGAAGCCGAAGGCGCTGTTTTGCCTAAGATCTATTGCGTTAACTGGTTCCGCAAGGATGAAAACGGTAAATTTGTTTGGCCAGGCTTTGGCGAAAATATGCGCGTGCTTTCTTGGATTTTGGAGCGCGCTGAAGGCAAAGCAAAAGGTAAAGAAACACCATTTGGTATCTGCCCAGAGCACGGCGATATGCATTGGAACGGCCTTGACTATTCAGCAGAGAAATTTGCTAAAGCCATTCATGTTGCCGTTGATGATTGGAAGAATGAGTTGAAGCTTCATACCGAATTGTTTGATCATCTTGGCGATCGCTTGCCAAAAGAGCTTAAAGAAACTCGCGCTAAGATTGAACAACGCTTAAACGCTTAAGTATTTCATCTCATTAGTTAAATGACCAAACCCCAACACCATGAAATAGTGGTGATCGGGGCAGGCATTTGCGGCTCAACCATTGCAAATGAATTGCTCCTACGTGGCAAATCTGTATGCCTTGTTGATGCTGCATCATCCCCTGCTACCGCTTGCTCAAGCCATGCTTACGCCATTGCCCATCCGCATATAGGCAAAGGATCTCCCCGTTTATTACGCTTAACGCGCACTGCTTTTTTATTGGCTGAGGCGAGATGGGGCAAGACTTGGAACAAGCATGGTATTTTTCAGCCCACCAAAAAAGACAAGCATTTTGATCAAGCTGAAGTTGCCAATTATTTGAAGTCATTAGACCTCGATGAAGATATTGCGAAAGCTTTGGATGCTCAAGAGGCAGAAAAAACTTGTGGCATCAAACAAAGTGGAGTGTGGCTTTCTCGCGGCGCCTCTTTAAACATCTTTGAGGCGAGCAATGCACTATTGCAAGAACACAAGCGCTTAACTTGTTTATGGAACGCGCGGGTTGAAAAACTTGAGAAAGTCGATAGTCATTGGCTTTTATTGAATCAGGCTAATGAAGTCATCCTTAGTGCAGATAAGGTAGTGGTTGCAACAGCAATGGATACCAAGGCTTTAATGAGCAGCATCGGAATACGACTGCCTCTGAAGCCTGTTCGTGGCCAACTCAGTATTTTCTCAATCAGAAAAGATGATGCTTGGGTAGCAAAATTGCCGAGAGTTGGGATATCGGGCGATGGCTATTGCCTCCCAGCCCAGCTGCTTAAAGATGGTAGCTATCGTTGGATGGTTGGATCTAGTTTTGATGAGGGCGAAGATGATCTGGGTTCAAGAGATAGTAGCGATGCATTTAATCGAGAACAGGCAAAGGGCTTGCTTGCTTATTCTGAGGGAGATCCTCGGGCGCTAATGAAGGCCGGAGATTTTGTTGGGGTGCGCTGTGTTGCAGGCGACCGTCTGCCAATCATTGGGACGTTGACCCAAAGACCTGGAATTTTTTTAGCTACCGCTTTGGGCTCACGGGGTATTTTATGGTCAGCGCTTGCAGCTAAGCTGATTACAGCTCAGCTGCTAGGCGATGACTTTGCTTTACTTGCGCGCTTAGGTTTCGCTGCAGATTTAGTTGCGGCACTAGCGCCCGCCCGTTTCTTTGCTGGAGCTTTACCTGCACCAGCAGCCTTAGCCTCAAACTCAAAACCAATTTTACCTTCAGCACCAAGGGCTAAATAGGCCTTAAAGCCCCGCCCAGTTCGGTTTGATTTGAAGTTGGTCAAGAGGTCGGTCTTGCCTTCTTTCAGCAGCTTTTGTACCTGCTCAGGTGAAATTTCTTGTTGCAATACCACCTTGCCTGTTTTGAAATCACACGTTTTGCTTGGCCCCGTATTTTTCTCGCACAGGTAACGCATACCGTCCTCATAGACTGCACCAGAGCATTTTGGACAAACACCCAAAGCTTGACGACCTGTGAAGTCTATCGCTTCGGTTTCTTCATCCTGACTGTTGCCAAAATCAAACTCGAGTTTGAAGCCTGCATTGGGATAGTCCGCATCATCTTCTGGAATTTCGCTTAACTTAATAATGGCCGCAAATGGACGACCTATTTTGCTGCGGAAGCCTTGTAGTGGACCAATTGTTTTTTCGCGAAGCAGTTCTTCTACTTCAGGGTATTCAAATGCTCGACCGCCTGGTGTTTTGCTGATCGTAAAACCACACTTTTCACAGGCAAAGCGACGATAGTTTTCTTTTACTGCACCCTTACAGTGTGGGCATGGCGTGGTCATCGTAGCGTAATCGCCGGGAATAGTATCGCTGTCATATTCCTTGGCGCGCTTGACGATACGCTGAGTCATTTGTGCAATTTCTTGCATGAAGGTATCGCGCTTCATCTTGCCTTGCTCAATCAGAGAGAGCTTGTTTTCCCAGCTACCAGTTAAATCAGGGCGCGTTAGTTCTTCAACATCTAGGCCACGCAATAAAGTCATTAACTGAAACGCTTTTGCTGTGGGGATAAGTTCGCGCGCTTCACGCACCATATATCTTTCAGCGAGCAATCCCTCGATGATTGCTGCGCGCGTTGCAGGTGTTCCCAGACCTTTCTCTGCCATAGCCTCGCGCATGTCATCATCATCGACCCATTTGCCGGCACCTTCCATTGCTGAAAGCAAGGTTGCTTCTGTATAGCGAGCTGGGGGTTTGGTTTTTAATGGAACGGCAGCAACCGACTCAGTTTGAACGGTTTCACCCTCTTTGACCGCTACAAGCTCATCGTCCGCTTGATTCGATTTACCATAGACAGTGAGCCAGCCAGGGTGAACAAGGACACGACCCTCGGTTTTGAAATGGTGGCCCAAAACTTCAGTAATGCGGGTAGTGACCCTGAATTCAGCGGCAGGATAAAAGACTGCCAAGAAACGACGGACCACTAAGTCATATAGCTTTGCCTCTGGCTCACTTAAGGTCTTGGGTGTTTCCAGGGTCGGAATGATTGCAAAGTGATCAGAGATTTTGGAGTTATCAAAGATGCGTTTGTTTGGTTTGATCCAACCATAACCAGCTTTCGCTTTTGGATCCTTTGGGTCACCCTTCAGAATTTGTTTGGCAAACGCACGATAGTCTTGCGAGTTCTCAGCAAGAATTTCCATGGTTTGTTTAACGGTATCTAGATAGTCCTCTGGCAGCGCTTTGGCATCAGTACGCGGATAGGTTAAAACCTTGTGACGCTCATAAAGCGCTTGTGCAAGACCTAAAGTATTTTTTGCAGAAAAACCAAAACGGGCATTCGCTTCACGCTGTAAGCTGGTGAGGTCAAAAAGTTGCGGCGCAAGTTGGGTGGCTGGTTTGGCCTCCTCTGTAACGCTTGCCTTTTTATCGCGACATGCTGCAACAATGCTTTGTGCGGCAGCCTCACTCCAGAGCCGATTCTCACGCGCATCGGGTTCAGCAACATCCTTCTTAAATTTGGCATCAAACCAGCGGCCCTCATAGACTCCGGCAGCAGCAATAAACTCCGCCTTTACTTCCCAGTAATCTTTAGAAATAAACTTACGAATGAGCTCTTCGCGCTCGACCACAATTGAGAGCGTTGGCGTTTGAACACGACCCACAGTAGTTAAAAAGAAACCGCCGCTCTTGCTATTAAATGCAGTCATGGCGCGAGTGCCATTAATGCCAACTAGCCAGTCAGCTTCTGAGCGGCAACGGGCCGCATCAGCTAGGGGCTGCATATCTTCATCGGTGCGTAAGTTTGTAAAGCCATCACGAATTGCTGCTGGAGTCATAGACCGCAGCCACAAACGCTTGACGCCCTGCGATGCTTTTGCGTGTTGCGCAATTAAGCGAAAGATCAGCTCGCCTTCGCGCCCCGCGTCACATGCATTAATCAAAGAGGTGATGTCTTTGCGTTTAATGAGTTTTTGCAACACCTTCAGGCGCGACTCCGTTTTGATAATGGGGCGCAAATCAAAATACGGGGGGACCACAGGTAAATTGGCAAAAGACCATTTGCCGCGCTTAACGTCATATTCTTCGGGGGCTGCTATTTCTAAGAGGTGGCCAACCGCAGATGAAATAACAAAGTCGTCGTTTTCAAAGTAGTCCTCATGCTTGGTAAAGCCGCCTAGGGCCTTAGCAATGTCGTTGGCTACCGAAGGTTTCTCGGCAATGACGAGAGTCTTGGGATGATCCACAGATATGGTCTTGGTGCTGCTTTTGGTAGATGCTTTAGCCACGCGTTTGCCTAAATTTGAGCCTGAAATGATGTTTCTAATAGGGAAAAAAGATGAACAATTTAAACCAAATCAGGGTTTGGTCAATTGCTTACCCCTTTTTTATTATTAACCGATAAATTGGGAAAAGTCCAAAAAGACCTGTGTTTTTGATAAAGAAGCACCAACTTTTTGGAAGTTTTATGGGTAAAAACCGCATTTAAACCCTTTAAAATAAGGGTTTTCTCAAAAAACCAACTCTTCAAGGACTTCTTGGGGGTTGCGCACCAGTTTTGCGCCCTGCTGAATCAGCAGGTGGCAGCCACTAGAAAAAGGGTGCCGAATAGATCCTGGCACTGCAAAAACCTCTCTTCCTAGCTCTGATGCAAGTCTTGCGGTAATGAGTGAGCCCGATTTTTCCGCCGCCTCAATCACGACTACGCCAATCGATAGCGCTGCAATAATGCGATTACGTCTGGGGAAATGAGCTGATTTTGGTGGGGCGCCTAAGGGTAGCTCAGAGATCAAGAGCCCTTGCTTTCGAATCCCTCTGGCCAAATCCAGATGTTCTTTAGGGTAAATCACATCCAGACCGGCCCCACAGACTGCCATGGTGAAGTGATTGGGGCCAAGCTGAAGGGTTGCTTGATGGGCAGCACCATCAACGCCTCTCGCAAGCCCTGAGACGATGAGTAAACCTGCTCGTGAGAGCTCTTTGGCAAAAGCCGCTGCGTTTTTAAGGCCTTCAATGCTTGCCTTGCGAGAGCCCACGATGGCGATCATGGGGGTTTTTAGCAAGTTAAGATCCCCATCTATATATAGACGCTCGGGCGGATCATATAAATCATTAAGACGGCATGGGTATCTTTTATCACCCCTAGCAATACAAGTGATTTGATTTGGTTTTAGAAGTGGGAGCATCAAAAGATTTTGATCTTCAGGGGAATTCCAGCAATCGGGACAGACTGATTGCTCTGTTGGATAATTCCTATATGGCTTTGTTAAACGTCCTTTGTTACCCAGACCCACGCTTGCATCAGGTTGCTAAACCCGTGGCGCAAGTGGACGCGCGCATTAAAAAAATAGTCGCCGATATGGCCGACACAATGTATGAGGCTCCAGGGGTTGGCTTAGCCGCAACCCAGATTGATATTCACGAGCGCATTGTCGTCATCGATATATCCGATGAGCAAAATGATTTGAGGGTTTTTATCAACCCAGAAATTATTTGGTCAAGCTCTGAGACAAAGTCCTGGCGCGAGGGCTGTCTTTCAGTCCCTGATTTTTATGATGAAGTTGAAAGACCCTCACAAGTTCGCGTGAAGGCGCTGGATGTTGATGGAAAAGAGTTTGAGCTTGAGGCAGATGGCTTGCTAGCAGTATGTTTGCAGCACGAACTCGACCATTTGGAAGGTAAGGTATTTGTTGCCTATTTGTCGATACTCAAGCGAACCCGTATTTCACAAAAACTAAAAAAGCGCGCCAAAGAGTTAGCAGGTGAGCGCTAGGCGCCGCTGATGAAAATTGTATTTGCTGGGACTCCCGAATTTGCTGCGCAAGCAATGCGCGCAATTGATGATGCAGGTCATGAAATTGTTCTGGCACTGACCCAGCCTGATCGCCGGGCTGGTAGGGGGATGCACTTACAAGCTAGCCCCGTCAAGGAGTTTGCATTGGAAAACAATATTCCTGTGCTTCAGCCAGAAACACTCAAGCGCAATAGTGCGGACTCTCAAAAGCAGGTCCAGGCTCAAGGGGCGTATGCCCAATTATCTACAATAGATTTTGATGCCATGGTAGTCGTTGCCTATGGGCTCATCTTGCCGCAAGATGTTTTAGATATTACGCAGCAACCAGGAAGACATGGTAGTTTTAATATTCACGGCTCCCTATTGCCGCGCTGGCGCGGCGCGGCGCCGATACAGCGAGCGATAGAATCGGGCGATACAAAAACGGGCATCTGTATTATGCAGATGGATGCCGGTCTTGATACAGGCGATACTGTGCTCATCAATGAGATTGACATTGCGCCTGAAGAAACGAGCGGCACCTTGTATCACCGATTAGCGAAATTAGGCGCGCAATCAATTGTGGATACATTGAATTGCTTGCAGGCAGGTAAGGGTTTAGTTCGCACCCCGCAAGCAATGAATGGCGTCACTTACGCAGAAAAAATATTAAAGAGTGAAGCAGAAATCGACTGGAACTTAAGCGCCCAAGAAATTGATCGACGGATTCGGGCGTTTAACCCTTTTCCTGGCGCCAATAGCAATGCTGAAGAGATTGAGATGAAATTTTGGAGCTCTTGTATCCCAAAGGTGGGGGCCTGCAGTAAAACGGGCCATCCTGGCGAATTATTAGGGTTTAGCGATAAGGGTGCTTACATTCAGTGCGGGCAGGGAGCGATAGAAATTTTAGAAATGCAAAAGCCGGGAGGCAAGAAAATGAATGCCAGCCTTTGCTTACAGTCGTTTGCTGGCAGCGAACAAGTATTACGCTTTCATACAAAATAAAACATACTAAATTTACTTGACTGATAAAAAAACGCCGCACAGCCTGCCACTTTCGGAAGCCATCAGCATTGCTGCTCAGGCTGTTGGCGAGGTAATGAGTGGCAGATCACTAACAGAAGTTTTAGATGAATTAGAGCCCCATGAGCGCCCTATTGTGCAAAGCTTAAGTTTTGACGCTTTGCGTAAATGGGTTCGATCACATGAGTTCATCAAGCAATTTATTCCAAAGAATCCGCCACCAGAAGTGGATCATCTATTAAGTGTTGCCATTGCACTGTTCTTAAATGAGAACACAGATGGCAAAGGTTACGCAGCCCACACCATCGTTGATCAAGCCGTAAGTGCTTGTGATAGTTACGATAAGACAATGTATGCCAAAGGCTTAGTTAACGCGGTGCTCCGCAAGGTAAGCCTTCTCGTCCAGCCGCCAGAGGGGCAGACCCGCTTTCCCCCAGACCCTGTTCCAATGTTTGTGCCACCTTGGTGGCGCGCCAATCTAAAGCGGAATTACGCAAAGGTCTGGCAATCTATATTGTTTGCACAAGCAAAACGAGCACCATTAATTTTGCGCGTCAATCAAAAACAATATTCACGAGATCAATATCAAACATTATTAAGTGAGATTGGAATTACATCTGCTCCAATTGAGGAAGTCGCTGGAGTAAAGCTTGCATCTACTTTGTTGTTATCTAATCCAGTTCCCGTTTCAGAGCTGCCGGGTTTTTATACTGGTGCAGTGTCGGTTCAAGATGCTGGAGCACAGCTTGCAGCAATTCTTTTAAGCCCACAGCCAGGCGAGCGAGTGTTGGATGCGTGTGCGGCGCCCGGTGGCAAGACCGCACATTTACTCGAGTTAGCAGATTGCGAGATGGTGGCTTTAGAGCTTGACGCCGATCGCCTTAGTAAAATCGGTGGTAATTTAGATCGCTTGCGCTTGCATTCTGACAAAGTGCAGGTGCTCCGGGGCGATGCTTCAAAGGCATCTTGGTGGGATGGCCGCCCTTTCGACAAAATCTTGCTTGATGCGCCATGTTCGGCCTCAGGCATTGTGGCCAGACACCCAGATATTCCTTTTTTAAGGCGCGAGGCTGATATCAAGTCGCTGCAACAGAAGCAGCGCGGCATTCTGGAGCAGGCCTGGAAAATGTTGAAAGCGGAAGGGCTCATGCTCTACGTCACCTGCTCACTATTTCCTGAGGAGGGAGAGGAGCAGGCCATTTGGTTTGCTGCTCAGCACAGCAATGCGGTACGATTAGGCGCTCCAGGGCAGATTCTGCCGACAGACGTAAGCGACGGTTTTTACTATGCTTTGTTTAAGAAAAATGGGCCATGAGCCAAAGAATTAAACAACTCATCTTTTTATGCTTGATGGCGTTGGCTGTATTTTCAACAAGCGCAAGCGCAGAAGGAATCAAAATCAAATCCTTTGAGTTGGAGAGGGTTGATAGCGACTGGCTTTTGAATGCTACTTTTCAGATTGAACTTTCCCCCGGCCTTGAGGACGCAGTTCAAAAAGGTGTGGTGCTTTATTTTCAAACAGAGTTTGATTTAACGCGTTCGCGTTGGTATTGGTTTGATGACAAGTCTGTGCTTGCCCAGAGACAAGCCCGCCTGTCTTACCAACCACTCACTCAACAATATCGAATTTCTTCAGAGGGATTTACATTTTCCGCACAGACCATTTCAGAAGCGTTGCAAGCAGTTGGCAGTGTTGGTGGTTGGCGCGTAATTGACAATAGTCAGCTAGATGCAAGTAAGTCGTATACGGCCTCCCTGCGCATGACTTTGGATTTGAGTAAGCTGCCTAAGCCATTCCAGGTAAATGCTTTAAATAATCGTGACTGGAATGTTTCTAGCGATTGGCTACGCATCCCTTTTTCACCAGCCGGCTCCAATCTCATTAAACGATGAAAGTATTTTCAACGCTGCTACAGGGCGCCTTTTTTACATCCAAGGCCTGGAGAAAGAAGGTAATTCCAATTGCGATAGGGGCCATTGGCGTATTCGCTTTATTTCTATTAGTTTTGTTATCGATTGCATCCTCTAATACAGAATTTTTTGATAAGTACTTTATTTGGCTTTATGCGGCCAATGTCGTCATTGGGGTTTGTCTAGCCCTAGTGATCTTGACTTTGGTAAGCGTGATTGGTGTTCGTTGGTATAGGGGACATTTCGGTACTCGCTTGATTGCTAAGCTGGCAATGATTTTTGCTTTGGTTGGTGTTGTTCCGGGCTTGATTTTGTACGGCGTTTCGCTGCAGTTCGTGTCGCGTAGTATCGAAACTTGGTTCGATGTGAAGGTTGAGTCAGCACTGAACTCTGGCTTAGAGTTGGGCCGGGTTACTCTGCAAATTGCCCAAGAAGAGATTCTGGCCGAGGGTAATTTTATTGCCGAACAAGTTGTTCAAGTTCCCCCAGGCACCAGCTCTGAACAGGTTGGTGCCATGATTATGAAGATTCGTAACCAATTTGGCATTCAAGAGGTCAGCCTCTTTAATATGCAGCGTAATTTGATCTTGACTAGCGAGTTAAAGCCTAAAAATTATTTACCTGCGCCTAGTGCTGAAGTGGTGGCGGAAGCTTTTAAGAAGAAGGGCATTACTTTTTTAGATCAGATTGAACTCGAAGGCGGGCAGCGGGGTTATCAAGTCAGGGCGATTGTGCCGATTGTGCGCAAGAAGAGCAGCCTTACTAAACAAGGCGCCAACAAAGATGTAGAGGATCGATATTTCTTGCAATTAGTGCGCTCTATTCCGACTCCATTGGCTAAGAATATTTATGCAGTTGAGTCTGCCTATAGTGAATATCAAGAGAAGTCCTTGGGGCGCTCTGGCTTACGAAAAATGTTCGTTGGCACACTAACCCTCACCCTATTTTTTGCCCTATTTGTTGCCGTCACCTTGGCCTTGTTATTAGGGCGTCAATTGGCTCGCCCACTATTAATGCTGCTTAAAGGAACCCAAGCCGTTGCGCAGGGCGATTTATCTCCAAAGCCCGAGTTAGATACTGGAGATGAGCTGGGAATGTTGACACGTCAATTTAATGTGATGACCCGGCAGCTTTCTGATACCCGCAACTCTTTACAAGAATCAAAGGCCTTCCTAGAAAAGGTTCTTGGCAATCTGACTGCAGGCGTATGCATTTTTGATAAGCGCTATAGCGTGGTATCAAGTAACGCAGGCGCAGACCGTATTTTCGCGCAAGACCTAACTCTCCTAGACGGCAAGCCATTAAGCAGCAATCCGGCGCTCGCTGAGTTTGAGGCAGCCATTAAAGAGGGTTTTTCAACAATGCGGCTTGCTGTCGCTAATGAAGGCATTCCCCCAGCCCAAGCCACTCTGAAGGCTGCCCCAGTTTGGCAAAAGCAAATTCAACTACACACAACTAATGAATTTGAAAATGAAGTAGGAGTCACTTTATTTGTAAGAGGCACAGAGTTAACAGAAGATTTGCGCATGGTAGTGTTTGATGACATCACTGATGTAGTCAGTGCACAAAGATCAATTGCCTGGAGTGAGGTTGCAAGGCGCCTAGCCCATGAAATCAAAAATCCACTTACCCCAATTCAGTTATCAGCTGAGCGTTTGCAGCAAAAGCTTGCTGGCAAACTTACTCCCGAACATGAAGAAATGATCAATCGTAGTACTGAAACTATTATTGGTCAGGTACAGGCGATGAAAGAGATGGTGAATGACTTTAGGGATTTTGCTAAAACACCGACCCCGCAGCTAAAGCCTTTGTCTATTAATACACTCACCTCAGAAATTTTAGGCCTGTATGAAGGCAGCCCATTACGTACTCAGCTAGATCCAGATTGCCCAGAAATTATGGGTGACCCAACTCAACTCAGGCAGGTGATACATAATCTATTGCAAAACGCTCAAGATGCCACGTTGGAAGGCCCTCATCCTGGCGAAGCAGTTGAAGTAAAAACAGAGTTAGTGCCCTATGGAGAGCACAATGGCATAGAGCAAAAGGCCGTGCGATTAACAATAAGTGATTCTGGAGTGGGATTTCCAGCTAAGATATTGGCAAGAGCATTTGAACCTTATGTCACTACAAAGAGTAAAGGCACGGGATTAGGCTTGGCAGTTGTTAAAAAAATTATTGATGATCACTCTGCCAAAATTGAAATACGAAATCGTATGCAAGGAACAGAAGTGGTTGGTGCGCAGGTATCAATATTGTTTATGAATCTAGCAAAAGAGGCGACCTAAGCATGGCTAGTATTTTGGTTGTTGATGACGAGATGGGAATTCGTGAGCTTCTCAATGAGATTCTGACGGATGAAGGCCATACCGTGTATGCGGCAGAGAGCGCCATTCAAGCTCGAACTATTCGTGAACAAATGCGCCCTGATCTGGTCTTGCTAGATATTTGGATGCCAGAGACCGACGGCATTACATTACTTAAAGAGTGGTCCAAAACAGGTCAACTCACTATGCCTGTAGTGATGATGTCTGGTCACGCTACGATTGATACGGCGGTTGAGGCTACCCGTATTGGCGCATTGAATTTTCTGGAAAAGCCCATTGCTCTTCAAAAGTTGTTAAAGACAGTTAGCAAAGCACTGGAGAGCTCCCCAAAACATATCGAGCCCGAAATACAGAGAGCTGCTCAGCCTAATACCAATCAGACTTCGACCCCAAAGCCAGCAGCGAATGAAACAGCTCCAGCGCCACTTGAGGGTGAGTACATTAGCGGCATTGCAAAAACATATTTTGATTTGCCATTAAGAGAGGCAAGAGATCTTTTTGAAAAGGCCTACTTTGAGCATCAAATGCAAATCATGGGCGGCAGTATGACTAAGATTTCTGAGTACACTGGTTTAGAGAGAACCCACCTGTATCGCAAGCTTAAGGCCCTAGGGATTGATACCTCTCGTAATAAGGGTGAGCAATAAAGCCTTCAGTAGTGAGCAGCTTATGCTTTGTATTAGTGCTTAAGGCATTACGTTGCAACGGACAATGATGCCCACATCACTATCCCATCATCTTCGGAATTATTCCCATGGAAATTAAGGTCAACTTTCTCGATAAGCAAAGGCTTGAAGCCAAGTTCGATGACTTCACAGTGATTGCTGATCAGCCCATTCGCTATAAGGGTGATGGTTCGGCCCCAGGCCCCTTTGATTATTTTCTAGCTTCTTCAGCCTTATGCGCAGCTTATTTTGTAAAGCTGTATTGCGAGACGCGCAATATTCCTACTGAAAATATTCGTCTCTCGCAAAATAATATCGTTGATCCTGAAAACCGTTATCAACAAATTTTTAAGATTCAGGTTGAATTGCCAGAAGACATTTCTGCAAGTGACCGCAAGGGCATTTTGCGCTCCATCGAGCGTTGTTCAGTTAAAAAAGTTGTGCAAGCTGGGCCAGAGTTTGTCATTGAAGAAGTAAAGAGCCTAGATACAGATGCGCAGGCTTTGTTGACTCTTAAAGTAGCTTCCGGCCTTGATACCTATATTGTGGGTAAAGATCTGCCTCTTGAGCAAACGATTGCCAATATGACTGGCGTGTTAGCTAAGCTGGGAATCAAGATTGAAATTGCCTCATGGCGGAACCTCATTCCTAATGTGTGGTCCTTGCATATTCGTGATGCACATTCGCCGATGTGTTTTACGAACGGCAAGGGATCTACAAAAGAAGGTGCGCTGGCATCAGCCTTGGGCGAGTATATCGAGCGGCTCAGTAATAACCATTTCTATGCCGGTACATTCTGGGGAGAAGATATTGCCAATGCTGCTTTTGTGCATTATCCAAATGAGCGTTGGTTTAAGCCAGGCAGCGATGATGCGCTCCCAATAGAAATTTTGGACGAGTACTGTTTGAAAGTGTTTAATCCCGATGGCGAATTACGTGCCTCACATCTCATCGACACCAATTCTGGTAATGCGCAGCGCGGTATCTGTTCATTGCCGTATGTGCGTCAGTCAGATGGCAAGACTATCTACTTTCCATCCAATTTAGTCGAAAATCTTTATGTCAGCAATGGCATGAGTGCTGGCAATACCTTAGCCGAAGCGCAGGTGCAATGCCTGTCGGAGATTTTTGAGCGGGCAGTGAAGCGCGAAATCCTGGAAGGTGAAATCGCTTTGCCAGAAGTGCCGCAGAAAGTGCTCGAAAAATATCCGGGCATTCTCGCGGGCATTCGGAGTTTAGAAGAGCAGGGATTTCCTGTATTAGTTAAGGATGCATCTCTGGGTGGTATGTATCCAGTGATGTGCGTTACCTTGATGAATCCACGGACAGGTGGAGTATTCGCCTCTTTTGGTGCGCACCCAAGTTTAGAGGTAGCGCTAGAACGAAGTTTGACTGAATTACTGCAGGGTCGAAGTTTAGAGGGCCTGAACGACTTGCCGCCGCCTACTTTTGCAAGCGAAGCAGTGACTGAGCCAAATAACTTTGTTGAGCATTTCATTGACTCAAGCGGTATTGTTTCATGGCGCTTCTTCAGTGCAAAACCAAATTATGATTTTGTTGAATGGGACTTCTCTAGCCAGGGTGAAAACTCCAATATTGAAGAAGCAGCAACTTTGTTTGGCATTCTTCAGAGAATAGGCAAGGAAAGTTATATGGCCGTATACGATCAGTTAGGTGCGACCGCATGCAGAATATTAGTACCAGGCTATTCTGAGGTTTATCCGGTAGAGGATCTGATTTGGGATAACACGAATAAGGCCTTGTTATTTCGAAACGATATTTTGAATTTACATTGCCTAGATGATGCTGGTCTAGGTTTGCTGCTTGAGCGCCTAGAGAGTAACGAACTAGATGAGTATGGTGATATTGCTACATTGATTGGTGTTGAGTTTGATGAAAACACGCCCTGGGGTCAGTTGACAGTTCTGGAGTTAAAGCTGCTGATTCATTTAGCCTTAAAACAATTTCAAGATGCACATGAGCTGGTTAGTGCTTTCCTTCAATATAACGACAACACAGTTGAGCGCAGATTGTTTTATCAGGCATTAGATGCGGCCCTAGAGATCACCTTGGCTGATGATCTGCAGATTGATGATTACATCATCAACTTTCGCCGGATGTTTGGCGACGAGAGGATGGATGCTGTCATGGGCTCAGTCGATGGTAGCCTGCGATTCTACGGACTGACTCCAACGAATACAAAGCTAGAGGGGCTAGACCGCCACCACCGTATGATCGACAGTTACAGAAAATTGCATACAGCTCGGTCCAAGGCTACGACTTAGCTATTTTTTAAGCTAAAACACAGTTTCATCTATAATTCCAACTCTTGGCCTGGTAGCTCAGTCGGTAGAGCAGAGGATTGAAAATCCTTGTGTCGGTGGTTCGATTCCGCCCCGGGCCACCAAGAATCACCAAAACCACCTTCGGGTGGGTTTTATTATTTATAGAGCCTGCTAATATCCATAGCAAATGCCCACAAACATTCAACGAAGAAGCATTATTAAAACTGCTGGCTTTTTGGCGGGCACATCTTTTATTCCATCTGGATTTTTAGAGGCGGCAAAAGGAATCGATGCACCTCGCATTGCATTGATTATTGGCAATAGTAAATATCCCGATAGCCCACTTACCAATCCCTTTAACGATGCCAATGCAATGGGTAAGGAGCTCAAGGTATTGGGTTTTGATGCTCAGGTACTTTTAGATTCGAACCTAAAAGATTTGGCATCAGCAATACAAGCTTACAGCGGACGAATTGCGAAGTCTAAAGCGGTCGGGCTTTTTTACTATGCTGGGCACGGAGTTCAACTGGCTTGGAGAAATTATTTAATTCCTATTGACGCAAATATTGATCGTGTAGATGACATACCGAAACAGACATTCGAGCTAAACAATATGCTGTTGGCCCTTAACAAAGCCCAAAACCCTATGAACATCATTATTCTTGATGCTTGTCGTGATAATCCTTTTGGCAAAAAATTGCCAACTGAGCAGAAGGGCTTAAGTCAATTTGATGCTCCAAATAACTCGCTCTTATGTTATGCAACAGCACCTGGTAACGTAGCTAGCGATGGTGCGGGCGCCAATGGCTTGTTTACAGAAAACCTCCTTCGTGAGATGCGTGATCCTGAAGCAAAGATTGAAGACGTATTTAAACGAGTACGCTTGAAGGTAAGGCTTGCTTCAAAGGGGCAACAAATTCCTTGGGAAAGCACATCACTTGAAGAGGATTTCTACTTCAATGCTAAAGGCTTGAATCCTCAAGATATTGAGGCAGCCATAGGGAGTTCCAAATGAGCAGTCAAGAGGCTTTCAAGCAAGAGCTTGATTTATGGGAATCTGCCAGTAAGAGCAATAATCCAAATTTAACTATTAATTATTTAGAAAAATATCCAAGCGGTGTATATAGTGAGTTAGCTGAAGCTCGACTTGATGTTCTGTTGGCGAAAGCCGGCGAAAAGAAAATCCAAGTCAAGGATCCAGCAGGCAATCCGTTCTCAAATGGGACGATCTCAGGAGTGATGAGATATTCGATGGGGGCAACATATTCATTCGTGAGAAAAGATTTACTGACGGAGATACAAAATAATGCCTATATAGAAAAGGTAACCAAAGTTTCCGAAAATGAGGTCACTTTTAATAATGGTTGGCGTGTTATTGACTTAATGGGGAATGATTTGGTATCTCCAAACGAGCGCTTCCTAACACCCGCACAATTTTTCCCTATTCATTACTCACTGGGACATAAGTGGATAACGCGCTATGAGTGGAAAAGAGGGGATGGCGCAGACTCAAGAGTGGAAATGGAATTTAAAGTTATTACCCGCGAAAAAATAGAAACCCCCGCAGGTAAATTTAATGCTTTTGTTGTTGAGGGCATGGGGTATGTAGAAGGCGGCAGTAAATTCGAAATAAAATATTGGCTTGACCCAGAAATCTGTAATCGCCCCATTCGGTTTGATAGGATTTCTAAAAATAGAAGGCAGGGCAAGATTAATTCTGCAAATCGTGATGAACTCATATTGTTTCAACAAGCAATATCCTAAAATTAACCCACAACTTTTTATCTGTTAGTTCATTTCTAGTAAATATTTGCTAGTGGCTTAAGCCCTTGAAATCAAGGCGAAAATGGTCTATCGGAGGATATTTGAAAATCCTTGTGTCGGTGGTTCGATTCCGCCCCGGGCCACCAAGAATGACCAAAACCACCTTCGGGTGGTTTTTTCATTTATATTGAAATCAATTATTCCCATTATTTACAAGTTCGTTTAGAGTGGTTGAAGCAGAGCCACTGACTGATATTACATGGCACCTAATTGATTCTGTGACTTTTTGACTTTATTTAATTTTTGAAAAGAGGGCTAAATGAGCTTAAAAAAAATCATCCCAACTTTATTTTTGATAACTGCTACATCCAGCGTAATTGCTGGTTCATTTGATGGTCCGTTCGCTCAAGTTGGTGCCGGATTTGCCAATTTAGGATCAAATGTAAGCGTAACGCAAGCCCCTGATCCTTATACAGAGAGCTATAAGGGCGGAGAAACAGGCGTTATGGGAAATGTTGCATTGGGATATTCATATGAGTTGCCACAGTCTTTTAATATTGCTGCCAACGTGTTTTATAACTTTGGATCCCAGAATGCTGGTCAATATAATTATCAAACTATTAATGCTACTTATACAGATCAGAGTAGCCTGAAAAATATTTGGGGAATTAGTGTTGAGCCCGGATTTAACTTTAGCGATAAGTCTTTAGGATTTCTTAAGCTTGGTTGGGCCTCAGCTACCGCAAGCGTAAATTCATCGGGCTCGGGCGCTGGTTATAATGGGGCGCTTCCCCCGGGAACTTACAGTGGAACAAGCAATGGTTTTTTATATGGCCTCGGGTTTAAACAGTTGCTTACTGAAAATATTTTTATAGGTGTTGAGGCTTATCAAGTTGCCTTCTCAACTGTTACCCAGTCAAGCTCATCTGCTACTTATGGCAATGTAACGGGGTCACAAAAACCAAGCTTAACCTATGGCGGTATCAATTTAGGGTATAAGTTCTAACTGGGATCAGACATCTCGGGCCCAGGTCGATTCCGCCCCGGGCCACCAAGAATTACCAAAACCCTCACTCGTAAGTGGGGGTTTTGTTTTATGTGGCTACTGATTAACAATAGCCTAGTGCTGGGATCCTACAAGTGGGGATTGGGAATCCTGCGAAACCGTCTCGACTATGGGCGACAAGCGTCTAGAAACGGGACGCATTACTACAATAAAATGAATTTATGAATCCTCAACTTCAAACAAGCCTTCAACAAGTTATTCAAGCTTTTCAGAGCAGAAATTTTGATAAAGCTGATTCAATCCTGAAGGAGCTTCTGCAAAATGATATCAATAGTGCTGATACTATTTTTGAATTAGGCATTGCTTGTGTAAAAACTAATAGATTGACAGAAGCATTAGCTATTTTTTACTGCTTGCAGCCCCATAAAAGTGATGACGTAAGAATTCCATATAACTTGGGCCTAATTCATTCGTTAGAGGGCATGCATGACCTTGCATTAGAGGCTTATGACTTAGCCCTTCAAATTCAGCCAGATGATGCCGAGACGCTAATTAATAAAGGCTCAACTTACATCGATATTAAAAATTATATTTTGGCACTAGAGACTCTAGAAAAGGCAATTCAAATAAGTCCTGATATTCCAGAGGCTTGGTCCAATAAGGGCATTGCACTGAATAATTTAAATTTATATCATGAGTCCATCAACGCCTATAGCGAGGCTATTAAGCTTAGTCCGAGCTATCACGAGGCATGGTCAAATAAAAGTGTGCCTCTAAATAAGTTAAAACGATTCTTAGAAGCTTTTGAGGCATGTGATAAAGCTTTAAGTCTAAAGCCTGACTATCACGATGCTTGGTCGAATAAAGGCATTACTTTGAATGAACTCAAACGTTATGACGAGGCCATTGCTCACTACGATAAAGCTTTAAGTCTAAAGCCTGACTATCACGATGCTTGGTCGAATAAAGGCATTACTTTGAATGAACTCAAACGTTATGACGAGGCCATTGCTCACTACGATAAAGCTTTAAGTCTAAAGCCTG
>Ga0304729_1000159_pt1 | contig 45678 bp, 46 predicted proteins | sample C_131016_MF_Meta_FD_190475 | JGI IMG/M metagenome (GOLD analysis project Ga0304729, IMG submission 190475) | Freshwater microbial communities from Lake Croche, Canada to study carbon cycling - C_131016_MF_MetaG (v2) (version 2) | ecosystem: Environmental > Aquatic > Freshwater > Lake | place... | reverse complement strand
GGCCTTCACCTCGACCTACATCACATGCACCATCTTCTTCGAACCCAGACGCAGTAGCCGCACGAGCAGCAGCAGCAGCACCACCACCACCAAAACTAGCAGCAGCAGCAGCACCACCACCACCAACACTAGCAGCAGCAGCAGCACCACCACCACCAACACTAGCAGCAGCAGCAGCAGCAGCAGCACCACCACCAGCAGCAGCAGCAGCACCACCAGCGTTTTCATCTTACCCTGTTTATAAAATTACTAAACCAACAGGCGGATTTGTAACCTTACAAATTATTGAACAAGATATTACAAAAATAAAGGTTGATGTAATTGTAAATGCAGCCAATGAACAAATGCTAGGAGGAAGTGGAATTGATGGTGCTATCCATAAGGCAGCCGGACCCACACTTTTAGAAAAATGTAGGGCATTACCTATATTACGTAGTACTGTGCGGTGTGAAACAGGATCTGCAAAATTATTAAAAGGTCGATTTGCAAATACCCTTGCTGCTCCAAATGTAATTGGAGCAGTAGGTCCAAGGGGAACTACTGAACACAGAATGCGTTTACTGGCAGGTGCATATAGTGAAAGTATAAAACTTGCAGTTAAAGAAGGATATAAATCAATTGCATTTCCTAGTATTTCTACTGGTATATTTGGATATCCATTAGAAGAGGCAGCTAGAGTTTCTTTAGTTGCTATTAGAGACGCAATTGATTTATATAAGGCTACTTCATTGACTCATATTTATATTTGTATATTTGGTAATTCGCCACAGAAAAATACCGAAATAATCAAAACAATAACAGATGCAGCGAACTATCTATTTTCTACAAAAGGCGGCCATCGCCAAACCCGCAGCAAACGAATCAATCAACGAAAACGAACCTTAAAACGGTAATTTTCTAGTCTAGTTATTAATGTTGGTCCACAGATGAGCCAACATTAATAAATTTATAAAACTATACATACATCATTGTATGCGACATATTCGTTTCCTTCCTCTTCAAAAACTTTTCTAGATGAGATCTATGCAACGTAAAGGGCAAAGCAAATCCTTCAATGGCAAAGGGAACTTGTTTAGGATGATTGTAAAAGCGTAGCAAATTAATCTTATTTACTACCGTCTGAATACAACGTTTCAACTCTCGTACACCAGGTTCTCCATTGGTATAATGTTCAATAATGTATTCAATCATGTCACGGTTAAACATTACTTTTTCAAAGAGTCCTACTTCGCGAAGAGCCTGACCCACCAAATAATCTTCCGCAATCTTCACCTTCTGTTTTACATTGAAGCCTTCCACCGCAATGTTATACATACGATCCTTCAAAATAGGATTTACCTTTTCATGATTGTTGTGAGAGAAGATAAAGAGGCAACGAGAAAGATCTAAATCAATCCCCGTAAAATACTTGTCCTGAAAGCGATCATTCTGCGACCCATCCGTCAAATGAATCAACATGTTCATAATCTCCTCCCCCTTCGGCGTCTCTGATACCTTATCCAATTCATCAAAATAGAAAATAGGATTCATACATTTGGACTGGATCAATACATCTACAATCTTACCCCACGTAGATCCTTCATACGTGTAAGAGTGTCCATCTAGGAAAGAAGCATCGGTCGCACCCCCTAGCGTAATAAAATGAAACGGACGATCCAAGGCCTTGGCCACCCCGTCCTTGATCAACGATGTTTTTCCAATGCCAGGCGGTCCATGAATCGAAAGAACATTGCCATGCGATTTTGGATTGGCCACCCAAGCACTTACAAACTGCATAATCTGCAGTTTAGCATCATCGTGGCCATAAATAGCAGAATCCATGCAAGATCGAACCGTTGTCATAAACGCTCCACACTTTTCAGGACCATCCTCCATCTTCACCGGTAAATCCTTGTACGTTCCTAACGGAAGACCCGTAAACCCATCAATCCAATGCGAACACTTGTAATATTCCGTAGAAGAGGGATCAATGTTGCAAAGAGCATTGTACTTGGACATCGCAATTCTCTGAAGACTCGGACGAACTGCAACCTTCTCCAAAATTTTAAATTTAATCGGTACTACTACAACCGTAGGACTTGCTTTGTACTCTAACACTTTCAATAGAGATGACTGCTTTTCGGGAACTAATGATTTAAAATATGTAATATCCGTATCAATGTTATCATCGTCTTCCTCCTCCTTTTGAACCAATTCTACAAATCGCTTCACCGTAGCAGATTCTTTCTTCATATTATATTTTACAGGCTTGTTGGGATCTCTACCCTCTCCTAGAAGATCGCTAAAAACAATATCAAAAGAAGCTTCTCCCCGTTTCTTGGGTCGTGATGTTTCCTCCTCCTCCTCCTCCTCCTCACTCTCCTCCTCACTCTCCTCCTCCTCCTCCTCCTCTTCGCTCTCTTCATAACTTTCTTCAGAAGATTCTTCCACTAGTAGTTTTGATTTTGGAGCTTTTACAATACTTAAGGTGGGACTCACATGCGGTTTTTTGGGTTCCCCCTTTTCAATAATCTTCTTAATAATCTTTCTGGCCTTCTTTGCAGAAGATCGAACCGGTCTCTCCTCCTCAGAACTTTCAGTATAATCATAATCGATTAGATTAGGAACATTTCCTTTACTATCAACGCTACTGTCATCATCGTCACTGGGAGGAAGAGGTTGCTTCTTCTTCTTACCAGGTATAGGAATGGGAGCAGATCCTCCCTTTTTTGGCATTTCTACCTCCTTCTAGAATTCAATCCTTAGATTATTTGCGGTTCTTGCGATTCTTGCGATTCTTTCGTGTAACAACACGACGAATCATACTATTCGTACCATTTGTTACATTATGTACAACACGACCAGTTCCATTCGTAAAACTTTTAAGAGAATTGCGCACAATGTTTTTGGAACGTGAAAGAGCGCGGGTCGGGACATTCACCACCAGGTTCAACGTATTTTGCGCAACTTTGCTTACCGTATTTACCGCATCGCCAACAAGGTTTCCTAGCGTAGAAAAAACTCCACGACTTTTACGCGTAGAACGAACCATTTCTAAATAGGATAGATAAATTGTGGTGCGAGAACTTTATTTTCCTCCTTTCGTAATACTTTCAATAATATCAAGAAGAGCATATTTTGCCTGAGGTTTCAGACCGGGAGGAAGTTCTGAATTTTTCATAGCAGCAAACGTGGCCAGACTTCCCATCCACTCCCCCGTGGGACGCAGAGGAGTCTGACAGAGAATTTTTAAACATTCAGCATACGCTGTACACTGTTCTGTATATTTCTCCTCCGTTGAATGCTTCACAAGAGATTCTGCAATAAATTTTAACAAAGAGAAATACGATTCGGAAGGAAGTATGGGACCAACGGGTATTTCCGGTTCTTTCAAATTTACAAGTTCTGCAATGAATCGACTGTATCCCTTTCGACGACGAATCTGTTTCTGCTCCTGTAAGAAATCTTCATCATGATCACCAGTATATTTACAAGGATTTTTGATGTTATCAAAGATAGCAGAGAAGTTATCAAAGAGTTTTAGCATTTCAATTTTTACATGCGGATACGTCTTCGTCAAATCTTGTAAGAGTTTTGTACAAATTTTACAGAGAGGTACTGACATTGCAGCAGTTTCAAAGATAGAATTAACTACATAGGTAATTAAATCAATATCATCAGGATCTAGAAATTCTTTTAGAAAGTCTTTTACATCATCATAGGTGGAATCACTTATCTTGTTGATCCTTCCCGTAATTTTATTCTTTTCAGATTCTTCAAATGTCTTTTCCCTCTTTCCAGGTCGTCCATACGTTCCAAATCGAAATTCAAAGGGTTCCGCCGGAAGAACCGAAAGTGTACTTGAAACAGCTGGTACAGAAGAAGTCCTGAGAGGAGATACAAGCGGTCTAGGAGCAGGACGACCCATCGGTTCCGATCGTCCCCACCGGCGAACTTCTTGAAATCCTTCCGCATCAGGTCGTATGTCTCCTCGTAAAGAACTAAAATCACGAAATCCTGTGGATCCCCCTGCGGCTTTCATGTGTCTTGCAATGATTGCTTGAACTGCTGGTGGAATAGTCGTATACTCTGTTCGCAATGCATATACATCTCGAACAGAGGCAGGAATATCAGATACTTTCATCGTTTTTACTTCTCGACGCGCCATTTACTGGTTCTTTCTTGTTGTCTGTTTAAATCCTTCCGGTATTTATCAATTTTTAGCATCGCATCCCTTTTAGAATGCTGGGACCCTATGTTGCATCCGATTTAGATATTGAATCAATTAAAATTCCTACTCAAACATCGAGCGGGGCCCACCAATTTTTAAATCAATTAAAAAATCCAACCGCAGATATACCTTCTTTAAAAAGGATTCAAACTCCGTTATTGGCTCTTCGACGGGTGAATGCCTCTCCTCTCCAAACCGCTCTCCATACCTTTCAATCCACCGAATCAACATTTCAAGAATTTGGTTCTTCTACCGATCCCTTGGTAGAAGAAAGTACAGAACAGATTATATGGAATCCAGCATCTATGATGGGTCGACTTTGCAACCACTCTCCTCTCTTTTTGGAATCTATGATTGCTTGGAAAACATTGGCTCTTCCTGGAATTACAGTTCTCTCCCCCTTCTTTGCAGTCTTAGTACCGTATCTCTTTTTGTATATTCATGGAATGCAACCACCCTTTCAAGAATATCTAACTACTATTCGCGGAGTTGTACGAGGAGCTGTGACCGTACCCTCTCTCCTGAAAGCTAAAGGAGAGAGTGATCGTATTGGATTTATGTTAGAGTCTCTGTATATTTGTATCATGATTGGTATTTTTTTGAGTAGTATGTGGACCCAAGTTACGAGTGCATGGCATTTACGAACCATTGCAGCCTCTCTTCGAGAAAAAGGAACCCTCCTTCGAACTGGTATTACAGCTGCAGAATCTGTCTATTCAATTCTATCGAGTTATCCTACTAAAATACGAAAAGGACTACAATCCTTACTACTAGAGGGAGAGAAAGTGTTAGAGCCGTTTAAAAATACTACCGATTCTGGAATTGGCCTCTTCGCTAGACTATGGAATAATAAAGCTCCCTTAGAACCTCTTGTATCCTGGATTGGAAAAGTAGATGTTCATGCAGCCATTGCATCCCTTTCTACTATCTGTTTCCCCCGTTGGACTACAACTTCCCACATTGAATTCAAAGATTTAATTCATCCAACCCTCTTACATCCAATTGCAAATGATGTTTTAATTCAGAAAGGAGCCATTTTAACCGGTCCTAATCGTGGTGGAAAATCAACCTTCTGTAAAGCAATTGGCATCTCCCTCCTCTGTGCACAATCGTGGGGATTTGCCTTTGCCTCCAAAGCCCTTCTATCCCCTTTTAAAAGAATTGAAACCGCCCTCTCCCCCGCCGATACCTTGGGTCGTCTTTCCCTCTTTGAAGCAGAAATTGAATTTGCAAAATCAGTGGTAGAGGCTCCTGAACGTCCCCTGTTTGTTATGATGGATGAAATCTTCCACTCCACAAATGCTCATGATGGCGTGGAAGCCAGTCGCGTCTTCTTGAATCGATTGTACGCTCTCCCTCATACTATTTCTTTAATTAGTACTCATTATCGTGCCTTAGCAGAAGAGTTTCCAATCACTGCTTTACAAGCTGAAACCATCCCACAAAAAGATGGACTCACTTATACATATAAGATTCTTCCCGGTATTTCTACGGCCAGTAGCGTACTGGATATTTTGCGTGAAAAAGGATTGTTGAAAAACCAAACCCCCTCTACAGAACTATGAACCTTCCTGATTCATTCTACATTGCGTTGTGCATGACAGTGCTTTTGCTAGGTGTTGTCTATTGGTTTTGGACCCAAAATCAATTTCTTCTCCGTAAAATGAATCTACTTGAAAATATTGTGTATGAACTAAAAACTATTTGCAATACTCCTCCTCCAACCGCAGTAGAACCCGTTTCCTATCCTCCTGCTCCTTCTTCCGTCGTAGAGGATGAGGAACTTCACGAGGATCTGCTGCAGGAGGAAGAGGCCGCCCATCCTCTCCAGCGCCCTCCCTCTCCCCCCCTAGAAGATGATCTCCAGCCCGGTGGAGTGGGAAGTGGTATAGAAACCCCTCCAGAATCATCCAATCTGCTAGAATCAATGACAGTGAAGGAACTCCGTCGCCTGGCTGAACAGCGTGGAATTAAAGGAGGAGCCGAAATGAAGAAAAAGGAACTCTTGGTGGAACTTAAAAAGGGCGTCCCTGCTCCTTCTGTTTTATCAGCCTTTCAGGATGCAAAGGAAGAAACCTTGGGAGAAACCGATGTAGTGGAACTTTCATCGGCTTAATTATTTTAATACTATTCTAATCCTAATATAGAATGATAGGATTCTAAATAGGATATAGATAATTTGCATAGCAAATTATCTATATCCTATTTAGAATGTCACTAATAATACGGGGTGCAAAGCACCCCGTATTATTAGTTCAGATTCTAACAATAGAAGGGATTTTTTGCAAAGCAAAAAATCCCTTCTATTGTTAGAATGAGTCTCCTAGGCTATGCACCCGTTCCGAGTAATCGTCCCAACCCTGGGCAATGCTACACCACCCCCGATCCCCAGTTTGCCCGTGAAGGAGCTCCTGCCCGTATGGCCGATGGTCGCCTCTTTACCGATTTTCGCCCCACCTGCTCCTCCTACCCCGTCGCCGCCTGTGGCACATGGGGCGATAATGAAACCCGTCTCCGTATGACCAACGGAGCGTCTGATTTGATGAATGCCGGTCGCAGCATGATCTCCGCCAAAGTAGATCCTTCTTCCTGTGTGGATACGATGGTTCCTGAACTCTACCGCCGCGTCTGCACTTGGAAAGGGTGCAAAACCATTCCTGGACATTTTGCGGGAATTGGTACAGGTCGTGTCTATGTGGGAAGTGCTGCCGAGGCCAATCCGGCCACCTCCTCCAAACTCTCCGTTCCCCCTCTCCCTGGTACCTTTCCCCGCATGGGTCTCCCTCCTACCAACTGCTCCATCCCTGGCGGGAATGAAATTCGCGGCGGTCGTGTGAATACCTATTCCGCCCCTCGTGTTTAAAATTGATTGTAGGCTTCTCCATTTTGATAGATTTTCTAACAAAATGGAACTATATCATCCTACGTATTGGAGGGAACGTCCCCCTCTTCTAAACCGACGAAAAGTTCCTGCTTTTGTGGAAGGACACCCCCTTCCTCTTTTGATTCAAATTGGACAATATTATGAAATAGGATGCTGGACATTTGAAGAGGATGATACTAGCTATACTGTATCCATGTATATACTAAATTTTAGAGGAGGATTGTTTCCAGGCGAGATGGTGGGATATCCTGATGTCTTTCCGGATCGTATTGAGTTTCGATACTATGGAGCGGAAGCTCTTCGCGCTGCTCGACAAGCATCCCTGGCTGCACTCCCAGCAGGATTTGCTCGAATGAGAGAGAAGAAAATGGCCAAGGTCGTTGGCCGTCCACTTCCTCTGGAACTTGTTCTTGGCTGCATTCTGCCGTTTTTATAGTTCATCCCAGTTTGGATCCGTAAGGATCCAAAATGGGATTACAATTCATCCCAGTTTGGATCCGTAAGGATCCAAAATGGGATTACAATTCATCCCAGTTTGGATCCGTAAGGATCCAAAATGGGATTACAATTCATCCCAGTTTTGATCCGTAAGGATCAAAAATGGGATTAGAGTTCATCCTTCACAGAATACCCTCGTAGCATCGATTGCAAATAAGTTGTCTTTGCACAAAGAAGTTCTTTTTTATCACTGGAATACCATGTAAGAGTACATGCAAGAGTTCCTTTGGTATCAGGGGTTGGAACTGTCCCCACCTGTTCATGATCTCCTACCGTAATGGGACACGTCGTGGCCGTGCATAAATCAGAAGATTCCTGTAAAACAGGAAATCCATTTAAAATGCATTTATAATCAACACTTCCACTGGTGACAATCTCAGGGGCATGATAGACCATACGAAGAGTACCATTTTCTCCAGGAACTGGGTTGGAGGGACTAAAGTCGAGAGTATGAAGTGAAAAGAGAGCGGAAGGGGAAGAACAGTCTTTTACAGTGACAAGCGCAGAGACTGCGGTGAGGAGTAGGGCGCGTAACATCTTTCTCTTCTATAGAGAGAAAATGCTTCCACTCCTTCAATACGCAGCTTGTAAAATTGAGGAAGTTATTTCAGTTTCAAATAATAGAAAAATACCATGCCCTCGTACGGATTCCCCGAAGGAGATAAAAGTATTGAAGACCTCAAAGCCGCCTTCCCCCCTCTGGGTGCCCTCCAAATCTTCGCTTCAAATCCCACGTCCTTTGCCCTCTGTAACTAGTCGGACGCAAAATGTTCCAAGATCAAAACAGCTGTATTAAAATATGAAATCAAACTATTTATTCATGCCCCTTACATTATTAATCCATCGGGTGTCGATCGACATGCTATGATTGGCGATGGGAAGATTGGAAAAGCACCGCTTCAGCGGTTTGTGTCAGAGGTGTTCAAATATCATCCTCGTGTGGCGGTGGTTCTTGAGACTCCTGTAAAAGCAGGATCTCGAGAAGCAGAAATGGCGGTTGACTACGCTCGTCTAGACCTTTTACGCGTTCCTCTCCGATGGGGAGGATGCGGTTTCTTTTGTACAAATTCTCGTAAATCATAAAATACAGTTTCATCGGTATTCCAATCTCTTGTATCTTCTTTAATCTTTTTTAGTACTAACATAGTTCTACACTTTTTACAAATATCTATTACATGTTTGTAAGCACGTGTCACATAGTTACTAACTGCTGTAATTGCTTTCATTCGTTTATCATCGACAATTAAAATTCCACCAATTCGTAACATTTGAAGACAATAAAAGACATCCATAAGAGTGTAATCAAAAAGATGATATCCGTCAATAAGAGCTACATCTAATTTTAGTTTGCCATCTTCTGCTAAAGCAGGAAGAGCATAGACAGATGATTTTTCAATTAATCGTACCTGAGGTCCGAATCCAACCCGTTTCATATTTTCCATACCAATTCCTTCCCAGTGTCCATCACCAATTCCATATTGATTGGGGTCAAGTATGGTATGGCATTTTCCAGTATTTTTCATTCGTTGATGGTGTTCTGCAAAGACTAGTGCAGAAGCTCCATACGCAAATCCAACTTCCAGTGTATGGTTAGCATGAGTTTCTTCCAAAGCTTTTCGTAATTCTACGTGTTCGGGTGCTTTTGTTTGAGCATGTAATCGACGGTACTCTCCATCAGGAGTAAAAATAGCAGCAGATTGCAACATAACATCTAAAAATGTACGCGTTATCTCGGGATCCTTTTTAGGATTTTTACCGGTTAATATCTTCTTTACCTCTTCTTGTTTATCTTTTGGAAGAAGATCGTAATACATCTATCTATATTAAGTATAGTTAATTAATGTCTACGAGAACGGTTACGCCGTGCTATAAGTAGGATGGCATGGTTAACGTCCCTTGTTTAACGCCGACTACGCCCCACCAGCTTGGACACACCAATGGACTTGCTCACACTGGCGATACAACTGGAGACTTGGGTGTGGAAAACAAGGCAGAGGAGGAGAACGGCGGTAAGCAAGATCCACCAGGGTTCAATCGTGAAGGAGATGGGAATTTCGAAGGAGAAGCCTTTGGTGGAAGAACCGATGGAAGCAGGAGGGTAGGGGCTATAGGAGATTCCAATGGGATCACTCTCCCATCCACCTACTTTTTCAACTGTACAACAGGTAGCTGTATCTCCAGCCTGTGGAACGTAGGGTGCACCTGTTTTTTCATCTAAAAAATTGGAAACATCCATTGTGAATGTTTGCGGTAGTTTTGATACAGTCATTGCATTTGGTACCTGTGAACCAGGGTGACTATGCTCATTATTTGCCATATAATATTGCGACTGTTGCCCATTTCGAATAACAACTAAGATAAAATAGACACGACTTGTTTGCATAGTTCCAGTTAATGCTTCAATGGTAACATTTACATCACTACCAACAAATTTAGTAGATGTAAGAAGACCTCCCAATTTGCTACCAAGAGGAGGGCGTGCCATTTATAGTAAGGAAGAAGAAAATAAAACAGTTAAAATTATTTAAATGTTTTATAATCAAAAAATTATAATTTTTACATCATCTTAAACCCGCCTACCAGCTGAGAACCGATTGCCAGGCCTCCGCCCTGGCGCGCCGATAGACCAATAGAAGGGGAGAGGAGATCTAGGATGGCGAAGACGACGGAAGCGACGACGGAGACTGTAAGAATTTCCTCAATGTTGGGAACCTTGCGGGGGATAATGGTCATGGCGACCGCAACGGCCAGACCCTCGAGAAAGTACTTGATCGCACGGGAGGCGAGTTCAGCTGCATTCAGACCTTCCATTCCTTTATATTAAGGGATTCGAAAAAAACTAGATTCAAAGGGTCTTTTCGCGTTTAAAGCCTTCCCACCAAATCTCGGAAGGTACTAACAGGATGTCCACTCCCTCCACGGAAGAGAAGCGGGAAGTTTATTTGGAAGCCGACAAGGATATTCCGGGGCAGCATTATGTATGTCTCACTTTCTTGAGCCCGGAGAAGGTCCTTGCCAACAAAGATGTATTTATGTTTTCAGAATTCCTAAAGGATTATGAAATTCAGTACAAGATCAAGGCCACGGAGACCTTTATGATGAAGCAGGTCGCCAAGCTCCAGGCAGCTCTGGGGACCGCAACGGATACGGTAGAGAGGGTCGGACGGGAGAAGAAGGAAGGAATCACCGTGGAGGATCTCAGCGGGGCCTTTGTGGCGCTAAAGGACATTCGGAAGGATCTTACCATTGATATCCCTAAGGATCTGGAGGCGCATGTAAAGGCGGAGATGACCGATTTCAAGACTACCACCATTCAGGATGCCTATGATACGTATTTGTACAAGAATCGGAAGAAGCTGGAAGAAACTTTCTTTGCCAAGAATGCGTATAGAACCACAATTCGGGGATTGAAAGTTCGTGGTGTCTATGATACCTATGCAGAGGGAATGGCACGGGCGAAGACACTGCAGAAGCTGGATCCTGATTTTAACGTCTATGTCGGACAGGTGGGCTTCTGGCTTCCCTGGGATCCCGAGCCCAGTGAAGTACCGGATCAGGAATATGCCGACGATCAGCTGAATCAGCTCATGAAGAAGTACAAGGAGAATGAGTCGCAACGCGATGAGTTCTACGAGTCCATGAAGCGAGAACGGATTGGGGCTGCCAAGCCTCGTACAGCACCTCCTACCTTTGGAGCAGCAACAGAAGCTCCTACCGGAATCTTTGGAGAAGAGGATCCCTTTATGAAGCAAAAGAGGGCAGCGGCTGCTGCTGGTGCTACGGGTGCTACGGGTGCTGCTCCCCCTGCTGAACCCGTCTCTTCCACTCTTTCCATCCAGTAAATTAGAAATGAATATAGATGATGAAATAAAAAAATATTTTATTCCATCATTTTGTCAATGGAATTTTCAAGAATGTATTCTGTTTAAACAACATCCCATGTTTCCATTTTCAAGATTTCTTATAATAGATAATTCAATTATTTTAAGATTAATATATCATTGTTTCGATCGTTGGTCGTTTGTAAAAGTAGATAAACATTTTAAAGCAGATCCATCTGAAAAATTAACATTTGTTACAAATACTGAATTTACTCCATTATTAATTTCCATTTATAACATTCATGAAGTTTCTAAAGTATGGGAAATAGATCATATAAAGAATGAGAACCTTCCTTTTTTAAAATGAACGTTCTTTACCTTCAACCAGAGCCTGAGATGGTAGCTATTTACAAAGCAGCAGCAGACGCATATCTTGCTACTCCTTTTGCAGAACGAGATGCAGGATTTGATCTTTTTACAAATAAGAAAACTGAATTTGGACCCAGTCTTCCTACCAAACTTACCTTTGGTGTTAGAGCCGCTTATTATGATCTACGATTGGCAATGTTTCGGGCCTATTGGATGCTACCAAGATCCTCTATTTCCAAGACTCCTCTTCGATTGGCCAATTCCGTTGGATTGATTGATGCAGGGTACCGTGGGCCTTTGATCGCTGCATTGGATTGCCATACCGACCGATATGAATTGGATATAAATCAAAAATTTTGTCAACTCACCCGCCCTGATCTACTCCCATGGGATGCAATTCATATTGTAGAAACAATTCCTGGAGGAGCCACCCTTCGTGGAGAAGGAGGCTTCGGATCGACGGATCCCCTACGGGGATCTGGCGATTTGAGTTCGCGCAGTGAAAGCGGATCGACCGAGGTTAAAAAAGAAATAACTCCTTCTGACTATACTCATTACGGATGTTAGAAGTAATCCTCCCAACTCTCTTTTGTTTCTACTGCAGCCACTGTAGGAGTAGCAGCCACTGTAGGAGTAGCAGCCACTGTAGCAACTGTAGCAACTGTAGCAACTGTAGCAACTGTAGCCACTGTAGCCACTGTAGCAGTAGCAGCCACTGTAGCAGTAGCAGCCACTGTAGGAGTAGTAGGAGGAGGTCGAACTTCTGTAAGAACAAATGTTTTAAATGCATCATTTTCTGTAGAGAGAAGTGGTATCATACTTTCTACAGGATTACGGTGAACAGGATGATAGTCTGGAGTGAGAATCTTGGTGATATTGACTCCAGAATAGATTACGATGCCTTCTGCATCGAGGCCACGACGACCTGCACGACCTCCTCCTTGATGGGCTACCGTATTATCAATCTCTTCAATCGGTTCTCCCTTCAGTCCTCCCAGAAGAAGAACTGCTTTAATGGGATAATTAATTCCTACAGTAAGAGAACGATCGGAAAGAACAATTAATGGATATTTACTAATAAGTTGCTGACAAATGCGAATCAACGCAGGATTCATCAGCTGGTTGTAGAAGAGTAGACCGCATTCAATTCCCACTAGCACTGGATGCTCATAGGAAATACGATTGTTTTCAATTTCATACTCTTCAAATTCACAATGAAAGGGCCCATTGAGGTTAAATTGATATTGTAATTCACTATTAATTTTACTACGAATATCACGCATGATAGATCCATCCGTATGCGCTATCATCGCTTCACGATGAATTGTATAGGTACTCCTTGTCATAATTGTATCATAATCGTGATTTTTTTCAGCACGAACATGTTTTTGACGAAGTTTTAATACAGCATCATAGGTAAGACTGGCGCCATAGACTTCATTAAATTCTTTAAAATCTTTTTGCGTTTCTTCTAGAAATGTTTCATAGAAGGCGTAGAGACGAGGTTTATATTTAGTGTTAAAGAGTAATTCTTTCATAGCACTTTTTTTATCTTCTAGATCTTCTTCTTCGGATACAGTCATTTTACAAGATTCATCCAGTTGATCAGCTTCCTCTAAATATTCACGAATAATGTGCTTGTCTCCATTAAATCCACCATACACAAGTTTGTTGTAGGATTGAATTAGTTTCACAAACTTTGTAAAGAGAGTGAGACATTGAAGAGAATCCATTTTAAAGATAATCATCGGCTTGATGGTAACACCACGAAGAAAGTTGTAAAGTTGGTAAAGAGTGAGAGTATCACTCTCAAGAGAACTTGTTCGTAAAATGGTTGATAAGGTAGCATCGCTTTGATGTTTCAAATGATCAAAGACACTGAGTTCAAGTTGTTCCATTTCATCCAGAGAAACTAATCGTGGAATAGTTTCATCCACGCGAGGAACACTAGGAAGTGCTTCATAAAGAGAAAGAATTTCTTGAGGATACAATCCAATTTGTTGGAAGGTAGGGCATCGAATTTGTTCAATGGTTAAATGATGAAGAGGATTGATAGTGACTAGTTCTCCATTTTGAAAGGTCATTCGTTTTTGATTAAAGAATCGTTTTTGCAAATTTACTGCAAAGAGGGAGCCTGGTAAAAGACGCAATAACCAATCACGAACTTCTTCAAAGTTAGGAATCGTGGCAGAAAGAGCCATCAAAGGAACTTTATGAAATCCTGCAAATTTGAGAAGATATTCATAAAAGGGGCCTTGCGCTCCATGTATATTATGAAATTCATCCAATATAATATATTCAGGAACTTCCATTGACTTTGATTGAATGAGCCGTACCATTTGTTCTGGTGTAGCAACAATAATGTTATCCGCCTGTGGAAATCGTTTGTATTTGGCTGATTCTAGTGCAAGATGCACATTCTTCTTCACAGCACCCTTCAACAATTCCAAATCCAATAAAGAAGCTAGAATAATTCCTGCCAATTGATATCCAAGAGGATCGGATGGAACAATGTACCATACTTTGGTATAGTTACGAATGGCATGAGTGGATAATACGGTTTTTCCTGCTGAAGTTCTAGCACTTAGTAAAAGATTCTTCCCTTCGTCAATAGCCTGAAGACACTCTTCTTGCCATGCATCCAACCGAAATCCTTCCTGCTTGAAGTTGGAATTGGGCTGAAGCTTCAACGGCATATTCTTCACCTGGTAGGTAAAGAAATCAATGGAGTTGGCAGCTAAATAAGCTGTGATACGAGGATCTACCGTTCGAATAGATTCTGACGTCATAAAGAAACAATACACTTGCACAAAGATATGTAAGAGTTTTATAGATTTTAGTAAGAATTTATTGTAATATTCATTTCGGTGCAAATCACTTTGCACACTTCGAATTAATTTGTAAAATTGTTGAACTATTAGATCGGGATCTGTAGTAAATGTTTCTGTTGCAATCATAGAGTCTAACATAGCACATAGTTTTGCATCGGATGCAATGCGATGAGCTTTTTGAGCGACTTCAACAGAGGTCAGCCCGACCTCCTCAAATAAACTTTCAAAACTTCCCCCTACATGCAAGACTCGCTTGAGCGTTTCTTTGTATTTGGAGGGAGTTCGAAGTTGACTGGTAATATAATGTTGGAGTGTTCTATTACATGCAACAGAACCTATTGTTTCTAATACTTCTTTGGGATCAGTGGAATCTCCACACAATAGAATTTTCCAAGCTTGTTGAAAGACTCGTTTCATTCTGCAATCAAATTGATCTAGAATGTGAGAAATTTCTTCATACATTTTACTGGTTTTCTTTTTGTCATGTAACTCTTTGGCAGGTATTGTTTTACTATATTCGTAAACAGCGGCTTCTAAGACTCGTAAAATTCCTGATTCATCGCGAGTCTCCCCTCGACGAACTTTGGCAGGAAGTCGCTGCGTCCCCGCCATATCAATTAATCGACTGGTAGATTCTATAGAACTATCGAACGCCATGTATGATATTTTATTATAGTGTTATTCAGTTTAGAACATAGAATCAATTTTAAACATTTTCTTACGGGATAGTAGAGATGCAAAAAGAAAACTCTGGATCTACCATTGCATCCGATCCAGGATCGGTTACATCCTTGCCGAAACAGGTTGCATCAGAACCAATTTTTGCTGCAGCAGCGAGTCCAGCGGAGGGGGAGACTGCATCATTGCGGGAACAAAAATACAGTGTTTTTGGAAATCCTTACAATAAGTTGGCATATGAATATTATGATCTTGGTGATGTTGTAAACAATCTTGGTTTAAACAAGAAATCTAGGTTTGTAAGTGATGTGAATGCCAATCATACATATCCTGATCTTGAAAATAGCTCACGTGCAAAAAAACTTTCTCCTAGAACTCTATCTCAAGAGAACGGGCTCCGTTTACTTACTTCAGTAGAATCCCATGCTACAAAAGGAGTTAATAATAACAATAACAATAATAACAATAACAATAATAACAATCGCTCCGTTCCGCCTTCATATATGACGACATTACAAACTCCGAAATTAAAATTTACACCTTCTACCGTTGTAAGAAGTCCACCTCTTCCAAAGGGTCCGAAGCCATTTTCAAAAGATCCTTTGCAATATCCTCCCCGTCGATCGTCTCGTAAAATCAGACGCCGTTCCACCCGCAAAACTAGACGGCCTTAATACTTTTTGACATGAATGACGGGTCCTTTGGATCGCCCAAGATCGGTGGAAGAGATGGGAGGTTCGGTTTCTCCAGCAGCTTCCGCAGCTTCCTTCAATCGTTCCATTTCGGCTGATTTGGCCCAAAATTCACCAGCACCAATCCGAAATTCGGGTCGAGGCGCGGCCTTGTACCAGAAGACTGCATCTTCTAAACGGTTGGTCTTACATCCATTGTGAATCACAAGGCATTCAAAATTCTCCGTACACTGATCCATAATCTGACAAAAAAACTCAAAGGTGGGAAAAATACCAGCAAATTGTTCATAAATACGACGACGATTTGCTACCATGTTTTCACGTAAAATAAATACATAATCTACATTGCCACGTAAAACAGGAGGAATACCCATTACATACTGCAAGGCTAATACATACAGAATACCAAAATGACGACCATTCATAAAAAGAGAGCGAATGTATTTATCAGAGACCCATTTATTATCATACATACAATCGTCCATGATGACAAAGGTGCGACGATCAATACCAGAGGCTCCCCGTAATTCAGTCTCTTTAGAAATTTGTTTGGTAAGAATTTGTTGCCGTTTTAAAACATTGCTCAGAATCGCAGGATTAAATTCTTCATGGATAAAAAGACTGGGAACCATTTTAGAATAGAAAGAATTTGCAGATTCTGTTCCACTTATAACCGTTCCAATTGGAATGCGCTGTTTATGCCATAATAAATCTTTGATAAGATATGATTTACCAGTGTTGCGTTTCCCGATGAAAAGAACGGTGGAATCATCGGCAATGCGACTCATATCAAATTTAGTTAACCGGAGGGATCTTGCGGGACGAGTATCAGCGGCTACAGGAGGTCCTCCTCCCATCATCATTGCACCAGAAGGAGGTGGTGCTGCCATGGTTAATTAGAGAGAAGATAATTTGTAAAGTATTATTACTAATTTTATATTGCACAAATAGGGATGGATACAAGATTTTGGGGACCCAGTGGATGGAGATTAATTCATTTAATTGCTGCTGCAAAGCGGAAAGAATCTCATGAGTTTTTTGAATTACTACCCTTTGTACTTCCTTGTAAATTTTGTAGAGCTAGTTTAGCTGATTATTATGCGGCAGATCCCCTGCCCCCTACAGGGGCCGAGGTGCCCGAATGGATCTTTCGCATTCATAATCAAGTAAATAAGAAGTTACGAGATCAAAAACTTCCTACCGCTCCCACTCCCTCGTGGGAATCAGTAAAGAAAAAATATGAGGAATGGGTCCAAGCTCCCTGCACCGCTCGTAAAATGGTTGGTTGGGATTTCCTATATTCCATTGCCTATACAACTCCGTGTCGACAAGTACCCTCCTCCCCCTTGCCAGGGGCTCCTAAGGATCTTCCCACATTGGAATTAAAAAATCGTTGGAATCAATTAACCCAAGAAGAACGATTAAACAAATTAAAGGAGTTTTGGGCAGCGATTCCAAACGCCCTGCCCTTTCAGGAATGGAGAACTGCTTGGGGCACCTCCTCCCCCCCTTTAAAAAAAGGAAGAAAACAAGTCACTAAATGGCTGTTTCAAATTGAAGAAACTATGTGCAAAACTTTATCAGAACCTTTTGAACATACCACCTCAACTCATCTATGTAAGAAGTTGTCGCAATTTGAAAGCGGGTGTGGAAAAAAACGTTCCCATACAATGAAAACGTGCCGATCCATAAAAAAGAAAGCCAGACATACAATAAAACTACAAAGGGGTGGTGTTCGTTAGGCCCACCAATAAATTACATGAATAGGATCTTTTAATATAACATCTTTTCCTGTATATCCATTGTAAAATAGAAACTGTTTATAAGTTCGATGATGACGAGGAGTGGCTGCTAATAATTCATCTATTTCTGGAAAAGGTGGCTGAGTTGATAAATCAAGACGTTTGCGCGTAGGAGCATCCCACACAGGAAGAATAATAATCCAATTACTCTCTTTCCATTTATCTAAAATACTACGAATCATCCATCGAATGTGAGAGGTTGTATAGGGTGGATTGGCCAAATATGTTTCTCCCTTCTTGGGTGTAAATGCATAGGCATTGCAACCCCCTCGGGGTGCTTCCAATTCTGGAAAAATAGAACAATACGTTACTTCAGGATCCGTATTGTAAAAAGCACCAAATAGTTCATGAGATAATCCATACTCTCGTTTCCATCGCTGTTTCATAGTTGGATGTACACTCAAACTAATATTTGAAAATGCACCAATATGATCATAACACAATGTTAGAGGTTCGATATTCGGTACACTTTGAAACCGTTTTAAAAATGCAGAATATTTCTTATAAAGATAACTCTTTTTTTCATGAATCCATTTGGAAGAAGGTGTTGCTGGATGTATGTGCAACGGAGTTTTACTTTTCCAAATGACTTCAGGTTTTATTTTTAAAAGACTATAGGCATAGTCCATTATCCCTATTCAAACAATAGTGTTTTAAGTTTAGCTTCAATTTCGGATGGATAGACAAGTCCTGGAAATTTATGTTTCCAAACTGCTACAGGAACTAGCTTAGCACGATCTTCATGACTTACACCCAAGCGAATCCATCGTAGATCAAGTGTTCGAGCCCGTGCAATGTCTTCTTCCGTCCAGGTAGGATCCATTTATTCTGAATATGTTTTACATATTTAGAATGGAAAAGATTATGAAATTTTTTACAAGTCCGTACGGTCTTTTTCTCATTGGTATTCTTTTCATTACACTTTGGTTTACAACTTCTATGAAGCAGGAAGGGTTTGCATCAGGGGGTACCGCCTCCCCGGGATCGTATAGCTTTGTGATGTATTATGCTCCTTGGTGCCCTCATTGCAAGACGGCCATGCCGGACTGGGATGCGATGGGGACTACACAGACCATCGGCGGGTCAACGGTGAAGATTTCAAAGGTGGATTGCGATGCAAATCCGGAGGTAGCAAAGGCAAAGAATGTAGCAGGGTACCCGAGCTTTCATCTGGAAGATGCACAAGGGACTCTGGTGAAGGAGATGGGCGGAGAGTTTTCACGGGATCAGGGGGGGTACCTGAACTTTTTACAAGCCACTCTTTCATAAAAAGTTCACCGGCAATTCGGCCACAAGAAGCCAGTTCTACTCGATCTTCTTCTTGTAAATTAACAAACCAAGCTGGAAAATTGGGAATGTGCACCCGTACTAAATTTCCTTCTATTTCTGTTTTTTCTCCAAAATGAATCAATCGTAAGAGGTATTGCGATAAGCTACTAGGAGTTTGCCCTACTGGCCCAGACTGCGGTGTTCCAAAAAAGAATCCAATGGATTCTTTTTGTTGCTCCTCTGTCAATAAACTCCATGCAAAATTACATCGCATTCCCCCATCTACCCACAAACTACCGTCTACAGTACGATACGGCATGTAAAAGAAGGGAAGCGACATGGAGGCTCGAACAGCATGTGAAATTAATAAATCAGGATGCGTTTTAGCACTGCATACAAGTGTTTTACTGTTGGTGACATCTGCTATAATTATGTGAAGACCTGGAACCTTTGAAAGAGTCCAGTCCTTGGCTCCTACCCGTTCCAACATATCCACGACTCCTTGTAAGAGTCCTTCTCCAGAATCCAATCCCCAGGTACGCGTCATGTTGAAAATATGATCCAACTCCATGTTTCGAAAATGTCGGAAGTCCATAATAGTCGATAGATGCACCATAACCGATAAATCGCCTTGAACTGATAATAGGGCTGCAATTAACGCACCGGCAGACGTCCCCCACCATTCCGTAACATCTTTTAATAAACTAGAATCTATAGCAGCTAAAGCATGAAAAAAGGAAATACATCGAGCTCCCCCTCCTGCAAAAACCAACCGTTTCATCCTTTTTGTTTCCAAAGATTAATTAGGGAATATGAAGACGCGAAGATCACCCAAATCTCCTTTCAAAATTACAGTTCTTAAACAGGGAACTCCTTCTAAGAAGGTCCTCTCGTCTAGTTTTTTTGTTATGAAACACAGTTATAAACCAATTGAATTTTATATAAATCATTTTAAACGTTTTTTAATTCAAAAAAACAAATTAAAAGGATTTGAAACACGTATTTATACCGATAATTCTGGGAAGGAAATTGTGTTAGAGTTGGTGAAAGAAGATCCAACCATTAGCGTGTATCACTATGATTGCAAACCATTTTATGATACACCAGGCCATATAGGAACCTTCGGCACGTTAATGCGGTTTCTACCTCTTTTTGAACCAGGATTAGAGATAGTATGGATTTCAGATATTGATATTCCAATGTATTATTTGAATCCAAAAAGAATGACTGAAATGAAAAAAGATAACGCACAATTTTTATTTCGTACTGCTGTTTGCTATAATCAAAATAGAACGATTCATAAAAAAATATACGGACGAAAGTATACAATTTTAGCAGGTGAACTAATTTCTACCTATACATTTCCTAAATCTCTTTTACATACATTTTTACAAAAGTTACAATCAGGTGCACTCAAATCAATTGTTCAACAATTAAATAATGCAAATCCAGAAAAACATTCATTTAAAGTCCCCTTTGGAATCGATGAATATTTCCTAAATACCACCTTTTATAATTATATTATAAAAGAAAATTTACGATGCATCATTTACAAGAATTATGATTATGCTGGTCATTTGTTACGGGATGTTCTCTCAAAAGAAGAAACATCTATTATAGAATCCTATCGCGACAATCCTACAAAATTAGAATTTCATAGAGTAAAAGATATCTTTCGAGACCATCTTGAAAAAGGACTCAAAAACTATCCCTGTTTACAAGAAATGATAGATCAAGTAGACTCATTTAAAACATCCTTTCTAAAACGATATGTTCTGGATGGAAAAGATATGGTAGAGTAGGGAATGAAAACTAGAAAATCAAAACGAGTTCAAGAAATTGAAATAACCATTCTTAAACAGGGAAACCCTTCTAAAAAAGTTCTTTCAGTAAGTTTTTACACTATGAAAGACGCCTACCGTCGTAAAGAGAAGTATGAAACAAATTTAAAACTATTTTTAAAACATAAAAAAATATTAAAAGGGTTTGAAACGCGTATCTATACGGATGATAGCGGAAAAGACTTTGCACTTGAAGCTGCTAAGAATGATCCAACCGTTAGCGTGTATCACTTTAATTACCCTCCACTTAGAGAGGAAGAGGGCCATGTAGGAGTCTTTGGAAGTCTTGTACGGTTTCTTCCCTTTTTTGAACCCGGTTTAGAGATTGTATGGGAAAGTGATATTGATATTTATAATGATCCGTATACATTTTTGAATCCAATGTACATTGCAAAAATGAAAGCAACAAATGCAACCTTTTCCTATAGAAGTTGTCTTTGTTATGAAGAAATCAATTCAAAAATATATAACCGAGCCTATACCATTATATGTAATACAATGATTTCTACAAAAGTATTTCCTAAAAAACTATTTTATGATTTTCTTTCTCTTTTACTAAATCCTACTGATACAATGAAAACAAATCTTCAATCGTTAAATAATCAACTTGAAAAACGAGGAAAACCTACTTCTCATGTTCCTTACCTAACCGATGAATTATTTTTAAATACTACTTTTTACGATTATTTAATTGATACTAAAGTTAAATGCTGTGTTGTAAATGATTATAATTTTATACAATATATGTTAATGGTAAATCGATTATTATCAGAAGGAGATGAAAAACTATTTCAAATATATAAAAAATATCATACAAAAAGTTTATTTGAAAAGGTAAAACAAATTTATAAAGAGAAATTACCACTGCTAGTTAAGAAAGTACCGTGTGCACAAGAAATGATTGATCGATTTGATGTAATAACAAAGAATGGACCTCGTGTAGATTCGTTTATAGAATTTCTTCCTCGAGTTGGAAAAGAATTAGATCATCGTATAAAGTAGGGAATGAAAACTAGAAAATCACCGCGTAGCAATTTAGAAATTACTATTTTAAAACAAGGAACTCCTTCTAAGAAGGTTCTTTCAGTTAGTTTCTTTACTATGAAGGATGCTTACCGCCCCAAAGAAGTATACGAACGTAATTTACAACAATTTCTAAATCTTAAAAAAGCATTAAAAGGATTTGAAACACGCATCTATACCGATGATTCAGGTAAAGACTTTGCTCTCAAAGCAGCTAAAAATGATCCAACCGTCAGCGTGTATCACTTTAATTATCCTCCTCTCAGAGAGGAAGTTGGGCATAGTGGAACCTTTGGCACCTTTATACGATTTCTACCCTTATTTGATCCATCCTTGGAAATAGTTTGGATTTCCGATATTGATATTCTTACTTCGTATCTGGATCCAGCTCTTCTTACTAAAATGAAATCTGCCAAGACTGATTTTGGGTTTCGTACCTTTCTTTGCTATAATGAAAAAATATATGGCCAACCCTATACAATTGTAGCCAATCTCATGGTTTCATTTATAACATTTCCAATGCAACTTTTTACACGTTTTTTACATCAGCTCACCACTCCTACAAAGTCGTTGCAACTTACACTGGATAAATTAAATAAACAAATGGAACTAAAACGGAAACCAACCTCCCGAATTCCTTACGGGATTGATGAAGTCTTTCTCAATCATACCTTTTATACTTATTTAATTAATAATTCTATTAAATGTTATATTTTGAAAGACTATGTCTATGCTACTGAATATTTACGATGGAATAAAGTGTTAACAAAAGAAGAAGATCAAATTGTGTATACCTACTCTAAAAATCCATCACAACAATCCTTCCATAAGTTGAAAGAACTCTTGAAACAGAAATTACCTCTTTTGACTGAAAAGCACCCTTGCCTTCAAGAAATACTTGATAAAATACATACATTTAAAACATCTTTTGTAACCCCCTTTGTAAAAAAAGGAATAGAGTTAAGTAGGGATGAAGACTAGACGATCTTCTAGAAATCAACTTGAAATAACTATTGTAAAACAAGGAACTCCTTCCAAGAAAGTACTCTCTTCGTGTTTCTTTACATCCAAAGATGGTTATCGCAAACGAGAAAAATATGTAAAATCGTTACATAAATTTCTTCATCAAAAAAAACAATTAAAAGGATTTGAAACTCGCATCTATACCGATGATAGTGAAAAAGACTTTTTAGTAGATTTAGTGAAGAATGATCCTACCGTCAGTATCTATCATTTTAATTTTCCTCCTTTACGGGATGAAGTTGGACACGTTGGAATCTTTGGAGCCTTTGTACGATTTTTACCCCTTTTTGAACATGGTCTTCATACGGTATGGGTCAGCGATATTGATGTTACAAACGATTACTTAGATCCTTCCATTTTAGCTAGAGCTCGTGCTGCGAAAGCTGATTTTAGTTTTCGTACCTATGTTTGTTATGAACAGATTAAATTATATGGTAGAGTGTATAGTATTTTAGCAGGTACTATGATCTCCTTTCATACTTTTCCAAAATCTATGTTTAATAAATTTTTACAAGAGTTAGTTCATCCTCCTGAAGATTTAAAAGAGTTTTTTGATAAATTAAACAGAGAAAATCAAAAGTTTCGACTTCGATCTGAAACAAAAATACCTTATGGATTTGATGAAGTCTTTACCAATAAATATATGTATAATTATTTAATTAAAAAGAATCTTCGATGCTATATAGTTAAAGATTATGAGTATGCTAAAAATATTTTGGGATGGAATAATTTAATGGTAGATGGTGATGAAAACGATAAAGTATTTTTTGCATATTATTATAATAAAACACAGTCTAACTTTAAAAAAGCAAAAGAAGTATTTCGTAAATTGCTTCCACTTGTTGCAGATAAATATCCTTGTTGTAAAGATATGTTAAAAATTTTAGACACTTTTAAAACATCATTTGTGAAGACCTATGTCAAGACGGGAAAAGAATTAGATGAATCCCTTTATCCATCTATAGAAGCATGAATACCTTGACACCCCCCTTATTACCCCCGTCTACCTTGTATAATGAACAAGCTAGACGAGATGCCACTAGAATTCGCATTTATAATTCTGTATTGACACAAATTTATAACAAAATTCGCGCCATTTCAAAAATTCCTGAAAATGAACGTACCTTACTGTATATTGTTCCCGAGTTTATACCAGGGACGCCTAAGATTGATGTTGCCGATTGCATTCTTTACTTGGTGTGGAATCTTCGCAATGTGGGATACACTGTGACCTATACTCATCCTAATTGTCTGTTTATTAGTTGGAAAGCACATGATACTCTGTATAGAGATCGTGAGAGTCCATGGGCCAAGGTGTTAGATTCGGCTAGAGTGGCAGCCGTGGAAGCCCTTACCAGACCGGCTACTCTCAGTGGAGCCCGATCGACACCGGCTCCCAAACGAGCCCCTCCTGCTAAAAAAACAGAATCCTTTACCCCTTCCCTTTCTCTTTCCACTCCCACCTCCATGGATAGTCAGATCAAAACTACTTATTATACTCCTGGACAACATGGAATGGCATTGCATACAGCACCAGGAGGTACCCTGTCGGTAAAAAGTGTATCCTTTGTCTAGTTGCCACGATCCTGCGCTTCGCGCAGGATCGTTACTACCGCCATCCTATTTTTGATCCGCAGAGCGGATCAAAAATAGGATCGTGGCAGGTAAAGAGGAAAGGCATTGCCTTTCTTCTTTACTGCCGCCGCCGCCCCCCTCGAAACGAATTTATAAAGGAAGAAGAGGGGCTATTCGTGGCCATCCACAGAGAAGCCGCCGCTCCTTGTTTTACCAGTAAATCAATAATGAGTAGTAAAAACAAACCACCCAGAATAAATAAGATTACTTCTGTATGGTTGGATTCGGAACGAACACGATCTGTTTCTTGCAATCGTGCAAACAGACTGTCAATACGACTTTGCAATTCGTCTAATCGATTAAATTGCTGCATAGATCCAGCATCCCGTGTTTCTCCTCCTTTCCAATCGGTGGGAATGTTCTGCCAGAGCGTAGGAGCGGAATCAAACCAGGGTTGGGGAGTGGGAGCCTGTTCTGTATTTTTTCCAGGAAGATTCTTTCGAATCCAATCGTGATCGGCCCATTCAGGCGCTTTTAACATGTAGGAGTCGGGATGAAAGGAATCCGGATCGGGCGCTGCTGCAAAATCAGTCCACGAAGCCGATTGTTCCGAAGGAGGGGACCAATGATCGCGATCGGGGGAAGAGGAAGTAGAGGTGAGATCGGGGCCTTGTTCCGGCGGCGGAAGTAACGGACGCTTCTTTGTTTTTTTCTTTTTGGACTCCCCCCCGTCCGTAATGGGAAAGGCTTCTTCTAGCGAACACATCCTTATTTCTGGAAGAGGTTTCTTTCTCCATAGAAAGAATGAAGACCGAAACACTGATTGGAATTTCCATCTTTACAATTCTAAGTGTCTGGACCGTCTACAGTTGGATGGATCGGTGGCAAACTGTCCATACAGAAGGATTTACTCCAGATATTGATAAACTAATAGCCGCTACTAGTGATAGTCCAAAAAATCAAGATATTATTTTAGCCTATCAAACCATTTTAAAATATATTAAATCTGATTTTTCAAAAGGATTGGTCATCGTAAATGATTTTAAATCTCGATTCTTTTCCCCCTCTACCGATTTTAAAGATGGATTCGATCCTGCCCATATTATGGATGATCCCCAGCTTCAGCTTCCTCCTGAGAAGAAGTAAACCATCCCCTATACAGAAAGAGCTATGAATATGCCACCCATTTGGATGCCCCCTCTCTCCTTTGCAACTCTCTTAACCATTTTATGTATTGTAGGAGCCGCTCAAGCTGATAAACTCCCCTCCCTCCTTTCTACTACCTTTCTTCACCCCGTTGGATTTATTCTAACCGTTCTCATTGCAATCTCCCTTTATGAATATAATTCTATTCCATTAGCCGTGTCTCTTATTTTACTTCTTTTGAGTGTATGGGCTGCACATCATGAGGTAGCCAAGGTCCCCGCCTCCAGTGAAGGATTTGTTCCCTTTGTCCCTTCCGGTACTATTGATTGGGTCAATGATGATAAACAGAAATGGTTCGTAGAACGCGTTCTGAAAGAAACTCCCGTCGGCATCCAAGATAAAAATGTGGCCACCTATCCTGTCCAAACTGAATCTTCCAGTTCTACCGCCTAAGTAGAATATGGTGACAATGCTAGAACTTTCAATTGGTCTTCTCCTCGTCCTTATTTTATTCACCATTAGTCTTCCTATGGAAGTGGAATATCAAGAATCCATTCGCCGCGCAGCCTACTCTCCGGCGGCACGGTTGGCAGCTATTGCAACAGTTGTCGCGTTAGCCTTCTATAGTCCTCTTCTAGCCCTGTTAGGGATTTTGATCGTTTTCTTCTGGTTAGCAGATATCCATCTTCTCACTAAAAAATATGCTTAATCAGTAAGAATGGTGCGGTCTAAAAAAGAAAGAAATAGTCCCTCTCCTCTCCCTGCCCCTCCCCCTCCAGGTGTCCCTATGGCTCCTATGCCTCAAACTGGAGGAGGTATTGATCCACTCTCCATGACTCTTTTTAGTCTCAATTCCAATCCATATTTAATTGGTATCTTTATGATCTTATTGAACTTAGGGGCTCGATTCCTTCCTATGGAATTAACCAAACAACAAGAAGGATTTTTACAAAGTTCATGGGTTCGACCCGCTATCCTCTTTGTTGTAATCTTTATCGGTACAAGAAACTTGGCCGTCGCCTTCTGGCTCACTCTCGCCATCTTTTCAATCCTCTGGTTCTTTGCTAATGAAAAGAGTACTTTCTGCATGATTCCTGGTTGGTGCGAACAAACCCACGAACCCCCCAAAGAACACGATTCCCTCTATGAAAAGAACCTCAGCCAAGTTCGATCTAACCTCAACTATGTAGCAGAATATCAACCCATGCTGGATAAAATTGTAAAAGTTCCGTATGAGTAGAATGGATGAAAGTAGTCGACTTACCAATTTGAGAAATCGCACTTTATTTGCGTTTTCTCAAAGTGTACAACACAACCCCCAATCCAGTGATACAATATTAAATCAACAGGTTGGAGCCATTGAAACTGCTGCACGAACCTCTCCTGCAGTACCCTCTGACCCCAATTGTCTTTCTGCCATCCAAACCTCCTTCCTCACCTGTTTGGAAGCCATTCTAACCTATGCCGCTACCACCAATCTCGGCCCCACTAAATCCTCCCGCTTCTATTATCTCTTTCTAGCCTCCGTCACCCAAGGATACAATTGGGTTCAATCTTCCAACCGTCTTTCAGGAACTCTCGATAATTGGAACTGGAATATTCAAACTCTTATCACCGATCCAAAACAACTCCTCGTCTGGATGAATCGTATTCTTATTACCATTACCACTCAACTCATCCCAACCTTTGATTCCACCTCTATCCTCTATACTGAACGATCTCTCCTGAGTTTGACCCTCATAACTCAGGCCTCCTTTCAAGCCACCGTTTATTCTGTAGGGAATCGCGATGCCTGGTTCAGCACCTGGAGTACCTGGTGGAATCAACGAGCCAATGATGGATCCGTAGCAGCCGCCATTCCTCCCACCGCAGCACAACTTCCCAATGGTACCACTAGTTTGAATGTGGCATCCACCGTCAACCCCTCCACCTTCCCTTCCCCCTACCAATGGACCCCTCTCCAAATTGGTGCAAGTATCCAAAAATATGCTACGTATAACTGGGCGAGTGTCAATTCTACTGCTCTTTCTACTAATGATATGTCTACCATTCAAGGAGCGGCTACTCCCTTTTACACAGGAAGAAATACTCCTGCCCGTCAAGCAGAAATTTCTACTATTGTAGGATATACCGCAACTCTAACAGATGATCAGAAAGTAAATGCGGAGTTCTGGGCAGGAGGACCCTATACCGTCAGCCCCCCTGGTATGTTTGTATGGATTTGGAAAACTCTCATCACAGCACAATCACCCTCCCTCGATACACTCTTTTTCTCAGGATTAGATCTTACCATTCATTTGTTTGAAACGGGTAGAGTCGTGTGGGGATTAAAACAACAATATATGGAAGCGAGACCCATTCAAGAAATTCGACGCCTCTACAATGGCCAAACTCTTACCAAATACGATGGTACTCCCGTCCAAGGAGAAAGTTGGATGCCCTACCAAGTTCCTTCCTTTGTGACTCCTCCCTTTGCCGATTTTACTTCTGGTCATTCAGGCTTTTCTCAATCCTTTGCAACTGTCATGACCGCTTGGTTCGGTGCTGCGATTCCTACAACAGCTCCCATCTATATGGATGATCTCCAACTCTTGTCCCCTATCTTCCATTCCCCCCAATCAAACCCTCTTGGTCAGATTACCATCCTGGCAGGAGATAGTGAAGTACAACCCCTGGTCGTACCCACTACCTCCATCACCTTCCGCTGGACCACCTGGCAAGAGATGGCCCTCTCCGCTGGTCTCTCCCGCCAATACGGCGGTATTCATGCCATGTCAGCCCATCAAGGATCGGTCGCAGCAGTCAATGCCCTTCACCCAATCCTCAAATCCTATTGGAATCTTTCCCCTGCATAAAATTGATCAACCTACAATATTCAAATTACTAACTAAATAGAATGTCGAGTTTTAAAGCACAAGAGGCAATGGTAGGAGTGCGGCAAAATCAAATGATCATTAATGGCATTGCTTATTGCGATTTCTGTTGGTTTCCAAGAAGCAGCGAAACCGCTGATGATAATTCACTGTGCGTCTGTATAAAAGAACCAGTTACCACCTGTGAAGATTGTTGCAATATACATCGCATACCCTGCCTCTTCTGCCATCCAGATCATTTTGCAAATTATAAAATAGCAATGGCAGTTTTAGAAGAACTACTGAAGTCGTATGAAAAAGAAGAATATGAAAAATATGAAGAATACGATGGAGATTATAATGAACATCAATATGATTATTAATTGTATAAAATTGAAAATTTAATTTATACTAAAAGAATTAATAACACTCACCATGTTTACCATAGGAGATCTTGTAGAATTTAAATTTGGTGTCGGCATCCATCAAGTCATTCATGTAACCGCTAAGGAGATTGGAATATGCGGTATCCTACTAATATACACAATAAAATGCGAAGCATTTTATTGTGTATATTAGTAGGATACTGGTAAGAATCTGATTGGCAAAGCCAATCAGATTCTTACCGGCACATTTGCCACATATTACATTGCCTTGGAGAAAGTATCAATTCTGGTAAGACAAGTTAAGACCACTTCTTAAAAAGATACGGTCTTACTTTTTTAGTTTATCAAATTATACATTCAATGTTAGAGTCGATCCAACGGGCTGAACCGTCATAGGACGTTTCAGGACACCGCGACGAGTTCCACCTGCTGTCTGACCCGTCTGACCACTCTGAAAGCTGTGCACACTCTGCACATCATCTGGACGAATGTTCAAAGAAGGACCGCTCGAGGCCATGGAAGGAACGGAGCGATTGGGAAGGGCTTCTCCTGACATATCCAGCGAACGGAGGATATCGTCCACATTGCCTCCGCGAGGGCCGCTCATTTCACGCCGAGCGGTTCCCATCGAAGGACCCCCAGCTCCACGGATGCCATCGTCATACCCACCGGCAGGAGCTGCAAACGAGGCCGCGGCTGGAGGAGCAGAGCCACCGCCCATGCCCATATTCACAAAGTTAGCAAACCCTGGTCCCACCGACTGAGAGGCAGCCGCTGTAGCAAACTGCCGACGCAGTTCAGGATTGTTACGGAGAATGTCATCCATACCAGGCATACGAGACTTGAACATTGTATTCGTCACGTGGCACATAGCAGCCGACAACCCCAGAGACATAATCAGACGGACTTCAGGTGCCACTTTACTCTTGTCCTTGTACTTGTCGTACAGCTCTTCAAAAATTTCATCGTAATCTTCAATATTCTCATTTACCGATTCAGACCAGCCATCGAGCTTGGCACCGACAGGATCGTAGCGAGTATTCAAAAATTCCATACCGGTCGTGACAGTGGTGAGAAGGTTGCGCTGAAAACGAAGGGAGGCTTCCAGGGCACGACTGTCTTTGCGCCGTGCAATTTCAGCATTAATTTCATCTAATGAATTGGCAACCGTAAGTTTGTTACCAGTCACCCCCTTACGATCCATGCGCTCCAAAAGAACGAGTCCTTCCGCTTTCTTTGAAAACTCTTCTTCAGGAGTGAGTATAACTTTGGGAGGTTCAGCAGCTACAGCAGCGGTGCTACTGCTGCTGCTGCCTCCAAACCAGGAACTGAAGCCTGAAGGAGCAGCAGGTTCGGCAGGAACATCAGAAGAAGCACCGGAGAACCAAGAACGGGTAGGAGCGCTAGGAGGATCGGCAGGTTTAATAGGAACGGGTTTAGGAAAGACAGAATTGGTATCGCGTAGAATCTTGATGCCTTCGTCAGAAGGAGCGGGAGTAAAGCGAATGGAGGGACCGGCGTCGTCCAGATTCACCACCTCAATGTCATCGGATTTCAGTTCCATCATGGGAGAGGGACCGCGACCAGGGGTTCCTAGTTTTTTATGATTGGCTAAGAGTCCAAAATCAAGACCACCGACGTCTTGCAAGTTAAAGGATGCACCTATATCCTGGACGGCCTCAATCTCCGGAAAGGACATGCTTCTATCCCTTTCTATTCACTTCTGTTTAGAGGCCTTACCGCAAGAAGGAATTACCGCCCCTACGGGGCGGTAATTCCTTCTTATGGTCTATACTTCACCCGCTATGCGGGTGAAGTATAGACCGCAATCCTCAATCCCCTAAAAAATGAACATCTTTTAAAAGGAACCCTCTCTTTCATATTTAAAATGCTAACCATTACATGCTGCACTAATCAAAGTATGATTCTTGATCGTGAGGATGGTAGAGATTTAGAATTAAAACTGAATGTATCCTCCAAAGGACGCCTATGGGTTTCTCTTGGAAATAGTCTCTTTGAATTTCATTCTACTGGAGTTTCCGCCAAAATAAATGTAACAAAAGAACAATTTGAATTCCTAGAACTTCTTATAACAAAAAAAGAATTAGCTTGATACCATCCGTAAGACCGGTGCACAAGCCATCAGCAATGCATCGGCTAAATCATTCTTCTTTCGTTGCCCGTCGTAAAACATTTTCCACGTTTCATAACCTGCTCCAGAAAGCATTTTTTCCACCTCTTCTTCCGTAGCCTTCTTACGAGCTCGATAGGCCGCTCCTTCATCAATCACCACTGGCGTGACTACCTCTTCTTCTACCATTCCACGTTCCTCTTCTTCTGCAATCACATCTGGGATCGCTTCCACTTCCAATTTCATAGTCTTTCTACCAGCGTGGACAAACTGAATCATACCAGTCCAAGCATGTTCCCGCTCTAACCGTTCGCCCAACAAGGTAAACAGAATCATCTGAATAGATTTCATCGTGGGACCTTTCAAGACCGGTTGATTCTCTAAACGAATCAATGTTGCAGAGGCAAAGGTGGGTAACATGGAAGTCAACCAGGAAGAGATGGCACGACGAATCTCAGTCATGGAAGGATTTCGCGCCTTGGGCGCTTTCCAGGGAAGAATGAATCGATCGCCGAGCCAGGCTAACACCGTTTCGCGGGATGCTTTTTTATGATGTTCCATCCCTACGCAAAGTTTGCGAAGGGCTGGAAGTTTTGGCAGTGTACCACTTTCAGCACCTACCAAAATTGTGTGAGAGGGTCGGCAGGTGGCTGTCTTTTTTCTACGAACTCCTGAGGCGCAGCCCTTGCACCATAATCCTTCGGAACTACACCAGGCCGCGGGACCGTTGCATCCTTTGCAACGTCGTGACGTTTCAGAAGAAGTTCCCCCTGCGGTTAAATCAATGTTGTTCCAGTGAAGAATCACCACACCGCTCGGATCGTGTTTGACTTGGGAAAAAGCTAAATTTTTAATACCAAGATCAAAGGCTAGAACAACGGTGGCCATGATTGTTCCTCTTCTGTGAAAGGAGGTTTAGATAATTCTTTGTAATAAGTATAAATGGTAAAGCGCAGATCCACGCGGCGTAAAACGCAGCGACGCAAATCTCGACGCGTTCAATACGGTGGAGGGGGTGACACTCCCAATGCCAATGCGAAGGCGAAGGAGAATGAAATACGTAAAGGTAATACTACAAATGAAATGAATCCCGAAAAGGAATTTATAGGCTGGTTAAAAAGTATGACTCCAGAAAAGCGAAATTCACAGTTTTTACAGACTGTAGAGAAGAATAGATATTATAACGCAAGACTAGCGCTTGTTGCAGGTGCCGATATTAATTCTATGCCTCTAGGCAAAACGGCTCTTCTTGTGGTATGTGAGAAATTAACTGAGAATGAACCTGCTAAAAAGTTTGCACTTGAATTAATTGAGAAAGGAGCCGATGTTAATTTAGCAGATGGATGTGGTCGTACACCGCTTATGGGAGCGGTTCGACACTTATCAGATGGAGTGGAGGTTGTGAAGGCTCTTATAAAGAAGGGTGCAAATGTAAATGCAAGAGTGAATTGCACACCCGAACCTGGCGATCAGGGGTATACAGCATTAAAATATGCAACTAAAAGATACGATTCCAACATTATAACTGAATTAGGAAAAGATGCAACATTATAATTGACTTTTTTTCTAAATAGAAACATATAATTTTATTCTTATTTGCAAAGCAACTATAAATAAAATTTTATTTTACAGGAGAAAGAAATTTTACATGTTTTTTACTTTCAGCGTGACGCTCTTTATGACGAGGCAGATAGGTTCCACCACATTCACAGGTTACACTTGTGCTATCACGTAATACACGTGCAGCCGTTTTAGCATCATGAGCAATTTTCTTAATTGGAGCTAGTTTGGCATAGTTTTCTTTTGCCCATTTTTTCTTATATTCGTTTACAGCTTCTTTGTGAGTTTCCACATAGAGACGATTAGAAGCTAATGTAGCCTCTTTATTCTCCTCGTAATGAGTTTTTCTGGCTTCTTTCACTTCTTCAACATGCTCGGCAACATATTTTTTGTTGTATTCTGCAATTGTATCCGCATTATCTTTACGATACTTCTTATGGTATGCTACTACTTTTTCTTTATTTTCTGCTAGATATGTTTTAACATATTCTGCGCGTTCCTCGGTTGGTATATGGGCACGTTTAAAATTTAAACATAGTGGATCTTTTTTTGCTTTTTGAATATATCTATCTTCTTTTGCAACAAGTTCTGCTTTGGATTTACAGGAATAATTTTCAATAAGTTCTATTTTTACATTATCCCAACCAATTGTATTTACATAAAGATATAAGGGTTGCGTTGCATCTTTTTGTCTGGCAGCTCGTTTATGATTATTAAATCTGTAATTTAATGTATTAATAGTGCTACCAATATAAAAATGTCCGTCGGTGCATATTATTTTGTAAATTTTTCCAGCATTGTAACGAGTCTCCATCTGGGTTATAAATGATCTAAGTATTAAATCTTTAAATAGTGCTTTTTTAAAAAAATATATATGATACATTTTTTAAAAAAATAAAAAATAGATGATACATTTCTTATATAGTTTTCACGAACTCCCAACCCATATCAAAACATATCTTTTCCCAGATTTTATCTTGAAGATAGAGTTTTTCACGACTTTTAAGAAGGGGGAAACAGGGTAAATATTCATCGAGTTCTAGCAATTCGCAAAACTTGTACAAGACGAAGGAATAGGAGAGAAAGTTAGAACGACCAGGAGGACAATGTTTAACGAAGGAGAATTGAATTTCTTTGAACATGAAGCGGAGTTTATCTTCAATTTCACGACTCAGAGCGGGGGCTGAAATACCATTCAACCGATTAAGCACATGGGCCACATGATCATAACATCGAACAAGTTTTAGCTTTCGAATGACTTCTTTCAGTTTAGAAGCTTTCAGCCGACTCATATCGGTGATGCGTTCTTTACGAAGTTCAGCACGAATTTGATCTAGAACAGCATTGGAGATTTCGGTAGTTTCTTTAGCCTGAAACTGAGCCAACCATTCATTCAGATGATTTACTTTTTTATAGGCACAATAGGCCATTTCACGAGGAGGATCTTTGTAAGAGGGCTTTTCAGAATCAACCAAGATAAAATCTTGATGACCGCAGATAGAACAACTTAGGAGGGCTTCATTTTGATAAAACATCATTTCAGTTTCACAAAAGGGACAATCACCGTATCGTTCTTCAAAGGTGTCAGAGGGGATGGATTCATTTTGAATATTTGTAGGATCTAGAGCCGTTAAATATTGTTCTAAGGCTTTGTCACGATGAAATCCGATATCCGTAACGATATCACTGGCACATACCTTTGATGTACTCAATGTAGGAGTTGTGGAAATAGTACTCGTTGCTGTATCTTTTTCAAAATAGGTAAAGACACTATTCATAGGAACACGAGCTTTACGAACTGGTTCTTTAGTAAGTTCTCCTTTTGCAATTCGTTCACGGGCATCGGCATAGGAAAAGAGAATTCCTCCTACTCGTAAAAAATAATCAGCTTCTTCTTCCCCTGATTCTATTTTTTTAATTTTTATCTGAAGATTTTCAAGGTCCGTTTCACGTTCTTGACGTTTTTTCATAGAAGCTAAATCAAGTTGAAATAGAAACGGGGATTTTGCATCTTCTTCATTTAATTGTCCTTGGAGGGTGCTTACTTGTAGTTGTAGTTCAGGAAGAAATTGTGTTTGAGATCGAATCCTTTCTAATTCTATTTGATGGTAGGCTTCTAAGGTTTTACAAGAATCCGAAGACACAGTGGAGGTAGGTTTGATAGGTGCTGAACCTGCGAGTAGTTGATCAAGAGAGAGCATGGTCCTGGATACTCTATCTAGCCGTTTGAAATGTTTAGGGCAAGAAGCAAATTCCCGGAGTTTTTTCACCTTTCGGCCAATTTTTTTTCTTTCCACCATGTATAAACAGAAATGGGATCCGGTGGCCTTATGCAGCTCGTCGCCTACGGTGCACAGGATATCTACCTCACGGGCAACCCACAGATTACCTCGACATATTGAAGGGGGTTGAAAAGCAGTCAGGGGGTACAAAGTGGAATAAGTACCCCGGCAAGTCTGTTAGTGGATCCAACCATTCGAAAGAATGACCACAGCTGCTAGTCGTTTCATTTGAGACGGCAACATTATCAAATTGCGGGAACACCCTAAAGCTGTTGATACCAAGTTTTTTTCGGAAGAGAAAAATGGCTGAGAACTTAACTCAGGTATGGTAAAAATTCAACAGATATTACAATGGGCAATCCGCAGCCAAGCGGCTAAGTTGTTAGAAGAGATACAACCGCCGTGCAGTTCAGAGACTAAATGGTAGTGGGTGGGAACGTAGTTCCTGCTTAAGTTATAGTCCAACCCCTCGGAGTGCGACGGCAATATTTTTCAAATATTGTTCTGGAATAGTACCCAGACTCCACTAAATATCCCGAAAGGGAGGGTAGATCCTTGTCTTCAAGGTCGTCTATCGTCGCCACACCAACTTTGCCATGGAGGCCATTGAACAGACGTTCAACGGTGCCGCCAACTTTGGCCGCAAGGTCCAGTGCACGATCTCCCGTAACGGCGATCTGATCCACCGTATCTACCTCCAGGCCACGCTCCCCCAGGTTCTGCTCCAGTCCGCCGATGGTTCTGGTGCTCAGTTCCGTTGGCTCAACTGGGTGGGTCACAACCTGATCAACAACGTCAACCTCGAGATTGGCGGCCAGGAGATTGACAAGCACTATGGTGACTGGCTCCAGATCTGGAACGAGCTCACGCAGGAGCCTGGCAAACAGGCTGGGTATGCCGACATGGTAGGCAACGTCCCCCAGCTCGTCAACCTGATCGTCCAGGGCGGTGAGGTCTGCGATGCCGATTGCGGCTACGGTGAGCCCAACGCCCTCAACGAGGTCACGTCGTGCGCCCCTGAGTACACGCTGTACATTCCCCTCCAGTTCTGGTTCTGCCGCAACCCTGGCCTGGCTCTCCCCCTCATTGCCCTCCAGTACCACGAGGTCAAGATCAACCTCGAGTTCGAGGCCCTCAACAACCTCTGCTTCGACTATGCCGATGGCGCCTCCGCCTCCACGCACCAGATCCGTGACCGTGTCGCCGCCTCTGGCCTCGTCTCCGCCTCTCTCTACGTCGACTATATCTACCTTGACACGGACGAGCGCCGCCGCTTTGCGACGGTCTCCCACGAGTACCTCATCGAGCAGCTCCAGTTCACGGGTGCCGAGTCCGTCACGTCTTCCTCCAACAAGATCAAGCTCAACTTCAACCACCCTTGCAAGGAGCTCATCTGGGTGGTTCAGCGTGATTCCTTCGTCAGCTGCGATGATGCCGTCATCCAGCCCTTCAAGGGTCAGCAGCCCTTCAACTACTCCGACTGGTGGGACCGCGCCGTCCTCGAGTCTGGGTACTCCGTCACGCGTGTCGAGGGCATGGCCGGTTACAATCCTATCGTTACGGCCAAGATCCAGCTCAACGGCCACGATCGCTTCTACGAGCGTGAGGGTCGCTACTTCAACTTGGTCCAGCCCTACCAGCACCACACCAACATCCCCGCGGTTGGTATCAACGTGTACTCCTTTGCCCTCAAGCCTGAGGAGCACCAGCCTTCTGGCACGTGCAACTTTTCCCGCATTGACAATGCCACGCTCTTCATTACGCTCACCAACAACACGGTCAGCGCCACGACGAGCGCCCAGGTCCGCGTTTATGCTGTGAACTACAACGTTTTGAGAATCATGAGTGGAATGGGTGGTCAACAAAAAGCAACTTCTAAACGAGTAGCAAGGCTGCCAAGAGTGCAACGAAAAGGTTGTGCTAGTTATAAGGTCTGGGCGTAAAAGCTCAGTAGCAACACTATCAAATTGCGGGAACGTCCTGTCAAACTGTTTGTACCGTCCTAGAGCCGAAAGGTCTGTCTAGTGACACCACAGGGAAACTTGTGGGTAGGGTAAGAATCAAACAGGTAGGGATAATCCGCAGCCAAGTTCTAAGGTTAGGCAACTAACTATGAATGCAGTTCAGAGACTTAATGGTAGTGGGCGGTGAAAATCGCCTAAGATAAAGTCCGGCTCCTCAGAGATGAGGCTTCAAAAGAGGAATTGTAGTGTGTGCCTTACACAATACAAGGAGAGCTTTGAGGGATATACCAGTATGGTGTATCAGAACGCGCGCTTGCGTACTCCAATTAAACACAAAGGTGCTTGTGTTTTTATATTTTGTGTCATAGCAAACTATTTACCATACAAACATTTCATAAATGTTTATACGGTAAAAAATGATCGTTTAAAAACCCCAAGTTAAAACGTTATAAATCAGGATGGAACGAGAAACAGGAATTGGGGGTCGACATGCAATTGAAATTGAATTTAAACATGTTACATACCGTGAAATTGATTATATGGTATGTAAAATTACAAAATTAACAGGAGATCCTATCTATTTTATTATTGATAATGATGACGTTGAACGAGTAAAAACACGTTCGTGGCATTCTTGTGTTAGTGATTCATATATTGGCTCTACTTATACAACTACTGACAAGAAACGTAAAATTTTATATATTCATAACTTTATTATGAACCGATTAACCTTTGATGGAAAAGGATCTACCGAAACAGTGGATCATATTAGTGGAAATGGATTGGATAATCGTAAAGTAAATTTGCGAATTACGACCCAATCTCTTCAAAATATGAATACAAAAGAGCGAGAACGAACTGTTGAAGGACTTCCAGCAGGTATTACGGCGGAAGAGATTCCACGTGGAATTTGGTATTGCCCTGCTTCAGGAGGTCATTCAGATAGATTTGTAGTAGAATTAAAAGGCATTCCAGGTGTGGGAGATATTGTAAAGAAATGTTCTTCTTCAAAAAAACTTACAGCTCGTCAGAAATTGGAGGAAGCGATTGCTTACAAAGCTGAACTCTTTGAACGCTACCCAATTTTAAAAGAGATGCAACGAGATTCAGAACGTGCAAAACTTCTTCGTCATGAATACACACAGATTATACAAAAAGCAATTCATGGTACTTCGGACGAAGAGAGTCCACTTCCAAGTTTTGCTCCAGTAAGTCCCGTATTGACGATTGAATCTGCTGAACCAGCACCACGTGAACCATTACGTTCTGTTCTAACAATTGAACCTGCTGAACCAGCACCGCATGAACCATTACGTTCTGTTCTAACAATTGAACCTGCTGTACCAGCCGAAGCAGTTGAAGCATCTGACGTAATTCAGTGGAAAGCAAAAGGAATTTATAAATGCATCAAAGAAGGAGATTCTGAAGTTTATAAGACATATGTCAAAGAACATAACGATCCTTTGGATACATTTGAACCATTATTTGCAACACTACTTACCAATGTAAGAGGCTCTGCTACGTTTGAAATTGCAAAACCATTTATCGATAGTTTTGTAAAATTATTTCGATTGAAACGAACCTGTAAATTGACAAAGAAAGATGTAATTGGACGAGAAGACCGCGATGTCTGGCCCAGTGAAACAATTGTAACTGCCTATCGTGAAAAACGTATGGAAGGATTTATAAAGTATATTACTGAAAAAAGTGTTGCTGCAAATGTTCCAACTAAAGTACTTGAAGAATCGTACAAACGATTTGAGACAAATATGGAAAGTGAACCAAGCGACGCAGAGCGATTACTGATTGTTCGAAAATTCTTGGCAGCTCAACGAGTGCAACGAAATCGCCATTCTAAAAAGGAATAGGCTAATTCTTCTTCATAAAACAGGGTGGTTTTTACATTATTCTGTACGGTATATACATATTATTCATTTTCTTCTTCATAATCATCCATATCAACATCCCACCATCCTTCTGAGAAATCAGTAATTTGTATAATTGCAATTATTTCTCCTTCTGGATTATCCAAGTCATATCCTTTTGGAACAAGTGTTCTATCTGGAAAACTTGAATGATTCCATTCGGATGCATAAATATACGGTTTAATTGTTCGCGTTTCCATCATTCGAATTGATTCTGGATTGTCTCGTTGTCGATCCCAACAATTTGCACCAATCCAAATAACATGACCAATATTTTTAATTTTGGAAGGCCAAGTATCATTAAAATCTAAATCAAAGTAATAATAGAGATGCCGTTTTATTCCATTATGTTTAAATGTAATATGCCAGGGTTGACAAGTTAATTCATCATCCTGTTCAAGAACATGAATGTTAGTAGCAGGGAAACCAATGCTACGGAATATTCCTTCCAATATATTGGAACCTGCTTCTATTTTAAATGTTTTAAGAAATTCATAAAATGGAATTTCTGATTTTAATTCTTTATACTTCTTTTGTGCTAACTCTATTTTTAGAAATGAACGATCGCGCATAGCATCTTTAGCATATTTATCATTTCCATTTAATAGGATAGAAAGAATATCTTCTTTATGTTCTTCTATATTTCCATAGGTTGGATCTACACAATTAATTACGTAGAGCGTTTCAAAATCAGGAATCAGATGGAAGGGGGATATAATATCCGTTGCCATTCCAAGATATAACACTTGTTTTGTTGGATCAACTGGCATTCTGTATTAATATTTATATTGGAGGTGATAGAACAGTTCATTTTTTCTAAACAGTTCAAAAAATTGAGAATCTAACGATTTATACTTATTTCTATCAAATAGAATGATTCGACGTGATTGTCAAAAAGAGGCCCTTGCCTATATTCAAACCACAACAGATGTAACCAATTTGCAACTTTGTACCGGTGCAGGAAAATCTTACATTATTTATGATGCAAGTATCCTTCCTACCGTACAAACCTGCATTATTATAGTTCCATCGTTGCTACTGATTCAGCAATATTATAAAGATATGAAATCTCATTACGATGGAAAGACACTTTATTATTTTGCTACAGAAGGAACCTTAAAAGGAGGAATTAAACGCCTTACAGCAGGATTTCCTGAATTGGAGTCCTCTGCATGGATTGTATTAACCACCTTTGCAAGTGTCCCCCTTCTTTACAATCATTTGGTTGAGAAGAAACGAGCAATTCATCAAGTCATTGCAGATGAGGCACACCATGTTAGAGGTGCTGAATATGCTAAATCGTATATACTGGCAAAACCGTACATTCGTCATACAATTCATTTCTCGGCTACACTTCCTGAAGGTCTTACTCCTCATTATACCTATCCACTACTAAAAGGGATTCGTGATAAAGTGGTACGAGACTTTCATATTGAAGTTGTTATGTGTAAAGAAGGTGATCTAACCAGTCTTCCAGATATTATTAAAAAAAGTATTGAACGATTGGATGGTGTACATGCTAAAATCTTAGCCTATACAGCACAAGCAAATACAGATAACTCCTCTGTTAAAACATTTCTAAAAGAATATATACCCGTGATGGAAACAAATGATTGGTGGATGGATGGAATTAATGATGAAACAACAAGTAAATCAAAATGCATGGAAATGTTTGAAGCATCTACCAAGAAAGCATCCCTTCTTGTTAGCTGTAAAACACTCAGTGAAGGAATTGATTTGAAACATGCAAATGCAATGCTTCCTTGGGATCCTACCAATAGCATTGTTGATAATATTCAACGAATTGGGCGCGTTCTTCGTCTCTATAAAACAACAACGGGGTCCGTCGCAAAAGAGCAACCACCCTCCTTAATTCTTGTACCCGTCTTTGTCAAAGAGGATGATGTGAAAGAATGCAAAGGAGATCGTACCAAGATTCATGAACTGTTAGAAAAACAGATTGGGATGGGCGCACGAGGAAACTTTCAACCCATTATTAATATTTGTACCGCTCTCAAAAGTGAATTGGCAGAAGAAGACAGTGACTTATTTAATCAACTACTTCACTTTCCAAATTCATGCCCATCTGTACCGTTTGATAATGATTTAATTTCCTGCATTGCAAAGAAACTGAAGAAATCCACTGAAACTGTGTTGGAGGAGATTGCAGATGTTTTACTGGAGAAAGATGAATTAGAGGAGGAAACAATTGAACAAATTCGTGAAGAAGGCGTATGGGAGGAAGAAGATGGTGGAGAAGTGATGACGGCTCTTACCCAATCTCAAAACCTGACCCTTACTCTTCAAGAAAAAGATATAATTGAAACATTTGGAACAGGTACTGTACCTCTTACACTTACTCATGATGGAGAAACGTATAAAGTGGCACGTGCCAAAGCAAAAGATTCTGGAAAGAAACAGGTGAATCAACGTTTATCGGTGAGTCACACCGATGGATTCCGCATTTTGTTAGGATTGGATCCTGATGATGTTGCAGAGGGTCTTAGTACGGATGAAATGATTCTGACCCGCCTTACAACAGAAGTTCAACTTGATGAAGATTGGGAAACACGACGGTTGGAGTGGGTTGCTATGTATGAGAAGTTGGGGAGAACTCCTTTAGCTAGATCAAACAATTTAGATGAAAAATTTGCTGGAGAATGGCAATCAACGCAGCGAAAGGGTTATCATAAGAAATCTGTATGGATGACTGCTGAACGAATAACTAGTTTAGAAGCCACTGAAGGTTGGATATGGGAAGAAAAAGATACATGGGAACCAAGTCGGCTTCACTGGCTTTCTCAATACCAGAAGTTGGGTAGACGACCGTCTTATACATCTGAGGATAAAGAAGAAAAAAAAGCAGTGTTATGGCAAGGTACTCAACGTCAAAATTATAAAAAGAAAAAAGCATACATGACTGCTGAACGTATTGCATCCTTAGAAGCAACAGAAGGATGGAAATGGGAAGAAGAGGATACATGGGAACCGGCTAGACTTCACTGGCTTTCTCAATATCAGAAATTAGGAAAGAATCCATCTGAAGAATCTAAAAATTTAGAAGAAAAACAAGCAGGTCAATGGCAAAGCACCCAACGTAAAAATTATAGAAAGAAAGAATTGTGTATGACCGCTGAACGCATTGATGCCTTAGAAGCAACAGAAGGATGGAAATGGGAAGAAGAGGATACATGGGAACCGAATCGGCTTCATTGGCTTTCTCAATATCAGAAATTAGGAAGAAATCCTTTACAAAAATCAGAAAATATAGATGAAAAATTAGCAGGAATATGGCAACATAATCAACGTAAAACGTACAAACATAAATTAGGATGCATGACACCTGGACGCATTGCTCTCTTGGAAACCACAGAAGGATGGAAATGGGAGGAGGATGATTCGTTTGAACCAAATAGACTTCATTGGATATCTCAATATCAAAAATTAGGAAAGACACCAACTGGGTGTTCAAATGATCCTGAAGAAAAACAAGCAGGGCTATGGCAATCAAATCAACGTCAAAATTATAAAAAGAAAGAGGCATGTATGACTGCAGAACGTATTGCATCCTTAGAAGCAACCGACGGTTGGAAATGGGAAGAAGAGGATACATGGGAGGCAAGTCTACTTCATTGGCTTTCTCAATATCGGAAATTAGGAAAGACACCGACTGTAAACCCAAAAGATCTTGAAGAAAAACGAGCAGGACTATGGCAATCCCATCAACGTGATGCATACAAAAAAGGAAAAATTACAACTGACCAAATTAATATATTAAAATCCACTGAAGGCTGGATATGGAGTAAAGAAGATGATTGGGAATTAACTCGAATTCAATGGCTTGATTTCCATATAAAAAATGGTAAAACACCATTGCAAACATCTGAAAATAAACAAATTAAACAGTTGGGAAAATGGCAGCAAAGGCAGCGCGATTCTTATAAAAAGAAAGAGACACGAATGACGGCAGAACGCATTGCTACCCTAAATGCCACTCCAGGTTGGACCTGGTCAGCCGATGCTCCCACTCTCACAATCGAACCAGCAGAACCCATCCACACCCTTTCCCCCACTTTAACCATCGAACCAGCAGAACCAGCCGCATTCACCCCCAAAAAGCGTATTCGAACGGTTCCTACTGCAACACCTTCCACTGGTTCTTCAGTTCAACGAGTAAAAAGTCAATTAGAAATCTTTCATCAGCGATTCAAGACGATGAATGCAGATACATATACTAAGACAATTGCTGAGACTCCTACAGATTTCACAGCGTATCATGCAATAGCATCTCAATACGATGCAAAAGATCCACCAGAACGGCAACCAATTAATAAGATTGCTGCAAAATTAGCAAAGAATAATAAACCTTCTTACAAAGCGATTGATTTAGGATGCGGTATGAATACACTTCGACAGCATATTGATGTAAAAAATATGACTTGGACATCCATTGATGTACATGCAATAGATGAAACTGTGTTAGTGGCAGATATGGGGAATTTACCGTTTGATACGGAAAGCTTTGATATTGCTGTGTTGAGCCGTTCATTATGGGCAAAAAATCACACAGACGTTCTTCGCGAGACGTACCGAATTTTAAAAGATGGAGGACGGGCCATAGTATGCGAATCCTTTCGACGCTGGATTGATTCCACAACTCATGTCAATACATTAGTACATGCACTCACATCCGTTGGATTTATAATTACATTCGAAGAGGGAACAACATGTGAAGATGCGTCGGATGAAGTCTTTCAATATATTATTGTTCAAAAAACAGTATAATCTATTACAATGCATATTCACGAAATACAGTAATTGCATCTTCTACGCGGATTGCATGATCAGTTGCAAATTTGTTGAAAATCTTTAAAGAAAGAAGTGTATCTTTTTTAAACTTACTAGATGGATCTAAATGGGCAAGAATTGCTTCAGCTTCTTGTTCTGTTAAAGAAGCTTTTGTTGCAAGAGATGATATTTTTTTAGAATGTATCATGGCAACTCTATATGCCCGTATCAGCCGTTCTATCTCTTCTTTTTTTGTATATACATCTATACGAAATTTCCATACAGTTTTTATTGCCCACTCTATTGCTGCTGTAACTTCTTCTTCATGGCGTTTCTTTTCTGCAGCAATTTCAATTTCACGACGTTTTTTTGCTTTAATAAGTTCTTCCTTTCGCTTACGTTCCATGCGTATTTTTGCTTTATGAGCTTCTTCTTGTGCTAATCGTTTTGCTTCACGAGCTTGTTCTCGTGCTAATCGTTTGGCAGGAGTAATTTCTGGATTGTGACATAATTGGACATATGCATCTTCAACTCGAATAAGTCTTTGAATTGGTTGAGGTTGGAATATATCTCCTGTCCATCGTTGTGGAAGCAATTCTGATTCTTTTGGAAGAGCAATAGTTACATTTGCTTCTGCGGCAATTAATTTTGTTTGGTTATAAATATAATTAATCCATTCTTGAAATCGCCAACCTCGTGCATGACATATATCAGAACATGGATCATCACACATGGATGTTCCTCCAACTGGTTCTTTTGGAACCTGATATCTGAATTCCATACCCCCCTCTGTTTTGTAAACAAGGATTCCAAATTCATAATCAGGATGAAGGGCAAGAAAGGATTTACGTAAATCTTCAAAAGTTGGTGGGTATATTGCAACATCCATTCTATTCTATTATATCATATGTTAGAGGCAGCAAAATGGTTCATTTTTTATAAACAGTTCAAAAAATTGATAACCTGTCGCAACCTCTAACATATGATATTAAAGAATGACTAGCAAAGCCGAACTAGAAGCGCAGATTGCTGCCTTACAGGCACGATTGCACGAGCATCTTACCTACGATTCAGCCTTTACACCGGCAGAATTGGTTCGATGGGATCCTTCCCTGGTTGGAACGGTTCTTCATATTCAACATGAATTAGATATTCCTGTAAATGCATTTGATCAAACAGTAACTTTTAAAGATTATAGAAGTTATGTAAGTAGATGTGCATATAAATATGATATGCAATTTGAGAATCCTTCCAATGTCTATATTCCTTCTCGTGCATGGATGATGAAACATAGTGTATATGTTGACGGGCGTGTAAATTCACAAAGAATTAATAATGTTGGAATGCTTGTAGCAACAGGTATTCAATATATGAACTATGTACTACCAACTGCCGACGATATTTCTTCATTGGACACAAGAGGTGGTATAAAACATATTGGAACAAATGATTTTACTAATTTTACACTCTTACAAATTGGTGTAGGTCATCCACTGAATATGCAATCATTAAATGAATATCCGTTAGGAGATATATCATTTCAATCAATTGGAGGTAAGATTCTTAAAAAGACATATACAATTGATGGAAAAAAAGATGGAGCTGAAAATATATGGTATAGTATGATATACCAACTTCCTCTTGCAAATTCATCCCGCCCACTCCTTGACCAGATTTATATTGCAAATCATATTCAACTTCCGTATTGCGGAGGTACACCTGTCTACGAATCACTTGTTACAGTTGACAAATACCCTCTTTCCACTCTTTACCAAGAGTGGAAACGGGATAAAACAGCAGGACGACCGCACCGGCGCAGTCCCTTGGACGAAGCGATGGATACAATCCGCGCGTTGCAAGAGGAACTGCATCTTGCCCGTGAAGCACGGGCAGCCGCTGACGCCCATTCTGAAAAACTTCGCTTGGCACTTCATGCATCCGCAGGTATAAAAGATTCTGAGAATCCTGTGTAAAATTTAAAAATAGTAGGAACCGCTTTTTTATAAAAATTGAAGAGTCAGTCACCGCACCCCCCCGAACCAGCACAAAGTATTTCCCTTCTATAGAATGGTTCTAATATCTAATGGTGGTGTAATTAATATTAAAAATCATCATAAAATAAAATGTA